>WPCH01015832.1_pt1 | contig 10555 bp, 5 predicted proteins | sample 5399881 | NCBI WGS metagenome assembly WPCH01 (sample SAMN12869468, study PRJNA574797) | sludge metagenome | isolation source: wastewater treatment of pH5 | place: China:Beijing | collected 2019-05-20 | reverse complement strand
TAGAATTCACCATATTTGAAAGCATGAAATCAATGAGTCGATAACGGCCCCCAAACGGTAACGCCGCTAGTGAACGATGCCCTGTTACTTTCTTTAAGGAAGGAAAACTTCCCGTTGCATTAATAATTCCTAACATTTTTTCTCCCATTCATTTCATCCCCCTTTTCTATTTCCCTTCAGCAATGAGTACTACATCGTCGACATTTTTTTCTGGACGAATAATTGTTCCATCTTCAATAACCATTTCTGATCCAACGATCGCTCTTTCAATCACAACATTTTTACCAATCTTCGCTCCCGGCATAACGACAGAATCAATAACCATACTACCTTCTTCCACCGTAACTCCTTGGAATAGTACAGAATGCTTCACGTCCCCTTCAATGACGCATCCTTCGTTAATAAGTGATTCTTCTACTTTTGCCTTTTCAGCGATATATTGAGGTGGTTCGTTTGGATTAACAGAATAAATACGCCAATTACGATCATTTAAATTCAGTGATGTTTCATCGCGAAGTAAATCCATATTCGCTTCCCATAAGCTTTTCACCGTTCCAACATCTTTCCAATACCCTTCAAACGGATACGCCATTAACTTCTTCCCTTCATCTAATAAAAGCGGAAGTACATCTTTTCCGAAATCATTACTAGATTCAGGGTTTCTTGCATCCATTTCTAAATACTCTTTCAAAATTGCCCAGTTAAAAATGTAAATTCCCATTGATGCAAGATTACTTCTTGGAAATTGCGGTTTCTCTTCAAATTCAACAATCTCCATCTCTTCGTTCGTATTCATAATACCGAAACGACTCGCCTCATCCCAAGGCACTTCAATAACAGAAATGGAAACGTCCGCTTCTTTCTCAATATGGTAATCTAGCATTTTACTGTAATCCATTTTATAAATATGGTCGCCTGATAAAATGAGAACATACTCTGGTTCATATTGACTTAAATAGTTTAAGTTTTGATAAATGGCACTTGCCGTACCTGTGTACCACTTCACACCTGAAGACTCCGCATAAGGAGGTAATACTGTGACTCCACCGCTTACTCGGTCTAAATCCCACGCATTGCCGATTCCGATATAATTATGAAGTTCGAGTGGTTGATATTGCGTTAAAATCCCAACCGTTTCAATACCAGAATTTGCGCAGTTACTTAGCGTAAAATCAATAATGCGATATTTACCACCAAATGGAACAGCTGGCTTGGCTAAATTTTTTGTTAATGCACTTAATCGACTACCTTTTCCCCCTGCTAGTAACATTGCTACGCACTTTTGTTTTTGAGCCATCTTGTTTTTTGCTCCCCTTTCTCGTCTTCACTGGTCGTAATATGGATACGCCAAATGGTGGAATTGTAATTTCTACATGTGCTGCTTGATTATGAAACGGCTCTTGAATCGCCTTCAGACGCTTCTTATTTACTTGCCCTGATCCGCCATATTGCTCAGCATCACTGTTTAAAACCTCGTTATAATACTCGAAATCTGGTACACCTACTTTATAGTTTTCATATGTAGCTTTCGTAAAATTACATACGACAACTAACGCATCTTCTTGTTTATCCCCTTGGCGGATAAAAGAGAAAATACTTTGCTCATTATTATTAGCATCAATCCACTGAAATCCTTCAGGCGAATGATCAAGCTGCCAAAGTGGTTTGGAGCGCTTATACAATGCTATGAGCTCTTTAAAGTAATCATGCATATAACGATGCATTTCAAAATCATGTAAATTCCAATCTAAATCTTCAAGGTCTTTCCACTCATCAAACTGCCCGAATTCTCCACCCATGAAAAGTAATTTCTTTCCTGGATGAGTAAAGAAATATCCATATAATAAACGAAGTTGAGCAAACTTATCCCAGTAGTCTCCTGGCATTTTATTTAATAACGACTTTTTCCCATGAACGACTTCATCATGAGAAAGCGGTAATATGAAATTTTCAGAGTAAGCATATAGTAAAGAGAACGTCATTTTCTCATGAATATATTTTCTGTACTCTGGCGCACACTCCATATACTTCAGCACGTCATTCATCCAGCCCATATTCCATTTGTAATTGAATCCAAGCCCACCTTCATACGTTGGAGCTGTTACAAGTGGCCAAGCTGTTGAATCCTCTGCTGTCATAAGGAAATCTTCATCCTCTGCAAATACCGCTTCATTTAACTCCCGTAAAAATGAAACAGCGTGCTCATTACTTTGCTCTTGTCCTTCTTTATTCCAGTACAGCATGTTTGCAACTGCATCCACCCTGAAACCATCAATGTGGAAATATCTCATCCAAAATAACGCATTTGAAATTAAGAAATTACGTACTTCCCTCTTTCCTAAATCAAAGTTAACAGTTCCCCATACTGGATTTTCTTGCACATCTTTATCTTTATATTCATAAGTCGGTGTCCCATCAAACAAATATAAACCGTGAGCATCTTTACAAAAATGCCCCGGCACCCAATCTAAAATGACACCGATTCCATATTTATGACATTCATCGACAAAATACATCAAATCATGTGGCGTGCCGAATCTACTCGTTGCGGCATAATATCCCGTTCCTTGATATCCCCAAGAACGATCATACGGATGCTCAACAAGGGGCATAATTTCAATATGTGTAAATTGATGTTCCACCACATAAGGAATGAGTTCTTCTGCCATTTCCCTGTAAGAATACAGCGTTCCATCTTCTTTCTTTTTCCAAGAACCGAAATGCAATTCATAAACTGTCATCGCTTCTTTATAAACCGATTTTTTCTTTTTCTTACGACTCCAGTTTTTATCATTCCATTCGTATCCCTTTATATCAAAAACTACAGATGCCGTATTCGGTCTTACTTCTGCATATACAGCATACGGATCTGCCTTAAAAATGACATCACCAGCCGTCGTTTCAATCGCATATTTATATATTTCTTTTTCTTCAATATGCGGTATAAATAAGGACCAAATTCCCTCTTCTGTCACTTGTAGCATCTTATGTTGCTCATAATCCCATTCATTAAAATCTCCAACAACACTCATTGCTTTCGCATGAGGAGCCCATACTGTAAATCGTACACCTCGCATCTCATCTTCCGTCACAATATGTGCGCCAAAGATGTTATAACTGTCATAGTACTTTTCTGTATGAAACTCATCTCGTTTCACTTCTTCACAATTTATTACACTCAATATGCTCACCTCACTAAGATGACAGAATTTTTTATACTTTGCCAATTCTGCGAAAAACTGAAATATCCTTGTTAATTTATAAAAAACATACGTTTTTTTCTTAAAAATGTTGAATTTTTTTCACATTTCTATTTAAAATATCGAATTTTGACGAATATTCATTGAAAACGCTTCATTTTTTACTAGCTTTTCATCTTACTATTTATTTCTCAACATCTATTTTATTAGCTTTATCCCCTTTTTCATGCTATTTCCCACTTGAAATCGCAACAAAATAATCTACCATAAAAAAATGTTTCTCAACATTTTTCGTCACAATTTTATTGAAATGGAAAATTGATAAGCATATACTTGTTCTCAATAAAGAACAGAGACTTTTCGTAACTATAATTCATAGTGGACTACTATGTTTACTTATTTATCCTTGTTACGAACAGTCGCTATAAAAATTTAATTAGGGGGCTTTCTTATGTCATTAAAACAAAAGGTTGGAATGGGAGTTGTCACCGCAACGCTCGGCTTATCCCTTACATTCGGCGGTGTATTCGCCTACTTCAGTGATTCTGAAACATCTAGTAACTCATTTCAAGCTGGAACACTAGACCTTTCTATTAATCCCAATGTAATCGTTGATGTGAAAGATTTAAAGCCAGGTGATTTTATTGAAAAGAATTTCACGCTTGAAAATAAAGGGTCATTGGATATTGCAAAAGTAGCACTTGAAACATCCTATGAAGTTACAGATGCAAAGAAAAATAATGATGGTGAAGATTTAGGCGATCACATCATCGTCAAATTTTTAGTGAATGATGGAAAACCATCTAATCCAAACGATGATCATGAAATTTTGTGGGAAACAAAACTATCACAATTAAAGACTATGAAACCTGAGGATGTGGCTACTTCTTTAGAACGTCATAACTTAATAGACGGTATTAAATCTGGTGAAACAGATTATTTACACGTGCTCTTCTCCTTTGAAGACAACGAACAAGATCAAAATAAATTCCAGGGTGATTCCTTACAGCTAAACTGGACATTCCATGCAGAGCAAACACCGGGCACAGATAAAGTGAAACTTTAATCAGTGGGGGTTTTCTTCATCCCCCACTGATTATCAGCCCTCACCAATCGGACTTTTATGAGCAGTTGATCCCCCACCTAACTTCTTTGCTTTCGCTGCATTTTAAGGTGGGGGTCTTACTGCCCATTAAAGTCGGAAAAATAATTTTTAAAATATAAATTATCGGAGGCTTATACATGAAAAAGAAAAATCGTTTTGTTACCGGAATTGTAACGGCTGGCGTTCTGTTTTCAACTGCCCTTCCGTTCAATGTACTTGCTGAAAATCCTATTAACCAAATTGACTCTTCAAACGCCCAGTCTTTACTATCAAAACTTTCTAAAGAACAACGTCAGGCATTACAAACGTTAGATGCCAACCCTGGTTTTACTATCTCGCCAGATATTAATACAAGTAGTTCCGAACCAGTAAATATCATTGTAGAATTTCAAACGGCTCCAGTAAAGATTAATGAATTAAAACAAAAAGAAAAAGGGTTACAAGCTGCTCCTGAAAATATAAAGGCACGTATTGATCAAGAACATGAGGAATTTCAAAAAGGACTAAAACGTCTTTATCAGTTCAGCCCATCAGTAAAGTCAGGGAATTTCCAGTCCGTACAAATTAAACGTTCTTATAAACATGCGATAAATGGGGTTGCGCTGACGTTACCTGCAAATACAGTGGAAGAATTGTTACGGATTGGCGTTGTAAAACGTATTTGGAAAGATTACGAAGTGAAATTAAATTTACCAAAACAAGCAAAGCAGAAAGCACCTCAAAAACTAACAGATAGCATTCCGCAAATTGGGGTCGATAAGTTACATAGCGAAGGCATTACCGGAAAAGGAATTAAAGTTGGTGTATTAGATACAGGTATTGATTACAATCATCCCGACCTAAAAGACGTGTATAAGGGCTATCGCGCAAAACCTGGCGAAGACTCTAGCAAGGTAGATCCAAACTCAGTAAAAGGTTGGGACTTTATTAATAACGATGCAGATCCGATGGAAACAACTTATACAGAGTGGCAACAATCTGGTGCTCCTGAATTTGATGATCGTGGCTCTTCCTTCTACACCGCGCATGGTACTCACGTAGCAGGTATCGTTTCTGCGCAAAAGAAAAACACATCAGATTCCGCAGTAAAAGGTGTTGCACCTGACATTGAACTGTATAACTATCGTGTACTCGGTCCATACGGAAGTGGAGATAGTTCTGGTATTATTGCTGCAATCGATAAATCTATTTCTGACGGCATGAATGTTATTAACTTATCGTTAGGTGACGATAGCAACAATCCACTTGATCCTACGTCTATCGCTGTCAATAACGCGATGCTTTCCGGTGTTGTTACAGTCGTTGCTGCTGGAAACTCTGGTCCAAATCCAGCGACACTCGGATCACCAGGTGCTTCTCCATTTGCGATTACGGTTGGCGCAAGTGATAGCTCTATTTCCTTACCGAAACTATCAGGTCATGCTGGACAATTACAATTTCCTAACCTAATTTTATTCGGCAAAAACTTTACTGATAAAATAGAAGATTTCAAGGGACAAACTTTACCTATTGAATCTGTAGGAATTGGTACGCCTGACGAGTTTAGTAAAAAAGATGTAAAAGGAAAAATCGCTCTCGTTGCACGTGGTACACTGTCATTTGATGAAAAAATTGCGAATGCAAAACAAGCTGGTGCAAAAGCCGTTATTATTTATAACAATGTGGACGGAGAAATTCCTTTCTACGTTGGCGAAAGTACAAAATACATTCCCGCATTCCGCCTAACGAAAGAAGACGGTGAAAAACTAAAAGCTCAAATCGAACAAGGTAATACATCCTTTACCTTTGACGAACTTAGTTATATTCAAACAGAAGGCGATCATCTTGCAGACTTTAGCTCACGCGGTCCTGTTACATCAAATGATGATATTAAACCAGATATTACAGCGCCTGGTGTTGCTGTACTTTCAACAGTACCTGAATATATTAACGACCCACAAGAGGGCGAAAATTATGATGTTTCCTATGAGCGTATGCAAGGAACATCTATGGCTTCTCCTCATATCGCGGGCGTTGCTGCTCTTATTTTACAAGAACACCCAGAATACTCTCCATTCGATGTAAAGACGTCTCTTATGAACACAGCTGATGATTTAAAAGAAAAGTATTCCGTATATGAAGTTGGAGCTGGACGAGTAGATGCGTACAACGCCGTTCATACGGAAACTAGTTTTAAAGTGCTAGATACAACAAAAACAGTTGTAAATGATGAAGTAATTGAAGTACCTGAAGAAACTGGATCCATTGCATTCGGGAAGTTCTATCAAAAAGACGGTGAATCTCTTGAACAAAAACGAAATATAAAAGTACAAAATCATAATAAACAAGAGAAAAAAGAATTTAAAACAGAAATTTCTTATACACCAGCATCTTCTTCTATTAACGACGCTACCGCAAACGGTGTAAAAGTTTCTGTTCCAGAAACAATTACTCTTGATGCTGGCAAATCAGATGAAATTGAAGCAAAAATTAATGTTCCAGCCGGTGTAAAACAAGGCCGATATGAAGGATATATTCATATTACAAATACGAAAAATAAAGAAGAAACGTACCAAATTCCGTTCTCTATTCGTGTATCAGAACCTGGTATTGAAAATGCAATATTATCAAGAAAAGCAATTTCAACTGATACATCTAAATTCAATCCATACCGTGAATCGTATTTGCACGGGGCGTTCCAATTAAACAGCGAACTTGAAACGTTAGATCTTATCGTGAAAGATTCCAAAACAAATAAAGCTCTCGGTTTCCTTGGTACATTAAACACTAGTGGATTAAAAACTGATGTGTATTACTACTTAGATTCATTCTTTAACGGCAGGGTGTATCCTTTTACAAATGATCCTGCAAAACCAATTGGTGATGAGAAAATCGACTTACCAGAAGGTGATTACACAATTGAGTTTGTTGGCTACGATAAAGACGGTAAAGCACGTGTGAAAGGGGATTATGTCGTAATTGATAATACACCGCCAGAAGTGAAATTAACTGGATTACAGCCTGGTATTTATGAATTAAATGAAGAGAACTATACAGTAGAAGACGGTAAAAAAGCACTATGGATTAAAGGAAATGTGTATGATTCGAACGTTGACTACTTAAAAGGAAAAGGATTAAACATTACGCAAGAAGCAAACGGAGTGATGTACTATGATTATTCTCCATACTTGCATAAGTTTTTACCTATTAATGCAAATGGTGACTTTAAAGTTGGCATTACTCCTGAATCCTTTAAAACTGAAGGTCCAATGAATACAGGCGTATATATTTTCGATTATGCAACTGCAGGAGCTGACTATCCGAGCGGTGTAAATAACTATTGGTTTATCCCGCAAGGAGCTCAATATGCGAAAACTAGTTATGATAAAAAAGAAGTATATAAAGGTGATGAATTCACTGTGACGCTAAACGCCAAACATGTGAAACAATTTGTTGCTGGGGAATTTAACGTAAAATTCCTAGAAAAGAACTTCAAATTTGCAAATGCGAAATTAAATCCTGCTTTTGAAAAGCTACTTTCCGAAAAAGGGGTGACCGCAAAAGTAAATGAACCGAAACTAGAAGAAGGTTCTGTTACAGTTGGCGGAGCTATCGATGACAAAAACTTCGCTGGATTAGATGGTGATTTCCCGTTCATTGATGTAACGTTCAAAGTAGAAAACGATGAGTTTTATGAAGCAAATGCTCAATTAGATTTATCAGTGTTCGCTTACTGGAAACAAGGTGAATCAGAGCCAAATAGAATGCGTGTCCTTCAAGATCAAACATTCTCAGTTATGTCTTTAAACTCACTAGTCGAAGGAAGTATTAAACCTGGTGCTTTCTTAAATGAACGCGGATATTTAGATGAAAAATTCGATTATACAAAGCATGGCGTAAAAGTATATGCAACAGATTCTTACCGTCATAAGTTTGAAGGCTCACTAGATAAATACGGATACTTCAAATTAAATGGACTTCCTGTTAATAAACGCGACTATAACTTATATGTAGAAGTACCAGGGCATTTAACAAGCCGACTAACAACGAAACTTGGTACTGAAAAAGACGGTAAGCTACTTGGCCAATATTATTATGCACGCTTTGATGAAAACCTTGCAGGTGATGTAAATGGCGATAAAGTAATTGATATAAAAGATGCTGAAATTATCGCTAACAACTACGGTAAAAAAGGACTATCTGTGAAAGACGGTGACCTAAATAAAGATGGTATTGTTGACGAAAAAGATATTCGCTTCGTTGAAAAGAACTTCTTGAAAAAAGGTCCCGATGCATCTAAATCACAAACACCTGTTGAAAAATCAAAAAGCGGTACACTGGCAGATATTTTAAAGAAATTGGGATTAACGCCTAAAAAATGATAATAATAAAGAGCACTCTACGCAAAGTAGAGTGCTCTTTTCTATAAACGACCCTAATCCAGCAAAAGGGGTATATTGGGGATATACAAGGGAAACCGGAAAAGGAATTTATATTAAATTATATATAAATCCAGAAGTAAGAAGTAGTTCCCCACTTCTGGATTATTTAGCAATTATTATTATAGTACTGGTGCCATTGTTTCTTTTAATACTTTTACAGAATGAGCAAATTTCGCTTTTTCATCCTCATTTAACTCAAGCTCTACAATTTCACGTACACCTTCACGGTTAATTACAGCTGGAACACCTACGTAAGCATCTTTCTCACCGTATTGACCTTCAAGGTATGCAGATACAGTTAATACGCTGTTCTCGTTGTTTAAGATTGCTTTAGTTACACGAAGTAGTGACATACCGATTCCGTAGTAAGTTGCACCTTTACGCTCGATAATATGGTAAGCCGCATCACGTACGTTTTCGAAGATTTTATCTAAGTCTTCTTGTTTGTACTGTGCGTTGTTAGCTAAAATTGTTTCTAGTTTTTGTACACCGATAGTAGCGTGACTCCATACTGGAAGTTCAGTGTCACCGTGTTCACCAACGATGTAAGCATGAACGTTACGTGGATCTACATCTAAGTAGTCACCTAACATGTAACGGAAACGAGCAGAGTCTAAAGTAGTACCAGAACCAATTACGCGCTCTTTTGGTAGACCAGATTCTTTCCAAGTTACGTAAGTTAAAATATCAACTGGGTTAGTTGCGATTAAGAAGATTCCATCGAATCCGCTATCCATAATACCGCGAACGATTTGTTTAAAGATCTTTGTATTTTTCTCAACTAAGTCTAAACGAGTTTCACCTGGCTTTTGTGGTAATCCAGCAGTGATAACTACTAAATCTGCATCTTTACAATCTGCATAGCTACCGCTCCAAACTTTTGTTGGTGATGGAGAGAATGGTACCGCATGGCTTAAGTCCATTGCTTCCCCTTCTGCTTTTGCTTCATTAACATCTACTAATACGAATTCTTCAGCTACACCTTGGTTGATCATTGAGTAAGCGTAACTACAACCTACAGCTCCTGTTCCTACTAATACTACACGATTGATACCTTTTTTCATGGTAATTTCCCCTCTCTATTGTTCACATATATTTTTTATGATTGTTTAAGTAATTAATTAAAATACTAATTTAATGTTGTTTAACTTCTTTACACTCATATTGTAGCACGTATTATTGTGAATTACTTCACAAATTATGACCTATTTGTGAACTTTTTCACATAGAGTGTAAAGTTATTAGATCAGGTATGGAATCCATTTCAATGGAGGCGTTTTCTTTAGATTGTGAACGTGAAATAGTTCCGTTTTATCGGTAAGTGAAATTATATCGACGATTATTTAAATATATCAACGATTTTTATAATATATCGACCGTAAATCAAATTATATCGGCGATTCGACAAGGAATATCGACTTACCGACAAAACTCGACAATAATGACAACATAAAAAAGCTGTCTTCAGTAGATCACCTACTGAGAGACAGCTTCTTCTATATATTATTTATTTTCCGCGGTAGCTCCTAATGCAGCATGCTTGGTTTGAACAACCCGTATTTCGATTTTATTATTCAACGGTATCTAATAACTCTACAACTAATTCCTTAGGATTTTCCCAGCTATGATATATTTCTAAGTGCCATTTCGTTAATGACCTTGAGTATCTCTTTTTCTATCCAAAGTCCACTTTTACACAACAAAAAAGAGATAGCAGATTATGCTATCTCTTTTAGTATGACCCGTACGGGATTCGAACCCGTGTTACCGCCGTGAAAGGGCGGTGTCTTAACCACTTGACCAACGGGCCAATTACTGGCAGAGAAGAA
>WPCH01163041.1_pt1 | contig 10557 bp, 9 predicted proteins | sample 5399881 | NCBI WGS metagenome assembly WPCH01 (sample SAMN12869468, study PRJNA574797) | sludge metagenome | isolation source: wastewater treatment of pH5 | place: China:Beijing | collected 2019-05-20 | reverse complement strand
AGTTTTAACAGCAGAACGCATGTCAGACTTGATAGAAGCGTTATGTGCACGACGCTCTTCGCTAAGTTTAGCGCGTTTGATAGCAGATTTGATGTTTGCCATACTTTTCACCTCCCTGGTGCAATCGAATGACTCGATTCTTACATAGAACAAGTGATATTCTATCAAACGGTGAAGAGAATTGCAATAGTATATCCATGAAATTTCACGTAAAGGAAAGAATGACCTTATATAACTTTGGGAAATCTAACGATATTTACTATGAATTACGGAGGAGATACGATGAAAGAACCATTAGATTTAAGTAAATATAGCATTAGAACTGACCTTGCTGTAGAAGCCCATCAAATGTTGCAAGAAAGCCAAGAGGAACAAAAAGGGATACAGGGAGTTATTGTAAAAGAGAGAGAAGAAGAGGGGACTATAATTACAAAAGTAACAATTGATGAAGCTGCCTCTGAAGCGATGGGTAAAAAGCCTGGAAATTATTTAACGCTTGAAGTTCAAGGTATACGTCAGCAAGATACAGAACTTCAACAAAAAGTGGAGCGTATTTTTGCAAAAGAATTTTCTAATTTCTTAGAAGAGGTTGGCGTTACAAAAGAAGCAAGCTGTTTAATTGTAGGTCTTGGGAATTGGAATGTAACACCAGATGCTCTTGGACCGATAGTTGTAGAAAATGTATTAGTAACGAGACATTTGTTTCAATTACAGCCTGAAAGTGTAGAAGAAGGGTTTAGGCCTGTTAGTGCAATTCGGCCGGGGGTAATGGGAATTACAGGAATCGAAACGAGCGATGTTATTTATGGGATTATTGAGAAGACGAACCCGGACTTTGTAATTGCGATTGACGCATTAGCTGCCCGTTCTATTGAACGAGTAAATAGCACGATACAAATTTCTGATACTGGAATTCATCCCGGATCGGGGGTTGGGAATAAACGTAAAGAACTAAGTAAAGACACATTAGGTATCCCTGTAATCGCGATTGGTGTTCCGACTGTGGTCGATGCTGTTTCGATTACAAGTGATACGATTGATTTTATTTTGAAACATTTCGGCCGAGAGATGAAAGAAGGAAATAAACCTTCACGCTCTTTGTTACCAGCGGGATTTTCATTTGGAGAAAAGAAAAAATTAACGGAAGAAGATATGCCGGATGAAAAGAGCAGAAATATGTTTTTAGGTGCTGTTGGTACGTTGGAAGAAGAAGAAAAAAGAAGGCTGATTTATGAAGTGCTATCTCCTCTTGGTCATAATTTAATGGTAACCCCAAAAGAAGTAGATACTTTTATTGAGGATATGGCGAATGTAATAGCGAGTGGTTTAAATGCGGCGCTGCATCATCAAATTGATCAAGATAATACGGGAGCATATACACATTGAGGGGAACAGATGATTATCGTTTGAGTCGCTTTACGCTTTTGTGTATATGTAGTGTGGCTTTATGTTTACTTATGATGATAGCAGGAGTGGCACTTGCTAATCATGGTTTGAAAAGTATGAAAGGCTATCAGCAACTGTCATATGAACAAATAGCTCATATGACAGGGACAGAAAGTACAGGTGCTGAATCAGAAATTTTGGGTAGCTCGTTTTCGGCCTCAGAAAAACAACAACAGTTAGAACGTTTAAGAAGTTTTAATGTTGTAGAAGGAATTGGGATGGCAGTAGCTAGTGTAGCTTATGAAATGACGAAGTTCGGAACGGATATCGTTGTTGGGAAAATAAAAGGAATTTTTAGCTAAGAGTAACATGGGAGGCGGTTGTTTTACTGGTTTGTAAGACAGCCGTTTTAAAATTTGAAAAGGGTTTGTCTCTTATGGTTTATTCGCATAAGATATAGATAGAATGATTTGTATCGTAAGCAGCACGAGTTTTCATTGAATCTTTGTTGCTCTATTGATATAATCAGTGCTAGTGTATATTGGCGAGACTATTAGGAGTTGAGAACATAGATGAATAAAGAAGAAAGAGCAAAAAGACAGTCCAAAATTCGTAATTTCTCTATTATTGCTCATATTGACCACGGAAAATCAACGTTAGCAGACCGTATTTTAGAGAAAACAAACGCGTTAACACAACGTGAAATGAAAGCTCAGTTGCTTGACTCTATGGATTTAGAGCGTGAGCGTGGTATTACAATCAAATTAAACGCAGTACAATTAAACTATAAAGCAAAAGATGGTGAAGAGTATATTCTTCATTTAATTGATACACCAGGACACGTCGACTTTACGTACGAAGTATCTCGTAGTTTAGCGGCTTGTGAAGGCGCGATTCTTGTAGTAGATGCAGCGCAAGGTATTGAAGCGCAAACGTTAGCAAACGTATACTTAGCGCTTGATAATAATTTGGAAATTTTACCAGTTATTAATAAAATCGACTTACCGAGTGCGGATCCAGAACGTGTACGTCAAGAGGTAGAAGATGTAATTGGTTTAGATGCATCAGAAGCGGTACTTGCTTCTGCGAAAGCTGGAATTGGTATTGAAGAAATTTTAGAACAAATTGTTGAAAAAGTACCAGCTCCGTCGGGTGATTCAGAAGAGCCATTACAATGTATGATTTTCGACTCTTTATATGATCCGTACCGCGGTGTAATTGCTTATATCCGTGTTGTAAATGGAACAGTAAAAGTTGGCGATAAAGTACGTATGATGGCAACGGGTAAAGAATTTGAAGTAACAGAAGTAGGTGTATTTACACCGAAAACTACGCAACGTGACGAGTTAACAGTAGGTGATGTAGGTTTCTTAGCAGCATCGATTAAAAATGTTGGTGACACACGTGTTGGTGATACGATTACACATGCGAAACGTCCAGCTGCAGAGCCGTTAGCAGGTTACCGTAAGTTAAACCCGATGGTATTCTGTGGTCTGTATCCAATTGACTCTGCTCGTTATAACGATTTACGTGATGCATTAGAAAAATTAGAGTTAAACGATTCTGCTCTTGAGTTTGAACCAGAAACATCTCAAGCGCTAGGATTTGGTTTCCGTTGTGGTTTCTTAGGGCTTCTTCACATGGAAATCATTCAAGAACGTATTGAACGTGAATTTAAGATTGACTTAATTACAACAGCGCCAAGCGTTATTTATAAAGTTTATTTAACTAACGGTGAAGATGTTATTGTTGATAACCCATCTAATATGCCAGATCCACAGTCTATCGATCGTGTAGAAGAGCCGTTTGTGAAGGCTTCAATTATGGTTCCGAATGACTATGTTGGAGCTGTAATGGAGATTTGCCAAGGTAAACGTGGAACGTTTATTGATATGCAATATTTAGATGAAACGCGTGTTACATTAACATATGAAATCCCGTTATCAGAAATCGTATATGACTTCTTCGATCAATTGAAATCAAATACGAAAGGGTATGCATCATTTGACTACGAGTTAATTGGCTATAAGCCATCTAAACTTGTGAAAATGGATATTCTTTTAAATAATGAACAAGTGGATGCTTTATCATTTATCGTACACCGTGATTCAGCGTATGACCGTGGTAAAGTAATCGTAGAGAAATTAAAAGAATTAATTCCGAGACAACAGTTCGAAGTGCCAATTCAGGCGACTATCGGAAATAAAGTTGTAGCACGTTCTACAATTAAAGCGATGCGTAAAAACGTACTTGCAAAATGTTACGGCGGTGACATTTCTCGTAAGCGTAAACTTCTTGATAAGCAAAAAGAAGGTAAAAAACGTATGAAGTCTGTTGGCTCTGTAGAAGTACCGCAAGAGGCATTCATGGCTGTACTGAAAATGGATGACAACTAATATTTGAAATAAAAAAGAAGTCGTTTGTGCGGCTTCTTTTTTCTGTATAATTACTTTTTAGACATCTGAGCAGCTCTCATTTACAATAATGAGAGAGCTTTTTAGTTCATATAGAGTTAGGAGATTGTTAATGTCCGAAAATATTCGAAAAGATATTCAAGATAAAATACAAAATGGTAATTTTAATTGTGAAAAGGAATTGACGCTTTCTATTATTAGTGGAAAGTGGAAAGTTGTGATACTGTGGCATCTTGGTGTGGAAGGGCCGCATCGTTTCAGTGAATTACAACGGTTATTCCCAAGCATTTCTCATAAAGTTTTGTCGAACCAATTAAAAGAGTTAATGGAAGATGGGATTGTTGATCGGACAGTATATCCTGAAATTCCTCCTCGCGTTGAGTATTATATGACGGAACTAGGCATGTCACTTTTACCGATCGTTGAAATGATGTATGATTGGGGAAAAATGCGAATGGAACAAATTCGTAATACGTTAGAGAAGTAGAGAACCCTCCGGAGTGCGGAGGTTTTCTTTTTAGAAAGGTAGGAGTTATATTTGGTACAAGCTGCATACATTCATATTCCGTTTTGTCAGCACATTTGTCACTATTGTGATTTTAATAAAGTGTTTATTGAACGCCAACCGGTTGATCAATATTTAGATTATTTAGAGAAGGAAATAATAAATACGGTTCAAAAAGTTCCATTTGATAGTATGAAAACGATTTTTGTGGGTGGGGGAACTCCGACAGCGTTAAATATGGAACAGACAAAAAATTTACTCGAGATTATTAATCGTCATTTGCGTCCGTTCGCCCCGAATTGTGAATTAACATTTGAAGCGAATCCAGGAGATTTACCGAAAGAGAAGCTAAATGTACTGCTAGAAGGTGGAGTAAATCGAATTAGTTTTGGTGTGCAAACGTTCCGTGATGAACTTCTTGAGAAGATCGGGCGCAAGCATACGAGGGAAGATGCATTCCTCGCGATTCGAGAGGCACAGGAAGTAGGCTTTAAAAATATTAATGTAGATATTATTTATGCTTTGCCAGGACAGACGATAGAAGATGTAAAAGAAACATTAGATATTGCTTTTACGCTTGGTGTACAACATTTCTCGGCATATTCATTAATTGTGGAGCCAAAAACAGTGTTTTATAACTTAATGAACAAAGGAAAATTACGTCTTCCGGGTGAAGACCATGAAGCGAAAATGTATGAAATAGTAATGGATGAAATGGAGAAACACGGTTATAACCAGTATGAAATTAGTAATTTCTCAAAAGGTGACAATAAAAGTAGACATAATCTCACATACTGGAATAATGAAGAGTATTATGGATTTGGAGCTGGAGCTCATAGTTATGTGAACGGAGAACGTATTCAAAATGTTGGTCCTCTGAAGCAATATTTTAATAAAATTGATGAAACAGGATTTCCGTATTTAGATGTTCACAAAGTGACGGAGAAAGAAAGAATGGAAGAAGAGCTGTTCTTAGGGCTTCGAAAAACAAAAGGTGTTTCTAAAACGGCGTTCCACAATAAATTTAATATAGAGATGGATCAAGTTTTCGCAAAGCAGTTACAAAGCAACCAAGAGCAGGGATTGCTTGAAGAGGAAGATGGACATGTGCGTTTAACGCGAAAAGGAAAATTATTAGGGAATGAAGTATTCCAATCATTTTTGATTGACTAATTAAATGTTCCATAGGCGTGAAAAAGTTTCATTATTTCGTGACGTTTCCGTTGACAATTGAATGTCAATTTTGGTAAGTTATTAATAGATTTAGCACTCAAAGACAAAGAGTGCTAACAGAGGTGATGATGAGATGCTTACGGAACGTCAGCTCTTAATTTTACAAACAATTATTGATGACTTTATTGGATCGGCGCAGCCCGTTGGGTCTAGAACGTTGGCTAAAAAAGATGAAATCACATTTAGTTCAGCTACTATTCGAAATGAAATGGCGGACTTAGAAGAATTAGGTTTTATTGAAAAAACGCACAGTTCTTCTGGACGTGTTCCTTCTGAGAAAGGCTACCGATTTTATGTAGACCATCTTTTAGCGCCGCAAAACTTACCGAACGCTGAAATTGTACAAATTAAAGATTTATTTGCTGAAAGAATTTTTGAAGCGGAAAAAATTGCACAGCAATCTGCTCAAATTTTATCAGAACTTACGAATTATACGGCAATTGTTCTTGGACCGAAGTTAAGTACAAATAAACTTAAAAATGTACAAATTGTGCCGCTTGATCGTCAAACTGCAGTCGCTATTATTGTAACCGATACAGGGCATGTACAAAGTAAAACGATTACCGTTCCGGAATCTGTTGATTTATCAGATTTAGAAAAAATGGTTAATATGTTAAATGAAAAGCTATCTGGCGTACCGATGGAAGAACTTCATAATAAAATCTTTAAGGAAATTGTTACAGTTTTACGTGGGTATGTTCATAATTACGATAGTGCAATAAAAATGTTGGATGGTACATTTCAAGTTCCGTTATCGGAAAAGATATACTTTGGAGGAAAAGCAAATATGCTTTCGCAGCCAGAGTTCCATGACATTCAAAAGGTTAGATCTTTACTTACCATGATTGATAATGAAGCCGAATTTTATGACATTTTGCGTCATAAACAAGTCGGGATTCAAGTGAAAATTGGTAGGGAAAACTCTTCGACGGCTATGGAGGATTGTAGTTTAATTTCTGCAACATATTCGATCGGCGAAGAGCAACTTGGAACAATTGCTATTTTAGGTCCTACGAGAATGCAATATTCTCGTGTAATTAGTTTGTTACAGTTATTTACGAGACAATTTACTGATGGGCTTAAAAAGTAAATGAGAGTAATACATTCGCTCAAGTGATGAAATTTTCATTGCTGTGTGTAATATATAATGATTAGGTAATCATGCTATGCATGATACCTAATACCTTTTAAGGAGGTGAATATTGTGGAAGAGCGTAACGAACAAGTGGTAGAAGAAGTAAAAGAAGCGCAAGTTGAAGAAGCTGTCACGCCAGAAAACAGTGAAGAAACTGTAGAAGAAAAAAGTGAGGCTGCTCTTTTACAAGAAAAAGTAGATGAGTTACAAGCGAAACTAACGGAAACGGAAGGTCGCACATTACGTCTACAAGCTGATTTTGAAAATTATAAGCGCCGTGTCCAAATGGATAAACAGGCTGCTGAAAAATATAGAGCACAAAGTCTAGTTTCAGACATCTTGCCAGCTCTTGATAATTTTGAAAGAGCAATGCAAGTGGAAGCGACTGATGAGCAAACGAAATCATTGTTACAAGGTATGGAGATGGTGCATCGTCAATTGTTAGAAGCGCTGACTAAAGAAGGTGTGGAAGTGATTGAAGCTGTTGGTAAACAGTTTGATCCTAATGAACACCAAGCTATTATGCAAGTGGAAGATAGTGAATTTGAATCAAACGCGGTTGTGGAAGAATTCCAAAAAGGTTATAAATTAAAAGACCGTGTGATTCGCCCATCAATGGTAAAAGTAAATCAATAATTTACATAAAACTAGGAGGATTCGCCATGAGTAAAATTATCGGTATTGACTTAGGTACAACAAACTCTTGTGTAGCTGTTATGGAAGGTGGAGAACCAAAGGTTATCCCAAATCCAGAAGGGAACCGTACAACACCTTCTGTTGTAGCTTTCAAAAATGAAGAACGTCAAGTTGGGGAAGTTGCAAAGCGCCAAGCAATTACAAACCCAAATACAATCATGTCTGTTAAACGTCATATGGGTACAGACTACAAAGTAGAAGTTGAAGGTAAAGATTATACACCTCAAGAAATTTCTGCAATCATTTTACAAAATTTAAAAGCTTCTGCTGAAGCATACTTAGGTGAAACAGTAACGAAAGCTGTTATTACAGTACCTGCATACTTCAACGATGCAGAGCGTCAAGCAACGAAAGATGCTGGTCGTATCGCTGGTTTAGAAGTTGAGCGTATCATTAACGAACCAACAGCAGCAGCGCTTGCTTACGGTTTAGAAAAACAAGACGAAGAACAAAAAATCTTAGTATATGACTTAGGTGGCGGTACATTTGACGTATCTATCCTTGAGTTAGCAGACGGCACATTCGAAGTTATTTCAACTGCTGGTGACAACCGTCTTGGTGGCGATGACTTTGACCAAGTTATCATCGATCACTTAGTAGCTGAGTTCAAAAAAGAAAATAACATTGATTTAAGCCAAGATAAAATGGCGCTTCAACGCTTGAAAGATGCAGCTGAAAAAGCGAAAAAAGATCTTTCTGGTGTAACACAAACTCAAATTTCATTACCATTCATTAGTGCTGGAGCTGCTGGTCCATTACACTTAGAATTAACGTTAACAAGAGCGAAATTCGAAGAGCTTTCAGCAGGTCTTGTTGAAAGAACATTAGAGCCAACTCGTCGTGCATTAAAAGACGCTGGTTTTGCTCCAAGCGAATTAGATAAAGTTATTCTTGTTGGTGGATCTACTCGTATCCCAGCTGTACAAGAAGCTATTAAACGTGAAACTGGTAAAGAGCCATATAAAGGTGTAAACCCTGATGAAGTTGTAGCATTAGGTGCTGCAGTTCAAGGTGGCGTACTTACTGGTGATGTAGAAGGTGTTCTATTATTAGACGTAACTCCACTTTCTTTAGGTATTGAAACTATGGGTGGCGTGTTCACGAAATTAATCGAGCGTAACACTACAATTCCAACAAGTAAGTCACAAGTATTCTCGACAGCTGCTGATAATCAACCAGCAGTAGACATTCACGTATTACAAGGTGAGCGTCCGATGTCAGCTGACAACAAAACGTTAGGTCGTTTCCAATTAACTGACCTTCCACCAGCACCACGTGGTATTCCACAAATCGAAGTAACATTCGATATTGATGCGAACGGTATCGTTAACGTACGTGCGAAAGACTTAGGAACAAGCAAAGAGCAAGCTATTACAATCCAATCTTCTTCAGGTCTTTCTGATGAAGAAGTAGAACGTATGGTACAAGAAGCGGAAGCAAATGCTGACGCTGACCAAAAACGTAAGGAAGAAGTTGAACTTCGTAATGAAGCTGACCAACTTGTATTCCAAACAGACAAAGTTGTAAAAGATTTAGAAGGTAAAGTAGATGCAGCTGAAGTTGCAAAAGCAACAGAAGCGAAAGAAGCATTACAAGCTGCAATCGAGAAAAACGAGCTTGAAGAAATTCGTGCGAAAAAAGATGCTTTACAAGAAATCGTACAACAATTAACTGTTAAATTATACGAGCAAGCTCAAGCAGCTGCTGGTCAAGCAGAAGGTGCGCAAGGTGCACAAGACGCTGGCGCGAAGAAAGACAATGTAGTTGACGCTGAGTTTGAAGAAGTAAAAGAAGACAAGTAATTCAACTGTAAACATAATAAGTAAGATGACAAAAAGTCAAAGTCAAGCGTGCCTTGACTTTGGCTTTTTTCACGAATGAGAAGCGATGTGTGAGGATCTTAAGTTTTTCGCTTTGCATACTGTAAGTGAGGAAACTTTGTTGCAAAGCACTTTCTTTCGGTGTTAAAATTACGTTTATGTGAAAGATTCGGGGGTTGTAAATTTATGAGTAAACGAGACTATTATGAGGTCCTTGGACTTAGCAAGGGCGCTTCAACAGATGAAATAAAAAAAGCGTATCGTCGTTTGGCTAAAAAATACCATCCAGACGTAAGCAAAGAAGAAAATGCAATTGAAAAGTTTAAAGAAGTACAAGAAGCATACGAAGTGTTAAGTGATGATCAAAAGCGTGCGCAGTACGATCAATTTGGTCATGCTGGTGCAAATCAAGGATTCGGTGGATTTGGCGGCGGAGGAGACTTCGGCGGTGGCTTCGGTTTTGAAGATATATTTAGTTCTTTCTTTGGCGGTGGCGGCGGCAGACGTCGTGATCCAAATGCTCCGCGCCAAGGCGCTGACTTACAATATCAAGTCACTTTAGATTTTGAAGAAGCTATTTTTGGTAAGGAATTAAATGTGGAAATTCCAGTAGAAGATCCATGTGATACTTGTAAAGGTAGTGGAGCAAAACCAGGAACTTCAAAAGAAACATGTAAACATTGTTCAGGTTCTGGTCAAGTGAGTGTTGAACAAAACACACCGTTTGGTCGTATCGTAAACCGTCAAGCTTGTGGTCATTGTTCAGGAACTGGACAAATTATTAAAGAAAAATGTACGACATGTCACGGTTCAGGTAAAGTTCGTAAACGTAAAAAAATTAATGTTAAAATTCCAGCGGGTATTGATAATGGTCAACAAATTCGTGTGTCTGGAAAAGGTGAAGCCGGCGTAAATGGCGGACCAGCAGGAGACTTATATGTTGTTGTTCATGTAAGAAATCATGAATTCTTCGAGCGTGAAGGAGACCACATTATTTGCGAAATGCCATTAACATTTGCACAAATGGCACTTGGTGCTGAAGTGGAAGTCCCTACTGTTCATGGTAAAGTGAAGCTGAAAATCCCAGCAGGAACACAAACTGGAACAGAGTTCCGCTTAAAAGGAAAAGGTGCTCCGAACGTACGTGGATACGGTCAAGGAGATCAATATGTAGTCGTTCGTGTTGTTGTACCGACGAAATTAACTTCACAGCAAAAAGATTTATTACGTGAATTTGCAGGACAAGAAGAGCAGGATGATAGTTTATTCGGAAAGCTTAAACGTGCTTTCAAAGGGGAATAATGGAAATAAAAAATGGAGTTGGTAAATTGTGAAATGGTCAGAAATTAGTATTCATACAACAGAAGA
>WPCH01072043.1_pt1 | contig 10572 bp, 9 predicted proteins | sample 5399881 | NCBI WGS metagenome assembly WPCH01 (sample SAMN12869468, study PRJNA574797) | sludge metagenome | isolation source: wastewater treatment of pH5 | place: China:Beijing | collected 2019-05-20 | reverse complement strand
CAGGAGGCCTCTCGAGTTCGCCTGCGTGAGCTCAAGGAGGACTACCCCTGGGTAGAGCAGCTGCTGGAACCGCTGCGCGGGATGACCGTTCCAGCGGGGGCGGAAGAGGTCAAGGCACGCTGGCAGGAGCGCGGCGTCGTCGCCGCGATCCGCCAGGCGGCACTTGAGAGTGAGACCGACGATGACGCGGCCCGGCCCTATCTGCCGCCCCATGCCTTGGAGACCCCGAACGTCGGGCAGAGCGACGAGGATGCCCTGATCGAGGCCGCGGTCGATATCGGCGTCATGAACCGCACGGCGGATCAACGCCTCAACATCCCCGACCTGTTCCGCGTCGCCGCCGGTATCGGTCGGCGGGGTGGGGTCAGGGCGATCAGGTGAGTCGAGCTGAGAAACTTGGCTCCTATATGCTTGTTCTTGATAAGAAGCTTCACCACCCGTTCATTCATAACGAGCCTTTTTAATTTCCGGTCTTAATGTTTCCTGTCTGGTATTTTTGATGAAGCCCAATCCCTTATTGATCGTTACTCCCAAAACATACAATGGCGGGGCCGAAAATGTCGCAGCCAGGCTGTCACGTCATTTTGATAAAAAAGATGATGTAACAGTTGCAACCTTTGATTATTCAAGAACCGACTATGAGTATGCAGGGAAACTTGTTGTCATCGACGCTCCGATGAGCGGAAGTTTGCCGGCGAGATTGAAAGGTGTCGTAAAGTCCACCTTGGGATTGCGGGATGTCAAAAAAAACCTGAAGCCAGTGGCTTCGATTAGCCTGATTGGCGGACCCAATATGGCCAATGTCTTTTCCCGGCAGGGCGAGCTATGCATTGTTTCGGTAAGAACCTATATGCGGCGCTCACCATCGAAAATTAGGCATTTTTTCCAAAAGCTGCTGGTGCGACTTGTTTATAATAAAGCGGATAAGGTTGTTGCTATATGTGAAGGGGTGAAAAAAGACCTGGTCGATTATTATCATGTGCGTCCTGAAAAAGTTAGCGTAATATATCCATACTTCGACGTTGGCGCGATCCAGAAGAAGAGCCTGGAACCGATTGAAAAGGAATGGCAAGGTATTTTCTCCGGGCCCGTAGTGATCACTGCCGGCCGCCTAACCTATGATAAGGGCCAGTGGCACTTGATCAAGGCATTTGCCGAAGTAAAGAAGAAAATCCCTGAAGCGTCCCTCGTCATTCTCGGGCGTGGTGATATGAAACATCAGCTGGCCGAACTGGCGAAGCGCACCGGGCATGGCCAAGATATTAACTTTATGGGGTATTGTGATAACCCTTTCAAGTACATCCGAGCAGCGACGGTATTCGCTTTCCCTTCACTGATTGAAGGTTTTGGCAATGCGCTAGGTGAGGCGCTGGCTTGCGGAACGCCTGCAGTTGCTGCCGACTGTGATGTCGGGCCCAGGGAAATTCTTGCGCCCGAGGGAGATCCGCATGCAAAAGCAACTGGCTTGGAGCGGTGTAAGGCAGGTTATCTTGTGCCCGCATTTGATGATCAATGCGACCTTGATATATCTACCGTTTCTAAGGGTGAGAAATTGATGGCCGAAGCGTTGGTTGAAGTACTAGCTGATCAAGCGCTTAGAGATGAGATGTCGGCTCAAGCATCCAAGCGCGCATTATGTTTTGACGTTGAAGCTGTTTCTGGAAAGTGGGATGCGCTTCTTGAAAAATGATATAAAGGTATGCGAGTTTTCTTTATGGCATTCTGCCATGATTGTTTTTGTCTTTTTTATGAAGCTCCCTGAATGATCTTTGTTTTCCTGTGTATAGTGCTAAGCTACTGCATTGTCTTGGCAGTCTCTCTTAAATACCGCTTTGCTGCCCTCGCACTATTAACTGCCGTCTCTACTCGGGTTGCCTTGTTCTTTATCAACGACTGGGGGATTTATCGTGTTCCCGGCGCTGGCCATGATGCAGCCAGATTTATTAGAAGGTCAGCAGAGCTGGCTGAACTGCCCTGGACCTATCTGGTTTCCTTGATAGACCCAAGTAAAGGGGGCACAAACTACTCCATTCTTGGCGGCTCAATCGTCAAGCTGGTGGGTCACGATGCTCCCACCATTGCTGCCGTCAACCTGGTATTTGCCACGCTGATGCTGTCGGTAGTGCTGGTGCTGGTATTCAAGGTCTGGGGGAGGCGTGCAGCCATTGCAGCAATTCTGGTGCTGGCATTTTATCCCTTCGCTCTATTCAACTCTGTGATAGCCCTTCGCGAAGAGGTTTCATCGCTTTTTGGCATCCTCGGGGCGGCGGCTGTCATTTACTGGTCACGCAACGGGGTCTTCTATTTCTTGTATCTCGCAGCAATATTTTTCCTGCTTGCCGCCAGCTTTCACCCTGGCTGGAGCGGAGCCTTGGTCGGGCTGGCTGCCTACAGCCTATGGCGTTCTACAAAAATCGTGCGCCTGGCGGGCTCAGGTCGGCGCGTCAGCCGCTATGAGTTTTCTCTTGTCATGAGTGCCGTGATTTTTGTTGGCGGGGTTACCGTACTTCTTTCATTGCCTGGATTTTCGGTTCTTAGCCTTTTTGAAGGATATGTAGGCGAGGATGCGGATATTGGCGATGCCATTACCGCCAGGTTTGCCCGGGAAGAGTCGCTTGGTGGGTCTGGTTATCCTAACTTTATTACCCATGGCGACCCCATGACGCAGCCATGGTTAATCCCGCTGCGTATCTTCTACTTTCTTTTCTCACCTTTCCCCTGGGATATTCGTTCACCGCGCCAAGCACTTGGTTTGGTCTCATCGCTTCTTTACATGTTCATCTTCTGGAAGCTGTATAAGCATTGGGAGCAGGTCAAGCAGCACAAGGAGCTGATTCCAATCATCTTTATCTTTGCAGGCTTGACGTTCGTTTTTGCGATAGGAGTTACTAATATTGGCACCGCCATTCGCCATAAAACAAAGTTCTTGCCAATCCTGCTGCTGTTCGGCGCAGTAGCATTTCATAATTTAAGAGTCAGGGTCGGGCGCTGATGAAACTTTCTCTTTCCAAGGTCTACGATTCATCGCCAATATGGCTTCAAAATGCCCTGGTGACCGCTGCTGGGTATCGGAATAGCAAAAATCGTTATGGCAAGGCATATTTTGAGCACAAGGAATTTCTCAGGAAGTTTGATGCGCTACCCCTTGCCGAGAAACATGAGTATCAGCGCCAGGAGCTTGTCAGGTTTGTGCGCTACGCGTACGAGAATAGTCGTTTCTATCGGAAGCTCTGCAAAGACGTCGATATCGGCAAGATTCAACGGGTGGAAGATCTTCGGCTTCTTCCGATCGTCGACAAAGAAATGCTTCGCGCCAATGCGGACGAGGTGTTTGCGATACCGGCAAAGGGTGCATTGGAGGGGCATACTGGCGGTACAACGGGCAAGTCTCTGGTGGTTCTGCGTACACCTGAAGACATGATGAAGCGTATGGCCATGCTGGACCACTTCAAGGAAAGGGTTGGATTTCAGCACCTCAAGATGCGGCGGGCCACCTTCAATGGCAAGCACATTGTCCCGCCGGGGCAGAAGAAGAAAGTCTTCTGGCGCTACAATCACGCCTGTAAGCAGATGATCTACTCCTCGTTTCATATCACTGAGGAGAATGCGGGCCACTATGTCGAAAGTCTGAACCGTTTCAAGCCCCAGGCGCTTGATGGCTTCTTTACTTGCATGATCGATATCGCCAACTATATCGAGCGCCACGATATCCGCCTCGACTTCCAACCGGTGGCGATCTTCCCTACGTCTGAAACGCTGACCCAGCCTGGTCGTGAACTGCTGGAACGTGTGTTCAAGTGCAAGGTTTACGATCAGTACGCTTCAAGTGAAGGCGCCCCGTTCGTTACCGAGTGTGAGCATCAGAACCTTCACGTCGAGCTGGCATCCGGTGTGTTCGAACACTACGAAAAGGGCAGCGATGAAGTGCTGGTGACCAGCTTCACCACCCACGGCACGCCGCTGATCCGTTATCGTATTGGCGATGCCATGCGTTTCGCACCTCCTGGCAAGATCTGTCCCTGCGGTATGCAGTCGCCTCTGGTGGAGAGCATTCAGGGACGCAGGCTGGATTTCCTCTATACGGCGGAAGGGGCAAAAATCAATGCGGGTAATGTTGCCAATCTCTTCAAGAATATGCCAAATGCTTTGATTCGGGCACAGACTCGACAGGAGAAGCTGGGCGAGATACAGGTGTTGCTTGAGGTGGATCACAAGGTATACAAGCCGGAGTATGATCAGCTTCTTCTGGATGAGTTCCTGCACAAGTTTGGAGCCAGCACAAAGGTGCTCATTGAGCATGTGCAGGAAATTCCCCGAGAGGTGAGTGGTAAATTCAGGATGATAAAGAACAGTGTTGAAATAGGAGCCTGAAAGTTGCCCTCAGCCCAACGTGTTCTGCATGTGTTTGGTAGCCTTGATCGTGGCGGGGCCGAGTCCATGATCATGAGTCTGTATCGTAATGTCGAAAGGAAGCAGTTACAGTTTGATTTTGCTGTAAATGATTCTGGCCGTGAGTACGCCTACGAGCAGGAAATTCAACAGCTAGGGGGGAGGGTGTACCGTCTTCCCGCTCTGAGCCTTAAGAATGTAAAGGAATATAAGGCTGCCTGGTCGGATCTTCTTGGAGATCATCCTGAATGGAAGATTATCCATATTCACCATACGTCCACTGCGCCTGTCAGTATCCCTGTTGCGAAAAAGGCCGGTCGTACCACCATTGCGCATAGCCATACCGCCGGTTCAGACGGCTCTCTCAAGTCAAGGCTGAAAATTGCCAGCCGCTACCCTGTCAGGCACCTTGCCGACCATCTTCTCGCCTGCTCGTCACCCTCGGCGCAGTGGATGTTCGGTAGCAAGTCAAAAGATACCGTTGTTCTCAACAATGCTATCGATGTTGAGTCCTTTCTCCCTGATAAAGCGGCCAGGGAGCGGGTCAGGGCTGAAATGGGATTTGGAGCAGACCAGAAAGTGGTTGGCCATGTCGGTAGGTTCATGGAGGTCAAGAACCATATCTTTATGCTTGATGTGCTTCGGGCATTGGTGAAAAAAGACCCTGGAGTCGCCATGGTGTTGGTCGGTGATGGCCCCCTGAAGACACGGGTTCTGGAACAAGCGGAAAGAATGGGTGTTGCAGATAATGTGGTGTTCACCGGTGTCAGGTCGGATATCTCCGAATTGATGCAGGCAATGGATGCCTTCATCTTTCCCTCCTTGCACGAGGGCCTGCCGGTCACGCTTGTCGAAGCTCAGGCGAGTGGGCTTTACTGTCTCGTGTCCGATACGGTCAGCCAGGATGTCAAGTTGACCGACTGCATCGAATTCATGTCGCTGAACGCTTCCGCTGATCGCTGGGCCGAGCGACTGCTGGAAATGTGCGCCCAAGGTAAAAGGCCTGACAACCGGCACGAGCTCGCCACAGCCGGCTATGACGTGAAGGATAACGCCAGGTGGCTCGATAACTTCTACCATAAGATCACGGAGAGCGCCTGATGCCTCAAAGCACCGCGCAAGGCTCAAGCCTTGACGTATTGATTATCGCTGGCAACGCCCGCTCCCTGATTGCCAACCGTGGCGGCCTGATTCGCGATATGCGCCGCCGGATTGGAGCTAGTCGCGGCGGTGCTGACTTCTAACTTCATGTCGACATGCAGCGTTTCGCCCGGGTAGGAGCCGCTGCCAGAAGGGCCCGCTATTTTTTGGCCGACTGCCCACTAAAAAGGGCATCATGGAGTTCTACGAGACAGCTGATTGCCGAGATGGATAAAAGCCTTTTGGCAGCTGGTGGAGCGTCATTACGGCGTTCACAAGGTCAACCGCGTCATTCTCGACGCTATGGAGCTTAACCACATATGAAGGATCTGGCCAAACGCCTCTTCGATATCGTCTCCAGCGCCACGGTGCTGCTGATTATCCTGCCCCTGCTGCTGGCGGTGGCGCTCTGGATCAAGCTCGACAGCCGCGGGCCGGTGTTCTTCCTGCAGCAGAGAGCCGGCCTGGGTGGCCGGCCCTTTCGTATTTTCAAGTTCCGCACCATGGTGCATCGTGCCCCGGAGCAGATCGACCAGCACAGCGAGCAGGTGGTCAGCGCCGGGCGCGACCCACGCATCACCCGGGCCGGGCGCTTTATTCGTGCCACCAGCATCGATGAGCTTCCCCAGCTGATCAATATTCTCAAAGGCGATATGAGCGTGGTGGGCCCGCGCCCGGTGCTGATGGAGCAGAAGGAGGTGGTGCCCCCCGGTTACATGAAGCGCTTTGACGTGCGCCCCGGGCTCACGGGCCTGGCCCAGGTGCGCGGCCGGCGCAGCCTGGGGTGGCTCAAGCAGCTCGCCTTCGATGCCAAGTACGTGGAGAAGCGCAGCTTCTTCTATGACCTGGGCATCATCTTCACCACCATCAAGGTGGTGCTGCTGGGCAGCGGCATCTACGGGGGGGAAGGGCTCAACTGGCGCACCTACCGTGACAGCCTGAATGGCCGCCCACCGGAAGACAGGGACGTCGAGGAGGCCCTCAAGTGAGCCTGATAAACTACATGATGATCACCGCCAGCCCCGAGGTGGCGGCTTTCATTGAACAGCACGGTGTGGCGCGCATCTTCATGGACCAGGAGGTGCTGGGTAAGGCGGAGCGCCAGGGCCACTTGGACACCCACAAGGCGGCGCACTCCCTGGAAGAGATCGCCGCCGTAGCCGGCGTGCTCAAGCAGGCCGAGCTGATGGTGCGCCTGAACCCCCTCAACCTGCACACCCATGAAGAGATCCAGGCCGCGCTAGACCATGGCGCCCAGCGCCTGATGCTGCCGATGTTTACCTCCCGCGCCGACGTCGAGCTGTTTCTCACCCTAGTGGATGGCCGTGTGCCGGTAACCTTCCTGGTCGAGACCCCCCAATCCCTGGTGCGCATGCTGGACTGGCTGCCCCTGCTGAAGCGTGGCCAAGACGAGGTGCACATCGGCCTGAACGACCTCTCCCTGGGCATGGGGCTCAACTTCCTCTTTGAACCCTTGGCTAGCCGGCTGCTTGATCCCTGTGCCGAACTGCTCAGCGATCGAGAGATAAGCTGGGGGGTGGGCGGTGTGGCCCGGATCGGCCAGGGGGCCCTGCCCGCAGAGACCGTGCTCGGCGAGCACGTGCGCCTCGGCTCCCGGTGGGTGATTCTCTCGAGGGCCTTCCATCAGGGCGCCAGCTCCTCCGCGGAGCTGCTGCAGACCCTGGATTTCCCCGCCGAGATCGCCAAGCTGCGCGAGGCCGAAGAGAGCTGGAGGCAGGCGTCCACCGAAGACCTGTTGGCCAACCAAAAAATCTTAAGTGAGTGTGCTCTCGACATAGGGCGACATCTGGGGTTTTGACCCTGAACTCAAGCAATCAGTCAGCACCCATACTTTTTAATGATGACAGTTGACTGGTGGTAGGGTTTACGGCCTTTATTTCTCTTGCAGCATAGTACCCAAAGGTAATCTGATGAGTGCTTCATGCTTATTGAGTAAGCAAAAAGATAAAAAGTTGAGGGTGGCTGTAAATATCGACCCTCAAAGAAATGAACTAGTTATTGAAATGATTAAGCGCTCGTCTTTTAATTACGAGCTCCCAGTAGCTTTAGATTTTCAGGCATGTGCATCGCAGGATCAAATCATTGACTTTCAGCCAGACATATTGGTAAGTCATGAGAATGAAAACTTAAGGCAATATTTGGCTAATGGTGGAAATACTTGCGCTTGGCTGCATTTGATGAGCTCGGGAGTTGATGGTCTGGTTTCTTCATATGGTGATTTGCTTCATAGTGAAGGAGTAAGAGTTTCTAACGTTAAAGGTATACATGGTGTTGCCATGCGAGAGTATGTCATCACTATGATGCTTCATTTTGAAAAAGATATGCAGCGCTGGATGAAGCAAAAAGAAGACAGGGTTTGGAGTAGAGGGAGGCTTTCTTCTTTATATGGTAAAACCTTGCTTATTTATGGCGCTGGCAGTATAGGTCAAGCTGTTGCTGAAGCGGCATCTTTTTTTGGCTGCTATGTCATCGGGGTTTCACGATCTGGCGCAGCAAAAGAGTTCTTTGACGAGATAATTAAGCCTGAGGCGCTGATTAGTAGCATTGGTTCAGCTGACTATGTTTTGATATCTGCTCCGAAGACAAGTGAGACCTCTGGAGCTTTTGGGTACCAGGTCATAGACAGCATGAAACCTGATGCTGTCTTGATCAATATATCAAGAGGCGATTTAGTAGATGAAAAATATCTTTTAAGATGCGTTGAAAGTGGAAAAGTCCGAGGTGCAGCGTTAGATGTTTTTCAAGAAGAGCCTCTCCCACGCCATGCTCATCATTGGTCGATACAAAACTTGATGATCACTCCTCATGTGGCGGGAGCCTTCGAATCTGGAATGGAGCTTGGTGTCGATTGCTTCTTGGATAACCTGGCGGCTTTTATTTCTTCTGAAAGCTTGATGACAGAGGTCTCGTTGATTAATGGGTATTGATGATTCACGAGAGTCGTGTGGCGTAGATATACTTTTTGTTGCGGCCAACGCTAGGTCATTAGTCCACAATCGAGGGGATTTAATTGCCGAGCTCATTAAAGAAGGCTACTCTGTAGCTGCGCTTGTTCCTGATTATGATTATAGTGAAGAGGTGAATTCGCTTGGGATAAGAGTGGAAAGGTATGACTTGGATAGGCATTCTCTTAATCCATTGAAATTCCTTAAGCAGTATTTGAATCTTGCTAGGAAGATTCGAGATTTATCTCCAGGCTCAGTGTTTTGTTATGCTGTTAAGCCAATCGTTATGGGGTCTTTTGCAGCGCGAATGCTTGGCGTTAAAAATATATTTTGTCTTGTAACTGGCCTTGGCTATGCTTTCTGTGCGGATGGTTTTAAGCCAAAGCTTGTTAGGTACGTTGCAAGGCAGTTATACGGCTGCGCATCCTTGCTCAGCACGGTTTTTATTTTTCAGAATGAGTTTGATAGAGAGGAGCTAGAAAAAGGCTGGCTGTTTAGGCTTTCTGGTAAGCTGGGGAAGAAGCGGCTGATTGTTTCTGGCTCCGGTGTCGATGTTGAAAAATACGCATATTCTCGTCCGGATTTGTCTGGTTTTTCCTTTATTTGCATGGCAAGGTTGATAAAGGAAAAGGGCGTGTTTGAGTATGCCGAAGCCGCGCGGATGGTTAAAAAAGAGCATCCGGAGGTGGAGTTTTATCTGGCTGGAGAGCTTGACGAAAACCTTGTTTCCAGTGTGAAGAAAGATGATCTAGAAAAATGGCAGTCAAATTTCGGTGTCGTGTATATCGGCAAGGTTGATGATGTAACAGGCTGGATTGGAAGGACCAGCTTTTTTGTTCTACCGTCTTACAGAGAGGGTACTTCAAGAGCTATCTTGGAGGCAATGAGTATCGGGAGGCCGGTTATCACTACAGATGTGCCTGGCTGCAATGGTCCAGTCGTCGATGGTTTGAACGGCTTTATTGTGGCTCCTCGAGACTCGCGCGCACTTTCTAAAGCCATGAAAAAGGTTATGAAAGATAAGGAGAGAATCATTGCTATGTCAGAAGAGTCCCGAAAAAGGGCTGTTGAGATATATGATGTGAAGAAAGTTAATCAAGGCATGATAAGCGGTTTGAGAGATTATTTGCCTTGATTTCTTTCACTTGGAATTCGATACGATGTTGCCAATAAAAGTCATGGTCACAGGCGGTGCCGGCTATATCGGCTCCCATACGGTGCTGGCCCTGCTGGAGGCGGGGCATGAGGTGGTGGTGCTGGACAACCTCTGCAACGCCTCACGGGAATCGCTGCGCCGTGCGGAGCGATTGACCGAGCGCACCCTGGCCTTTGTGGAGGGGGATATTCGCGACCGTGCCCTGCTGGATCGACTGTTCCGCGAGCATGCGGTCAGCGACGTGATTCACTTCGCCGGGCTCAAGGCGGTAGGGGAGAGCGTTCAGCAACCGCTTGCCTACTACGAGAACAACGTCGCCGGCACCCTGGTGCTCTGCCAGGCCATGCAGGCCGCCGGGGTCACGCGGCTGGTCTTCAGCTCCTCGGCCACGGTGTATGGCGATGGCCACCCCATGCCGCTGCATGAAGGCCTGCCCACCGGGCAGCCCACCAACCCCTATGGCCGTTCCAAGCTGATGGTGGAGGAGGTGCTGCGGGATCTGGCCGCGTCAGACAGCGCCTGGTCCATCGCGCTGCTGCGCTACTTCAATCCCGTGGGGGCCCATTCGAGCGGCCAGATCGGCGAAGACCCTCAGGGCATCCCCAATAACCTGCTGCCCTATGTGGCCCAGGTGGCCGTGGGGCGCCGTGAGCGCCTGTCGGTCTACGGCAGCGACTACCCGACACCCGACGGTACTGGCGTTCGCGACTACATCCATGTGATGGACCTGGCGGAAGGGCACCTCTGCGCCCTGAATGCCTTGGCAGAACGCCAGGGCGTGCATACCTGGAACCTGGGCACCGGCCAGGGATACTCCGTACTCGAGGTGGTCAAGGCCTTCGAACGGGCCTCGGGGCGGGCGGTGCCTTATCGCATCGAGCCGCGCCGGGCCGGCGACGTGGCCGCCTGCTGGGCCGATGC
>WPCH01031212.1_pt1 | contig 10577 bp, 7 predicted proteins | sample 5399881 | NCBI WGS metagenome assembly WPCH01 (sample SAMN12869468, study PRJNA574797) | sludge metagenome | isolation source: wastewater treatment of pH5 | place: China:Beijing | collected 2019-05-20 | reverse complement strand
TCCCATCCGCCCCTTGGAAGTAGGAGGATGAGTCGCGTGGCGAAGAAATTACTAGAGATGCGTTCCATCACGAAAGAATTTCCCGGTGTTAAGGCCCTAGATAATGTCAACATCACCGTCAACGAAGGGGAAATCCATGCGGTGGTGGGGGAGAATGGCGCAGGCAAGACAACGTTGATGAATGTCTTAAGTGGTGTCCATCCTTACGGTTCCTATTCTGGGGATGTTTTCTATGATGGTATGCTTTGTCGTCACCAGGGAATCAAGGACTCAGAGCGTCTATGCATCGTCATTATCCACCAAGAGTTAGCCTTAGTCCCTTATTTGTCCATTGGTGAGAATATGTTTCTCGGCAATGAGCAACAAAAGAGAGGGCGCATTGACTGGCACAAGACATTCCAAAAAGCTGAAGAGTATATGCGTATTGTAGGCCTTGAAGAGGATCCGCATACGCTTGTTAAGGACATCAGCGTAGGCAAACAGCAATTGATTGAGATCGCGAAGGCCCTGGCGAAGAATGTTCGCCTCTTGATCTTGGATGAACCAACATCAAGTCTGAATGAAAGTGACTCTAGACATGTGTTGGACTTGTTGCTTCGCCTCCAGAAGGAACAAGGTGTTACTTCAATTATTATCTCTCATAAATTACACGAGATCTCCTATTGTGCTGATCGTATCACTATTTTGCGGGATGGGTCTACCGTTGAGACCTTAGATAACCAGTTTGACGAAATCCCTGAAGCCCGCATCGTCAAAGGCATGGTAGGCCGAGAGATGACAGAGCGCTATCCAAGCCGATCAAGGACGATTCACAAGGAAGTCGCTCTTGAAGTTAAGAACTTCACGGTCTATCACGAACTGTTTACCGATCGAAAAGTTGTGGACAATGCCTCTTTGAAGCTGTATAAAGGCGAAGTTGTGGGAATCTATGGTTTGATCGGTGCTGGTCGTACAGAGTTGGCTATGTCTATTTTTGGCCAGGCCTATGGTACCAAAGCATCAGGTATATTGATTAAAGATGGCGTTCCCCTTGAACTAGGCACTGTACCCGATGCCATTCAAGCGAAATTGGCCTATGTGACCGAAGACCGTAAAGGTAGCGGCCTGATCTTAAGTAACAGTATCATGCATAATCTCACTTTACCAAGGATGGATTTTGTATCTCATAAGGCACGGATTGACAGGGATCTAGAAAGGAAGACCGCGGATTATTACCGAGAGTCTCTCAACATCAAGACCCCCACTGTGGAGCAGTTCGTAGAGAACCTATCAGGTGGTAATCAGCAGAAAGTCTTGTTGGGTAAGTGGATCTTTTCCCAACCTGATATCTTGCTTCTTGATGAACCCACCCGTGGCGTTGATGTTGGCGCCAAATACGAAATCTACCAGATTATTAATGAGCTTGTGGAACAGGGTAAGTCTGCCCTCTTCATTTCTTCGGAGCTCACAGAGATTCTTGGCATGTGCGATCGGATCTATGTGATGAATCAAGGAAGAGTCATTGGCGAGTTCCCCGCCCATAAGGCAACACAGGAGAGCATAATGAGTTGCATCATGCAGGACAGTAAAGGAGAGATCGGGGCATGAATAGTATACGAACGACATTTCGGAATAACTTGAAGCAATACATGATGCTCATAGCATTAGTGGCGCTTGTGATTGTCTTTCAAGTCTTGACCAACGGCGTCTTGCTCAAGCCCATGAATGTGTCAAATCTCATCTTCCAGAACGCTTATGTAGTGATTCTCGCTGTTGGTATGCTGCTTTGCATATTGACGGGCGGCAACATCGACTTGTCGGTGGGATCTGTCGTAGCCCTAGTAGGTGCCTGTGCCGGGACCTTTATTATTACTTGGGGATGGAATCCGCATCTTTCGATCCTGCTTTGCCTTGGCATTGGGGCACTGATTGGCGTTTGGCAAGGCTTTTGGATAGCTTACATGCGCATCCCAGCGTTTATCGTAACCCTCTCTGGGATGTTAGTTTTCCGGGGATTGACTTTAATTGTGCTAAATGGGTTGACCCTCGCACCTTTCCCCTCGGCCTATTTAGGGTATTCAACGGGTTTTGTGCCTGATCTATTTGCCAGTATTAAGCTTTTTGGCGTGCGTAACACCACCTCTCTTTTAGGGGGCATCGTGATTGCAATTATCTACTGTATCACGCAGGTCATAGGCTACCTTGGCCGCAAGAACAAGGGTTACGCGGTGGAGAGTATTTGGACCCTTATTATAAAGATGGCCGTTATCTCCCCTGCCGTGGTTTGGCTCTTTTACATCTTAGCTTCGTATCGGGGTATTCCCATGGTGCTGATTATCGTTGGGATCGTATTGTTAGCCTACAGTTACTTCACGAGCCATACAGTGATGGGTAGACATCTCTATGCACTTGGGGGCAATGAAAAAGCAGCCAGGCTCTCAGGCGTAAAGACAAAACGCTTACTATTCTTGGCTTATGTGAACATGGCATTCCTTGCTGCCGTGGCTGGTATTGTCTTTGCAGCCAGGTTGAACTCGGCGTCGCCCCAAGCGGGCCAGTCCTTTGAAATGGACGCCATCGGTTCTTGCTTCCTAGGTGGCGCCAGTGCCTACGGCGGTGTGGGCACCGTTGGGGGAACGTTGATTGGAGCATTGTTTATGGGTGTTCTTAATAACGGTATGTCCATTATGGGCATTAGCTCCAACGTGCAGCAAGTGGTTAAGGGTCTTGTGCTCTTGGCTGCGGTAGCTGTTGATGCTATCAGCAAGAATAAGCTACCTTTCAATATTCCACGCTTTGGAAAGAAAGGCTTGGATGGGCAGGCATCAGTAGAATCATAGTTACAAGGAGGTTTCAATAATGACTGTATACTTTCCAGAAGTAGACAAAATAGCCTTTGAAGGTAGAAAGACCGACAATTCCCTCGCTTTTCGCTATTACGATCCAAAACGGGTAGTGGGCGATAAGACGATGGAAGAACATCTGCGTTTTTCCGTAGCCTATTGGCATACCTTCGTGGCTGGCGGCGCAGACATGTTTGGTTCTGCCTCGGCCATTAGGCCTTGGGATAAGTTAGCGGACTCCATGGATATCGCCAAGGCAAGAGTATACGCAGCCTTTGAGTTTATGGAGAAAATGCAGATCCCTTTTTTCTGCTTCCACGACGTAGACATTTCTCCAGAGGGTACAAGCTTGAAAGAGACCTTCAAGAATCTTGATGAAATCGCGGCGTTGATCAAAGAACTCATGGCCAAGACTGGCAAGAAGCTACTTTGGGGCACCACTAATCTTTTTTCACATCCTAGGTTTATGCATGGTGCCGCAACCTCACCGAATGCCGATGTCTTCGCATACTCCGCAGCCAGAGTGAAGAAAAGTTTGGAGATTACCAAGGAGTTAGGCGGCGAAAACTACGTCTTTTGGGGCGGCCGAGAAGGCTATGAGACGCTACTCAACACAGATCTTAAGTTAGAACTGGATAATCTTGCTCGTTTCCTCCATATGTCCCTTGATTACGCTCGGAAAATCGGCTTTACTGGCCAGTTCCTCATCGAACCCAAGCCAAAAGAGCCTACCAAGCACCAATACGACTATGATGTGGGTACCGTCTTAGGTTTCCTGCGCACTTATGGCCTAGAGAAAGACTTCAAGGTCAATATTGAGGCCAACCATGCTACCCTCGCTGGACACACCTTCCAGCATGAGTTGCGTTTGGCTCGGGTTAACGGGATTTTGGGTAGCGTAGACGCCAATCAAGGCGATGAGCTCTTGGGCTGGGACACAGACCAGTTCCCAACAAATGTTTACACAACATCCCTAGCTATGTACGAAATTCTGCTGAATGGCGGCCTAGCACCCGGTGGTTTGAACTTTGACTCTAAGGTCCGCAGAGGGTCGCTTGAACCTATCGACTTGTTCTATGCACACATTGCGGGGATGGACGCCTTTGCCCACGGTCTACTGGTGGCACATCGCTTGCTGACCGAGGGAGTATTTGAGCGGTTTGTTGCCGAGCGATATAAGAGTTATGGGTCGGGCATTGGCAAGCAAATCGTGGAAGGGCAAGTGGGATTTGAGCAGTTGAGCGCCTATGCCTTGGAGCACGATCAGATCACCCTCAGTTCTGGAAGGCAAGAGTATTTGGAAGCCATTCTTAACCGTTACATTCTAGAAGTCTAGGAAGGGTAGGAATATGGGTTATCTCTTAGGTCTTGATATTGGAACCTCGGCCGTAAAGGCCCTGCTTTTGGAGACAAATGGTAATGTGGCCGGAAGTTTTACCACTGAGTATCCGTTCCATTCACCACGCCCCGGCTGGTCAGAGCAAAATCCTGAGGATATGTGGCAAGCGACGATCACAGCCATCAAGAATGTACTAACGAAGTTTGATTTGACTGGAGAGGCGATTATCGGGATCGGTCTCTCCGGCCAAATGCACAGCTCCGTATTCCTAGACGAGCGGTATGATGTGATCAGGCCGGCAATACTGTGGAATGATGTGCGCACAAGCGCTGAATGTCGTTATATCGAAAACACTGTGGATCCAGACGTACTTCGGGAAGAAGTGTGCAATCCTGTTTTAGAAGGGTTCACTTTGCCAAAATTGCTGTGGCTCAGGAATCATGAACCGCAAAACTTTGCCAAGGTTCGCCACCTGGTCTTGCCTAAGGACTATGTGCGTTATCGTTTGACTGGCAGTTTGCAGATGGAAGTGTCCGATGCTGCTGGAATGCTAATGATGAATGTACGCCAGCAAGCATGGTCACAGCCTGTACTAGAAGCTTTGGGCTTATCCAGTGAAATCCTACCGCCCATTGTCCAATCAGGACAAGTGACCGGGACGATACGCCCCGATGTAGCGGCCCTCACTGGACTCAAGGCAGGCACCCCCGTTGTGGGAGGCGGGGCAGATAATGCTTGCGGTGCCGTTGGTTCTGGAGTTGTTAAACCAGGACGAGGTATGGTTAGTCTAGGAACAAGTGGAGTGCTTCTCGCCCATTTGGCTGAACCGCGGCTGATCACCCATGGTACGGTGCACATGTTTAATAGCTGCATACCAGGGCAATTCTACATGATGGGAGTTATGCTGTCTGCTGGGTTATCCCTGCAGTGGGTACGCAGGCAGCTTGGTATTGGGTCCGAATCCTACGATGTTCTAACGGGGCTAGCTACCCCAGTTCCACCAGGCAGCAGGGGTTTAATCTACCTACCTTACTTAACCGGTGAACGGACCCCACATGGTGATGCTAATGCAAGGGGGACCTTTGTTGGACTCAGCGCTACCCATGGTAGGGCTGAACTGATCCGCTCCGTTTTGGAGGGTGTTGCTTTCGGTCTGAGTGATTCGGTAGAACTCCTGCGCTCTGCAGGCTGGGAAGGCACAGCAATCCGAACGTTAGGCGGAGGCGCCAAGTCTCCCCTCTGGAAGGAGATTATAGCTAGCGCTACCGGCTTGGTTCTTGAACAAATCAATGTCGATGAAGGGCCTGCCCTAGGTGCCGCCATCTTAGCCGGCGTTGGAGCAGGCGTCTATAAGGATGTGGTAGAAGCTTCTGATTCGATCATTTCGGTCAATCGGGTAGTGGAACCCAATCTTGAGTGGCGTGAGATTTACCAAGAACTCCATGGAGTTTACAAGGACTTGTACCCAGCCCTCAAGGGATCCTTTGAACGCTTGGCTCGATTTTCGTAAGACATTTTAATTTGCAGGTGATGAGGGGTGCTATTGAAGTCACCCCTTTTTAGTTGGAGGTGTTAGTATGATTGAGGGCAAAGAGAATCGAAAGCATAGCGGCGTTCTGCGATTTGGCATGGTAGGAGGGGCCTCGGGCTCTTTGATAGGGGATGTGCACAGAAAAGGGGCGCTCTTTGATGGTCAGGCCCAGGTAGTGGCAGGTACTTTTTCGCCGGACTTTGAGCGGACTTTACTCACAGGGGAGCAGCTGGGGATCGATCGGGAGCGACTTTATCAGGACGTGCGGGAAATGGCTCGCAGAGAAGCCGCCCGGGAGGATTCCATCGACTTTGTTGTGATCGTCACGCCCAACTACGCCCACTACGAGGCGGCCAAGGCCTTTTTACTCCAGGGTATACATGTGGTCTGCGACAAACCACTCACCTTAACGGTGGAGGAAGCGGAAGAACTGGAAAAGCTCGCCCAAGAGAAAGGACTGCTCTTTTGTGTAACGTACACCTATTCCCAGTGTGTCGCTTTGAAGCAGGCGCAGCTGATGATCAAGAATGGTGAAATAGGAGATATTCAAGTTGTTATGGCCGAATACTCCCAAGGGTGGCTGGCCACAGACATGGAGAATCAAGGCAATAAACAGGCAAGTTGGCGTACAGATCCTAAACGGGCTGGGATATCTAACTGCGTTGGAGATATTGGCACCCATATAGAGCACACCGTGTCGTATGTTACGGGTCTGGAGATCGAAGAGCTGTGCGCCAGGCTGGATCACTTCGGAGGAGATAATCGCCCCCTCGATACCAACGCCATCATCATGCTTAGGTACACAAACGGCGCAGTAGGAAGTTATTGGTGTTCGCAAGTTGCTGTTGGCTACGATAATGGCTTTATGATCCGCATTTTTGGCACAAAGGGTACTCTAGAGTGGCACCAAGAAGAACCAAATTACCTTGAAGTGATTAAACTAGGCCAACCACGCCAGAGGCTATCTAGGGGTAGTGACTACTTCTATCCTGAGGCTCAAGCCCTGTCGCGGATTCCCGCCGGCCACCCAGAAGGCTACTATGAGACCTTTGCCAATATCTATTTAAAGTTTACATCGGCTCTCCTCAAGCTGAAGGAGGGGCTGGCGCCAAGTGAAGCGGACCTGGACTTCCCAGGCGCTGTAGATGGAATCCGGGGCGTACGCTTTATCCATGCATGCGTGGAGAGCTCTCAGCTGGGCTCAACCTGGGTTGCATTTTCCGAAAGGGGTTCGTTCAATGAATAGTTACGAGAGGTATATGGCGGTGGTCAATCACTCTGCCTGCGACCATCTGCCTAGGCTTCCTCTGTTGATGGCTTATGCCGCCAAGCATATTGGCGCCACCTATGGGGAGTTTGCAGCTGATTACCGGGTTCTTGTCAAGGCGAATGAGCGTTGCGTGGAGGATTTTGGCTTTGACCAGCTCAGTGCCATATCGGACCCCTACCGAGAAGTAACCGGATTTGGGGGCAAAGTGGAGTTTATCGCGGTTGGGGTACCACGCCTAATTAGTAGTCCCTTAGAGGATAGCAAAGACTTGGCCAAACTCGAGAATCCTGACCCTTACACAACGCCAAGAATGAAAGATCGTGTCGCCGCCGTCCAGACCATGGCTTCTCGCTATATGGGGCATTATTCGATCCTTGGTTGGGTGGAGGGACCGGCGGCTGAGGCGGCTAATCTCCGCGGAGTGATGAATTTTCTCTTCGACACGATGGACGATCCCGAGTTTTGCCATGAACTCATGGGGCGCTACATCGATGTTGCTCTGGAGTTTGCCATAGCACAACTTAAGGCGGGTGCTGATACTATCGGTATCGGTGATGCGATCGTAAGCCAAATCTCGCCAGCGGCCTACCAGGAGCTTGTCTTCCCCCATCAACTGCGGCTTGTGCAGGGAATTCAAGAAGTAGGGGGATTAGTGCGCTTGCACATTTGCGGCGATATAACCCAGCACCTTCCCCATATTAAGAACTTGGGAGTCAACATTCTGGACCTTGATTGGCCTGTTGATCTGGCCTATGCCCGATCGGTGATGACCGATCAGGTGGTGCTTGTGGCCAACCCCAATCCGGTAGAAGACATTCACGGGGGGACCCCAGAGGGCATCAAAGAGCAGATTCGTGGGCTCTACGAGGTAGCAGGCAATCCATTTATGATTGGGGCTGGTTGCGAGATTCCCCTGGCGACACCCGGTGAGAATCTCAAGGCCCTGTGCACTCCTCTAGCCTATAGGTAGGAAAAATAGCGTTAGACTCCTCAAGTGAGTACTAACGCTATTTTGATCAAACAAAGGGTATCTTTACTTCTCGTCCAAGTGGGGATAACGATAGCCGCGGGGGGGTAGTAGATTCTCCTTGATCGTACGCTGTGAAACCCATCTTTGGAGGTTGATTAGGCTTCCCGCTTTGTCATTTGTTCCAGAGGCTCTCGCTCCCCCGAAGGGTTGTTGACCCACAACGGCGCCAGTTGGCTTATCATTGACATAGAAGTTGCCAGCAGCTTCGCTTAGGGCATTGGATAAGGAGATGATGTCTCTCCGATCCCTGGCAAAGATAGAACCAGTGAGGGCGAAGGGCGATGTTGTGTTACAAAGTTCGATTGCTTCTTCAAGATCCTCGTCTGCGTAGACGTAGATCGTGAGAACTGGACCAAAGATCTCTTCTTCCATCAGTTTAAACCTGGGATTGGTGGTTTCGACAATGGTCGGTTGGATAAAGTAGCCTACACTGTCATCATAGTCGCCGCCCACAAGGATCTTCGCTTCATTGGAGTTCTTGGCGTAGTCGATATAGGCCTTGATGCTATTAAAGGCCTTCTGATCGATGACTGCCCCCATGAAATTGGTGAAGTCAGACACGTCGCCTACTGTCAGCCGCTTGGTCAGCTCTACAATCTGTTCCTTGACGGCAGGCCAGATGCTCTCGGGAATATACGCCCGGGACGCTGCAGAACATTTTTGACCTTGATATTCAAAGGCACCACGTACCAACGCAACACTCAGTGCTTCCAGGTCAGCGCTGGGATGGGCAAAGATGAAGTCTTTACCACCTGTCTCCCCAACAATGCGGGGGTAGGTGTGGTATCTTTGGATGTTGTCACCGATAGTCTTCCACATACCTTGGAACACAGGTGTGCTACCAGTAAAGTGGATGCCTGCAAATGCCGGGTGGGCTAAGACAGGATCCCCAACCGTACCACCGGACCCTGGGACAAAGTTGATGACTCCAGGCGGTAAACCTGCTTGTTCTAGGATCTTTAGGATATGGTAGGCTGGATAGACTGCAGAGGACGCAGGTTTCCAGACAACAACATTACCCATCATGGCCGGAGCGGTAGGAAGGTTTCCGGCAATGGCAGCAAAGTTGAAGGGAGTAATGGCAAAGACAAATCCCTCTAAGCCACGATGTTCCACACGATTCCAGCTCAAGGGACTGGATACAGGCTGCTGACGGTAGATTTCCTCCATGTAATGGATGTTAAAGCGCCAGAAGTCAATGAGCTCACAGGCGGAGTCGATCTCGGCCTGAATAGGTGTCTTGCTCATGTTCAACATGGTGGCGGCGTTCATGAGATAACGTTTTTCATGGGCGAGAATTTCGGCGGCCTTCATAAAGATACCTGCACGTTCTTCCCAAGGCATACTTGCCCACTCTTTGCGTACCTTCAGGGCGCCTTCAATGGCAGCTTCTACTTCTTTGGTGCCTGCTTGATGAAATTGTCCTAGATTGTGGCCGTGGTTATGGGGCATTACGCACTTTGCAGTCTTGCCTGTGCGAATTTCTTCACCATTGATCACAACGGGGATGTCCAATTGTTGGCTACTTAGTTCGTTTAGAGCAGCCTTTAACTTCGCTTTTTCAGGACTTCCCGGGCCATAGTCTAAGATTGGCTCGTTCTTGGGATAGGGCATGCTAAAAATACCATTTGACATTCAATCACCTCATCTAGAATTCTATTTCAGTAATTCTTCACCGCTAAAGTCACGATAGGGAGAAAGATCGGTAAAGACTTCCTCATCTTCTTGCCCTTCGACGATGGCCAGGGCAATTAGATCTGCTAGACCGGGCCCTAACATCAGACCTTGGCCGCACATGCCAATAGCGTGAAAAAATCCATTCACCTCTCGATCAAATCCCACAATGGGTTTCCCATCGGGAGTCATAGGGTACAGGCCTCTCCACACTCTCCTCACTTTCAGGTTGCGTAGACGAGGATACAAATCGAGCATGCGGGGGATGACCATGGGCAAAAATTCAGAAGTAGAACGTCTGTCTGTACCCATGCGTTTCGGCCTTGGGGTAATGCAAAAGACGATCTGCTCCTCTGCATTTTGGTAAAAGTAATAGTTGTCAGACTGTGCATCTGGCGCAATATCCACAATCATGGGCAAGACGAAGCGCTTAACTGGTTCGGTCACACCAGCCTCATGAGAATCGGGGTAGACCGGGAGGTCTGTACCTACCATGAGAGATATATCACGCCCATAAGCCCCTGCCGCATTCACCACATGGGAACAGCCGATCTTACCTTTATCTGTTAACACAGCCTGGACTTTACCCTTTTCTACTTCAAACCCTACCACTTCGGTATTGAAAAGGAACTCGACACTTGCTTGGCAGGCGAGACGATGGAAGGCACCCATCATCTTCAGCGACGAGAGATGGCCATCTTCGGGGGAGAATGTCCCGCCGAGGAGTCCTTCGGCCCTGATACCAGGGCACCTGTCCCTCACTTCCTCCGGTTCGATCCAATCAATATTCAATCCAAAGCTTTTTTGCAGGGGCAACAGTTTTTTCAGCCCCTGGGCGATACTTTCGCTATAGGCTGGAAAAAGATAGCCCCCTTCGATGTAATCCACGTCCTGGCCATGTTCAGGCAACA
>WPCH01147533.1_pt1 | contig 10588 bp, 10 predicted proteins | sample 5399881 | NCBI WGS metagenome assembly WPCH01 (sample SAMN12869468, study PRJNA574797) | sludge metagenome | isolation source: wastewater treatment of pH5 | place: China:Beijing | collected 2019-05-20 | reverse complement strand
AATCTAGTGGATTCATTTGTAAAATTAGACACGGCAGGACATATGCTTGTGCTAAAAACATTGCCTGGTAACGCTCATTCACTTGGAGCACTTATTGATCATTTAGAGTGGGATGAGATCATCGGAACCATCTGTGGTGATGATACTTGCTTAATTATTTGCCGTACACCTGACGATACAGGTGTTGTCTCTGATCGTTTCTTAAATATGTTGTAACAAAAAATCTTGTTTGCTTTCCATCGTAAAGTGGAAAGTGAACAAGATATTTTTATTGGTTAAAAATATGAATTTTCAATTGTAATATAATATTTTGTTTGCATAAAGTTAGAAAATAGATGGATTGACCCGTAAAACAAATGTTTGGTACAATGAAGCGGGTTAGAAGAGTATATACATACAAATATATAGCATGATTATTTGAATGAAGAACTGAGAAAATCCTTTAGTAAGGGATTATTTTATAACGAGGTGAATGGGGCATTGTTATCGGAATTATCGATTAGAAACTTTGCTATTATTGAAGCATTAAATATTTCTTTTCAAAAAGGTTTAACGGTTTTAAGCGGTGAAACAGGGGCCGGAAAATCGATTATTATTGATGCAATTAGTTTACTTGTAGGTGGCCGTGGGTCAGCAGAATTTGTTCGATATGGAACAGAGAAGGCTGAGATTGAAGGGCTATTTTATGTTGAAGATGAGAAGCATCCATGTATTGAAAAGGCAGAAGAGTTAGATATAGAAATAGAAGATGGCATGATTATTTTAAAGCGTGATATTGCTGCGAACGGGAAGAGTGTATGTCGTGTAAATGGGAAGCTTGTTACACTTAGCATATTAAAAGAAATTGGGAAAACACTTGTTGATATTCATGGACAGCACGAAACGCAAGATTTAATGAATGAAGAACGACATCTGTTTATGCTTGATCACTTTGATGGGGATCGAATCGTTAAACAATTAGACATATATCAAAACGTATACGCTGACTATGAAAAATTAAAAAAACAATTGAAATCGTTAAGTGAAAATGAGCAACAAATGGCACATCGCTTAGATTTAATTCAATTTCAGCATGAAGAAATTCGCAAGGCGGATTTAAAGATGGATGAAGAAAATGAATTAACTGAGGAACGATTGCAAATTTCTAATTTTGAAAAGATTTATAAAGCGTTAGGTGATGCATATCGTTCGTTAAGTGCCGACGGACAAGGGTTAGATAATGTAAGAAGTGCAATGGGGCAAATGGAAAGTATTACACATTTAGATGAAGTGTATCAGGAGAATCATGATTCAATTGCAAATAGCTATTACTTATTAGAAGAGGTTGCCTATCAACTGAGAGAAAAGCTCGATATGATGGAATATGATCCAAATCGTTTAGATGAAATCGAAACACGTTTGAATGAAATTCGTATGCTAAAGAGAAAATATGGAAATACTGTAGAAGAGATTTTAGCGTATGCTGATAAAATTGAACAGGAAATTTTTACGATTGAAAATAAAGACGTTCATATTGAAACGACGAAGAAACAGTTGAAGGAATTAGAAAGTGTTATTCTGAAAGAAGCAACGTTGTTAAGTAATATGCGTCATGAGCTTGCAGAACACCTTACAAATGCAATTCATCAGGAATTAAAAGAATTCTATATGGAAAAAACGAACTTTGAAGTGAGAATTATGAAGAGAGAAGGACATGTAGAAGAGCCCCTTGTGGAAGGTGCGCCGGTAAGACTTACGGCGGATGGTTACGATCATGTGGAATTTTATATTTCAACGAACCCAGGAGAGCCGCTAAAACCACTTTCAAAGGTTGCATCTGGCGGAGAGTTATCTCGTATCATTTTAGCTTTAAAAAGCATTTTTTCTAAGCATCAAGGGGTTGCATCTGTTATTTTTGATGAAGTGGATACGGGTGTAAGTGGCCGGGTCGCACAGGCTATTGCGGAAAAAATTTATCGAGTATCAGTAAACTCGCAAGTACTTTGTATTACGCACTTACCTCAAGTAGCTTCAATGGCAGATTCACATTTATTTATTCGAAAACAAGTAGCGAATGATCGGACAATTACATCGGTTACTGTTTTAACTATGGAGGATAAAGTAACAGAAATAGCTCGAATGATTTCTGGTGTGGAAATCACAGATTTAACGACAGAGCATGCGAAAGAATTACTTACGCAAGCGCATCATTTTAAACAGACAGCAGAGGCTATCCAGTAATGGATAGCTTTTTTTCTCAAATGACGATTTCTTAATTCTTCCGGTTATAAATAAAGCACTGCAAGGAGAGATTAAAAAGTGAAGCCAAGAGGCTGAATGTGGGGTAGGAGCGAGGAGAGTGAACAAGTTGAAATTAGAAAAATTTCGAAAAATAATAGGTCTTTGTCTCCTTGTTTCTTTAGTTTTTATTGGATGTTTTAAACCGCTTCGAACGTTTATTTCATCACCGAAACAACTTGTTGTTTTTGAAGGACAACAATCAGAAATATCATCATTACCAGTTTTCAAAGCTTCATCCACAAATCGTCATGTATTTACAGTGAGTTCGAATGAACAAAAACAAGGACTTATGGTAAATTCTCATCAAAATGGTGAAGCTGATATGGTATTTCAGCTTGCTGGTTTTCCAGTAAAAAAAGTAAATGTGAAAGTGTTAAAAGATTTTAAAGTGATTCCAGGTGGACAATCAATTGGTGTGAAATTAAATACAAAAGGTGTACTTGTTGTAGGCCATCATTTAATTCAAACTGAAAAAGGTAAAATATCTCCTGGTGAAACAGCAGGTGTACAAATTGGAGATATGATTACTGAAATTAATGGTAAAACAATTGAAAGAATGAGTGATGTAGCACCGTTTATTCATAATAGTGGAGAAACAGGTGAACCGCTTAATCTTGTATTGTTAAGAGATGGAAAATATATTCGTACGAAGCTAACTCCACAAAAAGACAACGGTGAATCGTCTTATCGAATTGGCTTGTATATCCGTGATTCGGCAGCTGGAATTGGAACGATGACATTTGTTCATCCAGATTCTATGAAATATGGGGCACTTGGTCATGTTATTTCTGATAATGATACGAAAAAGCCGATTCAAGTCGAAGATGGACAAATTATGCGCTCGACAGTTACATCAATTGAAAGAGGTAGTCATGGGAATCCAGGGGAGAAATTAGCAAGATTCTCACCAGACCGTGAAGTGATTGGCAATATTACAATTAATAGTCCATATGGTATTTTTGGAAAATTAAATACGAATATGAAAAACGGTATAATGGATAAAGCAATGCCTATCGCATTATCTCATCAAGTAAAAGAAGGACCGGCAAAAATATTAACAGTTATTGATCAAGATAAAGTAGAAGCGTTTGATATTGAAGTCGTTAGTACAGTGCAGCAAAAATTCCCAGCCACAAAGGGTATGGTAATAAAAGTAACAGATAAACGTCTATTAGCGAAAACGGGCGGTATCGTACAAGGAATGAGCGGAAGTCCAATTGTACAAAATGGAAAAGTAATTGGTGCTGTTACACATGTATTTGTAAATGATCCAACATCAGGATATGGTGTTCATATTGAATGGATGTTACATCAAGCTGGAATTAATATTTATGATCAAGAGAAAAAAGCGAGCTAATATATATTATTAGCTCGCTTTTTCTGTTGAAAAATTCGTTGAAATTTTGTAAAAGCTCCGCAAGAGGTGTTTTTTGTTGTAAAATAAAAGGAAAGGGTTGAACGTTTCGTTGTATTTCTATGATGGAATGTGTTGCGAAAGGGAATAAATGAACGATAAACATATTTTTTTGTGATTTTATCGGAAAGTAAGAAACTTTAAAAGGGAATTTTCACACAATTGTCGAACAATTCATGTAGCCTAGAAGGATACACATGTCGGAGAATCGATTCGGTAAGGGAGGAAAAGCTGTGGAGAAAATTAAAGTATGTCTTGTGGATGATAATAAAGAACTAGTATCAATGTTAGAGAGCTATGTAGCCGCTCAAGATGATATGGAAGTAATCGGTACTGCTTATAATGGTCAAGAGTGTTTAAACTTATTAACAGATAAGCAACCTGATGTACTCGTTTTAGACATTATTATGCCACACTTAGATGGTTTAGCTGTATTGGAGAAAATGCGACATATTGAAAGGTTAAAACAGCCTAGCGTAATTATGTTGACAGCATTTGGCCAAGAAGATGTGACGAAAAAAGCAGTTGACTTAGGTGCCTCATATTTCATATTAAAACCATTTGATATGGAGAATTTAACGAGTCATATTCGTCAAGTGAGTGGTAAAGCAAACGCTATGATTAAACGTCCACTACCATCATTCCGATCAGCAACAACAGTAGATGGAAAACCGAAAAACTTAGATGCGAGTATTACGAGTATCATTCATGAAATTGGTGTACCCGCTCATATTAAAGGATATATGTATTTACGAGAAGCAATCTCCATGGTATACAACGATATCGAATTATTAGGATCGATTACGAAAGTATTGTATCCAGATATCGCAAAGAAATATAATACAACAGCAAGCCGTGTGGAGCGCGCAATTCGTCACGCGATTGAAGTAGCTTGGAGCCGTGGGAATATTGATTCTATTTCGTCCTTATTCGGTTATACAGTATCCATGTCAAAAGCAAAACCTACGAACTCTGAGTTTATCGCAATGGTTGCGGATAAGCTGAGACTTGAACATAAAGCTAGCTGAGAGTAGAAGTAGCAATGGGTTTTCGTTTTAGTAAAACCGATGTATGCTGGAACGCTATGCTCGATGTTAATTTTAAAGCCAATAAACTTTTTAATGAAAGACCAATGAATGTTATAATTCGTTGGTCTTTTTATTTTGTTGAGAAAAAGAGATTATTTGATAGTGTGGAAAATAAAACCTATTTTCAGTAATATTACATGTAAGTGAGTTTTTTATAAGGCAATAAAATAGATATAGATAGGGAGAAGGGGAATGGAAAATAAAATTTCAACTTGGCTAGGAATAGTAGCAGCTATGGGAGTTCTTGCTATTGCAGTTACATTTGGAATGTTAGAACTTGCAGATAATCCAGTAGATAAAGAAGTGAGCGCTCAAATAGATAAAAAAGAAGACCAAACAATAGTAGGTAGAGAGGTGGATGGGGTCTTTGTTGATGTGTATGTTACTGAAAATTCTACTGAAAGCGAAGTCATTACAGCGATGCATCGCATGACTCATCAAAAAGTGGTGGCAGAACGAAAATCGGGCTCTATCCCAATGATTCAAAGTAATGCTAAAAAATTAAAAGAAATTATAAATAAGAGTAGCTTTACGAAGAAAAATGAACTTTTAGCAATTGCTGATAGATGGGCGAAAAAAGATTTTAGTAAAATTGTAGAAGATCACAATTATTTCTCGGATGCTCAAGAAGATAGCGTTTGTAAAGTAACTAGAGCAATGGATGCGTTAGAAGAGCAACATTATATTTTAACTACATTCGGGGAGGAAAAAGCGAAAGAACTATACGAATCAGGGGATGCTCCGCACGTTCAATAAAAAATAATATAAAGGACTTCTCTAGTTTTTTTATTATCGTGTTTTAAGGACGTAATGGGACTTATAAATAAATGGTCTGCTTTCTTTATGACGTGTAACAAAAAAAGAAAAGATGTGATTCATTATTAAATGATGAAGGAACAGCTAAATCACATCGTAGTACATCTGTTAAAGGATTTTAGTAGGAAAGGCATCCGTGATATAATAGAAAATAATAAAAAGTCCTGCAAAACAGGACTGTATTATTCTTCGTCTTTATTTTGTTTTTCTAATTCAACTAGCTTTTGAATTAAAATGTGCTGCGGCATATGCATGAGTTGTTCAAGTGGAACACCTAGTGCTTTTGATAAGCGGACTGCAGTATCTGGAGAGATTTGTAATGGTCTCATAGAAGTACCTCCTTTTTCGTATAGTATAGCATAAGATTGGGGGAGTGAGGATGACTCTTATATTTGCACATCGTGGTGCGGCTGGAACGTACCCAGAAAATACAATGATTTCATTTGAAGCGGCTGAGTCTTTTAGAGCGGATGGAATTGAACTTGATGTTCAATTAACGAAAGACGGAAAAGTTGTCGTCATTCATGATGAAACGGTGGACCGGACAACAAATGGAAAAGGTGCGGTTCGGAATTATGTATATGAGGACTTATGCAAGTTAGATGCAAGTTATAAATTTGGTGATAAAGTAGGTTTTTGTAAAATACCACTTTTAGAAGAGGTATTAGAATGGCTTGCACAAACGAGTTTGCTACTTAATATTGAACTTAAAAATAATAAAATTCCATACAGAGGTTTAGAGGAAGAAGTTATAACGCTTGTACGGAAATTTAGTCTAGAGGATCGTGTTATATTTTCTTCGTTTAATCACTACAGTATGAAACGGTGCCATATGATGGCTCCTGATATTCAAACAGCAATTTTATATCGCGAAGGTTTGCATAGTCCGTGGGCATACGCGAAAAAAATGGGGGCTACAGCAGTACATCCGAATTATCGTTACCTTCAAGATGCTATTGCCGAACTAACGATGGAAAGTGGTGTAGAGGTTCGCCCTTATACAATTAATGAAGAAACGCTTATGCGTAAATATTTTGATATGAATATATCGGCGATTATTACTGATTACCCTGAAACGGCCAGAACGTTAATGCCAATAAAAAAATGAGACCGCGTGTAACGGTCTCATTTTTTTATTTATAAATAGTGGGGCATTCCTATCTTCTAAAGCGAGCTTGTACTTTATTTCGTTTACGGTCTCGGTGCAAGACGAAGCCACCGAAGATATAAAACCCGAGCCCGAAGCAGAGAGCGCCGATTAAAAATTGTAACCACAGTATAGAGATTGGTGGAAATAGAATCCCGAATACAGTATCTCTCATTAACTTTATACCAAACACAGCTAATGAAATAGGGATGAGTGCTAATAGTAGAGCAACGTAACGCTGCATACATAACGCTCCTTTTCAGATTATTTCGTATATTTTAATGATGTTATAAGAAAAGGGGGTTTGTCAAGAGGGTGCTGAACGAGTAAGATAAAGGTGTGAAAAAATTTGCAGAGTTACTTCGAGAGGAAGTGGGATATATGAAACAAAAAGTATTAATTGTTGGTGCAGGTGAAGGCGGGAGCGCACTGCTGAATCTGTTACAAAGTTCGAATATATTTCAAATTATAGGGATTATTGATATAAATCCGTTGGCAAAAGGACTACAAATTGCTAAGGAATACGGGATTGCAATTGGAGAAAGTGTAACTCCATTTCTTTCTATGCATATCGATGTAATATTTGATATGACAGGTGAAGATGATGTGCATAAGGTTTTATTGGAAAAAAAGAAAAAAGACACTCTTCTTATACCAGGTGATATCGCAAAAATTGTTACAGGATTAGCGCATGAGAAGGAAGGGCTGATTGGGCGATTAGAGGAACAAACGCAACAAGGAGAATTAATTTTAAATTCTACACATGACGGCATGATCGTAATTGATCGAGAGGGACAAGTTCGTCTTTTTAATAAAAGTGCAGAGCGTATTATCGGATATAAAAAAGAAGAGGCGATAGGAAAATATATTTTAGAAGTCATTCCAACTAGTAAATTACTTCGCATTATACGTACGAAACAAATAGAAGTAAATTATGAACTAACATTAGAGAATGGAAAGAAAATTATTACAACGCGTATACCGATATTAAAAGAGGGCGGAGAGGTACAAGGGGCATTTGCAATTTTTAAAGATATAACAGAAGTTGTAGATTTAGCGGAAGAAGTTACAGATTTAAAGGAGATTCAAACACTATTAGAGGCAATTATTAACTCATCTGAAGAAGCAATTTCGGTTGTGGATGAAAAAGGAAGAGGTTTAGTCATTAACCCGGCATATACGAAATTAACGGGTTTAACAGAAGAAGATATTATTGGGAAGCCTGCTACAACTGATATTGTAGAAGGCGAAAGTATGCATATGAAAGTACTTCGAACGCGTCGTGCGGTGCGCGGAATACATATGAAGATTGGGCAAAAAAAGCGCGATGTAATTGTAAACGTGGCACCAGTCATTGTGGATGGAATATTGAAAGGAAGCGTCGGCGTTATCCGTGACGTGTCGGAAATTCAAAAGTTAACAAATGAATTGAATAGAGCAAGGCAAATTATTCGCACATTAGAAGCGAAATATTCATTTGATGATATTGTCGGGAATTCAGATGAAACAACGGCAGCTATCGAACAGGCGAAGCTAGGAGCAAATACACCAGCAACAGTGCTGTTACGCGGTGAATCTGGGACTGGTAAAGAATTGTTTGCACATGCAATCCATAATGGAAGTAATCGAAAATACAATAAGTTCGTCCGTGTAAACTGTGCGGCCATTTCGGAGACGTTGTTAGAAAGTGAATTATTTGGTTATGAGGAAGGGGCGTTTTCTGGAGCGAAAAGAGGCGGGAAACGTGGGTTCTTTGAGGAAGCAAATAACGGTAGTATTTTTTTAGATGAAATAGGGGAGTTATCTGCAAATACACAAGCGAAACTCCTTCGTGTACTGCAGGAAAAAGAAATTGTAAAAGTTGGTGGAACGAAAGCGATACCTATTAATGTTCGAGTAATTGCAGCGACGCATGTGAATTTAGAAAAGGCTATTCTAGAAGGGAAGTTTAGGGAGGATTTATATTATCGATTAAATAAAATCCCAATTCAAATTCCATCTCTTCGTCAACGTAAAGGAGATATACCGACAATTGCGGACAGATTGATTCAAAAAATTAATCAAGATTACGGTCGTAATGTAGAAGGGCTCACTGATTCAGCCATTTTATATTTACAATCATACGAATGGCCAGGGAATGTGAGGGAACTTGAAAATATTCTGGGAAGAGCTATTATCTTTATGAATTATAACGAGACCTATATTGATGTACACCATTTACCGCCATTACATAACGAAGAGCAGGTGGAGTCAAAGCAATCTCATTTATTACCTGAATTAGAAGAAAAGCCACTTGAACATTTAGTGACAGAGTTTGAAGGGAATATTATTCATGAATATTTGGAGAGATTTGATGGGAATAAAACGCAAACTGCAAAAGCGTTAGGAATTTCCGTTCGAAATTTATATTACAAGCTAGAAAAGTATGACCATGCAAAAAATAGCATGCAATAAATTGCGTACCGTGCAATTTATTGCATGGTATACAAAAAGCGACAAAATAAGACAGAATCTTTTGTTATTTTCCAAAGTATTGATTTTACTGCATTTTGAATGCGTTTTCATTATTGGTAAGACCACTTTTAAAAGTTGGCACGGTATTTGCTTTATAAATAGACGAGGGACGACGGAAAGGGTTGATTACAAAATATGAAGTTAGAATACTTAATTGATCAAGCAGCAGGGCAGCCTAAAAAAACTGTAGCTGTAGCAGTAGCTGAAGATCATGAAGTAATTGAAGCTGTAGCGAAAGCAATTAAATTACAGTTAGCTCAATTTCGTCTATATGGAAATCAAGAAAAAATAATGGGGATGCTACAAGAACATGGTTTACAAACTTCAGAACATGTTGAAGTGATTGCAGCAATGTCTAGTGCAGAGGCTGCAGAACTTTCTGTTAAAGCTGTGAGAAATGGTGAAGCAGACGTGCTTATGAAGGGGAACATCCCAACAGCGAATATTTTGAAGGCTGTGTTAAACAAAGAGTGGGGCCTACGTAAAGGTAGCGTACTTTCACATGTAGCAGCATTTGAAGTTCCAAATTACGATCGTCTTATTTTCGTTACAGATGCAGCGATGAACATCGCACCTGATGTAACACAAAAAGCTGCTATTATACAAAATACTGTAGAAGTTGCCCGGGCAATAGGAATCGACTTGCCAAAAGTGGCACCAATTGCAGCAGTAGAAGTTGTGAATCCAGCGATGCAGGCGACAATTGATGCAGCGATGTTAACACAAATGAATCGCCGCGGACAAATTAAAGATTGTATCGTTGATGGACCACTTGCTTTAGATAATGCAGTATCACAAATTGCAGCAGAGCATAAAGGCATAGTAAGTGATGTAGCAGGTAAGGCAGATATTTTACTCGTCCCAACGATTGAAGCTGGAAATGTGCTATATAAATCACTCGTATACTTTGCGGATGCAAAAGTAGGAGCAATGATTGCTGGCGCAAAAGCACCGATCGTTTTAACATCTCGTGCTGATTCAGCAGAAACAAAAGTATATTCATTAGCATTGGCAGTTGCGACTGCTTCAAAATAAACCAAAAAGGGTAAAACATTAGGGGGAAACGACAATGACATTAGAAATCTTCGAATACTTAGAAAAATATGATTATGAGCAAGTGGTATTTTGTCAAGATAAAGAATCTGGTTTAAAAGCAATTATTGCAATTCATGATACAACACTTGGACCGGCTCTTGGTGGAACAAGAATGTGGACATATGATTCTGAAGAAGCGGCGATTGAAGATGCATTGCGTCTTGCAAAAGGGATGACATACAAAAACGCAGCAGCTGGTTTAAACTTAGGTGGTGCGAAAACAGTAATTATCGG
>WPCH01330167.1_pt1 | contig 10589 bp, 9 predicted proteins | sample 5399881 | NCBI WGS metagenome assembly WPCH01 (sample SAMN12869468, study PRJNA574797) | sludge metagenome | isolation source: wastewater treatment of pH5 | place: China:Beijing | collected 2019-05-20 | reverse complement strand
TCTATATCCAACCAAAAATAAAACAACACTAAGTGCAACAATAAGAATGGCTTTAAGCTTCAATTTCATCCCCTCCTATCCCCATTGTTAACGGAGATTTGAGGTTCTATACACTTACTTTACTAAATACGTTAAACTCTTTGAATAGCCTAAATAATCAAGGAAAAAGTTACTTACAGATGTCCCAATTGCAATTGTAATTAAGATGAGTAATACTCTCGTCTGCATCACCTTTCCAGGCTTCATTAAACGCTCAATGTGAATACCTTGTAAGGCCCACCACGTAATGGTAATAAACAATAAATGCGAAACGATGGCAATCAGTGCTTGTTGCCCTAAAAGATGTGCCAAAAAACCGACCCCTTTTTACCTAGCTACTACTTACGAAATCTTATAAAAACGATACCATAATAAGTAGAAGCCACACTTTTTCAAATACAAATAAGCATCTTACATGTTACATCGTAATTTTTCTCTTTAAAAGCGTATACTTATATGCATCTTCAATTGTAATTCACACAAAATAAAAAGCGCAGAGTAACGACTCCACACCTTTTATTTTCACTATTGTACCACGTTCCCTAAGAAGAAGAAATCTTTCATTAATGGAAAATATTCATAAAAGAAATTGTATCCAATCATCGGCATAATCCCTAGTATTACAATCGAAATTGCGCAAAGGCTCATCACAACCTTTATATTGAGTGGCAAACGAATTTTCTCTTCTACTTCTCCCGTACGGAAAAACATTTGCTGTAAAATACGGAAATAATATACGAATGAAATGACTGTCGTCCCCATCATAATAGAAGCTAGTACGTAATGAGCTGGCTCTACATGAAGGGCCCCTAAAAAGATGTTAATTTTCCCAATGAAACCAGCTGTTCCTGGTATCCCCGCTAGCGATAAAATAAAAATCGTCATCACGATTGCTGTAAATGGCGACCTTTTATATAATCCGGTGAAAATGGTGATATTTTCTTTGTCGCTTTGTAAGATTAAGGCGTGGATAATTGCAAACACGCCTATATTCATAAGCATATACGCAAGCATGTAAAACCACATGCTATCCATCGTAAATGGCGATAATGCTACAAGCGGTACGAGTAAATATCCTGCATGCGCGATTCCTGAATAAGCAAATAAGCGTTTTACGTTATATTGCTTTAATGCGACTACATTTCCAATAATCATCGTAATACTAGCTAGCACAGCGATGTATATGCTCATACGTCCATATAAAGATTGCATGTCTCCTTGCACCGATACACTTGCAAAAACCATGAGGAACAGACGCATAATGAGTAAGAACCCAGCAATTTTAGAAATTGTTCCAAGAAAAGCAGTAACAGGTGTAGCCGCTCCCTCATACACATCAGGCGCCCACATATGAAACGGCACTGTAGCAATTTTGAATGAGAGCCCAACGAGTAATAGTAAAAATGCAAGAGCTAGCAATAATTGAATGCCACCAGCCAGTTCCCCAGCAAATACCTTTTGCATATCCACAATATTAGTTGATCCTGTGATGCCGTATAAATAACTCATTCCAAAGAGCGTAATTGCCGTTCCAATTCCTCCATTAATGACATATTTCATTGCTGCCTCATTTGATGCACGGTTCTTTTTTCGTATTCCTACTAAAATGTAGGAAGAAAGTGAAAGCAATTCTAAACCGACGAAAAGTGTAATGAAATCAACGCTAGAAGCCATAAACATCGCCCCAAGGAGCGCCATTAAAAATAAGTAATAATATTCTCCCTTATCTTCAATTGGATTTTTCTTATCATCGCTCATTGCGATGCATAAAATGAGAGCAGCCCCGCCTAACAACAACGTTTTAAATCCTTTTGAAAATCCATCTAACACAAACGATCCATTTAAAATATCTCCCGCTGGTTCACCGTATAGCGTAATTAATGATACGATCGCTAATACGATAGCTGCGATTGCACCAAGCGCTACATACCTATGGTTCAGCTTAAAAAACAAATCACATATGGAAAGAAGGATGGCAGCTCCGAGAATGATGAATTCTGGCACCATGAGATGCCATGATAAGCTAAGTAACGTATTCATATCCACCCTACTTCACCCCCAATGTTTTCAATGTATTTTGAAGCGGATCCCCTAGTATTTCTGGCATTACTCCAATTGCAATAATACAGAAGATAAGTAGCAAAATCGGGACATACTCCCATCCGTGTATATCAGCTTTCGCTTCCCACTCTTTCTTACCAAATGTTACTTGAAGGGTTGCTCTTAATACGTATACAGCGGTTAAAATGATGCCAAGTACTCCGGCCGCAGCAATAACTGGCTCCGCTTGGAATAAACCGAGAAAGGCAAGAAACTCGCTAACAAATCCAGACATTCCCGGCAATCCAAGCGATGCCATTCCTCCCGCTAAGAAGAAACCGCTAAGTACTGGTACACTTTTTGCAAGTCCGCCAAGCGCTGTAATATTTGATGTTCCAAAACGCTGTTCTATAACACCAAGTAAGAAAAAGAGTAAGGCTGCAATTAAACCGTGCGAAACAACTTGGAATAAAGCGCCTTGTGTACCTGGTGCATTTAACGCCGCAAGGCCCATTAATACAATACCCATATGCGAAATACTAGAATAAGCAAGCACCTTCCGAAAGTCTGTTTGAATGAGCGCTAAGAAGGCTCCGTACAATAAATTGATAACTCCTAAAATCGCAATGAGCGTTGCAAACTCGCGAAAGTATTCCGGAAATAGTCCCTGTCCGAAGCGGATTATACCGTATGCTCCAATCTTCAGTAAAACACCTGCATGAAGCATAACGACAGCCGGATGTGCTTCAATATGTACATTGACCATCCAGCGATGTAACGGGAAAACGGGTAGTTTAATCGCAAAAGCAATCATTATGCTAAGAAACAAGCCGAACTGTAAGCTATTTGGGACAGCCATTCCTCCACCAGCACCTACACTCGTTAATATTTCTTTAAGCTCTGTAATATTTGTTGTACCTGTTTTCGCAAATAAAACCGAGAAAACGATAAGCAAAATAGCGGAGCCAATACCGTTATATATTAAATAACTATAAGCAGCCTTTTCACTCGACAATTTCCCCCACTTCCCAATTAATAAAAACATCGGTGGCAATGTAATTTCAAAGAAGATAAAGAACAACATTAAATTTTGAGCAGCGAAGACACCGAGCATCCCTATTTCTAACATGAGTAATAGCATATAAAATGCTTTCAAATTCCTTTTAATCGTAAATGCCGCAATTGCTGCAAGCATCGCTAGAAGGGCCGTCAGTACCATCATAACGAGCGATAAACCATCAATACCAAGTTCGTAATAAATGGAAAACCACCTTTTATCCACCGCTGCAAAATCCCCAAATTTAATCCATTTCACTTTTTCATCAAATAGAGACAAACTCTTTCCGGAAGCATATGTACAAGCGAGGACGATAGCCATTCCGAATGGAAGCACCGTTCCAAATAAACCGAGCGCTCGCACTGTACGCGATTCTTTTTTCGGTGTTAATGTAAGTAAGAGAATTCCTAAAAGCGGGGAAAAAATGAAGAACGTTAATAACAAATCATTCATCGTAAATCCCCTCCCGTATAGAGCAAAATAATGAAGAGTACTGCCAGTGAAACAGCTGTTACAGTCCCGTACACTTGTACATTTCCGTTTTGGAGTCTAGAGCCAATTGCACTTATCCCTTTCACTAAACTCCCTATTAAAACGGCAATTCCTTCGACTACATACACTTCAAATAGGCGAAGCACATGAGCGATTCCTTTCGTAATAGGAAGCACCGTCATATTGTATAGTTCATCCACATAATATTTTTCTTTCAAAAGTTTATAAAGAGGCGAGTCCTCGCCACCAGCCCAATCTCTAGCAATAGATTTCTTGCCATATATGACATATGCAAGAGCAATCCCTGTCAAAGAAACGAGCGTCGCAACAATCATAATCCAAACTGGCCCGTGCCCCTCTCGCACTTTAAACGCTACATCTTTCGTAAGCCAATCCCCGAGAAACGTTCCAAACCACGGTGTATTTATATAGCCTGCCACGACTGCAAGAACGCCAAGGACAATCATCGGATACGTCATGATGCGGGGCGATTCATGCACATCTTCCTTCGTCTTCGCTTCCCCAGTAAAGACAAGAAAGTATAGGCGTAACATGTAGAACGCTGTTAGGAATGCTGCAAGTATCGCTAAGACGAATAAAACATAATTGCCGTTCATCCAAGCTGCAGCTAAAATTTCATCTTTACTAAAGAAACCGGAAAGGAGTGGCACACCACTAATTGCAAGAGTACCGATTAAAAATAAGGCACCTGTTACTTTCATCTTCTTCTGTAAACCGCCCATTTTATTAATGTTTTGCGTATGCACTGCATGAATGACACTTCCTGCTGCCAAAAATAGTAGCGCTTTAAAAAAAGCGTGTGTCGTTAAATGGAACACACCAGCTACATAACCGGCAGATCCGAGTGCAAGCATCATATACCCGAGCTGGCTAACTGTAGAATAAGCAAGTACTCTCTTTATATCCGTTTGTACAAGACCGATGGAAGCTGCAAAGATTGCAGTGAAAGCTCCAACAATTGCTACCGTCTGCATCGCCACCGCACTTGCTGAAAATAGCGGAAACATCGTTGCCACTAAATATACGCCAGCTGCGACCATTGTCGCCGCATGAATAAGTGCCGAAACAGGCGTCGGCCCTTCCATCGCATCCGGTAACCACGTATGAAGCGGGAACTGACCTGATTTCCCCATCGCCCCGATAAAAATTAATATCGCCGTTATTGTAATCATTGTCGGAGTCAGATCACCCGTATGAATCGCTCTAAAAATTGCGTCATATTCAAAACTACCTGCATGCCAGAAAATTAAGATCATCCCAATAAATAAACCGACATCGCCAATACGTGTCATAATAAAAGCTTTTTTCGCAGCAGCCTTCGCTTCTTCTTTAAAGAAATAAAAACCGATGAGTAAGAACGAACCAAGGCCGACTAACTCCCAAAATATATAAAGCTGTAATAAATTCGGTGATATAACAAGCCCGAGCATCGCAAATGTAAAGAGTCCTAAATAGGCATAAAAGGTTGGTAATCTTTCCTCACCTTTCATATAACCTTTCGAATACACGTGTACAAGTAAACTCACAAGTGTAACGATAAACAACATTAAAGCCCCTAATGCTGTCACTTCAAAGCCAAATGATATATCAATATCTCCAGCTCTAAGCCATACCCACTTATGCTTCACTGGTACTGTCGTAAATCTTTCTATTAATACAAGTACCGCAAATATAAAGGAGAGAAAGACGAAGAAAATACTAAGTACACTGCTTCCTTCTCTAATTTTCTTCCCGAATATAATTAATAACAAAAACGAAACAAGCGGGAAAAGCGGTATGAGCCATGCATAATCGATCATTGTTTCCTTCCCCCTTTTCGGTCACAATGTTATCCTTTAAGCGTATCCATTTCATCTACATGAACTGTCGTACGATTACGATATAAAGCAATTAAAATGGCGAGTCCTACCGCCGCCTCCGCTGCTGCTACGGCCATCGTAAACAGAGAGAAAATTTGCCCTGTTACATTTGGGAACAAACCTAATTTACTAAACGCTACTAAATTTAAATTGACTGCGTTAAGCATTAATTCAATACAAACTAATACAATCACTGTATTTCGCTTCGTTAAAGCTCCAAATAAACCGATGCAAAATAAAATAATCGCAAGCGTTAAATACGCAGAAGCAGGCACGCTACTCATTGGAATCCTCCTCTTTCTCATCCTTCTTCGCAAGAATAATTGCGCCAACAAGTGCTACAAGTAAAATAACTGAGGTTAGCTCAAATGGAATAATATATTTTGAATAGAGAAGTGTACCGATTTGAAGTGTGTTTTTTTCATGGAGAGGTAAACTTCCTTGTGTGCTTTCATTTGCAAAATCAATATTGTTAACAGCGAAATACATAACTGCCCCAAATGCTACAACCGCAAAGAAGATAATCCATTTTCGAAGAGTAAGACGAGATTCATTTTCTGCATTATGTTTCGTTAACATAATGCCAAAAATCATAATAATGGTGATCGCACCCGAGTAAAGTAAAATTTGTGCAACCCCGATAAATTCAGCTGATAAAAGAAAGTACAAACCTGCAATGCTGAGAAATGTTAGAACGAGAGCTAGCATCATATGCATGACTTTCGTTAAATTCAACATAAGAACGCCGCCGATAATTGCAGACAAGGATAGTATAAAGAATGCTATAAACTCGCCATTCATGCTTTATTCTCCTTCCTGACGTTTTCATCGTTTTCATCGAGCCACTGCAAATTTTTAAATAAGTCATCTCGTGAATATTCCGCGAGTTCAAAGTTATTTGTCATAACAATCGCCTCTGTCGGACAAACTTCTGTACATAAATCACAAAGAATACAAATTTCAAAATTAATATCGTACGTGTCGATAATTTTTCCTTTTTTCGTAGGATCCGGATGTTTTTTCCCCGTTAACTGAATACAGTCTGTCGGACAAATGTTGGAGCACTGGTTACAAACGATACACTTTTCTGGATAAAACTTTTGAATCCCTCGAAAACGATCTGGCAATGGCAACGGTTGATTCGGATAATCATAAGTCACCTTCTTCTTACTCAAATTGCTTAGTGTATATTTTAATCCTTTAAATAGCCCTTTCATCTCTTACTGGCACCCCCTTCATAGATTAGAAGAATAACTCCTTAATCAATGCCGTTAAGAAAATATTTGCAAGTGCAATTGGCAATAATACTTTCCAGCCAAACTCCATTAACTGATCACCTCTTATACGCGGAAACGTAACGCGGAACCAAATTAACAGAAAAACTACACTGCTAAACTTTAAAGCAAACCATACGGCACCTGGGATGAAGCCAAGGAACATAACTGGATTCCATCCGCCTAAAAAGAGCACAGTAATTAAAGATGCCATCCCGAAGAAATATACGTACTCTGAAAGCATGAAAAACGCCCAGCGAAACCCTGAGTATTCCGTATGATATCCAGAAACAAGCTCCGACTCAGCTTCTGGTAAATCAAACGGCGTCCTATTTAACTCTGCTACCGCTGCGATTAAAAATACGACGAAACCGATTGGTTGCACGAAAATGTACCAAACATTCTCCTGCGCTGCTACGATTTCATTTAAATTTAAGCTACCAGCTAACAAAACGATCCCAATTACACTCATTACGAGCGGAATTTCATAAGAAATCATTTGCGCCGCTGCGCGCATCCCCCCTAAAAGGGAATATTTATTATTCGATGCCCATCCTCCGGTTACGACACCAATCGTCGTAATGCCAGAAACAGCAATGTAATACAGTAAACCTACGCCAATATCTGCGAACTGAAATTTATCAGTAAACGGGATGACTGCAAGCACCATAAATGCTGGAGCGAATGCAATGACAGGCGCTAATATAAATAACGGTTTATCTGCCGCCTTCGGAATACTATCCTCTTTCAGTAATAGTTTTAAAACATCGGCTACCGTTTGCAGCAGACCAAACCGGCCTCCAACTTGGTTTGGCCCAATCCGCCCTTGCATAAAACCCATCACTTTCCTTTCTGCCAAAATACCATATGTAACGAAGCCAAGGACTGCAAATAATAGGAGCACCGCTAATCCGAAAAAAATGAAGAAATTCGTCCAGCTAGAAGGTGATTGTAAGAGCGTTTCAATCATTAGCCATCAACCTCCCCAAGTACAATATCCACTCCACCTAAAATCGTAATTAAATTGGCGATGTTTTCACCTTTCAATAACTTCGGTAAAATTTGCAAATTGTAAAAAGACGGCCTGCGAAACTTCAAACGGTATGGCTCTTTCTTTCCGTCACTAGCAATATAGCAACCAATCTCTCCTCGCGGCGACTCTATACGGACGAATGCTTCCCCTTTAGGAGCCTTAATAATCTTCGGTACTTTCGCAAGTACTGCTCCTTCTTTCGGGAACTGCTGGACAGCTTGCTCGACAATTTTTAAGGACTCCTCAATTTCCTGCATGCGGCAAACGTAGCGATCCCAAGCATCTCCCACGCTCCCAACAGGAATATCGAAATCAAAACGGTCGTAAATGGAGTACGGTTCATCCTTGCGAAGATCCCAGTTTACTCCGGTGCACCGCAAATTCGCTCCGCTTAAAGAATACGAAATTGCATCTTCTTCGCTATATATACCAACGCCTTTTACACGATTTAAGAAAATCTCATTGCCACTAACGAGATCATGGTAACCCGCCAATTGCTCTCTCATATACGGAACAAATTCTTCCACTTTTTCAATCCAACCGTCCGGCGCATCCCACTTTACACCGCCGACTCTCATATAGTTAAAAGTAAGCCGGGCACCGCATAATTCGTTTAATAAATTAATAATCATCTCCCGCTCACGGAACGCGTATAAAAACGGGCTGACCGCTCCTATATCTAGAAGATTTGTCCCCCACCAAACGAGATGACTTGCAATCCTTCCAAGTTCCATTGCAAGTACTCGCAAGTATTCAGCTCGCTCTGGGATTTCAAGCCCCATCATCGTCTCTACAGCGTGGCAAATGACGTAATTATTCGTCATAGCCGATAAATAGTCCATCCGATCTGTATAAGGGATAATTTGCGTATACTGTAAGCTCTCTGCAATCTTTTCGGTCCCGCGATGCAAATATCCAATAACCGGTGTAGCTTCTTTAATAATTTCCCCGTCAATTTTAATAACAAGCCTGAACACACCGTGTGTACTCGGATGCTGAGGACCTACATTCAAAAGCATTTCTTCCGTACGGATCATTAGCTACACCTCCACATCATACGGCTCATAATCTTTCCTAAGCGGATGTCCTATCCAATCATCGGGCATTAAAATACGCGATAAATTCGGATGTCCCTTAAATACAATACCGAGCAAATCATACGCTTCCCGCTCTGGCCAGTCCGCCCCTTTCCAAAGCGGCGTCACCGATTCTACTTGCGGCGCTTCCCGATCCAGCTTCACCTTTACCGCTACTGACTGTTTCTTTCCATATGAAAATAAATGAACATACACTTCCATATGTGTCACAAAATCCGTCGCATGTAACTCTGACATATAATCAAATGCAAGTTCCTCATGGGATCGCAGTAACTCCATTACTTCATAATATTCCGAGGGCTCCACTACAAGAGTTGGCACATCTTTGGAAAGTTTATTAATGTAGCAATCTACTAAAGCACCCTCTCCTACTTTTCCCTTAATAACTTCAACATACTGATTTAAATACGGTTGATTCACAGATGGCTCTTCCTGCTTCGCTTCCTCTTCCTTCTTACCTTCAGCACCCTTCGTCTTCGCCCTTGCAGCCGCTGCCGCTTTCGCCTTCGCTGCTGCAATTGCCTTCGCCTTTTCATCTCCCGAATCCCCATCACCTTGCGAAGCTTTCTGCTTTGCTAGCGCCGCTGCTTTTGCTTTCGCGGCGGCGACTGCCTTCGCTTTCGCCTTGGCCTTTTCTTCTTCCGTCACTTCTTCTGTTCCTTCTCTTTTTTGCTTCGCTAACGCCGCTGCTTTCGCTTTTGCGGCTGCTGCTGCCTTCGCCTTTGCTTTGGCCTTTTCTTCTTCTGTTCCTTCTTCTGTTCCTTCTCTTTTTTGTTTCGCTAACGCCGCCGCTTTCGCTTTTGCAGCCGCTGCTGCCTTCGTCTTCGCTTTGGCCTTTTCCTCTTCCGTTACTTCTTCTATTCCTTCTCTTTTCTGTTTCGCTAACGCCGCCGCTTTTGCTTTTGCCGCCGCGGCTGCACGTCGTTTTGCTTCTTCTATAGTCATATCGTCATTTTTTGGTAGCGCTTTCTCTTTTTCGCGATTTTCTTCCTCAAGTTTACTTATTTCCCCACCATGTTTCGCAACGAGACGCTTTCTCGCCTCTTCTTTCGCACGCCTAGCCGCTTCTCTTTTTAAATCCTCTAAGTCTTTGTTAGGATCACTCATTTATTCGTCACCTGCTTTCCAGTCTTTGCTTCGTAACGAATTTTTTCTTTTAATTTATTAATTCCATAAATTAAAGCTGCAGGATTTGGTGGGCAACCAGGGATATACACGTCAACTGGCACAATTTGATCTACACCTTTCACAACAGCGTACGAATTTACATATGGACCACCTGCTGTCGCACAAGATCCCATTGCAATAACCCATTTCGGTTCAGGCATTTGGTCATATAAGCGCCGAACAATAGGAGCCATCTTCTTCGTTACCGTTCCCGACACAATCATAACGTCCGATTGCCTTGGTGAAGTCCGAAAAAATGACCCAAATCGATCTAAATCATAATGTGATGAACCTACTCCCATCATTTCAATTGCGCAACATGCCAGTCCAAATGTCATTGGCCATAAAGAATTACTTCGCGCCCATCCCTTCAACTGTTCCAATGTAGAAAAAAAGATATTTCGTTCTAATTCCGCTCGCTCATTTGGATGTAATTCCTCAAAATTTATAACCATTGTAACACCTTCTTTTTCCAAGCATACGCTAACCCAACTAGCAACATTACAACAA
>WPCH01025456.1_pt1 | contig 10601 bp, 12 predicted proteins | sample 5399881 | NCBI WGS metagenome assembly WPCH01 (sample SAMN12869468, study PRJNA574797) | sludge metagenome | isolation source: wastewater treatment of pH5 | place: China:Beijing | collected 2019-05-20 | reverse complement strand
TAAATCAAAAGAATGATGATTAAATTTTGGAGTACCTATACCTTAGTTAGGACCAAAAAATTGGTGTAGCCTTACCCTAGTAGGCCAAAAAATTGGTGTAGCCTTACCCTAGTAGGCCAAAAACGATATGTTAAAGCTATCCTTTAGGATAACCTTAACATATCGTTTTTCATTATTTATAAAGAAAAAGGTTTGTTGACTTTTGGGGTAGAGGCTGGTTCGTCGTGTGGGGGCGAAACCCCACGTATTACGTATCATTCATATAATTAAAGTGAAATTATGATTCGAAAGTACTAGCGATTCGGCTCGTACAATAGCAAATTCAAGCCGATGATCTAAGATAGTTGCTTTTGGATGTGTCGGCTTGGTGCCATCCAAATTCGAGCCGAAAAAAGTTTTGCAAGGATGTAGCAAAGCGAAAAAGGTGGAGATTTTTGAGTGTTTTTTCAAAAATACTACCTGTTCCTTGCGGAACTTTTAGCTTTTTTTATATAGAGTAAGAAGGGACAAGCATAAATAAATAGAAAATACCCAGTAATATCAAGGGTTTTACCGTTTTTCGTACTTACCAAAAACGGTAAGTTTACTTACCAAAAACGGTAAGTACGAAATTTAAAAAAAGTCTACTAATTAAAAGTAGACTTAAAATAATTTGATAGGTAAATTTTTAAGTGGTTTGGGAACCTTTTTAAACATTGCTTTAAGTGTTGGATTAATTTCATCTCTATTTCCCGAAAACATAATGTGAGGATTTACAAATAAAGCATACGCCCTAACATTATTATCATCAACACCACTTTCTGAACGAGCCATGATCCCTTTATCAATTAACTTTCTAACTAATGGACTAACTTTAGTTTCATGTCTTCCAATTTTTTTAGCTAATTCTCGCTGAGTTAATGGCATTTGTTCTTTAGAGTTAATATCACTAACCAAACAATTACTTAAAAAACCTACACACATTGAAATGTCTAGTAAAAATACTTTCTCAGCATTTGTTAAATAATCAATTTCAAATAAATGCTGGATATTCTGCTGAATAATTTGAACAAACTTCGCTTTATTCTTTACTTTACGTTCAGGAACTAATTTCATTCCTCTAGAATTAGCTTTTGCTTGAAGTTCATTTACTAAATACATTTCTTCCTCAGATAAGATCTTTGAATTCTCAATCTCTCTCAATCTTGCATTCTTTTCAGCTTGTTCTAAATTAACGAACTTTGACATAATCTTTCTCCTCTTCTCTAAAATTTCCAACTAGAGAAGAGAAACATTTTATGTTATGATTCATATAGAATTTGTAATTAAATATATACAAAAAAAAGCCCCCTTCTATAATTGATTTCTCGACAAAATTAATTATAACATAAGGGGATTTTTTAATGGATAAATAAACATAGTATTATGCTTTCTCTTCTTCGAAATATTTAAGTAAATGATTATAAATTGTTAATTTAGGATTACCAGAATTTTTTATTGAAACATCAATATCAAAATTATCAACCAAAATATTTCTTTTCTTCAAATTACTTCTCAATAGCCTTAATTCTTCATATTCAAAATCTAAAAAACAAGAACAACGATATACAGTATCATCCTGATACAATAAAACAAAAGTATATTCTTTAAAATTAAAATTAAAAATCAATCCAAATACAGGCTTCCACTCCATATCCAGACTCATCTCAATATCTTCTGACACATTCTTTGTTATACTAATTTCTTGCGGAACTAAATCAAATAAAAAACCATAAGGCTTTAAAAAAGTGTTCGCTTTTCTATTAAAACCATCTTGAGCTCTAAATATAAGCCCTATTTTTTCTAGTTCACTAAACCATTTAGCTATAGTTCTTTGATCTTTATCAAAAAAATTAGATACTTCTTCCACCGAATACCAACTTTCGCCAGTATTATATTTTGAATGCATACCCAAAAATATAAATAATTTTAATGCACCACCACTAATATCTTTTAAGTATTGATATTTAAAATCTGAATGGATCATAAAAAAAGGTTTATTCATCCTATAAAGCTCATCTCGCCAATCAGCATAATTTTCACGAACCTCATCAAATATTCTTTTCTTTTCAGCACCGGGCTTAGAAAAAAACTTTTCCATCTTTACCTCTCCTTGAACGAAAATGATATATTATATACAATCTAATGTTATAATTAAATCAATTTATTGTAAATAAACATACAAAAAAGTTCATTCTTTTATTCTTATTTATACTTATTTATGTATATTACATATTCAAGCTATACAATCTTTCGATCGAGGCTTGCTAGCTAGCAAGCCTCGATCGAAAGATTGTATAGCTAATAGCATAATCGTTTTTTTTTGAAGTTAACTATATTTTTCTGGTAAAATGTAATTAGATAAATGATTAACATGTTTACAGACACGTAAACAATACATAAAACTTACTGAAAAACAAAAAAGAAGTACATTCATCATGGTTGCGGAACCTGAATGTACTTCTTTTTTTTGTATTAAAACATAATTAAACCTAAAATCAAGAAGGGCTTGCTCAACATTATTACTTTGACCACACAAATATTTTAAGGATGACAGACCGGTAATCTGCAAATTTTATAATGTTGCCTACTGTCATTTATGTAAAAATTTACGCTTTAATTAAAAAAGCTTATAAGTTCTTTAAACGTATCAGAATTAAGAAAAATAAAAAAATAGTAACCGCATCGAGTAACACTTGCACATCTCTTGAAAAAATGCGTTCTATTTTCTTGTCTTTCTTTCTTCTTAATTTCATATCTAGACACGTAAACAACACCCTCCTCTCTCATATAAGGAGTGTGTGGCATCCCTAAAACTTACTAATAAATATTGTATCATATTCTTTTAAGAAAATAACTAAATTATCCAATCATAAACTACTAAAATGCAAACCTCTAATTTAAATACTATTCAATATACATACACTTACTTTCCTTTATTTTAAATTGTATATAAATATTACAATGTAAACTTTTAAATATTAGTTTACATTCATTCCCCCTAAATCATTGACTTCTTACCAAATCCCTTGATATCCTCAATTTATATAACAAAAGTATACATTCAAAACAATATAAATAAAGAGGTCGAAAATCCATGAACAAAAAACCACATCTCATTGATGTTCAACCCATCCGTAACAAAGAACAAATCGAAGATATGAAATGGGCTCTTAAACGTCACTGTTCCGAACGAGACTATATTCTGTTTCTTGTTGGCATTCATACTGGACTACGCGTAAGTGATTTACTCCAACTCGAAACACAAACCATAATAAAATTAAACCGAAAAAAAAGAAAAGAATTCAAAATCAAAGAAGGAAAAACAAAGAAGGAACGCATAATTAACCTTATTTCTATCTTTGATGAAGTCTATTCCTATGCCCAAACCCTAGAAAATAAATGGTTATTCCCTTCTCGAAAGGGAGATCAACCCATTAGTAAGATCCAAGCTTATCGACAATTGCAAAAAGCCGGAGATTTTGCCGGTATAGAATCCATCGGGACTCACACCATGCGCAAAACCTTCGGCTATTGGTTCTATAAACAAACAAAAGATGTTGCTATGTTGCAAGAAATACTTAATCATAGTACACCTCAAATCACATTAACATATATCGGGATCAATAAAGAAGAGAAAGACAACATATTGGACACTTTCCAAATATAGTCTACTCTACCAATCATAAAAAGGACCTTTAGTAAGGTCTTTTTTATTTCATTTCAAATTTTTCTTTTCTTCTTATGAATATTGTTAACGTTTTTAATTTCTAATACATATTCTAATAATTTCTTAAAATATATAATTTTAGACCTATTTTTACTATCGAATCCCAATTTTCTTAATATAAAAATACATAGATATGAAATCATTACAAACATAACAAATTGCCCAATTCCAAATAAGGTTGGATGTTCTTCATATCTTACAAAGATAGAAATATAATCTTTTAATACAAAAGTACAAAAAACACCAAGTAATGTAAATCCACCAGCTGCACCTTTAGAAGTATCATAAATTTCTTCTAAAGATTCAAGACGAATCAAACAATGCTTAATTACATCTACATCTAACACTAATAATTCTTTTTCTTTTTTTTTCATTTCATTAAAATCATTAAAACTCTCACATAAATAATTTTTCGTTATAAATTCAAGTAACTCCTTATCAGAAGAAAATAATATTTTTTTTATTAATTCATCAACATTCATAATACACCTCTAAATAAAATAATTTACCTACACTATAAAATTATATCAAAGTTATTTCATAATAATAGCAAGGGAATGCTTGTAGACTGATCTATACTGCATTCCCTTATTGTATGTATGCTATATTCTTATTCGCCTTTTTCTAACAGTAGAACCACGAATCTTGGCGAAGACATTGGTTTTTGCCCTATCCTGGGGTCCGTCCTCGCTTTTTATTCCACGATTCACTTGACCACGAGCCTCTGCACCCTCAAACTCCCAAAGATAACCCCAGCGGGCAAAAACCGCCCTTCTGGGGCCACCTCTGGTGAGTTTGCATGAGGGTACCCCTCATGGTCAAGCGACTTTCGCGGCATAAACGCCAGGACTCAGCGATTCCATATGCGCTGCCACCAGGATTTCTTCTTAGCTTCGCTAAATTTAATATTCTTTTGTTCTTCTTTAGATGAACTTATTTCTAACCTTGTTTGCTTCTCTTCTAAAATTAATCTCTTCATATCTTGAATTTCTCTTATTAAATACATAAGTTGTTCATCACGTTTTCCTACTTGATCTTGCCCTATCTTTGATAATTCCTCAGCAACTATATTCCTTACTTGATCAGCTGTAAGGAATATCTGTTCAGTTGTTTGAGTAGATTCTCGCTGAATACTATCAGTTACATCAATACTCAAATATTTTTTATAACCTTCTTTAGTTAACCTTTGAAGTATATCTTTATGTTGAAGATTTTCTTTACTTCTAAGATTATTAATATATTTTAAAACGGAAACACATTCTCTAAATATATAATATTTATTCTTTTCTTCTTGTTTAAATAAAACAAAATCATTATATGTATTACAGTTTCTTTTAATTGTCATAGATGAAACACCAATTTCTTTTGCAACAAAGTCAGCTGATAACCATCGATCTTTTTCTTCTTTATCTATCACTGTTTAGATCACTCCTAACTAATCAAACAAACACCATTCAAACAATTAAGATAAAAATAGTTATAGCAATCGATTCGTTATTGTTCAGATAAAACCTTTGTTTAAATAAAAATTAAATGATTAAATTAAACAAACAACTAAACAAAACTCTATTTTCAACTACATGTTAATAGATCAGTTAGAAAAGAGCATAAGGAAACCGAATCCCACTTTATAAAAAAAGTGGTGAAATAGGCTGAGCCTATTTGGTTTCTGGTTTGTGAATTGTGGGACACCTTTTTTTAGTTTGCATGCGTTCTGTATGCGTTTTTCGGCTGTTTGTATGTGTTTTGTATGTGAAAATATGCGTTTTATATGTGTGAAAAAGACCCCGAAAATGGACCACAAAAACTGGGACGCGTTTTTAAACCTTGTGGTACATTTTGTGTCCTATTTCCCCCTGTTTGTGGTACTCTTTGTGTACGTTTAAATCAATTGTAGTACGTTTTGTGAACCTCTAAAAATGCAAAAAAACTAATCTTGTAGTACAATAAAACCGAAATTCAGCGAAGTTTTTTTCTGTTCACCTTCGCAATAATATAAACTAAAAGAACAGATTCATACTCAGCGGAGTTCTTACTCATTCATCTTCGTAACAACATAAATCAAAAGAATGATGATTAAATTTTGGAGTACCTATACCTTAGTTAGGACCAAAAAATTGGTATAGCCTTACCCTAGTAGGCCAAAAACGATATGTTAAAGCTATCCTTTAGGATAACCTTAACATATCGTTTTTCATTATTTATAAAGAAAAAGGTTTGTTGACTTTTGGAGTAGAGGCTGGTTCGTCGTGTGGGGACGAACCCCCACGTATTACGTATCATTCACATAATTAAAGTGAAATTATCATGCGAAAGCACTAGCGGTTCGGCTCGTATAATAGCAAATTCAAGCCGATAATCCTAGATAGTTGCTTTTGGATGTGTCGGCTTGTTGTTATCCAAACTCGAGCCGAAAAAAGTTCCGCAAGGATGTAGCAAAGCGAAAAAGGTGGAGATTTTTGAGTGTTTTTTCAAAAATACTACCTGTTCCTTGCGGAACTTTTAGCCCTTATATATAGAGTGAGATAAGAAAAATAAAAAAATCCAGTAGTTACAAGGGTTTAAAGTGTTCGGGGTGTTAATTTTTTTTAACACCTGTGTTAATTTTTTTTAACACCTATTTTTTGTAAAGAACAACAAAAAAAAAAAGTGCAATAGCTTAATGCACTTTTTTTAAAATAAATATATAGGTAATTTATGCTTATTTGTATCGCCATCAATTTGAATATTTCGTAATGCATTTCTAAAAATCTGTTGTGTAGCTCTATCTACATCATCTTTTGGTGCATTACATAGTATATTTGGGTTAACAAACCATGTACGTGATGAACAAGCTCGTCCATTTTCAGTTGTTACTCCTGTTTCCGCTACACCTAAAACACCTTTAACAAGCAAATCATTCATCATCTTAGAAATAGACGTTCTTGTTTTACCTAATTTACTTGCTAAATAACTTGGAGAAGCCGCATTCGGCTTAATTTCTTTGCTACTTTTCTCAATAATTACATTAGATTTAAATTCTATAAATCTTGAAATATCAAATAAAAATGCTTTTTCTGGCTGAGTTAAATAACCAATTTCACATAAATAATCAATATTCTCTGTAATCATTTGCACGAACTTCACCCCATCGGTTCGTTTTTTCTTTTTACCGATAAAATAATCTTCACCTGTTGTACCATGTAAAATTTGTAATAACAATTGCTGTTGTTCACTAGATAAACCTACATTGGCTTCTTCTAAAAAATTCTCAATTTGATTTTCTCTTGATCTTGCTTTTTTTTCTGCTGGATCAAAATCAACAATTTTATTCATGCAAAAAATTCCACTCCTTCACTACTAGAAGGAGTTAACCCACTTATGATAGAATAAACAAATAGCAAATATAATAAATAAGGGATTAACCCTTCACATTTTCCAATAAAAAACCCTTCGAGTCGGCAAACTTAAGGGTTTTTTATTTTATTTTGACAATAATTATAACATAATTATTTCTGTTACAAACAAAACCATAGTTAAGTATTATAGATATTAAATATTTATTTCTATATTTTTTTAAAAAAGTGTGCGAACCTTATATGAAACATCGAATATATTAAGTGTCTACACAACGGAAATAAAAGTATAGAGATAAATAATTAAAATATAAGAAAATCAACAGAATAATAACATCGCGCGGTATTTTTATTCATCTGACACTTTTTTATATTGATTTAACTTTTTATTTATCTTTTTTAATACCCTTCTAATCTGTTCATGATGCTTAAAACCCATCATTTCAGCTACTTTTTCATAACTCAAATCCGGATTTTTATAAATAATAGAAAGTAAATCTAATTCTTCCTTGTTTAATATTGAATCACTAATTATTTCTATAACAAACTGTTCATTCACAATTCGACTTTCAATATTAACCCCATCAGAAATAAGTTCTTCGGCATAAATTCTCAATGGTAAAATAGATAATTCAAACATCCCTTGTTTTGTCGTATATTTCCTAACTAGATCAATTTCTCTTCTTTCTAACACAAGGTCCAATGTTTCGTAAAAATAATATACTCCATAAGGAGTATATCCAATGTTCTCATCATTTCCATCGCAAAGTTTCCAAATAGCCTCATAAAAAACACTTTCAAACTCATCTGCCGTTATTTTCATTTTCATCCACTTACGTTCACATATTTTAGATTTTTTCTTTACTACAAAATCTAATCTCTTTAACAGCCGATCCAATGCATATTCCGAACGATCTGCAAACGCATAATTTTCCCATAACTTTTCTATTTCAAGAATATATTTCACCTTATTCTCTGATTTACGACATTCTAATTTCTTTTTTTTGTTCTCCATAAACGAAACAATAATAGATAACACCCTTCCTTTTTCCTAATCAATACATACGATAAAACAAAAAGAAGCTATTTAAAAAATAGCTTCTTTTTGTTTTTAACTATGCAACGCAATGTGCGTTAACCACAGTACCTGTACGGTAATGTGCTGGTACCCATCTGCCTGAACGAAAATGTCCACGCACCATGTGACCTCTACGTAAATGAGTAGATAATTTACACATAGTTACCACTCCTCTCCCTATTACTAAGGGAGTAGATGAGGATACTTTTAACCTTTTTTCGCTGAAAGTCACATATATTTCCATATATTAATTAGCAAGAAATACTTGCTTCGCATTGATAACTTTAGTATAATTCGATTTGACAGTTTTAAAAACAACGAAATAACTCAGTGAAAAATGCATAAAATAAGGAAAATTGAAGATGATATTGGTAGTATCATCATTCAGCAAAGGAAAGGTATATAAAAGTAAACACACCTCGCCCTTTGTATATATATTATACTATAACTATACATATATGTCAATATATTTATCTTTATTTTTTTCGTATTTAATTTACTGAAAATTTCGAATAAATTTAGTGAAAAAGAGATTTCTGCACATAGGGAAATCTCTTTTTTTGTGTAAACTCAATAAACCTTAAAGTTTACCCTTTTTCGGTCTCAAAATTTCATTCTCTCGTACTAAAACGGTTGTCGCTTCGCTCAATTTTCTATCTCTACTAATGTAAACTTTTACATATTAGTTTACATTCAAATCCCTATAAACATTGACTTCTAACCAAATCCCCTGATATCCTCAATTTATATAACAAAAGTATACATTCAAAACACTATACATAAAGAGGTCATAAATCCATGAACAAAAAACCACATCTCATTGATGTCCAACCCATTCGAACAAAAGAACAGATCGAAGATATGAAATGGGCCCTAAAACGCCACTGTTCAGAACGAGACTATATTCTATTTCTAATTGGAATCAATACGGGATTACGTATCAGCGATCTACTCCAACTTGAAACACAAACCATAGTAAAATTAAAACGGAAAAAGAGAAAAGAATTCAAGATCAAAGAGGGAAAAACGAAGAAAGAACGCATGATTAATCTTACTTCTATTTTTGATGAGATATACTCATATACTCAAACCCTAGAAAATACCTGGTTATTCCCTTCCCGAAAAGGAGATCAACCCATTAGCAAGATCCAAGCTTATCGACAATTGCAAAAAGCCGGAGATTTTGCCGATATAGAGTCCATCGGAACTCACACCATGCGCAAAACCTTCGGCTATTGGTTCTATAAACAAACAAAAGATGTTGCTATGCTGCAAGATATACTCAATCATAGTACTCCACAAATCACACTTAAATATATCGGGATCAATAAAGAAGAAAAAGATAATATACTTGATATATTTCAAATTTGATCAAAAAAGCGAAACTTATTGTGTTAAAACAAGAATTTCGCTTTTTTTAATCAAATTATAATATTAAAAAGAAATATCTTTATATCCTCCTATAAGTCCGATAGAACCATAATTTCCAGGGTTTCCATAGTTTCCTACATTACCATAGTTACCATATATACCAAAATTTATATTTTTATATGAGGAATAATTATTATGAAATAAACGATTTCCATACATAATCTCACCCAAATAATACCCATTCATATCTATAAATATTTTTTCATTTTCACGATAATGACCAACATTTTCGCCACTAGGTGCATGAAGCTGTCCGTTCACAAAATTAGCAATATGCTCACCTTTACTATTAAATAAAAATTCCATAACTATTCCCTCCCTATTTTTTTTTAGATTTAGCTTGAGATAAAGCTGATGCCGCAACACTTTTAGCTGCTTTTCCATATCTATTATCACGTAAAATCTTAGAAACCGTAGATGCAACTTTAGAACTTGTTACACGTTTTGAACTAGATTTCATAAACATATACCTCCTATTTTTTAAACGAACGTTCATTCCCCCAAAACCCATTATATTCTAATTAAATCCTAAAGTAAAGCATATATTGTGTTTCAAGTAAAAAGGATAACACTATATATAGTGTTATCCTTTTTTACTTTACCTTTTATACATTATACAAATATATAATCATATATTTAGCAAGGGAATGCTTGTAGACTGATCTATACTGCATTCCCTTATTCTATGTATGCTATATTCTTATTCGCCTTTTTCTAACAGTAGAACCACGAATCTTGGCGAAGACATTGGTTTTTGCCCTGTTCTGGGGTCCGTCCTCGCTTTTTATTCCACGATTCACTTGACCACGAGCCTCTGTACCCTCAAACTCCCAAAGATAACCCCAGCGGGCAAAAACCGCCCTTCTGGGGCCACCTCTGGTGAGTTTGCATGAGGGTGTAGAGGCTCGTAGTCAAGTGAACCGTGGAATAAAAAGTGTAGGACGGTCCCCCAGGTTAGGGCAAAAACCAAGTGTTTTGGGTAAAAGTTCTAATGTCGGAAAAAGAAGAA
>WPCH01268548.1_pt1 | contig 10608 bp, 8 predicted proteins | sample 5399881 | NCBI WGS metagenome assembly WPCH01 (sample SAMN12869468, study PRJNA574797) | sludge metagenome | isolation source: wastewater treatment of pH5 | place: China:Beijing | collected 2019-05-20 | reverse complement strand
CTTCGCCGAGCCTAGTTTGCTGATTCTAGATGAACCCACCAGAGGTATCGATATTGGAGCGAAATTTGAGATCTATAGTCTTATGAATCAACTAGTGGCCCAGGGTATGAGCATCATAATGATTTCTAGTGAACTCTTGGAAGTTCTGGGAATGAGTGATCGTATCTATATCATGTCCGAAGGCACCATCACCGGCGAGATCGATGCCAAGGATGCTACGGAAGAAAACGTAATGGCCATGGCTACAAGAACAGTGGAGGAGGCAGCGGGATGAAGACGGCGAGAGTAGTAAAATCTAAGCCGGAGAAGGAAGGATATGGTTCTGAGCTTGCATCTCTATTAATGAATAACATCCGTGATTATGCTATGTACTTTGCTTTAATGGTGATCTTCTTAATCTTTACTGTGGCTACCAACGGTTTGTTTTTATCGTCCCGAAACCTGATCAACTTAGTGAACCAAACAGGTTATGTGGCAGTACTCGCAATTGGGATGACCTTAATTCTAATCATTAAGCACATTGACCTTGCCATCGGTTTTGTAGCTGGTTTTCTAGGGGCAGTGGCAGCAATCTTACTTATGAATGGCTGGAATGTGTGGTTGGTCATTCCCACCGTTTTGGTATGTGGAATTTTAGTTGGTATGTATCAAGGCTTTCTGGTTACGAAGATTAAAGTTCCAGCCTTTGTAACCACCTTGGCAGGCATGTTCATGTTTAGGGGCTTGCTTTCCATGGTTACCGCTGGCACCGGAACCATCATCGTTAGGGATCGCACGTTTCTCCAACTTTCCAACGGTTATATTCCTGATTTACCCTGGGGTGCAAACTTTGATTTCCACTTATTAACCATGATCGTTGGGGTCTTTTTGGTGGTTGCTATGATTTATTCTCAAATTAAGTCAAGGCAAAGTCTCCAGCGGTACAATTTTAAGACGACTCCTGCGATTCTTTTCGTGACGAAACAAGTGCTGTTGTCTGTCTTGATTCTGGCAATCTCCTGGATTATGGCCACTTACCGTGGCTTGCCCTGGACTGCAGTTATTGTCACGGTGGTCCTGGTTATTTATAATTTTATCTTGACCAAAACCCGTTTTGGACGCCATGTTTACGCCGTTGGAGGCAATGCCGAAGCAGCAGAGCTCTCGGGGATTAAGGTCAATCAGGTCACGTTTTTAGTCTTTGCATCCATGGGTCTTATGGCTGCACTAGGAGGCATACTTTACACCTCTCGCTTAGCTTCAGCTACGCCAACTGCTGGTGTAGGCTTTGAGCTAGACGCCATTGCGTCCAGTTACATTGGTGGCGTCTCCGTTGGTGGCGGTGTAGGGCGTGTGACCAACACCATCATTGGTGCACTCGTGATCATGTCCTTGACCAATGGTATGAACCTACTTGGGGTGGATATTTCATTCCAGTATGTCGTTAAAGGGGCAATCTTTATCTTAGCTGTGGCTTTTGATGTGACTACACGCAAGCGTGCCAAGGCTTAATGAGAAAAAGGAAAGGCTGTGCAGATCAACAAAATTGATTTGCAACAGCCTTTTTCTTATAGAGAGTTACTTCTCCTCAAGATGGGGATAACGATAGTCCCGTGGAGGTAAGAGATTTTCTTTGATAGTGCGCTGGGAAACCCATCTCTGGAGGTTGATCAAACTTCCCGCCTTATCGTTGGTTCCAGAGGCTCGAGCTCCTCCAAATGGTTGTTGACCGACAACTGCACCCGTTGGTTTGTCATTTACATAGAAGTTACCTGCAGCTTCACTTAAGACATCGGCCATGGATACGATATCTCTGCGATCTTTTGCAAAGATAGAACCAGTGAGGCCATAGGGCGATGTGGTATTGCAAAGCTCAAGGGCTTCATCTAGATCTTCGTCTTCATACACATAGATGGTGAGTACGGGACCGAAGATCTCTTCTTCCATGAGCTTAAATTTTGGATTCGTCGTTTCCACAATTGTTGGGTTCACAAAGTAGCCCACACTGTCATCATAGGTTCCGCCTACCAAGATCGTAGCTTCATTGGAATTTTTTGCATATTCAATGTAGGACTTAATGTTATCAAAGGACTTTTGATCGATGACAGCACCCATGAAGTTTGTGAAGTCTGCTACGTCACCTATTGTGAGCTTTTTGGTCATCTCTACAATCTGTTCCTTGACTTGTGGCCAAATGCTCCTCGGTATGTATGCTCTCGATGCGGCTGAGCACTTTTGACCTTGGAATTCAAAAGCGCCCCTCACCAGGGCCACGCTGAGGGCTTCTAGATCCGCGCTGGGATGGGCAAAGACAAAGTCCTTACCGCCTGTTTCACCAACAATACGTGGGTAGGTGCGATATCTGTGGATGTTATTGCCAATGGTCTTCCACATATTTTGGAAGACTGCTGTGCTTCCCGTAAAATGGATACCAGCTAAAGCGGGATGCTCTAGTACTTGGTCTCCAATTGCCCGGCCAGATCCAGGTATGAAGTTGATAACACCCGGGGGTAGACCAGCCTCTTCTAAGATCTTCATTACATGATAAGCGGGATAGACAGCAGAGGAAGCAGGTTTCCAAACTACAGTATTACCCATCATAGCTGGTGCTGTAGGCAGGTTACCGGCAATGGCTGTGAAATTAAAGGGTGTAACGGCAAAAACAAAGCCCTCTAAACCGCGATGTTCTACGCGATTCCAGCTTAAGGGAGTAGAGCTAGGTTGTTGCCGATAAATCTCCTCCATGTAATGGATATTAAAACGCCAGAAGTCAATGAGCTCACAGGCTGAGTCAATTTCGGCTTGAATTGGTGTTTTGCTGACACCTAGCATTGTCGCGGCGTTTAGGAGATACCGCTTTTCATGGGCTAGAATTTCTGCGGCCTTCATAAAGACGCCTGCCCGCTCTTCCCAGGGTAAGCTAGCCCATTCTTTTCGAACCTTAAGTGCGCTTTCTATGGCCGCGTCAACCTCTTTTGGTCCAGCTTGGTGAAACTGAGCTAAGACATGGCCATGATTGTGGGGAATCACCGCACGATCGGTGTTTCCGGTTCTGATTTCTTCGCCATTAATAATAACGGGAATGTCTAACTCCTTGCTGCTTAGTTCTTGTAGGGCAGCTTTCAACTTGGTCTTTTCTGGACTTCCCGGTCCGTAGTTCAAAATAGGTTCATTTTTTGGACAGGGCATGCTAAAAATTGCATTTGACATACAATCACCTCTCTAAATTTTATTTCAATAGTTCCTCGCCACTAAAGTCACGGTAGGGAGACAGATCAGTGAACACTTCCTCATCATCTTGTTCTTCAGCGATGGCCAAGGCTATCATATCGGCCAAACCTGGTCCTAACATCAGCCCTTGACCACACATCCCAATGGCATGGAAGAACCCTTGTACGTTTCTGTCAAAGCCCACAATGGGCTTGCCGTCGGGAGTCATAGGATAGAGTCCCCTCCAGACCCTCCGTACCTTAAGATTTCTTAGACGCGGGTAAAGATCAAGCATACGGGGGATGACCATTGGTAAAAACTCAGAAGTAGAGCGCCGGTCAACTCCCATGCGTTTAGGTCTAGGGGTTATACAAAAGACAATTTGGTTCTCGGCATTTTGGTAGAAGTAATAGTTGTCTGATACCTCATCCGGAGCAATGTCTACCAGCATAGGTAGGAAAAAGCGCTGGACTGGTTCTGTTACTCCAGCTTCATGGGAATCTGGATAGACGGGTAAATCTGTGCCCACCATGAGGGAGACTTCTCTGCCATATCCTCCCGCTGCGTTCACCACATGGGAACAGCCAATTCTACCCTTATCTGTTAAGACAGTCTGTACCCTGCTTTTTTCAACTTCAAAGCCTTTTACTTCTGTGTTAAAGAGAAAGTCCACACCCTGGCCACAAGCAAGATGATAAAAGGCCCCAGCAAGCTTTAGAGATGAAAGATGCCCATCTTTAGGGGAGAATGTACCTCCCAGGAGCCCTTCTGACAAGATCCCAGGGACCCTTTCTCTCACTTCACTTGGTTCAATCCAATCAATATTTAGCCCAAAGCTCTTTTGGATAGGCAGGAGGGCTTTTAGTCCAGCGGCGATATCTTCGTTATAGGCAGGAAAGAGGTAGCCGCCTTCGATATAATCCACATCTTGCCCAAATTCAGGTAATAACCTGCGAACAACATCCAAGGACTCGTTTCCAACTTTGATTTTAGCTCTGTCAGAGTGGGTAGCCCGAATACCGCCGATAGCCGCCTTGTTTTGCCCCTGACCCGCTGAAGGAAGCTGCTCAACCACGGCCACACTTAGACCCCGTACTGCTAATCGATACGCTAAGGGAAGACCAACGCTACCGGCTCCAATCACTACTACATCATAGTTCTTCATCGCTGTCCACCTCCTTGGTTCGCCAGAGCTTTCATGGGTACCTCCACCGTTAAAGGACGATGGGTGGCAGGATGGATATTTTCTCGTTTGACGCCAGCTTGCATCAGTACTCTGGGTATCAGATCGAGACAAGTCTTTCCGCCGCAAGCTCCCATGGCTAGGCGGGGTAGCTTGAGCTGATTAATATCTGTGACATTGTGTTCTCTTATGAAATCTTTGATTTCACCAAGGGTGACCCGTTCACAGCGACAGACAACTGCATGATCAGGCATGTAGGTAAAGTCGGCATCTTCAAGGGGTTTGGTTATTTTTTCGTCTTGTACAAGGATTCCAACCACTTTCGTTGCAAGCTCGGCCTCGACCTCTAAGGTTACTAAATGGGTACGATGTTTCTTGTTGAAACGTGTGGCCTTGATCGTTCCCTCGCCAAGATCGAATCCTTCAGTATCTCTAAGCCTCACTTTATCTCCTGGTTCAAAATCATGATTGAACTCGTGGGGTAAAATCATCTCGGCCATGCCATCTTGCTTGGATTTGCGGACTAGGGTAATAGCCAGTCCAGGACAAATCAACACACAGAGACCGCAGCCAATACACTTTCCTGCAAACTCAGGGATGTCCATAATGGTGCCCGTGAGGTCGCTAAGGTGTATGGAGTCGTGGGGGCACACTGTTGTGCATGGGTTACAGGGTATTTCTTGGTAACAGTGGATCATGGGCTCCCAGCCACCTTCTTCGGGTAATGCATAGGAGCGTTCAAAGACTTTCCCTGGATGGCTCTTGAGAACTTCAGCCTTCTTGGACCATTCTTCTGGGATCTCCACGTCTGTGCCAAGGATCCTGGCCATTTCTCGACCAATAATGCGGCCGCCCATCATAGCAGAAGAGGCTTCGGCGATTTCTTTGGCATCACCGGTTTTTAAGACGTGAAAGCCACCTTCAATGCCCGCGCCAAAAAACTCATCCGTTGAACTCAAACCTACTGCAATTAAAACTGTGTCAACTGCAAAGGTACGTGCGGTCTCTGCAATGGGATTCCAGGCTTCGTCCACTTGGGCAATGGTGGCTTTTTGCACTTTACCATCACCGTGTACGCCGATTAAGGTATGGTTTAAATAGATGGGTACTCCCATACGCTTGATTTTGTCAGCATGGACCTTGTATCCAGTTACCTCCGGAGCGATGTCTAAGAGACCCACAACGTCAATACCGGCTTGTAGAGCATGATAGGCCCCAATTAGCCCTACATTACCACAGCCTACGATGAGCACTCGTTCCGACGATTTGACTAAATCGCGGTTAACCAATGTTTGAAACGCGCCTGCACCAAATACTCCTGGCAAGTCATTGCCGGGGAAGATGAGGGAACGTTCCCTAGCTCCTGTGGCAACAATAAGACCTTTAAAGGAGACATGAATATACTTCTCTTCGCGTTCTTGGTAAATGCCAGCCTTGCCATCAGCGTAGATTCCCACCACTGTGGATGAGGTCATGATGGTTACGTTATCTCTCTTGCGGACTTCTTCTTCTAGGATTTTTCCAATATCGGTTCCTCTAGTGCCAGCATAACAATCGACCATGGAACCAAAGAATTTATGTGTCTGTAAAACCAATTTGCCCCCGAGATGATCCTTATCGTCAACGAGGAATACAGACATACCGAGGTCCGCAAGCTCCATAGCAGCGGTGATCCCCGAAGGTCCTGCTCCCACAATCAAAACGTCACAGGATGCTTCTTGTGGCATATGCGCAGGACGCCACTGATCATCGGCTGGGAGTTCGGGGTGGTGAACTAGGGTCTTAATCTCCATTCCTTCTTGTAAAGGGGTAATACAGCTCTTCACCGGCAGACCATCAATAATCACAGTACACTGGGCACATTGACCATTGGCACAAAAAAGACCTTGGGGAGCATCTCCCACGGGATGAATGGAAAAAGTGCGGATGCCACTCGCGAAAAGTGCAGATGACACCATTTCTCCCTCTTTTCCGACGAGGGTCTGTCCATCAAAGGTAAACGATACTTGCTTCCCTTCTTGAACGTCAAGAACGGGATGTTGGGTAATTCTCATCAGCATCACCTCCAGAAGTGTGAAGAACATTGGAAACTAGTTTTTCACAATGTACATATTCTTTTAACCTCTCGGTATTCCTTCTAAGTTTGCAAGCTTTGCCTGACGAATTTCGTACAAGACTTGTCGAGGAAATCGTGGCTAAAAAGCTCTTGACCGGGTGTTAGTCTGTTGACAGAACAGGAATTGGAGTATATAGTAGATGTTGTGAGAATGATTGTCAATGTCATGTGATTGGAGAGGCCCTTATGGAACAATTGCCGTTGATTAAGTTAAACGCTGGTGAACACTGTCAAGTAAGCCGAATACTTGCCGGAAGGTCCGCTACAAAACGCTTGTATGAGATGGGATTTAATACTGGTGCCCAGATTAAAGTGCTTAAGAACGATCGAGGACCCCTGATTGTGGCTCTGTGCGGACATAAAGTTGCTCTCGGACGGGGCTTAGCAGAGAAGATGTTAGTCGGTAAAGTTCAGTAGAACAGGATTAGGGGAGAAGAGTGTCATGTCATATACCATTGCCCTAGTTGGGAATCCCAATAGCGGAAAAACCACAGTTTTTAATGCACTCACAGGCTCTAACCAGCATGTAGGTAATTGGCCTGGAGTGACTGTTGAACGCAAGGAAGGTCAGGTTCGCCACCAAAACCAAGTGTACACAGTGGTGGATTTGCCCGGAACGTACAGCCTTGGAGCTTTTTCGGAGGATGAAGTGGTTGCCAGGGAGTTCATTCTCTCTGGAAATCCTGACGTGGTGATCAATGTAGTTGATGCTACTAATATAGAGAGAAACCTATATTTAACCACCCAACTCTTGGAAATGGGAGTCAAAGTAGTGGTGGCCTTAAACATGGTGGATGAAGCAGAGGCCCTGCAGATTTCTTTCGATCAAAAGCTTCTAGCGGAACGTCTAGGCGCACCTGTGGTACCAACAGTTGCTAGCAGACGTAGGGGTCTAGATGAACTCATGAATGTAGCGGTGGCAACAATCCATGCACCGCAAAATGTTGGGGTTCTTCCAAGCTTTGGCCAGTCCCTAGATGCAAAGATTGCCGAGCTAACGAATTTTCTCTCCAGTGGAGATTTAGCGTATCCTCCGGGATGGTTAGCTATAAAACTAATGGAAGGCGATGAATGCGCTCAAAGAATTGTAGCGCAGAGTTCCCTGCTCCAAGGCTCGAATGGATTAGATAAATTTCGCTCCGAAATCGCAGCCCATGCAGAAGATTGGCAATTGGAAATTGTGGATGGCAGGTATAAATTTGTGAGTGAAATCACAAAAAATGTAGTGCAGAGACCCACTGAGGCTATGCAGACCACCACTGATAAGGTGGACCGTTTGTTGACCCATCGATATCTGGGTTTACCCATTTTTGGACTGATCATGTTTGTGGTTTTTCAACTCACCTTTGCTGTGGGTCAAGACCTTTTGGGTGGACTGATGGCGGATAGCATGGATTACATTGGAGACTTATTTGATAGTATCTTGGTAAACGTCCATGCTCCTTCATGGTTAATTGATTTTGTAGCTAATGGAGTGATTGCTGGGGTTGGCGCAGTTGTGGAGTTTATTCCCCTCATTGTGATCCTTTATATGCTCATGGGTTTCCTAGAAGACAGTGGGTATATGGCTAGAGCAGCTTATGTTATGGACAACACCATGCGTGCAGTAGGCCTACAGGGGAAGACCTTTATCTCTATGATTGTTGGTTTTGGCTGCAATGTGCCTGGAGTCATGGCTACGCGCACCCTGGAAAGCAAAAAAGATCGCATGATTGCTGTGTTGATTAATCCTTTCATGTCGTGCGGTGCTAAAATTCCTATCTATTTGGTATTCATTGCTGCTTTTTTCCCGGATTTCGGGGGTTTAGTGCTATTTTCGGTGTATGTGCTCGGGATTTTAATCGCTTTTCTCATGGGCAAAATTTTTAGCAAGACCTTGTTTAAAGGCGAGACTTCCCACTTTATTATGGAGCTTCCTCCGTATCGCACGCCAACTCTTAGCAATGTACTGCGCAACATGTGGGACAATGTTTCAGGGTTTTTGGTGCGGGCTGGGACTACTATTTTTGCGGTAATTACCTTACTGTGGGTACTGGCGGTTTTGCCCGGTGGGGTAGAACCCTATGGTCCAGAGAGTATCTTAGGAAGAATTGGACTTTTCATTGCGCCCATCTTTAAGCCTGCGGGCTTTGGTAATTGGCAGGCTGCCGTGGGTTTGTTCTCGGGTATAGCGGCTAAAGAGGCTGTTGTGGCCACCTTGGGTATGGTCTATGCTGGGGTGGAAGACGGTATAGAGTTGGTTGCGGCTATCCGTGAGGTGTTTACTCCACTGACAGCGGTCTCTTTTATGGTCATGACTTTGCTATATACCCCTTGTGCTGCTACCCTTGGTACGATTAAAAAGGAGACCGGATCTAGTAAGTGGGCCCTCTTCTCGGCTGTATACACTTTTGCTATTGCTTGGGTGATGGCTGTATTTGTGTTCAAGATTGGTAGTTTGCTAGGGTTTTCATAATAGGGAGGAGGTAGCTTATGCTAAAGGAGCTCCTAATTGAGATTAACAGCGCGGACTATGTTTCAAAGGGACTTCTGGCGGATAAGCTTGGTCAACCCATTTCCTTAATTGAACATGGTTTTGAACAGCTTGTGCGCCTTGGCTATCTGTCAGAAGATGCGGGATTAAACTGTTATGATTTGCCCTGCGGCAAATGTCCCTATGTGAGTATGTGTCAAAAGGAACCTCTTAAAACTTGGGCCATAACCCCCAAGGGTAAGAGTCTCTTGAAAAATTGAAAAGAAAACTCCCGTTGGGTTGCTTTCCTACCCAAGGGGAGTTTTTGTTTTAGTCTGCTTTATGGATGTTGGCGCCCTCTTCGGTTACGTTAAGCATAATCTGCGGGGATAGAAAACCTAGTAACTCGCCTCTAAAGAGACCAATGTAGCCATTATTATGGACATTGTTGCCCATAATGCCTGTGGGAAGTCCATTGGCATTGTTAATCTCCAGCACGCCACCATAGAGCCCTGAGCGCAAGCCCACAAGCTTTGTCATTTTGCTTGTACCGTTGTACAAGAAGACGCTGCCTGCATGATCTTCGTTTTGAATGGCTGCGGTAAGGTGTCCTTCATGATTGAACACACCGATTGCTCCTCCATCATTGTATGATAAGAGCGAGACAACGCGATGACCATCATCATTGAACAACTCCAAACTTACGTCTTCTTTGACTTGGTCATATTTCAATGAAGCTACCGTATTTCCCTCATGGTTAACCACTACAATTTCTCGTGCCACAATTTTATCGAAAATCTGTTGGGTAGCACCCACTACATTAACCCCTGTTAACGCAACGAACAAAGCGATGAACAACAGTGGATAAATGATGAGCCGTTCATATTTAGACACAAAATCGCCCCTTTGCTAAACAAACTGAATGTTACAACATTCGTCTTAAATCAGAAAATACCTGCTAATCTCGTAGAACCATCGGACATTTCCATGTATATACATTGAAGAGGACAAGGAAGAGAGGATGTGGAATTAGACCCAATAACAACGGTTATTGGAGGAACGACGTGCTAAAAATTCTAGAGCCTTTTTTGATGTTGGGATTACTTATCGGTTTAGGTGGCTATTTGTATGTAGCGAAAATACTTGATTTGGATTTCTGCCGCAGACTTAGTCGTTTGGTGATCCGAGTCACGTTTCCTGCCATGATTTTTGTTTCTATGTATACAAACATCGAACTCCAATCTCTAAGTCAAGGGTGGTTATTCACTCTCCTAGGCTTTGGCACGTCAATCTTCTTGGCCTTCACCGCCCACTTCAGCGGGAGGCGGTTGGGTTTGAAGGACATGACTCATGCGACCTATCAGATCCTCTGTACCAATGGAAACAATATCTTTTTACCGGTGCCCATCATTTCGGTTCTTTTTGGTGTGGAGTATGTGGTGTACGCTTTGTTGTTTGAGCTTGGCGCTGGTCTTTTTTACTGGAGTTATGGGGTTTCTAATCTTCGCCAAGGTCCCAAATTCAGTTTGAAGCGGCTACTCAATCTTAATATGTTGGCCTTGCTTTTAGGTCTAGCCTTTGGTCTATTGGGGCTCAAAATACCTGATCACATTTATGGGGCGCTTCAGATTGCAGGTAATGTGACCCTAGGATCTGCCATGTTCATCC
>WPCH01242807.1_pt1 | contig 10616 bp, 5 predicted proteins | sample 5399881 | NCBI WGS metagenome assembly WPCH01 (sample SAMN12869468, study PRJNA574797) | sludge metagenome | isolation source: wastewater treatment of pH5 | place: China:Beijing | collected 2019-05-20 | reverse complement strand
GGTTTCACTTCCTGTTTACAGGGAATACAGACTAAACTTTAATTGCCTGAGAGTATAAATAAATATATACTCGCTGGATATATAAAATCAACAGAATTAACGATACTTATCATTAAATAGTCCTTGAGATTTTGGAGAAATAATGCTGTAAATAAATGACTAACTTCTAAATTTAAATTGCCGGTGATAATTTTAACTGTAAATTCCTGAAATAAGTTTTTTATTTGCCTTTTATGCAAAAAAGAGAAAAATAAGGTTTTTAGTGGAAACTGAGGGATTATAAACCCTTTTAACTCAGACAAAAAACTTTAGAGATTTTAAAATCAGCTGAAACGGCAGATAACCCTTTCTAATTATAAACTATTTCAATTGGTTCTTTTTCTTGAAAAGTCCTTCTTCGTTAAGAAGATTTATAATTAGCTATAATATAAATAAGCATGAATTCTTATTTTATATAACTGCCGTCTCCTGAAGAAAAGCCTTTAAATTCAAATTCCCAACATTCCGATCAATTCTTTAGCCCACTTTAACTTCTTTTTCTTAATCGGATTTACACACGGGTCTTCAAAATCAAACCCTGCAAGCCTGACACTTTTAGCCCTGAAGTTCTGGGCTACAAAAACGCATCGGTCCCCGTCACTGAACCCGCCGAAATTATATACTTTATCGAAGGGCTCTGCCTGGGTGGTCGCAATAAAGCGTTTGAACCTGAGCACATATTTTTCCAGCTTATCCAGGTTGTCTCCGTGGGCGTGGATAAGGACAATCGAGCCCTGCTCACAGGCAAGGATCTCTTTTTCTATATCAGATTCGGAATTGCCGTCCAGGTCAGTACATATGACCTCAGGCACCCGTCTCATGTCCATAAAAGCAGCAGAAGCTCCGTCGGCTGCAATAATAACAAAAGCTGAAAGATCGATTTTTGAAAGTTCAGCCCTCAGCCCGGGAGCATTTCCACAGGCCAGGACTGGCTTTTCCGAAATCACAGCTTCGAGTTCAGAAAGGCTGACAGTATTTTTCACAGTCAGCATGCTGGAAAGGAACATGGCTGCCTTTTCATCGCCTTCGCGGTCGAACCCGAAGTCTTTAAGAATTCTTTCATATATCGGCTCCCAGGCAGCAAAGTCCATATGTATAACTCCTTTCCTGTTTTTCGTTTCTGAGCTTAGATTTCTTTCTTGAGTTATGTTCCTAAATAAATTTCTAAATTATTTCTTTGCAATTCCCATTTTCATGGCAATGCCTTCCACATCCCAGTCCTTTACAAGGTCTCCGGAAACATCGACCCCGCTGCCGATATCAAATACATCGGCTCTAACCTCTTCTGCGATGAGGCCTTTGAGGGTTTCAACGAGCTTCAATACCCTTTCGTCTTCAATCCGGACAGAAACCTGAATGTTTTCGTCCACAACAAGGTCAAGCTCTTTCCTCATGTCCTGAAGCCTGCGGATTACTTCCCTTGCATACCCTTCAGCTTCGAGCTCGGGAGTAAGGTTTGCATCCACATAAACAGGACCGGCATCGGACTCGGCACTGGCTGTTCCTTCAGGCAGGGTCTCTTTAAAGTTTGCCATTTCCGGAGTAACCTTAACAGTGCTTCCATCAGCCAGGGTAAGCTCGAATTCGCCTGCTTCGGCAAAGGCTTTCTTTAGAGCAAAGCCGTCAACTTTCTGCAGGGCAGGGACAACCTTTCCGGCGTCCCTCTTGAATACAGGTCCTATCTTTCCGGGATCAGGAATAACCTCAAGCCCGAGTTCATCCCAGCTCTTGCCCACGCCTGTGAGCACAATGTCTTTGGAATTTGTCTGGTCCATAAGGACAGAACGCAGCCTTTCGACAGCTCTTGCTGCATCCTCGCTTTCAGGGGAGACAACAATTCTGGAAATGGGCCACCTGAGTTTTCTTCCTGCCTTCTGGCGGGCGTTTGAGGCAGCTTCCACAATTGAGCGTGCGGTATTCATAGCTTCTTCAAGTTCGGTGTCAAGGTAAGCTTCATTGACCTTCGGCCAGTCGCACATATGGACAGATTCGGGAGCTTTCGGGTCCACGTTCCTGATAAGGTTCTGGTACATTTCTTCAGCCAGGTAGGGCATGAAAGGCGAGATCAGTTTTGTAATGGTTACATAGACCTCGTAAAGCACACAGTAAGCTGCAAGCTTGTCAGGGTCGTCAGCCTCGGTCCAGGTTCTCGGGCGGATAAGCTGGATGTACCAGCGCGAGAGGTCTTCGAGAGTAAAATCAAGGATCTCACGGACTGCTTTGTGCAGCAGGTACCCGCTCATGGCTTCGTCCACAGATTTTACCACGGACTGGGCTCTTGAGAGAATCCACCTGTCTTCTTCGCGCAGGGCATCTTTTACGGAATCAAGGCTGACCTGCACGGGGTCAAAGTTGTCAAGTGCCATGTACGGCAGCGGGAACCTGAAAACGTTCCAGAGGATGTTGATAGAACGGTGGACGGTCTCAACTTCTTCCAGATTAAACTTGAGGTCGTCCCAGGGTGCACTTGAGGAGAGCACGTAAGCACGCAGGGTGTCCGCCCCGAACCTGTCTATGATATCCAGAGGTGAAATTACGTTTCCAAGGCTCTTGGACATCTTCTTTCCGCCGGCGTCAAGGGTAAACCCGTGCATGAGCACGCTCTTATAGGGAGCCCTTCCAAAGCCGACCATGCTTGCTCCGAGCTGGGAATAGAACCATCCTCTTGTCTGGTCATGCCCTTCGGTAATAAAGTCAGCAGGCCACCATTCATCAAACTGATCCCGGGTCTGCGGGAACTTGAGGGTTGCCCAGGAAGCTACAGCCGAGTCAAACCAGACGTCAAAGACATCTTCAACACGCTTTTTCTCCCCGCCGCACTCACAGGGCACGGTAACTCTGTCCACATAGGGGCGGTGAAGTTCTATATCGCCGTTTAATCCCGCCTTTTCCAGAAGTTCTGCTTTTGTACCTATTACCTCAAGCTTTCCGCATTTTTTGCATTTCCACACAGGAATTGGAATTCCCCAGTAACGCTGCCTGGAAATGCACCAGTCACGTGCGCCCTCAACCCAGGTCCTGAACCTGGCTGAACCTGCCCAGTCAGGGTACCAGTCTACAGCATCAATTTCTTCGAGCATTTTTTCCTTGATCTCGGTAACCTTGAGGAACCACTGCTCAGTTGCAAGGTAGATGATGGGGGTCTTGCAGCGCCAGCAGTGCCCGTACCTGTGTGTGACCGTGCCTTCGGCAAGGAGCCTGTTGCGGGCTTTGAGGTCTTCGATTATAATGGGGTTTGCTTCTTTAACGTTCTTGCCTGCATATTCCCCTGCTTCTTCGGTATATGAACCGTTTGAGCCAACGGGACAGAGGATAGGGAGCTTGTGCTTTGCTCCGAGGTTGAAATCGTCCATACCGTGTCCGGGCGCGATATGTACACAGCCTGTATTTTCCACGGTTACGAAGTCTGCAAGGTAAACACCGTGCTTTATCTCGTTCTGGACAGGCACGAGGTCCCCGACAGGGCTTTCGTATTCGAGCTTTGTTAACTCTTCCCCGAGCATAGTCTCAAGCACTTCAAAGTCCGTATACCTGCCCTGCTTGAGGACGTTTTTAATAAGTTCAGTGGCTGCGATAAGGATTTCTTCCGAGCCGTCCTGCCTGATTGCCCTGAATTTGGAGTACTCGTAAGCAGGGTGAACAGCCACTGCCACGTTTGCAGGGATTGTCCAGGGCGTGGTTGTCCAGATGACTATGAAAGTGTTTTCTTCGCCTTTGACCCTGAATTTGACATAGATTGAAGGGTCAGTCCTTTCAGAATATTCGACCTCGGAGTCTGCAATTGCAGTCTCACAGCGCGGGCACCAGTTTACGGAACGCTTGCCCACTTCAAGGAGATCCTTTTCGCTTGCCTGCTTGAGAGTCCACCAGGCAGCTTCGATATACTCGTCTTTTAAGGTCATATAGGGGTCTGGCCACTGGAGCCATACTCCAAGCCTCTGGAACTGCTCGGTCATTGCCTGCTTCTGCTTGATAGCGAATTCCTTGCATTTTTCAATAAAGTTCTCTACCCCGAAGCTTTCAATGTCCTTTTTGGACTTGAAGCCGAGAACGCCTTCGACCTTAACCTCAATAGGAAGGCCGTGCATGTCCCAGCCAGGGCGCTCAAGAATGTAGCGGTTGTTCATGGAATAATAGCGGAGAATGGAATCTTTAATGATCTTGTTCCAGGCAGTCCCCAGGTGAATATGCCCCGTGGTGTACGGAGGACCGTCAACGAAAAAAAGTCTTTTTCCGGTCTTGCGGTGCTCACGGGTTTTCCGATAGGCATCGCTGTCTTCCCAGAACTGCGTTACTTTTTTTTCTATTTGTTCTGCGTCATATTTGGCAGTGATTTCTTTTATCATATGGGAGTCTCCCTGATGAAAGATAAATTGAGGTAAACCGTCTATTCAATCCTGTTAATTTTTGATAAACTGCTAATAAGTAATTATGACAGGCTGATGATGACAGCATTTATACTCACAGGCTTATATTGACATGACTGCCATTAGCCGGATTTATGAGTGATTTTCAGGTAGATTACTGGTCAGTGAATAATAAATATCTGACTAATAACAAACTTCTGACAGGTAAGGTACCAAATATATTAAAGTATATTTAATGTCCGTTACCAGCCATGTATAATAATTAACTCAGTCAAATATAATTAACTCAGTCAAATATTTGACGTACAAAAATCCTTACCTGAAAAACAAACCTGCGATTTCAGGCAGATAAAAAGGCCTGATGTACACCAAATCAGTTTATTCAGTATTACTGTACTTAATTTAAGCTTTTTGTGACCTCAGAAAAGTTAATCTATTGTTTTCCGAATTTCACATCTCCCGAGCACGTCTCGCCGATTCTCGTCTCGCCCGATTCTCGTCTCGCCCGAGTCCCGCCTCGGGAGGGCGGTGTCCTTTTCGCTCGCTTTGCTCGCTCAAGAGGACCAATTTGGAAGGAGAAAGGACTAATTTGGAAGAAAAAAGGGCTAATTTGGAAGAAGAAACGTGAGGTTCATAAAGGAGTTGGAGGATCTTTATATACTTGACTAGAGAAACCCTCATTTTTCCTGATTGTTCTTTTCCCGCTCGGCGAAAGAGATAGAACTGTTTCAAAAAACAGGATTTGATCTGCCTGCTCTTTTTTTCTTTCTACCCGGGTCTGTATAAAGTCTGTATAAAATGGTTCTTAAAAATATTCCTGAAAGGGCTTTTATTCCTGAAAAAGGATAGAAACATATGCAGATTAAGATACTGGGGTGCGAGTCTTTCGGAGCACGGTCCCTTGCGTGTATTGTGAAGACCGGGGAGAGAAAGATCCTTATCGATCCCGGAGTTGCCCTTGCTCGCCTGCGGTACGGTTTGCTTCCGCACCCTGTGGAGGTGGCAGCTGCCCTCAGGATCAGGGAGAAAATTCTTGCGGAATTCGAGGGCACAACAGACATAGTAATCAGCCATTACCATGGGGACCACATGCCCATGAAAGTCGAAGACCCTTATCAATTGCCAGTGGAAGATCTCCCCGATTTAAAAGGGGTCAGGTTCTGGTGCAAAGGTCCGGGAAATATTTCGGGGTTGTCCCTACAAAGGAGAAAAGAGTTTTTTCGCTATTTAGGGCATTCTCTTCCTGCTTCTGAAGGTGTCAGTTCTGAAGGTGTCAGTTTTTCGCCCGCTGTACCTCACGGGACGAGAGGTAAGGGATTTGGCACGGTGATGATGACCAGGGTCTCTGAAGGAGATAAAGTGTTTGTTCATGGTTCGGATATCCAGCTTCTGGACAGGGAGGTTGTCATGCAGATACTTGCCTGGAAGCCTTCAGTTGTTTTTGTTTCCGGACCTCCTCTCTACCTCTCCCATCATGTCCCAGAAGCTTCTAAAGAGGCGCTCGAAAATGCCCTTCTGCTTGCCGAAAATGCAGGCACCCTTATCCTTGACCACCACCTCCTGAGGTCTCTTGAGGGCTACAGGTGGTTAAAAGACCTCGCAGGAATGGTAAAAAATACAGTTGTATGCGCCGCGGAGTTTATGGGTAAAAAACCTGAATTGCTTGAGGCGCAGAGAAAAAACCTGTATGAAGAAATGCCTGTGCCCCGTGGCTGGCACGAAGCTTATGAAAAGGGTGAAGCGGGTGTTGAGGACTATCTATTGTGAACTATTATCATAAGATCCATTATCACAGGATCCTCTTAAGATATTGAATACAGTGACCCTCAAGGTGTTCAATACAATGACCCTTAAGGTGCTGAATACAGTGACCCTTAAGGTGTTCAATACAATGACCCTTAAGGTGCTGAATACAATGACTCTTCGGGTGTTGAATACAATAACTCTTAAGGTGTTCAATATAAAGCCCTTCAGGTATTGCACTGTCTTTAATGATTCTCGTTTGCGGATAAATCACATTCTCTGCCTGTATCTTAATTCCTTAAACCTTATCCTGAATTCTGTTCCCTCATGCGTATTAAGTTCAATGCTCCCTTCAATCTGGTCCACAAGGTTAATTACAAGCTGCAAGCCCAGAGAATCAGTTTCCCGGAAATCAATTTCTTCAGGGAAGCCTCTGCCATTATCTCTTACAACAAGTGAGAAACAGTTTTTTTCACTGCTTCCTTGTTCTTCCTTTTTCAGGCAGACGCAAATCTCACCGCTCTCCTTTTTCTGGAATGCATGTTTCAGGGCATTTGAGACAAGTTCATTGATAATAATACCCAGAGGGACAGAAGTGTCCATGCCAAGGAAAATATTATCAACATCAAGTTTCAGGCTGATATTTTTATCACCCACGGAATAAGCCCCGAAAAGGTAATTTGCAAGGTTCTGGATATAGTCTGAAAAGTCCACGCTTATCATGTCTTCGGACTGGTAGAGCTTTTCGTGGACAAGAGCCATGGATTTGACCCTGTGCTGGCTTTCCCTGAAAGCCTCTATAACCTTTTCGTCGCTGAAATTACCTGATTCGAGATAGAGAAGGGTTGAGATTACCTGGAGGTTGTTTTTAATCCTGTGGTGGATCTCTTTCTTATGAATCTCTTCTATCTGAAGGAGGGCTTCTTCAGCTTTTTTGTGTTCGGTTACGTCAAGGATAACTCCCTGGAGGTGGACTTCGCATCTCTCATCCCTGTGGATAAACGTTCTTTCATCCACCCAGCGGACCTCTCCGGATCTGGTCAGAACCCTGTATTCCGAATTATAGAGATTACATCCTGACTCCACGTTTCTGGCAAGCTCTTCCTGGATCTTTTGGAGGTCTTCCGGATGTATGATATTTTCATAGAAAACTCTCTTTGAAATAAAATCTTCAACTTCATATCCTAAAAGGCTAACATTTTCCGAGACAAATTCCGCAGGCCAGCCTGGTTCGTATTTCCATAAAAACACAATTACAGGACTGTTGTTAATGACCCTTTCCATCTCTTCTTTAAGCTTGTTGGAATGTTCCAGCTCCATTGCATAATCCAGCAGGGCTTTTTCCGCTACTCTCCTCTGCATGGTGATAAGGTCGAGTACCCTTCGAGTCTCTTCGATCCCATCCGTAAGGAGCTTGAAATCCCCCTGCCCGTGCACGGAGATCTCACGCTTAAAATCATAGTTCTGAAAAGCTGTCAGGACAGCATTGGAGTCATCTATAATCATATTGAGGGTCTCGGAGAACTTGTCAAGAGTGTCCCCCAATTCCCTGAACTCTCCCTGGACATCCACATTAACCCTTTCTTTTAACTCCCCTTTCGCAAGGGCATTGGTGACCCGTATGGTTTCCCGCACAGGGACAACAACAGCTTTAAGAATCTCATTCAACCCCGTAGGTATCTCCTGAAAATCAACTTCCACATCGGTATTTGCCCTCACATCCAGCTTCCCTTTAACAGCCTCCTGTGCGATATTTTTGAAATCATCAACAATATCATCAATAGGTCTTGTAATGGACCTGGCAATCATATGAGCGAGAGCAGCCATAAACAGGATTGAGATGGCAGAGATGATGAGAAGCCGGTCCCTCAGGTCCTTCACTCCGGCAAGCATTTCCTCTTTGGGAACGACAAGCACGAAAGAAAAATCTCCTGTTTTTACGGGCTCGTAAAACATTATCACGGTTTTGCCTGTTATAGGGTCCTTAATTTCAACATGCCCTCCTATCCCCTCGCGGATGTCAGATGCAGCATTTTTTATCTCTTCCACATCAAAGTCAGAGAGGCTTTTTTCTCCAATCCAGTTTTTCTGTGTGGGATGAGAGAGAAAAATTCCCGTATTGCTTACCATGAAAGCATATCCGGTATCAAAAGTGCGTATACTGCTTGCTACATCGTCCACGTACTCAAGAGGGACGTCCACACCGGCTATCCCTGCAAATTCCCCGTTTTTAAAAATAGGCGAGTCATAGCTTACCATGAATATTCCTTCATAAAAATAAGGTTCTGTCAGGGTATCTTTTCCGGTCGTTTTTGGAAGCTGATAATAATCAGAGGAATCGTAATGGACAAGAGGTTCGATGATCACAGGTCCATTGATTTTGTTGCAGTAAGGTACAAACCTGCCTGTTGAATCGTGCCCTGGAGCATTAATATAGTTTTTATCCCTGCCGTCAAAAGCATCCGGCTCATAACCCAGATAGACGCCTATAAGCTGTGGGTTCTCGTTAAGTATCCTTTTGATAATGCTCATTGCCTCTTCCCTGTCCTGGGACCCGTACTCAGCCATGGTGCAGGCAAGTGTCCTTGCAATAGCCTGGTTTGCCTCCATCTGTGCATCAAACTGATTTGCATAATTGCCTGCCATCTCGATAGATTTCTCATATGCAAGCTTTTCTTCCTGAGAGGTCACGGTCCCTATTATAACAGCAGTGGATACGGCAAGGATAAGGAAAACTCCAACAACAATAAAAATAACCAGCTTGGGTTTCAGGGGGACATTTTTTAACCTCATATTACTGGACTCCCGTAAATCAGGGTTTTGGGAAAGATTCAGCATGGGACGCTAACCAGCTGCTTTAAAAAGCCGGGGAAATTCTGGGGGATTAAATAATTTGAAGGGGAATTAAATATCTGTGACTTTTCTGGCTGACTTTTTATAATGCTTGAAAAGCTCCCTGCCCCAGCAAAGGGCACTTTCATCAAAGCTCATCACCTTTCTGTGGTCATATTTCCCCTGCCTGTCGAAAAGGCAAAGGTACATGAAACGGTCAGTAACGGCGATGGTAGGAATATTGAGGCTTTCTCCACAGACCATTACGGTTGTGTTTTCGGACTCGAGGAGAGACCTGAGCTCGTCGGGGGTCTCATTTTTCAGCCTCTCGAACACGGATTCTGTCAGTACGAGTTCAACTTCGGCTTTGCTCTTTGCAAGTTTTGAATAAAGCGAAGGGTAAAGGGGATGATAATACGAAAGGGAACTCAGGATGCTCCTGGATTTCATAATGTTTTCCGTAAACTCCCTCGGAAGGTCAAAAAGGTGGTTCAGGTCAGGTTCAATCACCATACACTCCCCAAGCTCTCCAAGGCGCATGAACAGGTCGTGGGGTATGGCGCTCACATCACGGCTTGCCCAGTATTCCTTGTTTTCCTCGATAACCTCAAGGGTATTCAGGAGAGGGAGCATGTTCCCTACAACCAGTGTCCCGATGTCAGAAAGCTCGTAGGTATTTCCATTCTGGAGAATTAACCCCTGCTTATTCAGGATCTTTATCTGGGGCATCATTGCTTTGGAATTTACGTTGAGTGACGTCTTTATCTGCTCAATGTCCCTTGGTCCTTCCATAAGCAAAAGGAGGAGGTTTTTTCTTTTTTCAGAAAGCCATATAGTATCGCATAAAGAGGAGCTCATTGCTAGTTCTTACTATAAATAAACTTTTATTAATATGTTATGTCTTGTATTTCCGGTAGACTAAAAATTAACTGAGTGCCAGTTTAACTGGAATTGCTGTTAAACAATCCCTCCAATTTTGGGGATTTTAAGCCTTTCAAAAAATTTAATGACATAAAAAACTCCTGCGTGAGAAGATTATCCTTTTACTCTTTCCTTTGCATGAGAGATTTGACAGGGCATTACAGGTTGGGCTAAATATTATTGAGACAATAAAACTATTCAGGCGCAGAAAAACAAAACGGTAAAAGCACATTTAACGCGGTAAAAATGTGCATAATCTAAAATTGGCCGGAGTATCGGCCGGAAAAAATGGCAAGAATAAATGCTGTCGCATCCTCAAAATGAGAACCTCAAAATGAGAACCTCAAAATGAGAACCTCAAAATGAGAAACCTCCATTGAAGGAATAAAATCAGTTCCGGAAAATTAAATACGAGGAACAAAAAGAAGCAGGCCGATAGCTGATATCTAATGGCGGTCAGCTTTCGTTACTGCTTCTTATTCTGCAATTGCATTACGAGTGTCCCGGGAGAGTAGCAGGTGGGAATGCTATTCTCTTCAGGGCTCTCAAAAACTATTCTCAAAAGACAATACTTTTTTCAGGATTTATCTGTAGTTTCAGGTTATTGATCCGGATTTATTCTGCTTTTTCTGAGTTGTTCGAAATTAATGCCTGTTCTTTTTCATATTTTAAAATTTAAAGTATTTATCTTTCTAATCTACCTTTACAATTTAG
>WPCH01056901.1_pt1 | contig 10626 bp, 6 predicted proteins | sample 5399881 | NCBI WGS metagenome assembly WPCH01 (sample SAMN12869468, study PRJNA574797) | sludge metagenome | isolation source: wastewater treatment of pH5 | place: China:Beijing | collected 2019-05-20 | reverse complement strand
CCATTAATGGTGATGACGAGGCACAGGAAGCTGTGACCTTTATGCAGTATCAGCTACTCCAATCGGTAGGTCATGATGCGTACTCAAATGTTTCAGCTAAGGGCTTAACGGGCGAAGGGTATGAGGGGCATTATTTTTGGGATACAGAAATTTACGTGCTGCCAGTGATTATGATGACGCAGCCTGAACGTGCAAAAGCTTTATTATCCTACAGGTCGCGATTGCTACCTCAAGCGATTGAACGTGCGAGGGAGTTGGGTCACGATAAGGGAGCCACCTATGCTTGGCGAACCATATCCGGTATAGAGTGTTCTGGTTATTTTCCAGCGGGAACAGCACAGTACCATATCAATGCAGATATTGCATATGGGTTTATTTTGTATCATTTGTACACACAGGATTGGGATTTTCTTGTGGAAAAAGGAGCAGAGGTGCTCTTTGAAACGGGTAGAACATGGCTTGATATGGGGCACTACCATCAAGGCAAGTTTATGATTCATAATGTCACTGGGCCGGACGAATATACCGCTATTGTCAACAATAATTACTATACAAATGCCATGGCAAAATACCATTTGTACTGGAATGCAAAGCTTTATGATGTGCTAGTCAATCATGAAGATGCTACTCTTAAGGAGGCCTTTGCCAACCTATGTGAACGTATCCATCTATCAAGGGCTGAAATCGATGACATGCGAGCAGCATCAGATAACATGTATTTTCATTATGATGAGGAAAGGCAGTTATACGCACAGGATGACGCATTTATGACCAAACCTATTTGGCCATTTGAAAAGCGCGATCCCAAGAAAAAACCCTTACTATTGCACTATTACCCATTAACAATATACCGGCATCAGGTGCTTAAGCAGGCAGATACACTTTTAGCACATTTTCTTCTAGAAGATTATGCGGCTTTGCCAAGCATTAAGAATGCCTATCACTATTATGAAACCATAACGACCCACGATTCATCCCTATCGAGCTGCATTTACGGGATAATGGCCTCGCGTATAGGTGCATACGATGACGCCTATGCGTATTTTAAAGAGTCGCTTTTTTTAGATCTAAAGGATACCCACCACAACACAAAGGATGGGCTTCATATGGCCAATATTGCAGGTTCAATTCTAAGTGTAGTGGCAGGATTTGGAGGGCTTAGAGTCACAGAAAAAGGACTGACTCTGCGACCCAATAAGCCATCAAAATGGACCAGCTATTCCTTTCGCTTAAGCTATCAAGAAAGGCTTATTTACATTGAAGTCTCAGATGCTGTGCGCTTGACCTTGGAGTCAGGTGAGCCTTTAGAGGTCATGGTGTGGGAAACGACGCAGCATTTAGTTGCTGATAAGGTGGTGACAGTGTATGCACAAGCTTAAGGCAGTGATTTTTGATTTAGATGGTGTGTTGACGGAAACCAGTCTGGCGCATTTTCAAGCATGGCAGCAATTGGCTAAGCGCCTTGGCTTTGCACTTCATGAAGATGCCATGGATGCCGTACGTGGGATTTCCCGTATGGATTCATTAGATATCGTACTAGCCTATGGTGGTATGGAAAAGCGTTTTACTACAGATGAAAAAAGAAAGCTTGCAGACCTCAAGAATGAAGACTATCTCGACATTATTAAGGGCTACACACCAGCAGAGCTAGCACCTGGCGCAAAGTCCTTATTAGATGCCCTTAAGTCTCATAATATAGGGATTGCCCTTGCATCAGCAAGTGCAAGCGGCCCATTTTTGCTTAAGGCTTTGGGCATTGATTCTTATTTTGACGCCATTGTAGACCCCAAAACGGTACCAAGGGGAAAGCCTGCACCAGATATTTTTTCTATGGCATGTGAGGCCCTTGGCTTTTTACCCAAGATGTGTATTGGCGTTGAAGATGCCGTTGCAGGCATCGAAGCCATCATGGCTGCGGGTATGGTACCAATTGGGATTGGTGATAAGAAGCGTTTGTCTATGTGTGAAGATGTCTTTGAAACCTTGGATGTCTTTCACACATACCTCAGAGCACATGATTTTTTTCAAAGCTCTTGACAAAAGGATAGGCTGTCATTTATAATCAACAATAATTTCATAAGGTGTGAACTATCAAGAGTGGTGGAGGGACTGGCCCAATGAAACCCAGCAACCGGCATATGTGCGGTGCTAAATCCTGCAGACGATCGATGATCCTCTGGAAGATAGAATGTGTGTATTTAACCGCTTTTCTGTTTACAGGGAGGCGGTTTTTATTATGCTTTTAAGGGGGATAAGGTGGTAGAAAAAGAACGCATCATAAGGTTTATAGAGCAAAATTCAAAGCGAGTCATGATATTAGATGGGGCTATGGGAACTGAAATCCAGCATTACTCACTTGATGAAAATGATTACCGCGGGCAGTTGTTTGCAGGCGTGAGTACTCTTCAAAAAGGGAATCATGATGTGCTTTCATTGACAAGGCCGGATGTGATTGAAGCCATACACGCATCCTTTTTAGAAGCGGGTGCAGATTACATCGAAACCAATACCTTTAATGCCAATGCCGTTTCACAGCTTGATTATGGTCTTGTCGATGACGTGAGAAACATGAATCTTGCAGCTACAGCACTTGCAAAAAAAGTAGCAGCGCATTATTCTTACTTGACACCTGATAAGCCAAGAGGTGTTCTTGGCTCAGTTGGTCCAACCAATCGTACCCTGTCTATATCATCAGATAGCGAGCGTCCAGGCTATACACACATTGATTTTGACGCAATGAAATTAGCCTATGCCGAGCAAATGGATGCACTCATAGAGGGTGGTGTTGACGCTTTGCTTATCGAAACGATTTTTGACAGTTTAAACGCTAGAGCAGCACTCTGTGCAGCACAGGAGGTTTTTGAAAAGCGATGCGTGGCCTTACCCATTATGCTATCAGTGACCATTGCAGATAAAAGTGGGCGCACACTTTCTGGGCAGACCCTAGAAGCCTTTGTTGCGTCTATGTCATGTGAGTACGTGGTTAGCTTTGGCATCAATTGCTCCTTTGGAGCGAAAGATATGGTACCTTACCTCGAAACACTTTCTAAGCTAACGCCGCTTATGTTAAGTGCATACCCCAATGCCGGATTACCAAATGCGTTGGGTCTTTATGATGAAATGCCACAAAAGACGGTGCTCGACATTAAGCCCTTGCTTGAGTATGGTCTAGTCAATTTTCTTGGTGGCTGTTGTGGAACAAGGCCTGAACATATTAGAGCGATTGCAGATGCGGCAAAAGGATGTAAACCGCGTCAGCTCACGGGAAACCAAGACTCAGCAAGCACCATTGTCGCTGGGCTGGAAGCCATTGGCATCACTAAAGCTTTAAATTTTGTCAACATTGGCGAACGGACAAATGTTGCAGGCTCTGCGGTTTTTGCAAAGCTTATTCGAGAAAAGAACTACGATAGAGCCATAGAGATTGCCGCACAGCAGGTGGCTAATGGTGCGCAAATTATTGATGTGAATGTTGACGATGGCCTTCTTGATAGTGAACATGAGATGGGCATTTTTTTGAAGCGGATTGCTCAAGAGCCAGATATTTGTAAGGTACCCATCATGATTGACTCATCTAAGTGGCGTGTTCAAGAAGCCGGTTTAAAGGCAATACAAGGAAAGCACATTGTAAATTCCATTAGCTTAAAGGCTGGAGAAGAGGCCTTTGTGACGCATGCAAGAGCGATTAAAGCCTATGGTGCAGCACTTGTGGTCATGGCATTCGATGAAGAGGGGCAAGCTGAAACCTATGAGCGTAAGATTGATATTGCAAGGCGTGCATACAGAATTTTAGTAGAAGAAGTCCATTTTCCACCACAGGACATTATATTTGATGTGAACATCCTTGCCATTGGAACGGGAATCGAAGCGCATGCCAATTATGCTACAGATTTTATCAAAGCGGTGGCATGGATTAAGACCAACCTTCCACATGTGAAAACAAGTGGTGGCGTTAGCAATTTATCCTTTGCCTTTAGGGGAAATCCCCACATCCGTGAAGCCATGCACGCTGTGTTTTTATACCACGCCATCAAGGCTGGGCTAGACATGGCAATTCTTAACCCAGCATCCGTTCAAATTTATGACACCATTGACCCCGTCTTAATAGAGCATCTTGAAGCCTTGATCTTTAATCGGTCACCCAATGCCACAGAAGCGCTTTTAACCTTTATTGAGCACATGGAGGACACCTTAAAAAAAGACCCACAAAGCCAAGAAGCTTGGCGACAGGAGCCTGTAGACAAAAGGCTTGAATGGGCCATTTTAAAAGGAGTGACGACAGACCTACACAGAGATTTGAAAGAAGCACTTGATAAGGGTTCGCGTGCACTTGATCTCATTGAAGGCCCTTTAATGGCAGGCATGACAAAGGTTGGCGAGCAGTTTGGTGAAGGGAAGATGTTTTTACCACAGGTTGTGAAAAGCGCAAGGGTTATGAAAGCAGCAGTGGCATACCTTGGCCCTACGCTTGAAGGTGAAACACACACAGAAAGGGCAGGCAAAGTCCTTCTGGCAACTGTAAAGGGAGATGTCCATGATATCGGCAAGCACATTGTAAGCATTGTTTTGACATGTAATGCATTTGAAGTGGTTGATCTCGGTATCATGGTGGAACCACAAGATATTATTAAAAAAGCCATTGAAGAAAAGGTAGATATCATTGGAGTGAGTGGACTGATTACCCCTTCACTTGATGAAATGGTAACCCTAGCAAGGACCTTAGAAAAAGAAGGGTTAAGGATTCCCTTGATGGTTGGCGGTGCCACGACATCGGTGAAGCATACAGCCCTAAAAATTGCCCCAGTATACTCTGGGCTTGTGCTACATAGCACAGATGCACCACACGCGGTTTATGTTGCAAAGCAGCTCTTAAACCCACAAATGCGAGAAGCCTTTATCGAACAGAAGTATTCTGAGTATGCGCTTTATACACAGCAGAAGACTCCATTAAAGGTGTCCATCGAGGAGGCAAAGCATCGAGCCAAGCCTTATGATTTTTCTCACCTTCAAGCGTATAAACCTAAGTTACAAGGAAAAAAGATAGTGGCTGATTACGCTGTTAAGGACCTTGTTCCTTATATTCAATGGGATTATTTTTTTCATGCGTGGGAATTTAAGTGAAAATACCCAAGCCTCCTTGAAAAGGATGAAAGGGGTGAGGCAGCTAAGGCTTTGCTTGACGATGCTCTTTGCATGCTTGAAAAGATGTCTCAAACCGTAAGCCCAAAGGCTATTGTTGGTATTTATCCGGCACGTCGCCTAGGCGATGGCATTGCGATAGCGCTAGAAAATGAAGCTGTGACTCTGGACTTACCAAGGCAGCAACGACTAGGGAGCGAGTACCTTTCCTTGGCAGATTTTATGTCGCCAGAGCCTGGTGATTACATTGGCATGTTTGCTGTAACTGCGGGGAGAAATGTCGATAAGATGGCAAAGGCCTATGAGGAGGCTGGTGATATGTATCATGCCCTACTTGTGAAGACTCTTGGTGACCGCATTGCGGAGGCCCTTTCAGAGGCTTGTCACCAACATGTCCGAAGGGAGCTTTGGGGCTATGACAGGCCTGAAAGTCAAAAGCCATGTTCGGGTATACGTCCTGCATTTGGGTATTCGTGTTTACCGTCTCATGCAGATAAGGCAAAGCTCTTTCAATGGTTAAACGTAGAAAAGGATTTAGAGGTTGAGCTAACAGAGACCTATATGATGAAACCGGCATCCAGTGTATGCGGCCTTTATATAGCGCACCCTCAGAGCAAATATTTTCATATTGTTTAAGCTTTTCATGTGCCTTTCTTAAGTCTTTTTTAATAAAGCGAGAATAAACTGTAAACAAAACATGAAGAGGTGATAGATATGCTCGACATTTCCAATGTAACAAAGGTGTATGCTGGTGGTAAAGCAGCAGTAAAGCACTTAAATCTCAAAGTTGAAAAGGGTGAAATATTTGGCTTCATAGGTCCAAATGGAGCAGGAAAAACAACAACCTTAAAAATGATTACAGGTATTATTTCACCAACGGAAGGGGATATTTTTTTGGATGGGTGCAGCATTCGAAAGGATGCATTAATGGCAAAGAAGACCTTTACCTTTGTACCCGACCACAGTGAAATCTATGATGCGGTGAAGGGCATCGATTACCTAAATTTTATTGCGGATATGTATGATGTGTCTTTAAAGGATCGCAAAGAACGCGTTGAAAGGTACACAAAGCTCTTTCAAATTCACGATGCCTTAACCGAAACCATTAACAGCTATTCGCATGGTATGAGGCAAAAATTAAGCATTTGTGCAGCCTTGCTACCAAACCCAAAGGTGTTTATTTTAGATGAACCTCATGTGGGGCTTGACCCTCAATCTGCTAAAATATTGAAGGATTTGATGAGGGAGCATTGTGATAAGGGTGGTACGGTACTTTTTTCATCGCATGTGCTTGAAGTTGTTGAAAACCTCTGTCACCGCGTTGCAATTATTCATAAGGGTGAGCTAATTGCCTGTGATACCCTAGATCACATTAAGAATAATAGAGACGCTTCACTTGAAGATATTTTCTTGGAGATGACCAAAGATGCGTAAACTGAATGCAATGATCCGGATTCAGCTAAAAGATTTTTTTAGCAGATACACGCAACAAATGAATATTAAAAACCCAATTCTAAGGCGAATGATTGTTGTTTTGCCTCTACTTATACTCATGCCCATGGTTATCATGACAAGCACCTTGTATAAAACATTTTCCTTGATAGGCATGCCAGAATTAACCATGACATACAGTTATGTCATAGCGACATTTTTTGCTTTTGTGACAGCCATTCCCCTCGTGATTTCCATTTATTTTTACGCAAAGGATTTGGGGCTTGTGGCAACTTTACCTGTTTCTGAGAACACAATTGTTTTTTCGAAGCTAACAACAATTTACGTTTATTTAGTCGCAATATCCATTGGCTTTTTTGGCGTCAGTGTTGGCTTTTATAGCTTTATGGATGGGTTTAAACCCCTTAGTCTACTTATAGGCATCATCGTAACGCTATTGCTTCCGCTAATGCCTATGATTTTAGCTGTCCTTGTTATTTTACCATTTATGTCCTTTATAGGTGGTAAAAAGAAACGAAACCTTATGGTCATTGTAGGCAATATTGTCTTGCTTGTGATGATTCTAACGGTTCAAATGCTCTTTACAAGAATGGAAATGAACCCAGCAGAAATGGAGGCCTTTTTTCTGAATGAAGACAGCATCATGGCCCTCATTGGTCATCGATTTCCTCCAAGTGTCTGGGCGACAAAGGTCATTTTGGGTTCAGCTTCTAGTGGCCTTACGTTTTTAAGCATCAATGTTGCCTTTGTGGGAATTTTAAGAATTGGGTCAAAATGGATGTATCAAGGAGCACTTACCCGATATAATCAGGTCAGTGTATCTGGTAAAAAGGGCAAGATTGTCTATCAAAGCATGTCGAAGCGACAGCTCCTTGTCAAAAGACATGTGGGTATTATCATAAACAACCCGACGTTTTTATTGAATACGGTGCTTACCATTTTGCTACCAGTACTCATGGTGGGTATTTATATGTTAACGGGTCAGGTTGATCTTTAGATGCTAATGCATCCAAGCCTAAGGCCATACATGGCACTTATATTTACAGGCGTTATAGCAACGCCCTGCCTTGTAGGGGCATTATCAGCAACGGCAATTACCCGTGAGGGAAAAGCTTTTTGGGAAACGAGGGTCTTACCTATTTCTGTCGAAGATAACTTGCGCGCTCGCATTGAATGTTCCATGCTCATTTATATGCTTGGGTCAATCATTCTTGGTGTTTTATCCATCATCCTTATGCCACTGACACTATGGGATATCATCATGGCTATTTTTGTCTGCATCTCTGCAACGGTTTTCTTTTCAACAGTTGACCTAATCATCAATATTAAGCGGCCATTTTTAACCTGGTCAAACCCCACTGCAGCGGTGAAAAACAATTTAAACATCATGCTTGCTTTAGTGCTTAGATTAGTCATCGGCGCAGCTGGATATGGCATCTATGCATTAACATCCCAGTTCAGCCAGTATGCCTTTTTGGGGATTTTAACCATTATGTTTATTTTACTATCCGTTATAGCGAGTTATTTGGTATATGGCAAGTTCAAGCAGGCATTTGTTGATATTGTACTGTAAGAAAAATACACAATTTTCTGTAAACATATGTTATGATATAAGAAAGCGATGACGCGAGGCACTTATGTTAATACGTATAAAACGATTCACTTTAAAATATAAAATGACGATGTTTACAGTATTTATTTTGATGGCCAGCACGCTTACCACAGGTTTGGTAAGCTTTTGGCTTGCCCAGAATGCCCTGAATCGCAAAGGTGAAACCATATTGAAAAATGGTGTCCACGCTGCGATTCTTTTTATTGATAAATTTGCTGAGGATGTTGATAATGGTATTCTTTCATTAGAAGCAGCACAAGAGTCCGTCAAAATACATTTGCTTGGACCTATGAATGCAGATGGCACGCGAACCATAAATAGCCCAATTGATTTAGGAGAGCATGGGTACTTTATCGTGTATAGCCCTCAAGGGCTAGAAGTCATGCACCCAACCCTTGAAGGGGTAAATGTTTGGGATTATACGGATAAGAACCCCCATTTAAAAGAACCCTTTTATTTAGTACAGGACAAAATTTATAAGGCACAGCACGGTGGAGGGTTCACATATTATACATGGGATATCCCTTTTCAGGATACGCTGGCAAAAAAAATTGTGTATTCACTTTATTACCCAAAGTGGGATTGGGTTGTGACAGCAGGAACCTACATGCAAGATTTTAATCAAGAAGCACGTCTGATTTTAAGAGTAGCAATTATTTTCACATTACTGGTACTATCCATTGTCATTTTTGTGTCCTTGGGCTACATATCAAATCTAGCCAAACCCATTATGCAACTGGAAAGTGCGATGAAGGATGCCATGAAGGGACGTTATCGAAGTGTTCCAAGCAGCAAGAGAAAAGATGAGGTGGGAAGGCTTGTTCATGGCTATAACTTAATGATACAGGCGATTGAAGCCAAGGACCAGCGATTATATAGCTATGCTTATTATGATGAGCTTACGGGGCTAGCGAATCGCCTACGTGCGGAAGAGGACATGCAAGATCGCTTTACCCTAGAAAGTTTACCAGCATACTTTGTCTTGATTGATATTAAAAATTTTAAAAGCATTAATGCCGTGTATGGAAACCATTACGGAGATGAGGTTATTATTAAGCTTGCTAAGGTGATGCAAGGCTTTCAAAGAGTGGGGTTAAACGTCTATCGTTTGACCGGGAACGAGTTTGCGCTTTTATTTGAAAAAATCACAGAAGTGGAAATGATTAATTTGCTTCAAAATATATGTAATACGATGCGATACACTTTGGCAGAGCAGGGGCTAGTTCACACCATGCAGTTTTATGTTGGTGGGGTGGAGGTAAATGGCATTGAAGGCACATTTGAATCACTTTATCAAATGGCTACAGTGTCCTTGCAACACGCTAAGGAGTATGATCAGCTTGAGTACGTTGGTTACACCCAAGAAATGCATAGAGTTGTTGAACGCTTTGAAGCGATAGAGAAGCATGCTAAAAAGGATATTCAAGACGATCGCTTTAGTGTGTACTATCAACCCAAGGTTGATAGCACAAGCAATAGGGTTGTTGGTGTAGAAGCCTTAGCAAGGTGGTTTTCGGAGGAGCTTGGAGCAGTTGGGCCAAATGAATTTATACCTGTACTTAATCGAACTCATTTAATGACAGCCTTTACCACATATATGATCCGTAAAACGATAAAAGATTTGCCACGGCTAAAGGCAAAATATGGTGAAGGCATCACGCTAAGCATTAATCTTTGCCCTGTTTTATTTTTGCAGCGAGATTTTGTTGCAATCTTAGAAAGCATTCTACGTAGTGAGCAGGTTCAACCTTCGGATATTGTATTAGAAATTACTGAGGATTTTTTCATTAATCATGTTGACGATGTGAAGCTGAAAATTCACGACATTCGGCAAATGGGTGTCAGGGTATCTCTTGATGATTTTGGTACAGGTTATTCATCACTGAACTACTTGAGGAGCTTTACGCTTGATGAGGTTAAGATAGATAGGAGCTTTATTCGCGATATTCATAAAGATGAAAAATCCTTCAATATGCTAAAGTCAATTATTGAAATTGCGAAAATTCTTGGTTTTGATGTGGTGGCAGAAGGTGTTGAAGAGGAGGAACAGCTTTTATGTGTAAATAAGGCAGGATGCTCTTTAATACAAGGATTTTACTATGGGAAGCCGGAGCCCTTAGATTAACCAAAAGGGGACGGGGGAATAAGGCTAGCCTTATTCCCCCGTCCCCTTTTGGTTATGGTCTTCTTCCTCCTCCGGGTTGATTTCTATTTTGGATGCTAGCTCCATTTTCAGCGATGCTTGTCACACTGCCTGTAAGTGAAAATGTTGATGTTAGTTCTCCATTGGTATAAATGTGATAGCTTTTTCCAGTAGCGAGATCTGGTGTACTGATGACTACTGAGTTGAAGGCTTTCACAGCAGTGAAAGTATATAGTGTTTCTCCAGAATCGTCAACAAGTGACACTGTGGTTCCTGCTGT
>WPCH01216381.1_pt1 | contig 10650 bp, 14 predicted proteins | sample 5399881 | NCBI WGS metagenome assembly WPCH01 (sample SAMN12869468, study PRJNA574797) | sludge metagenome | isolation source: wastewater treatment of pH5 | place: China:Beijing | collected 2019-05-20 | reverse complement strand
TACTTTATCACCAAATTTATAGCTCGCATCTAATTTACATAAATCCTCATATACATAATTTCGAACCGCACCTTTTCCATTTGTTGTCCGGTCCACTGTTTCATCATGAATGACGACAACCTTTCCGTCTTTCGTTAATTGAACATCAAGCTCAATTCCATCTGCCTTAAAAGATTCAGCTGCTTCAAATGAAATCATCGTATTTTCTGGGTACGTTCCCGCTGCACCACGATGTGCAAATATAAGAGTCATCCTCACTCCCCCAATCTTATGCTATACTATACGAAAAAGGAGGTACTTCTATGAGACCATTACAAATTTCTCCAGACACTGCAGTCCGCCTATCAAAAGCATTAGGTGTTCCACTTGAACAACTTATGCATATGCCGCAGCACATTTTAATTCAAAAGTTAGTTGAATTAGAAAAACAAAATAAAGACGAAGAATAATACAGTCCTGTTTCACAGGACTTTTTATTATTTTCTATTATATCACGGATGACTTGCTTGCTAAAATCCCTCATCGGATATACCGTGATTCAATTTAACCTTCACTTCGAACATGTACAATAAAAAGACCAACGAATTCTAACATTCATTGGTCTTTAATTAAAAAGTTCATTGGTTTTAAATTTACTATCAAGTATACATTTCAAGAATTATTAAAAACTTAAATCCCTTACTTCTTCTATTCTCAGCTAGCCTTATGTTCAAGTCTCAGCTTATCCGCAACCATTGCGATGAACTCGGAGTTCGTAGGTTTTGCTTTTGACATAGATACTGTATAACCATAGCTATATCAAGGCATTGTATATTTCATAACTATCATTAAATGCTTCTATTTATTGGTGCCCATCCTCAAATTGATAGGTCAACTTAATAAAAGTTTATCACTTTCTTCCTATAATAACAATTAGTTTTCAAACAAAAAAATTATATATTCATTTATTCATATTTTTGCTAGGATATATAAAGTAGAAGAATCATACAGGAGGGATAAATTTTGAGGACTTGGCTTGAATATCTAGATATACCTAGTTTTGTTTATGGCATAATCTTTCTTTTTTTATTGCTAATAACACGTAACATACTTAAAGAAAAACCTACCGAACAACTAAAAACCGAAACAGGTTTGCACGATTGGGTACAGAAAAAAGATTTAATCTACTGGCTTGTTATAGTTATGGTTTGTGCTATTTCTCACTATACATATAAATATAAAGATTCCGGAGAATTAATAAGCCATTGGAGTTTCGGAGGAACTATCGTATCAATCATTTTAGCTATCATTGCAATTGTTTATACATTCTATGATAATTTCACTAGCAAATCTTCAGCCCAACAATTAGAAAACTCTGCTGGAAAGATTAGAGACATTACTGAAAAGTTAGACTCTAGCCACCTAGTTAATTCAAGTAATAAAATTGAAGAAATAAGTGTTCAACTTGAAATTATCATGAAGAATATGGATAACAAAATGAAAGATATTAGCACAGAATTAACTACTATACGAGGAATGAATACACAAAAATTCTCTGACTTCACAATGAAACTAGAAGAAATAGGAGTAACTTTGAACACGAGAAGCGATGACAAGGCCAAAATAGCTTTTCAGAATGAACAAACTACTGAATTAACCAAGCTTTTATCAGCATATATCAGCGATGTATTTTGGAACAAAATATCTATAGTATGTATATTACTAGTACATGAACAAAATTTACCTTTTACAAAAATAGAAGTAGGCGAACTCTCAGATGCGATAAGCAAGATAGCAAGTGAAAAAAATGATTCGCATGAATTAATGCACCATTCATCTACATACCTTGCACTTTTTAATACCTTTCATATTCTTAATCTATACGGTTTGACATTAAACGATGATAACACTTTAGAACTAGATGATGAATTAGAAAGAGTGCTAAAACAAATTGTACATCGCTATAAAACGGATGAAAAACGCACTACCGTCGAAAAAGGAATTAATAAAAACATTTATGAAATAGCTTCCGCCGGAATAGATAAAGCATATGATTTAACTTAATTATTAACTTTTAATGTGTCTTAATTTCTCATACTAGCGATTAATTTCACTACCTAAGTAGTAATAACTATTTAGGTAGTATTTTTTTATTACTTAATGTCCGTACCAAGCTTTTTAAATCTATATTTACTAATTAGCTTCTACTTCTATATCTTAATTACGGTTTTAATCTTGTACATATACTTCCTCGTTTTTCAATAAAATTAATTAGATTTCCCACACCTTATTTCCGAAAATTCTCACTCGTCTTCCTATTTGCTGAATCAAGGATTCGTCTGTGCAGTAAATTGTACACCCCCTATTAACATTTTTAATTTTAAGCATAAAAAAATTCCCTCCCGTTTACGTTTGTTTACGTATTAGTAACGGAAGGGAAAAGTGAATCAGACGTATTGAATTGTCAGATAACGCTAACATATAAAAAATAATAAAAAAATTGTTTAGAACCTGTTCGGGTATATATACATAGCCCGGCCCCCGTCCATACGGCCCTTACTCATTCAATCAATGAAAACAGGCCTAAATGATATGCTATAGACAGTACCATATATAGCCCTATCCCTCACTCTCCACCTATCACTCCATAACGCAACGAACGGAACACGCTGTTCGAATCGTGTCGTAACGTCGTATACACACATCATACACACATACACAATGCACCAACCATGCACCATCACACACTATGCACTATGCACCATGCTATACCGAACGGCGTGTTTCCATATGGAATAGGTAGTACATACATACCATACATATACACTACCTATCTATATACCTATAGTCCTAACAGTCTATCTAACTCTGCTGCTGCTGTGTTACTATCCTTTACTGTAACCTCTGCTGTAGTCTCCTGCTTCTCCTTTAGCTTACCCTGTGTTTTCAAGTACAAGTCCAGGGCCTTCAGCTTCTCGCCGTTGCTAGAATGACCACTAAATAAAATGTCTTCTAAAACGCCGTAGGCATTACTAAGGGAAGTTTTTAAACCGATGTCTGCACGCTTCTCAATCTCCTGGGATATTTTTTCGTTTTGTTTCATCTTGTAAATAGTGCGTACGTCGCAGCCTAATATATCTGCGTAGGCTTGATTCGTCCTTACAACGCCGTCTAGCATCAATTCTACAAAGTTTTCTTGTAACGTGGTTAACTGGCTTTTCCTCCTTATTTTGACGAGTTTCTTCTACATATATATATATATATATGTAAAATAAAAAGTGAAGGCAAAACATGTCCCCACCCCATCCTCTTTTATATTGTTTTAATTTGTTTCTTCTTCTGCTTGTAGCTTAGCCATTCTGAATATAGTGGCCCTTGATACTCCTGTTTCTTCGGCTATTTCATTTACACTCATGCCATTATTTTCTCTATCATTGTATAAATCCATTGCGGCTTTCTTATCACCTTTAGTTTTACGGCCCATATGTACACCGCGGGCTTTTGCTGCTGTTCGCCCTGCTGCTGTTCTCTCATTGATTAGTGAACGTTCAAACTCACCTATAACACCTAACATTTGCAGCATCATTTTGCCATGTGCTGTTGTCTGGTCTATGTTCTCCTTAATGAATACAACTTCAACACCTTTATCATTTAATATTTCTAGCGTCTTCATTAAATCAACAAGACTTCGGGCCAATCTATCAATTTTACAAACATAAACCGTGTCACCTTTTCGTGCATACTTTAATAAATTTTGTAACTCTTCACGGCTATCAGCAGCTTTACCACTTTTCTTTTCTGCAAAGATTTCGGTGCAGCCCATTCCCTCTAATTCTGCAATCTGTAATTCTAATGATTGTGATTCACTTGAAACACGGGCATAGCCAATTTTAATTCCTGCCATACTTAATCAGTCCTTTTCGTTAATATAATAAATCTCGTCCGAACAAATAAAGTTACAAAGTATCAAACTCAATAACTTCGATACTTTAATTTTAGACGACTTTGAGACTTATGTAAACCCGTATTTTGATACTTCTTTATTTCACTGAAATCTAGGTATCAAAAGTACAAGTTTGATACTATAAAAAAAGACCCGGTTTGAGTAAACACCACTAACATAAATAGCCAGGTATAAAAAGGCGTAGAGGTCACAACATGCCCACTTTAAGAAACGGGAACATTGAAACCGTACGGCCTGTGGGCTGTGTAGAGTTTTCAAAACATGGCGTGTCAACGAGGCTTCATGGTATAGCGTTACATCATAATTTTATTGTAGTGACTAAACAAAAACTAAAAGAAAGCCGAGATAAGTTAATCTGTGAAACAAAAAAGAGACGCTACCCCACAATTAAGGATAACGGCTTCTGTTTACTCACTTATCTTTTTTCGCGAGTCTAACATGTCTTTCATTATTAAATCCGTACTATCTAAATCCTCTCTATCTGTATTTTCTATTCTGCGAAGTTTCTCACGTGTCGCCTTGTTTTCGGCTGCCAATTCCTTCACTTGTCTCTCTTCCCACAGTTTAACACTTTTTGGTGACTCTACAAAAATTACCTCATGTAACCTTTCCATTCTCTCTTTCTTTTCTTCTACTGTCATGGTTGTTTGTGTCATTGTCCTTTATCTCCTTTTATACTCACTACTTTGTAGCGATTTCTATTAATTGGTTTAGTTGATTTTCTGCTTTAGTAACTTCCTGTACTTCATACGGCGATTTTGTTATAAACGTTTGAATCTTTTCTAACAAGTCACCTTTTACTTTTGTCATTGTTCCGGCCTTCTCCTTTCCTGCTTTGTCCTTACATATTAGTAACGTATAGTTACATAATTTCAGACACTAAAACTGGTTAAAAAGGCAAAAAAAATAGGCCCTGGAATTATAGTGAAAGTTAGTACACTACAATCGCCAGGGCTTTCGAGTTAACCGCGTGTCGGTAAATACTCAATATGATGTTTTTCATCAACGTGGCCTGTAATAATATCTTTTACAACCTGCGTTGGCACTTCTAAATAACTTCCGTAGAATCCATGATTCCCGCGAGTATGTGCTACCGCTACAGAGAACTGTGGCATGGATTTTATAAGCCCACCTACTTCAAGGATTTCAGCAAGCTTCCAATCAACGCCATAATACTCACGTAATGATTTTGATTCAGCTTTAATAGCCTCTAAGTAGGCACGCTTTGCAGCTTCCATGCGTCTATACGTTCTCTGTGTAGCTGCATTTCTTTCTTCGTTAAATGCGGCTTCCAAGGCTTTCGCTTCATTAGCTTTTGTCCATTCATATTTTTCCTTTAGATGCGTAATTACTAAAATTTCTTCCTGTAATTCCGTGATTTCCTTTTGTAACTTCGTTTCTAATGTTTGAAGTCGTTTTGCATCTTTGTCGTCACCATCAACATATTTCTTTACTAGTGCTTCTGGTAACTCTTTTTCTTGAATGAATCGTAATTCAAGTTGTTTGTCATTAAGTAGCTGCGTCTTTTCATCAATGTTCTGTGTGATTTTTTCTAATCCATCAATAAAACCCTCATGAAAAGCAACTACTCTTTTGGCGACGTTCCCGATTGCTGTGCGGCTTTTTCTTCCTGTACTTGTTTCGGTTGTGGTACGTTCTTCCTTAATGCTTGGCATATTAATTCCTCCCGTTTGTTTTCATCTTCTTCGTCAATTAAAATCATGTAATTAAATCGTGATTGTAAGTCCTGGGCCTGCTGTATTGTGAGGTCACGAACCACATTTCGTTTGAATACGATGTCTCCATATTCGAAATCTTGCACCCTAATTCGTCCTCCACCTAAATGGAAAGCCGGGATAACTAAGGCCACCCTTTTCTCTTGTTTAGCAAAATACGCTTTGATTGCATCTAATCGTGTCATACTTTGTCCTCCTTTTGTTCTAGTCTGTTTACATATCAATTTCTATCGGCTGTAAGACCTTCGTTTTTTACGTGTACGGCATGCGGCCACCGCTAGTAACTAGACATGCACACGGTTAATAAGATTTAATAATAAAATAATTTCGGTATTTTCAACGCCGTTTTCTTTCCACATTTCGACTATGCTATATCGTTGCGAAGCTGAAAAGCCGTTACCGCGTACTCCTAAATGATAATTTACGTTACTAGGTGAACATGCTAATCGGTAAGCTACATCATAGTAAGTTAATCCTAATAATTGATTAATCTTTGTAATTGCTTCGCCTGTTAATTTCCTTGCAATGAAATCTGTTTGACTCATAAATGGCACCTCGCTTATTGTGTGATTTTTATATAGTAAAAGGTTTTGTTAATAGTAACTGGTATATGCTAGTGGTTCTAACAGTCATGAAGACAAAAGAAGGAAGGGCCGCTAATCTACCGAACGGAAAAGCAACCCTTTTCTTCTCTCTCTTTATCGTTTAAAACAAACCTGGAGAAGTACCAAACATGACTAAAGAAAACAACTTACTAATAATACTAAGGAAAGGCGGGCCATAATGACCCAGGTTTATACTATGGCAGGAGTTAAAGGATTCGAACCCTTACTAACAGTTTTGGAGACTGCGGTGCTGCCATTACACTAAACCCCTAGAGAATGAGAGAAACCCTGGCGACGAATACCAGGGAATCACTTTTGATTACAACTATAATAAGCACTTGAAAAAGCAATACTGTTACCCCGTCCTACTATATAAGACGCGAAACCTACTCAAAGTACTACTAACTAAGATAGTCATTGTATAAAAAATATATTAACGCTATCATCTCACCGTTCTTACTTATCTTTCTCAGCATTTAATAAATGATAGCTATAGTTATGATAGTTAAAATATTTGTCTTTATGTTTCTATGTTTAATTAGCTACTATACCCTTTAGGGCAGACTTCACCATTAAGCATAAATAACATAAAGATTAACGCCTTAACCTCAAAACCTAAATCTTTAATACATACAGTTATTAGCGTTACTTACTCTTATAGTGTATATGGCGTTGAAAGCAGCAAAAATCCTACACGAAAAGCAAGTCTTTATGTTAGCAATAGTCAGTCAACCCCCGCAACCCTTGATACCACTGGCTTCATACCGATTATTACATTTGTGTTACAGAAGGGAATCAGGCCTGTTTTTGTAGGACGAAATCCTCATATTTTTAGTATTTCATAGGTGTTGTGATTAAAGTATGAGTAAAATATTTTTACTTTACCACATTTAAATATCTTTACCTACTACCTCCACAATGCAAAAAGGGCCACCATAACAGCAGCCCCTCCGTTTACTAGAATATTAAATTTGTAAATATAAAAAATACTAGTTCCCTAATCTGGCTTTATCATGCAGCTTCACTTTCCACTTCACTTACTGAAAGCTTTCTTCGATAGTGTGGGAAAAATGAATTCACCATACCTTTTAACAATAATCTATACGTTTCTTTCTTCGCTTGTGGCGTGTGTATTCTATGCGTAAAGCTGGAATCATTGCAGTAATGGCAAGTAACACCGCTACCTCGGAACGATTCTACTGTTTTAACCTCTTTGCAGTTCCCACACTTCCTGGCGTATGCCTCGCCACGTCTTAATTGATACTCTATTATGTCGCCCTTCTTTACTTCTATCAGTCCTATTGTGTCTGCCAACTCCACATCTGGGTATTTTGGTACTAATTCAATTTGTGTCATGTTTTATTTTCCTCCTGTTAGTTGATTGATATTGCTATATTTTTAAATTCCAGATTAATAACTGGCTTTACGCCTGTATCTTCACACTCTTTAACAGCAGCCGTTATAAGCGTTTGTAGCTGGTCTACTGTTATCGACGTCGCTTCGCGTACTGGATAGCCCTGTGTGGGCTGTTTAGCCCTTCTCCTCTCCGCTATGGCCCTGTTTCTACATACGTAGCATTGTGCCAGCTTTCCTCCTGTAAAACTTCCCTCGCGGCCTTTTGGTGCGTCTGGGAATGACCCAATAGTTTTATCCTCCCGGCATTCTGTACATTCCTTACCTTTACACTTCTTTTCTATTGGTGTTTCGTATACCCGGTAACCACGTTTATTAGTTCTCTTCTCTAGTCTATCAATAAGGCCTGGTACGTCTTTTAAAAGCCTGTCTTCTTTTTTCATTTGTATCCCTCCCTTTTATGCCGCCTGTGTAACTTCTCTCATTAAGTGTTGTTTTAAAAGTTTTGTAATTTCCTCTGCACCTTCTAAAGTGATACGGTAAGCCGTAACTTCTCCCGCACTGAATCTTAAAGGCTGCTGGACTAATCTAAACCATGTACCTTTATATTTTGGTGCTGGAATCCACGAACCACGCACTTTAACACTTTCATAGATACCCAAATCAAGTAAAATTTTATTCGCCTTCTGTGGCGTGATACGCCCCTTTAAATTGTGTCTACACAAATCTGTTATTGACATAGTATCAACCACGTCTTCTAAACTCTCATAGTGTTTTGCTTGTTGTTCAGTTTTTCTATTTCTGTAAGCGTATAATTCCCGTGTCGCTTCAAAAGTTGCCATACTATCTTTTGATTCAATTGCACGGAATACATTAGCTGCTAATACCGTTTCGTGGTTAACGTGGGCCGTCACAATCTCCGGGGCAACTCCCTGGGCCATTTCCTCAATATTTAGTAGTTGTTCACGCACCGCTTTAGCGATTTTGCTATCACGTAGTAACATACCTATTCTTAGAATCGCACGCTTCGGGAATAGATTTGTACCTCGGTAAGATACACCCGCTTCTAGTAAAGGGACATGTTTTACCGTTACTTTTTCTTTAATCTCGCTGTACTTCTCTAGGTGCATTCCATCAGCTTGCAGTTCGTCACCGTGTCTACTAACAACTTTACGAATTGCTTCATGTGATACTTCATAAAATCGTGCGACTTGCTTTGTAGTTGCCGCTTCTAAACCAGGTAGCAATAATAAATCTTTAACCTTCTGTAAAACTTCCACGCGTCCAATTAACGCTTCTCTTTCTTCCTTAGTTACAATAATCTCTTCAGTATTTACCTTTGTCATAATCAATTCTCCGCCTTTTCTTTTAATTTTTTCTTTCTATTCTGTTCGTATACCTTAGTACATCTTTTACACTTTGACTTTCTCCCACCCAAATACGGCTTATGCACCTGGTACGCTTCTAACGGTAAATCCATTTCGCACTCGGTGCAGCGTTTCCCAACAATGGCCCATGTATCATCTACAAAGTACACCGTCTTCCCTTGTTTATTAATCTTCTTTTCTAATCCTTCTGTGTATAACATCATAGTTAATCATTCCTTTTTCTTTTTCTTTGTTGTTTATTCAGTTAAAACGTCTTACAGTTTAGCAACGTTTAATTACATCATTTCAGACATCGTGTATTAAAACGCATAATATTCTGACTTTAATAATCGAAGTAATACAAAAATATTCGCCTATGCTAAATAAAAAAGAGATGCTACCAGCGGCCACGAAACCACTAATAACACCTCTATATGTATTACGCATGTGTATAATTTTCTCTTAACTTCTTGATAGCACGGTCTAGAATTCGATGTGCTTTCTTTGCATCCGTAATACCTAGCAATCTTCCTATTTGTGAAATATTCGTTATACCGTCTAGAATGTAAAATTTCGCCACCTGCAACTCTAATCCTGTCAATGTGGATTCTATAAATAGTCGAATTTGCATTTCTGTTTCAAATTCTGTAGAAGAGTCGCCGCCATTCTCGACATAACTTTCATAAGAAGTAGCTACATGAAATAGCTTTTTCTCTTTTGGACTTTTCTTTGTCAATCCTTCAGCACGTAGCAAGTCAATGCACTTGTTTCTACATGCCCTTCCTAATAACTCAAATAGAAAGTACTTTTGGCTACCTCTATACTCTTCTACAACCTTCCAAACCGTTTTATGTAGATATGATTCAAAATCATCTTTAGAAAGCCGTGTGCTACCTCTGCGGCTTTTCATAAAGTGGGCTGCTACTATTTTAACAATACTACCTAAAATCGACTCTATCCGGCCATGTTCATTGATTTCATAAAATGCATTGTATCTATCCTTATCTGTGCGGCCGTTAAATTCTATCCACTGTCTTTCTAGCTTCTCTATGTACAGCCTGTTCACAGACCTTTCAAGACGCTTTTTCTTTGCTGCTTCTTCCCTTTGTCTAGTATCTTCCTGGATTTCCTCTAGTAGTTTCTCTCTATCAACTTTACTTGTCAATTTCATTCTCTTTAACTCTCCCGACTACGTTACTTTTTGTCCTTACACATTAGCAACGTAGGGAAAACCGGGAACAGACGGAAAAGAATAAAAAAATTTCTTAGAAAGTGCCAAAAATGTAGCATATTTTACGCATTCTATATTGTAATTAACTAACGGGAATAATATACACTACTATATATACATACAGTACTAACGACTATAACGCCATAACCCACATAACAGCATTAAACTAATAGAAGTATAAATGTGTTAATTAATTACGTTTTAATATATTTTGTACTCTAGTTTTATGAATCATTTTCATTTCTTCATCTAACGCTGCTGCAACTGCTACAGGGCTAGTTAATCCCTTTTCTTTGTATCTTCTAGCAATTGATTGATAAACTTCAATATCCTCCAATTGCTTAAATTGAAGTTCCCATGCATCAACTACAATTACACTTGATACTACAGGAAATCCCTCATTAACCATAGCTTG
>WPCH01154046.1_pt1 | contig 10654 bp, 10 predicted proteins | sample 5399881 | NCBI WGS metagenome assembly WPCH01 (sample SAMN12869468, study PRJNA574797) | sludge metagenome | isolation source: wastewater treatment of pH5 | place: China:Beijing | collected 2019-05-20 | reverse complement strand
TTTCGTTGATCGTGTATGCTTCTGAGAGAATCTCGAGCACCACTGTGGCCTTGTATTCTGCTGAATAATGATTTCTCTTGTTCATGTCTACAGTATAACTTATTTTTTTGCCTTTGTGTCTCACCTTATGGGAGCATTATAACTATCCCCATCTCCCCATTGCAATAAAGTCCCCTTCCCTCTACATTGCCTTCCCCCCACCCCAATAGTATAATAATACCATATGAATAATGTAAGCAATTTTTTTCACCAGACGAATAACCAACAAAACACAGAAAACTGGCAGCCCAAATTCATATTCCTGGGCGTTGGCCAGGCGGCGTCCATTCTTACCAGTTCGATCCTTCAAATGGCGATTATATGGTATCTGACCCGGCGGACTGAGTCGGCGGCAATCATTACGATGTCCACTTTGGCCGGCTATCTGCCTCGGGCGGTTCTGGGGATGTTTACCGGAGCCTTTATTGATCGCTATGACAGGAAAAAAATCGTCATACTTTCCGATCTGGGGATTGCTGTTGCTGGCGGTGGTAGCCTTGTGGGCTGAACTGCCCATTTGGCTGATTTTCCTGATCCTATTTATTCGTTCCATCGGAACCGCTTTTCATACCCCGGCGATTAACGCCATCATTCCCACCATTGTTCCCAAAGACCAGCTGGCGCGGTGCGCCGGTTTTTTACAGGGCTTTGAGTCGGTGTCCCTGATTCTGAGTCCGGCTCTGGCCGCTGTGTTGTACAGTGTTTGGAATTTGAGCGCTATTATTCTGCTGGATGTCCTCGGCGCCGCCGTTGCCATTACTATGATCCTGCTTATCCGTATTCCCAGAGTCGCGCCGGAGAGCAAGGTGAATCGGGTTCATATCTGGGAGGACACAAAAGAAGGAATTACCGTGCTGCGGCGGGAAAAGGGGATGATGGCCTTACTTGTCATCGGTTCCTTGTACGCCTTTGTCTATTTTCCAATCGGCTCCATGTATCCGTTGATTACCATGACCTACTTTGGAGGTAGTGTTGCCGACTCCAGCGTGGTAGAGATCGTCTTTTCCAGCGGTACGCTGGTGGGAGCGCTGCTGTTGGGCTGGTGGGGAAACAAGATCCATAAGGTAATCGCCATTGCCGTATCTATCGGTATCTATGGATTGGGAGCCATGTCCATCGGTCTGTTACCCCCCGGGGGTCTCCAAGCGCTGATTCTGCTGTCGGGAGTCATGGGTATGACCCTTCCGTTTTTCTACGGTCTGCGCACAGCAATACTCCAATGCCGGATTCCCAATGAATATCTTGGCAGGGCCTTGTCCCTGACCTATAGCGCCAGCATCCTCACAGGGCCGCTGGGGCTTATCCTTGGCGGCGGAATCTCTGAGGCTATCGGCGTGCAAAACTGTTTCTTTGTCTGTGGCGTGCTGGCTATCAGTCTTGCTTTTTCCGTGTTGGTAATGCCTTCTATTCGCAATAGCTGTAATGAAGATTGAATGAAAAATTAAAATTTCCGCCTGCCTATTGAAAGAATTTTTAATTTATAGTACAATAGGCATCATAGTTAAACGTTTAAGTAAATCGTTTAACCCAATAAAATATAAAAATGGATGGTATAACATGGTAAGATCGGCCGTCACAATCAAGGAAATTGCAAGAGAAGCAGAGGTTTCCACCGCGACAGTTTCGATGATTTTAAATAACAAGGATAAGAGCATCAGCGAAGCGACGAGACAGAAGGTTTTGAGGATAGCCGAAGAGAGGCACTATGTCCCCAACTCCATTGCCAGAAGCATGGTAACCAGGAAGACCAGGACCATCGGCCTGATTATGCCCGATATCGTTAACCCGTTTTTTCCCGAAATCGCGAGAGGGGCGGAGGACAGAGCGAGCCTGTCCAGATACAGTATTATTTACTGCAATACGGACGATAACTTGAAAAGAGAAAACGCTTATGTGGACATTCTGACCGAGAAGATGGTAGACGGAATTATTTTTACCCATTCGGCGGACCGGGAGAGCGGTTCCGAAGGCTATAAACGATGCAGAGTGCCGGTCATCCTCATCGACAGGGATTACGACTTTCCCAACGTGATCGGGAAGGTTCTGGTGGACAACACAAAGGCGTCCTATACAGGGGTAAATTATCTGCTGGATCAGGGATACCGGAAGATTGCCTACATTGCAGGCTCCATTCATACCCGCACGGCCCGGGATCGTCTGGAGGGATACAAAAAAGCCCTGGCGGAAAGGGGTATCGCCCTTGGCGAGGAATATATCAAGACCGGCGAATACAAAAGCCAATGGGGTTCCGCGGCCGCGCAGGCTTTTCTGGACGAAAAGGTCCGGTTTGACGCGTTGTTCTGCGGAAATGATCTGATCGCCATCGGAGCGGTCAAGGCATTGAAAGAAGCCGGAATTCGGGTGCCAGATGATGTGGGAGTAATGGGATTTGACGACATCTATATGGCCGAAGTGGTGGAACCGGCGCTGACTACGGTGAAACAGCCCAACTATGAGATGGGTTACCGCGCCGCGGAAATGCTGATCAGCGCTATCGAAGGGCAGACTTCGCCGGAAAAAGTAAAAGAGGTGGAAACTGTCATTCTGGATACGGAGCTCACCATACGGCAGTCTACAAGGAAAGGAGCAGTCGGATGATCACTGTTGCGGGAAGCTTAAATATGGATCTGGTCGTATATACAGATCAGATACCCCGTCCCGGCGAAACGGTTCTGGGAAAGAATTTTAAGCAGATGCCCGGGGGGAAAGGCGCAAACCAAGCCAGCGCTGCCGCGAAGCTCGGCGCGGATGTACGGATGATCGGCTGTGTCGGCGCGGATTCCTTTGGGACTCAGCTTAAAGAATCCCTCAGAAACGACGGAGTTGATGTGAAATATGTTATGACAGATCAGACGGCAGCTACCGGCGTTGCTGTGATTCAGGTAGAGAAGACAGGGGACAACAGCATTACCGTGGCGCCCGGCGCGAATTACAGCATTAAAGAGGAAGATATCTGCCGCATGAAGGGAGTCATCGCCGACTCCGACGTGATTCTGCTGCAGCTGGAGATTCCGATGGAAACTGTAAAAGCGGCAGTTCTGGCGGCTAAATCGGAGGGAAAGCTTGTGATTCTGAATCCGGCTCCCGCCGCGGCTCTGGATGAGGAGATTCTCAGTCATACGGATATTCTTACCCCCAACGAGACAGAGCTGGAGGTTTTGAGCGGACATTCCACGGATTCCCTTGAAAATATTGAAGAGGCGGGAAAGATACTGCTGAAAAAGGGAGTCAGGAATCTGGTTGTTACCCTGGGAGCCAGAGGCGCGCTCCACATGAACCAAGACGGAGTAGCCCACTACGACGCCTATCGCGTAACTCCGGTAGACACTACCGCGGCGGGAGACAGTTTCAATGCAGCTCTGGCGGTGTCTCTGGGGCAGGGAAAACCCATGAAAGAAGCCATCGGTTTTGCCATAAAGGTAGGAGCTATGACTGTGACAAAGGAAGGGGCCCAGCCTTCGTTGCCGCTTTTGGAAGAAGTGAATCGTTTTGACCAGTGGATCAGGGATCAGAAGATCCCGCAGGGAGGGGATCCGGTATGAAAAAAAGTATGCTGTTAAATTCAGAGATTTCCTATGTCATTGCGGATATGAGGCACACGGATCTGCTCGTAATCGGTGACGCGGGGTTGCCTGTTCCCGACGGAGTGCCCCAGATCGATCTGGCTGTAACAAAGGGGGTTCCGGATTTTCTGACAGTACTGAGGACGGTTCTCTCCGAGCTCCGGGTAGAGAAGATTATTCTGGCAGAGGAAATCAAGGAGGCAAGCCCGAGACTTTACCACGAAGTGATGAGCCTAATCAGGCACACGAAAATAGAAGAGAACATCACCATCGCCGTCGAGTACGTTACCCACGAGCAGTTCAAAGAGAAGACCGCGGAGGGCAAAGCGGTAATCCGCACCGGCGAGTTTTCGCCCTATGCCAACATCATATTATCCTCGGGCGTCGTGTTTTAGGCGATCAAACCGGGTACCGGACAGGAGGGTTACTTATGCCTGAAAAAGTCATATCCATGAAAGATATAAGGAAGGAATTTTCCGGCGTCCATGTGCTGAAAGGTGTGGATTTCAATATCTACGATGGAAAGATCATGGCGCTGCTGGGGGAAAACGGCGCGGGAAAATCCACCCTGATGAAAATACTCACCGGCGTTTATACGAAAACCTCCGGCGACATTCTGCTGGATGGAAAAGAGGTTCATTTCGCCGACACAAAGGAATCTCAGCAAATCGGGATTGCCATCATTCATCAGGAGCTGAACCTGATCAGCCATCTGTCCATCGGCGAAAATATTTTTCTTGGAAGAGAGCCGGTAACAAAACTAGGCAATATTAAGTGGAAGCAGCTTTATGAAGAATCCCGTCATTGGCTGGATAAGCTGGGACTGCAGGAAGACCCGAGAGAATTGATCGGAAATATCAGCGTGGGAAAGCAGCAGCTGGTTGAGATCGCCAAGGCTCTTTCGCTGAATGCCAGAGTTATCATCATGGATGAGCCAACGGGAGCGCTGTCGGTTTCCGAAACGGAAAAGCTGTTTGATGTTATCAGGGAATTAAAGGGACAGGGACACAGCATCGTATATATTTCCCATCGGCTGAAGGAGATCTTTGAAATCTGTGACGATGTAACCGTTTTGAGAGACGGAGAGCTGATCGGCGAGCGCAGCATCGGGGACCTTGATGAAGACAAGATTATCGAAATGATGGTGGGCAGAAAGCTGGATGAGCAGTATCCGCGGATTATCTGCGATCCGGGCGAGGTGCTTCTTGACGTGAAAAATCTGAGCAACCAATTCGTCAAAGACGTTTCCTTCCAGCTGCATCACGGAGAAATCCTCGGCGTGGCGGGCTTGATGGGAGCGGGGAGGACGGAACTAGCCCGGACTCTGTACGGAATTTACAGAAAGGATCAAGGCGAGGTGTTTGTGGAGAAACGAAAGACCCGCTTGAACAGCCCCACTGACGCGCTGATTCAGGGAATCGCCTACGTTTCCGAGGACCGCAAGGCCAATGGTATCGTGCTGGGCCTTTCCGTCAGGGAGAATATTACTCTGGCTTCTCTGAAGGCCTACAGCGGAATTATCGGCAATGTTTCAAAGGCAAAGGAAGAGGAAACGGCCCAATCCTATATCAACAGCATGTCCATTAAAACATCGGGTTCAAAACAGCTCTTGAAATACCTCAGCGGCGGAAATCAGCAGAAGGTTTCGCTGGCGAAAAACCTGAATTCCAATCCGAAGGTGCTGATTCTCGACGAGCCGACCCGCGGCGTTGACGTAGGCGCGAAAAAAGAAATTTATGAATTGATTAACCGGTTTAAAGAGGAGGGCATGAGCATTATCATGATTTCTTCGGAAATACCGGAGATCCTCGGAATGTGCGACCGGATCATGGTCATGCATGAAGGCCGGATTACAGGAATTCTGGATCGTGAAGAAGCCACTCAGGAAAAAATTATGAGCCTGGCGGTTGGGAAGGACGTGAACTGATATGAGAAAAATATCTTTCGACGCAAAATCAATCAAGGAAATGCTAATGAGGAATAAGCCCCTGCTCGTTCTGCTCATCTTGTGTGTAGTCATGTCTTTCCTGAACGACCGGTTCTGGACCTGGGGAAATATCATCACTGTACTGAGGCAGACCTCTGTTAACGCAGTGATTGCCACGGGAATGACTTTTGCCATCCTCATCGGCGGAATCGACCTGTCCGTGGGGTCGGTGGTTGCCATCTCCGGCGCCATTGCCGCTACTCTGATTGCCTCGGGAATGGACGTGACCCTTGTCATCCTGCTGACCCTGCTTCTGGGATTGGGAATCGGGCTGGTAAACGGAATCCTGATCAGCAAGGGAAGATTGCAGCCCTTTATCGCGACCCTTGGAACCATGACCCTGCTGCGGGGCCTTACGCTGGTTTTCACCCAGGGGCGGCCTATCAACACCGGAGGCGGCGCGGATTCAGCCATTTTCGGAAAGATCGGAACCGGTTATTTTCTGGGTATCCCCATTCCGATCTATATTATGATTCTCGTATTCATCATCGCTTACTATATTCTGCGGCATTTGAGAATCGGGCGGTACATCTATGCTCTGGGCTCCAATGAAGAGGCCACCATGTACTCCGCCATCAAAACGGATAATGTAAAGCTGTTCGTATACAGTGTTTCCGGCCTTCTTGCAGCTCTGGGTGCCATCATCATTACCGCAAGACTGGGTTCTGCCCAGCCTACGGCAGGGTTGGGTTATGAGCTTGACGCCATTGCCGCGGTGGTGCTGGGAGGCACCAGTATGGCGGGAGGCATCGGAACGATTTCCGGAACGGTGATCGGCGCGCTGATTATCGGACTGCTGAACAATGCGCTGAATCTTTTACAGGTTCCGTCCTACTATCAGGATGTGGCAAAAGGCGTCGTTATTTTGATTGCCGTCCTGCTTGACAGAAAGCAGAAGGCTTCCAGGTAGTTTTTAACCTATTAGGGTTAAAATAGATTTAGTATCATATAAGGAGGGTGCCTGGCTCATTCATTGGGTTGAAGCCAGCGCCAAAGGAGGAGAGAAAAATGAAAAAGGTATTTGCGTTGTTACTGGTACTCATGCTGGCCGTCGGAATGATTGCCTGCGGAGGAGAAACGGACAATGGCACCGATCCGGATGGAGGCGCAACGATCGGTTTGGTCATTTCCACATTAAACAATCCTTTCTTTGTTGATTTAAGAGACGGCGCCCAGGAGAAAGCCAATGAACTCGGTGTTTCTCTGGTTGTCCTCGATTCGCAGGATGACTCCGCCAGAGAAATGTCAAATGTTGAGGACCTGATTACCCAAAACGTCGATCTGATCATGATCAATCCGACCAACTCCGACGCCGTTGGAAATGCGGTGGCTGCAGCCAATGAAGCCGGGATTCCGATCATCACCCTTGACAGATCGGCCAACTCCGGTGAAGTTGTTGCTCACATCGCTTCCGACAATGTGGCTGGCGGAAAAATGGCCGGTGAATTCATCGTCGAACAGTTAGGCGGATCCGGTAAGGTCGTTGAGCTGGAAGGTATTCCGGGAGCATCCGCTGCAGTGGACAGAGGTGAAGGTTTTAATTCTGCAGTTGAAGGAAGCGGCATTGAAGTAATTGCAAAACAGACTGCAAACTTTGACAGAGCCCAGGGATTGTCCGTCATGGAAAACATCCTGCAGGCACAGGCTGAAATCGACGCTGTGTTTGCCCACAATGATGAAATGGCGCTGGGAGCGCTGGAAGCAATCAGGGCCTCCGGAAGAGACATCATGGTTGTCGGTTTTGACGCTACCGATGATGCTGTAAACGCAGTGCAGGCAGGCGATATGGCGGCTACTGTACAGCAGCTTCCCAAAGAGATCGGCAGCATCGGCGTTGACACAGCCGTAAAAGTGATTGATGGAAGCTCCGTAGCTGCTTCCATTCCGGTTGATCTTGCCCTTGTTACTGAATAATAGCTGAAGAGAAAATGAAATGCCGGGGCCATCGAAAGATAGCTCCGGCATTTCAGATTTCTGAGCAACCCTGTTGACCGGCTATTTTAACAGCCAGTCAAGGACATTGATTTTCTTTATTCCATCATAAGATAAGTTTTTCCGAGAAAAGTTTTTGCAGAACTTCTTCAAAAACTTAGTCAATTCATAGAGTTTTTGCAAAGGTATACTGCTACAAATCTAAAATATATGCGTCAATTTTATATTGCTTTTCCAAATAGTCACGCATTGCGTGACCAATTGAGTTGGACGCATTATCGGATGCTTTTAAAAGTTGAAGATGACGACGCCCGGGAATTTTATTTAGATGAATGCGCAAAATCAAACTGGAGCACCAGGCAGTTAGAGCGGCAAATTAATAGTTTCCATTATCAGAGATTATTGTCCAGGGTATGATCGATACAATTAGAAATACAGGAGCCAGCGTGCTTTTCAAATCCGGTATACATCAAAAATTTACCGTGATCGACCAGCAAATCGTCTGGTACGGCAGCATTAATCTTCTCAGCTTTGGAGCCTCCGAAGAGAGCATAATGAGGCTGGATAGTCTGAATGTTGCGAGTGAATTGTTGGGGGCGGTAGATGAACTTCGGGGTAATTGATATTCCAATATAGATATTGTTGAAACTCAAAAAAACCGGGTTCAGCAATACCATTGTATTTTATGGAGAAATTTGGTATACTTAGACCATAAAAGACGGTAATGTCTGGCCATATTTTTGAGAGTAATAACAGCTAATCGCCTTATAAAAAGGTCTGATAGGAGGCTTATAATGGCAAAAAACATCGATCCGAAACTCAAAAAAATTGGTGAATATCTTAAATTAGAGGCATCGACAATATTCTTAATCCCCGAATATCAGCGTGCATACTCCTGGGAAATTAAGCATTGTGATAAGTTATGGCAGGATATCGAAGCTTTTATTGAATCGGGTGGCAATGACCCCTACTTTTTTGGAACAATCATCATCAACTGTCAAGATAATGACACAAAACTAAGCCTTATTGATGGTCAGCAGCGAACCACGACGTTTTTATTATTATTGAAAGCATTGCTGATACGATTAAACACTGCTATTGACGAGAGTGCATCAGACGAAGATTCTAAAAGATTGATCGCAGGACTGGAAGCAAAGCGCAACAAAATCATGCCCATACTTTATAGGGCCGAAGATGAAGATATCCAGGATATGTTGAGCGATTCTGATAAATTCCAGGATATAGAGGTATTAAAAAACGAATCAATTAATGAAATATATAAAACAGACTTTGCAGCAATTCTTAATGCTGTTGATTTTTCGGATGCAGAGGCTAAGGTCATAAGAATACCTTATAAACAAAAAGATAATAAATTTACAAATTATTTTCGCAATTTTAAATTTTTCTGTGAAAAATTAGAATCTATTTCCGGTTCAGGGGTCAATTTGTTTGCAAAAAACATTTTAGAAAAATGTGAGATAATTGAAATTAGAAGCTGGCAGGTCGAGCAAGCAATAACAATGTTCAATTCTCTCAATTCTGATGGGATGCCTCTTTTAGACGCCGATATTATTTCTGCACAGCTTTATTCCGAAGCAGTGAAGCTAAACAAGAGTGAAGACTTTAATGCAAAATGGAAACGGTTGCTTAGGACTGTTAATAAGCTGGAGACATATAAAATTGCCGATATTGATGCAATTTTAATGCAGTATATGTATATCAACAGAGCACGGAAAAAAGAGTATCTAACTGATAAAGGTTCGATTGATGTCACGATGCCTGGGTTAAGACGATATTATACAGAAATAAATAAGAAAATATTAAAGGATCCAATAACCTTATGCGAAGAACTATTGAAAATCACCGAGATATGGTTGAAAATCAAGGAATATTCAATCATAAAATTACTTCTTAAATTCAACGAGAATATAAAATTTTATTTGTCCGGTTATTTATCAAGATATACGGTTGAAGATATAACGGAAGAAAAAATTAAAAGCATATGTGAGTGCCTGTTGAAGCTCTTTGTTGTCTTAGAATTGGTTGATATCGGGTATTCAAGCTCCAAATTCAAGACATTTTTATTTGGCGAAAATATCAAGTTAGTTGATAAAAATATTGACACTTACGAGATAGAATATGATTTTAGTAAGCATATATCTCAAAGCTGGAAAGATGAAGATATTCAAAATGAGGTTTTGGAATATGCCAAGAATGCTCTGGTTTTTCTCAACGAATATTTGTATACGAAGAATAAAGATTTAGAGTTCGTTTTCACAGAAAAATACGATATTGAACACATTATGCCCGCTAGCGGTAAAAATCAATCACAAATACGGATAGATGCAGGTATTTCTAATGATGATGAATTTGCCAGTCTGGTGAACCAACTTGGAAATAAAATATTATTGGAAGAGGATATCAACAGGTCAATTGGCAATGAGTGGTTTAGAACCAAAATCCAAACATCCGTTACTGATAAAAGCGGTTACAAGGACAGCAAATATGCTATTGCAACCGCCTTAGTTGAAAAATATAAAGGAGTCGAGAAAGCCTATTGGCTCAAGGAAGATATAGAATGCGCGACACAGAAAATTGCAAAAAGGATTTCAGAATTTGTTTTTTCTGATTGACCCCAGAGTTGTGAATTCATAAAGCGTGTAAACTTCAAATATGTTGGAAAAACAGAGAGGCCGCTGTTCAGAGATCCAAAACCATTCCCGAACCGTAAACCCTGCCGCATTATAAAAACCTCCCTCACACCCTATAAAAGCACGAGAAAAGCGTGTCTACCTGATCAACAAGGAATTTTCTTTGGCCTGTCTTGATTCCGATCCCGACACCTGTAAGGTCTCTTATTGAATACTATCTTTCCGAATTCAACTGCAACGCGCTCAAAACCACCGCCGCGGCGCCTACACAAACAGTAAGAATACTGACAATAAAGCTTGCTTTTGTAATCCCTCTCATGAAAAAGACCTCCTTCATAATTTGTAGCAAGTATACCATACCACAGGACTAAAGGAAACATTGAATCAAAAATTGTTGAGGGATAAAACTCGGGAGAACCGCCCCCATATGTTCCATGATATAATTCACCTAAATTAAAAAGCAATTCAAGTCAAGAACTGCC
>WPCH01133206.1_pt1 | contig 10664 bp, 9 predicted proteins | sample 5399881 | NCBI WGS metagenome assembly WPCH01 (sample SAMN12869468, study PRJNA574797) | sludge metagenome | isolation source: wastewater treatment of pH5 | place: China:Beijing | collected 2019-05-20 | reverse complement strand
CCTTAGCCCAATAGATAACAGAATCTACAATGAACTTGCGCACCATAGACCTTTCATCCGCGAGTTCATTGCCACATCCCGAACCATTGGAAAAACTACCATCTCTATGGTGGCGATAATAATAGCCTGGTACTAATTTGTTAAAGTTAGAGCCCACCGAATTGAAGGTATGGTTATAAACCACATCCATAATGGTTGAGATCTTGGCGTGGTTTAGTCCTTGTATCATGGTTTTTAACTCTTTGATCCGTACCCGTCCATCCACAGGATCGCTGGCGTAAGACCCTTCGGGAACATTGTAGTTGAGGGGATCATAGCCCCAGTTATAACTCTCTTCGGGCCTTGTTTCATCCACCGTGGCAAAGTCAAAAACAGGCAAAAGGTGGACATGGGTGATGCCTAGTTCCTTAAGATGATCCAGTCCAGTGACGATACCACTTGGGGTCTTGCTCCCTTCCTCAATGAAACCAAGGTACCGACCCCTTGCTTTGATTCCGGAGTTATCAGCGCTGGAAAAATCTCTAACATGAACTTCATAAATCACGGCATCAACGGGACTTTCCAGTGGTAACCACGGGAGCTCTTCCCAACCTTCGGGATTGGTCTTACTTAAGTCAACGATTTGACCACGCTGGCCATTAACACCTGTGGCTCTGGCATAGGGATCCACAACTTCACTAGTTTCGCCCCCATGGGTTACTAGGTAATTGTAATAGTGGCCGTCGAAATCACCCTTAAGTTTAGTGGCCCAAACTCCCTTTTTACCAAGCTGAAGGGGAATCCGTTCGCCCTCTTCTTGGCTTGATGTTCGGTATAAAACAAGCTCCATCCTGTGCGCTGTTGGAGCCCACACTTTAAAAGTAGTTTCCCTCGGGGTATAGGTGACCCCTAAGTCAGGTCCCGCATAGTGAAACTCTCTATGAAAGGCCGAAGTAGCAAATACACCTCCAAAGGTCACAGGCAAGGTTCCATGGGTTACGTGCCCTAAAGTGTACTTTTCATGGAGATCTAGGGGCTTTTCGGTCTTAATTGTAAAGAGTCGTGAGCCTTCACCAGGGGCTACACTTGGCCTCACTTCAGCTAAGGGAATTTCCGCTCCCCCTTTAGTAACGAGCTTAAAACCATAATGGGGTCGGTTTTCGGGCCTTACTGGTAGGTAAGTTTCGATCCTGATCGTTTGTTCATCTTCTAAAGACGCCTTGATCAGGCGTGGCTGCCGATCCACGTCCTCGGCATTGTTATAAACTCGGGGATCCTCCTGCATTAACCAAACCTCAAGCTTGCCATCTTCAGATGCCCAATAAAGAGGTACATACCGATCCCTGTGGCCATCCTTCTTTGCCCAAGGCTCACCAAGAATACTTTTTCTTAGCACAAAACCCAGCTCACCGCCGTCGGCTTGCTGTTTTAACACCGTTCTGGCCACCTGGCCAAAGGAGTCGTTGCCTACAAAATCTAAGGGACGACCAGGCTTGTTATCCCCCCAGAACCAGAGATTCCAACCGGTGTAATCGCCATCATGACGATAATAGTGAAATGTAACTTCGAGCTCTTCAAATACTCTGATGTCTGCACGCAAGTGGGCTGGAGGAGCTTGATAGATTTTGGGGTCACCAGCAATTAGCCATATTTCTGCGGTGTCCCCCCTAAAGTTTTCTATGTAGCGATCTTGATCGATGTCTTTTTCCCAGGATGCCCCTCGAATGACAAAGCCCAACCGCTTGTAACCGGGAGGCACTTGGAGAACTGCCACTTTTCCGAAAAAATCGGTCTCTGTAAAATTAACCCAACTCCCACCATAGCCTTGAGGCCAAATCCAGAGACCCCAGCGAGCGTAGTCTTGATCGTCACGATGATAGTGGATGATGATCTTCGGCATAGGGCTGTCCTCCTTAATATAACAGTTCCCTTTGTATGGTGATTTTCCTGCCTTATAGGACCCTGTAGGATAGTTTATCCCGATCTTGACCTTTGCTTGCAGATGTCAACCTTAATGGTATAATAACCTTAGTTGATTTGGAAAGGTTGGGATCGTGTGTCGCAATTTGAACTCTTGGCCACAGCAACCTTCGGCCTAGAATCGCTGGTGGCCGATGAATTACGGAAGTTAGGCTATACAGATACAAAAGTGGAAAATGGAAAGGTGACCTTCACAGGGGATGAACTAGCTATTTGCCGCACTAACCTCTGGCTACGTACTGCAGCGAGGGTCAGGGTAAAGGTAGGAGAATTTAAAGCCACAACCTTTGAGGATCTTTTTGAGAAGACGAAGGCCCTCCCCTGGGAACGCTTTATCCCTAAGAATGCCGAATTTCCAGTGGAGGGACGTTCTGTCCAATCCACCCTTTTTAGTGTTTCTGATTGCCAAGCCATCGTTAAAAAAGCCGTGGTCGAAAGCCTAAAAGAAGAATACAACCTCGAGTGGTTTCCGGAAGATGGCCCCTTGATGAAAATTGAGGTGGCACTTTTAAAGGATGTTGTCACCTTAACCATTGATAGTACAGGTCCTGGCCTCCACCAAAGGGGTTATAGGGCCCTGGCAACAGGTGCTCCCTTAAAAGAAACCTTAGCAGCCGCCTTAGTTAGCTTAGCCCGCTTCTATCCTGACATCGCCTTTATTGACCCTTTCTGTGGATCTGGGACCATTCCCATTGAGGCAGCCCTCATGGCTCACAATATGGCCCCTGGGCGGGGGCGTCGTTTCGCCTCAGAAACCTGGCCTTGGATTTCCCCTGAAACGTGGAGCCAAGCCCGCACAGAAGCTGAAGATCTGATCAAACCCGAAAAGCCCGACTACTTAGTGGGAACCGACATTGATGATGGGGCACTTAAGATCGCCCGCCACAATGCAGAGAAAGCTGGTGTTGGCGATTCCATCCACTTTCAGCGCTTGGAAGTAAAGGATCTGACCACTAGCAAGAAATATGGAAAAATCGTGACCAATCCCCCCTACGGCGAACGCTTTGGTGAAGAAGACGAAGTAAACCAACTTTACCGAGAACTGGCCAAGGTAAAGCGAGATTTAGACACCTGGTCCTTTTACATACTCACCTCCTATCCCCGTTTAGAAAAGGTTCTGGGAGGAAGGGCCACTAAACGCCGTAAACTGTACAATGGAAATATCGAAACCCAGTATTACCAATATTTTGGTCCTAGACCACCGAAACGTCAAAATCAAGATTAACTGAAGATTCTGGCGGGCTGGCATTTCTCACGGCGGAAGAGGTTATGGTCCTCGAATTCATGATTTTCGCCACACCTACGCTGTCCGTTGCTTAAAGAAGTGGGTCGAGGATAACAAGGATTTGACAGCATACCTGCCAAGACTTAGAACATACATGGGTCATGACTCTTATGAGGAAACGGCTTACTATCTTAGGTTAACGGCTGATGTATTTCCAAGCCTAACACTGAAATTAGAAACCAAGTATGCGGGAATCATACCAAAATTATTGGATGGTGATTTCCAGTGAGACCAACCAATTTCGCAACATACCTAACGGGTTTTCTTACGGAATATCTAGTGCGGCAAAGGGGCGCCAGTCAGAACACGGTCCAGTCTTACCGAGATGCATTCAAGTTGCTATTAAAGTACTGCCGAGACGTTCAAGGAATCCCTCCAGAAAAAATTACCATGGCCACTTTGTCGGCAGATCTAGCAAGAGACTATCTTGATTGGATTGAGACAGATCGTCATTGCGGACGCTCTACAAGGAACCAAAGATTAGCTGCCGTCCACTCGTTTTTTCGATATGCTCAAGTTGAGGCTCCGGAGGGATTTAGGATTTTCTCCATTAACCCCTCTGTCTGTTCGTTTGTGTTGGTGATGTCGGTTTCAGTCATCCTTGGTGACGCGCACGCTCCTACATACTCTCCCTGTTCCGCAGATACCCTTTGCAGGTAGCCTTCTCTCTGAAGTTTTCTGTGTTTTGAATTGTCACTTCCGGTAACTTTCATTGACCCTCACCTCCCTTGGTTCAGCAAAGCCTTTAAACACCTTCCTTCGGTGCCTAGAACACCTCCGTACTATGGCTTCTGCTGACTTCTCACGACAAATCTTGTTTCAACCGGGCTTCACTCTGTTTCACCCGTCCGTGAGACCTCCCACGGTAAGAGTTGGCAACTGCCAGCGCCCGTAGCGGACTTTCACCGCCAAGTTACGCGCCATGCGTGGCGCACTAGAAAAGGGCTAAATATATGCCCAGCATATGTTTAGCCCCCTTGCAGGATGCTTTCAAGTGTATGTGAGATGATTGTGGATGCCGCTGGTAACGACTTGGATAATCCACAACGTATGGATGAAGTTGTCGAGATACAACGCTACTACTTGTTGATCAAGACTACGACAAGGATTCTGTTCGTTAAGAGCAACACCTCTTCAGCATCGTAGCTTTGGTTGTTAAAAAGTACTGCGCTTGACCCATAGTTTTCTTGAGCAATACTTTTTAGTGTTTCAGAACCCGGAGACGATCCGTAGAACGCCACCACCAGATCGAACTCGTCTAGGCTCAAGCATCGTTGTTCATCTCCAAAATCAAATAGAATCTGGGCTTCAGACATGTTGATTGACTTGAATTCGGCAAGACTGTCTAGCTCATGAAATGACGCAACGAGCACTACAGATTTGCCCGGTTCTACTGGCCAGGCGATCACACGCTGATCTAGGTCATGGGATCGCGACTGGAGTTTTTCTAGTTCAGTCTCTAAAACCTCTATCTGTTCACGCAACTGAACTACAATATCGCTCAAAAGATGATTCTCAATATACAGGTCCTCAATGTAAGCGAGCAAATCTTCAGATGCGAGGGCTACGTTGCTAAAAGCCTGACTAATCACAAGTCCTCCACAGAATAGGAGTAGTAGAGCCAAAAAGCCGATACCACGTTTCAGCATGGTATACTCATCTCCTTTCGTATCACTTCGAAGCCTGCAACTGGAGCGAAGACGCCAGTTTAGTCCTGAGCACATAGTTCTTATTGCACCACGCCTATCGATTCGGGCACGTCACCGTACCCACTGGCACCACAGGGGCAAGTCCAATAACTACCGTTATATGTTGGCGAATGAGCCTCCCAAATATCCGAGTCATGCACCCAGGCTGAGTGCCCGCATGTCGAGCATGCCTTAAGAACATTTGTGTAATGACCAAGGGCATAGGAACGATAGGTTCTTGTCTCGGATATGTTACAAGGTTCGGGCATGCCCAGCCAAAGACCAGAATAACCGCACAATGGATACCTGTTACATTGCCACCTTATGTGTAAAGTATGCGTCCAATCACTACGAGAATGATAAGTCTGTTGATTGATGGCTATATTTGAACCACAATACGCGCAAGTTGTAGGCAGTGACCATACACCCCATGCTATGCTCGACGAAACAAGAACTATGAGCAATGTAATCAAGATCACCTTAGAGTTCTTTAACACTTTTTCCCAGCCCCCTTTTAATTGAATATTTGTTAACATATTCAACATCTTGGGAATAAAACCCTTTTATTTATAAGATTTTCTTTTTACTTCATTTTCCGCTATACTACGATTCGACCCATCGTTAAACGTTCGCAGACAATTCATCTTCAATAAGATGGAAGACTTTGGCGCGACCATGTTTTGAAGCTATGCCTTTTGTGAACTAAATGTGTCGCAATTTCCACCGTCGCGCCAAGTCTCCGATTCAAGAAGCAGGCTGGAAAATCGTGGCAATCATCTATGTGTCGGGTGGAGTCTATTCTGAAGATGGACTACATGCAGAAGGGATCCTGGGCTTTTTCAGAGCGGATCGGGGACGTACTCTGGCGGACTATGCTGAGCCCAATCTGACCAGGCTATCCAATGAAGAACTCCTATCGCTACAAGGGGATGACACCCTTCGCTTGATAAGCGGTTAGTGCATCCCAAAACGGAGCTGCCGATTGGGTCATGCAAAATAACCATCCAAAATCCTCCACGGTTTCCTCGTCTATTCCGGGATCGCCTTTGTTGGATTTTACATGTTTGAATGCCTGGTGAAGGTTTTCCAGAGCATAGACTTTGTCTATTAAGCTGTACCATTTCCGCATGTCTAAGCCTCCAATCCTGCTGAGTTTTCCCTTTTCCGTCTCCATGTCAGTTCAGTATCTTCGAAAAGTCCTTAAGGCGTCTCTAGCTCTAGGCAATCTTACCTCCGGTTTTCCTTCCTACTCTGATGAGTGGTCGAATGCTTTAGCAGGCTCGTCACCCCCATTGCACCGTACCCAGTCAGCATTTCAGTGACTGTTATCCTCTCCTGACATAGGTCTAGTCAGCTTCAACTCACTTCGATTTTCCTTCATCCCTTCGCACCATCCGCAGACTTTTGGTCTAGGGATGCCACCTGTATGCACAGGTGTCCCTCAAGTTTTCCCCTCCCGTCTGTTACCAGTTCATTGGCTCGAGGTTCATCACTACTACGGAATCATCTGTAACCCTCAATGCATTGATTGGCCTTGTGTTTCCACTTGTACCTCTCTTACTCGCACCTTCCTGCGAGACATTAAGGGCTTCCCCAGGTAAGTCTACTTACCTTGTCTTGAAACTAACCGTCCTAACTTCCAGAGTCATCCAGCTATTGGGCTTTCCCACTCCTTGCAAGGTTGCCCACTCTGAAAGCCAACCTCGGTTCGCTTGCGCTTTGTTCCAAGACTCCCCCTCGGCTTCCTCCAGACACCATCGTTGCCAATGATGCCCTTGCCTACTGGTTATCTTCCCGGTGGTTGGGTGATAGGGTTTCTTTCAACCCTTCGGCTCGGTAGACATGCTGGCACACAAAGAAGAGGTGCCTCACGGCACCTCGTTAATTTTTACGGAGTCTTAAACAAAGATAAAGTAGAGAATACTGACCACGGCTATACCCACCAAGCCCGTGACAAGTGACGCTAAAGTCTGCAAGCGGTAGGCTTGAGCCACCTCCATATCAGAGAATTGTGCAACAACCCAAAAGTAGCTGTCATTGGCATGGGAGACGGTCATGGCACCTGCTCCAATGGCGATTACTGTCAAGGCAGGACCAAGACCTGTCGCTAAACCTAGGGCACTCATCAAAGGAGCAATAATCCCAGCGGTGGTGATGATGGCCACGGTCGAAGAACCTTGGGCCGTCTTTAACGCTGCTGCTAGAATAAAGGGTACAAAAATGCCAAATTGTAGACTACTGAGGAACCCTGAGAGATACGAAGCAATGGGTGTCTCCCGAATAACCTGCCCTAGCGATCCTCCAACACCTGTGATCAAGATAATCGCACCTGCACTGCTCAAACCCACACCTACCCAATCACTCAAGACTTCCTTGGTGATCTTTGAGACGGTGAGGAAGGACAAAAAGACACCGACTAGAAGCGCAATATTGGGATTCCCAATAAAGCTTAAAAAAGCCTTGAAAGAGCCTGTGCCCAACGGACTAGATGGATAATCTGCAATCGACTTTAGCCCAATCAACACCACGGGGATAACGATGGGTGCAAAAGATTTGAGCACGGATGGATATTCCCTTAAGTCCTTTTCTACAGGCTTTTCATCTGTCTTGGGGGAAGGATCGATATAGATTTTTGAACCGTAATACTTGGCAAAGAGATAACCGGCCAAGATTGTGGGTATGGCAACGACTAAGCCAACTAGAATTACCGTTCCCAAATCTGCCCCAATGGTTCCCGCAGCCGCAATAGGTCCAGGTGTGGGCGGTATAAACACATGGGTTGCGTACAGACCCATACTTAAAGCAATGGCAAAAACAGAGAGAGACTGGTTCGACCTGGCGGCCAGAGTTCTATTCAAAGGTGAAAGAATAACAAAGCCCGAGTCACAGAAGACAGGAATGGACACAACGCCACCTGTGAAAGCCATGGCCAGGGCAGAACGGGTTTCACCCACCCATTTCAAAATCGTGTTGGCCATAACCACCGCGGCTCCGCTTTTTTCCATCACAAAACCCATGACGGTACCCGCGGCAATTACAATTCCAATACCACTTAAGGTACTGCCAAATCCTCCAGTGATGGCACCTATCACCGCGTTAGCTGGTAGTCCAGCAATCAGACCCACTCCAAGGGAGGTCAGAAGGAGTACCAAGAAGGGATGCAGCCTTACTTTAGCAGTCATAACGACAATAAAGGCAATGGCCCCCAGTAACAGGATTAACAAACCTGGTCCTTGCATACTATCTATCACTCCTTTTCATCTTGTCCGCTACGCTAAACAAGCGTATAACTTCAACAACTTGGTTCTCTACGAGTACTGCTCCACTCATCATGGCCTCTCCAAGACTCATGGGCTGATTAATGATTGAAAAGTAAGCTGTTACCCCCTCTCCCTATAAAGGATGTTTGCACTCGGCAAAACATTTCCAAGTTCCCGAGCCCGGTGAGCAACACCCATGGGCAACTTTCCGAAGGCTGATTGGGCATCGAACTTTCTCCAGACCGTAAAGAACTCCCCTGGGAATCCAAGAAACGAAAGCCCAGAGCCTGGGCCACATCTGATGATGAGAGACTCCCTTTAAAGGAGTCAGGTGCAATGACTATCCGCTACTTCTCATCCCTAGCTCTAGGCATCTGAAACCTATCCTTCCTATTTACGGTTTTGCAAGAAGCGATCAATCCGAGTTAAGGCTTCCTTGATACTATTAATAGAATACGCATAGGAAACTCGAATATAACCTTCCCCGCTATCACCAAAAGCCGAGCCTGGTACAACAGCAACTTTTTCGGCTTCTAAAAGTTGATTGCAAAACTCGTCCGAAGTCAGTCCTAAGTCTGAAATTCTGGGGAAGCAGTAAAAAGCTCCTTTAGGCTCAAAACAGGATAAACCTAAATTGCGAAATCCCTGTACAATTGTCTGTCTCCGCTTGTCGTATTCAGCTACCATATGCTGGACTTCTGGCAAACCATTTTCCAATGCTTCAATGGCAGCCCACTGGCTCATGGTAGGAGCACACATAATCACATATTGGTGAATCTTCTTCATGGCATCCATGAGTTCAGCAGGTCCACAAGCGTAGCCAAGACGCCACCCGGTCATGGAGAAAGCTTTAGAGAAGCCATTAATCAGGAGAGTTCTTTCATACATGCCCGGAAGTGTCGCCATGGATGTATGTTCGATTCCATATACCAGCTCGGCATAGATTTCATCTGCAATAACCAAAATATCATGCTCACGGAGGACATCGGCGATGGCCATAAGATCGGACTTCTCCATAACAGCGCCCGTTGGATTATTGGGATAGCAAAATACAATGGCCTTGGTTTTAGGAGTAATGAGAGAGCGAATTACATCAGCAGTAAGACGAAAATCATCCTTTTCATAAGTAGGAACAGGTACCGCGACGCCGCCCGCTAAAATGGCAGATGGTGCATAGGAAACATAGGTGGGCTCGGGCACTAATACTTCATCACCAGGGTTTACAACAGCTCTGAGAGCTAAGTCTACAGCTTCGCTGGCTCCAACGGTGACCAAGATTTGATTCTGAGGATCGTACTCTACTTGGAAGCGCCCTTCTAAGTATTTACTGATTGCCCGTCTTAACTCAATAAGTCCCACATTTGCTGTGTAGGTGGTACCTTTAGTTGTGATCGAGTTTATCCCAGCATCGCGAACGTTAACTGGCGTTGGAAAATCAGGTTCACCAACCCCCAAAGATACGACTCCTTCCATCGTGGCGGCAATATCAAAAAACTTGCGAATCCCCGAGGGCTTAATCTCCTTGACTTTTTCCGATAACATTTTACTGATCAATTTAACTCTCCACCTTCCTACTCTAATAATAAATCATTATTCTTCAACTACTTCATAAATCCTACCCAGAAAATATTATTTCGTAGGTTGACAGAATTATCAGAATATTGTATGCTTAACTCGCTAGCAAAATGAAGGGCCCACAAGAAAAGGAGAATGACATTGAAAAGAAAATTTGTAAGTTCCCTGCTGATCCTTGTATTACTCATGGGCATAGCCGGTACATCTCTAGCTGCTTCAACTGCTCCACCCCTTCCATTTGGTGAACATGTAGTTCCCCTGTCCCAAGAAGAAATGGAAGACGTGGAAGGTGCATGGGGAGCTCACGCAACGGCCGCTGTCATTGGTGGCGCTATTGGAGGTGCATTCTACTGGGCAAATACTGCTCCGGCTGAACGAAACTGGAGCGATGGATTGAAAGCCTGTGCACAAGGAGCCTTGGGAGCTCTAGTAGGTCGTTACCTCTAATCCCCCTCACATTACTTGCGCCCAGGGCAACCTGGGCCCATTTCCATCTCGTAGAGAGGATGATTCAATGACTTTCTCTCAGCTTTTGATCCGCTGGGTTGTAGTCGCAGTATCGGTGGTCGTGAGTAGAATCTGGCAAGGCAAAGTATTTGATGCAAAACTCCTAGGTCTGGCAATGTGCTCCGCCACCGCGTTAACGTTCATAGCTGCCTTTTATCCACGAACAAAACTGCCGGGGCTACTTGGTATTGCCGTGAGTTGGACACGGAGCTTTTTGATTTACAGCATTCTCATGGCCGGCCTCGCCGCACACTCACCAAAACAAGCCATCATCATGGGATTCGCTTTCGCCACTTTGTTCACCCTTACGAAGGTACTTTGGTAGTTGTAGGGGGCTGTGATGCCCCCTGCTGTTTCCAATCTGCCCACCAAACTAAAAAGATCCCAACA
>WPCH01167005.1_pt1 | contig 10665 bp, 10 predicted proteins | sample 5399881 | NCBI WGS metagenome assembly WPCH01 (sample SAMN12869468, study PRJNA574797) | sludge metagenome | isolation source: wastewater treatment of pH5 | place: China:Beijing | collected 2019-05-20 | reverse complement strand
TGTATTATCTTTAGGCGAGATAATCATTTTACTAATTGTTACACCTTTTTTAATAGGCGCTTCTTGTTCTTTATTCAATACTTTAAATTCTTTTTTATAAATGTCTTTATTGCCCTTCGACATTGGAAGTGAAACAGCTTGCTTCGTTTGAACTACTACATCTTTGTCTTTTGCATTTGCCACTCGAACTGTTTCATATCCTTTTATTACTGAATCTTTTCCATAGAAATTCTTCACTTCAAAATTCGCAAATCCATAATCGTATAATTTCTTTGTTTCATCAAAACGTGCCGTATGAGATTTTGCTTTTATCACTACAGAAATTAGGCGCATACCATTTCTTTCTACTGTACCAGTGAAACAATCTCTCGCTTCTGGAGTCGTTCCTGTTTTCAAACCATCTACACCTTCATATTGCTTAATTAAACCTTTTAACATCCAGTTAAAGTTCGCCATATCAATTGGATATTTACCACCCTCTTGGAATGTTTTTTTAGGAATTTTTGCTGTATTTAATATTTGGGGGAAATCTTGAATAAGACGTTGCGCTAAAATTGCACAATCCCTTGCAGACATTTTATTTTTCTCGTCTAGAGTTGTCCCTTCTGGGTGATATCCTTTTAAATCTTGATTTGTTAAGCCTGTAGAGTTTACAAATTTATAATCTTTCATTCCAAACTCTTTCGACTTATCGTTCATCATTTTTACAAAATTGACTTCTTTACCAGCAATCTGTTCAACTAAAGCAATTGTTGCACCATTTGCAGAGTAAATTGCCATTGCCTCATATAACTCTTTTACCGTATAAGAGCCACCATTTTCTAATGGAACGTTTGATAATGAACGATCTTGCGAAATCTTATGTGCATATTCAGAGATTTTAACTTTTTGATCCCATTTAAGTTTTCCTTTATCCACCGCTTCATGAACTAAGTATTCGCTCATCATTTTTGTCATACTAGCAATTGCCAATGATTCATCTGCATTTTTTTCATATAAAATTTTTCCGGAATTTGCTTCTATTAAAATTGCTGATCCCGCTTCAACGTCTATAGCAGAAACTGTTTCCGCTGCTGCTCTTCCAAATGTAACGAACATGCTAAAAAATAGTGTAAGCACTGTTACTATTGTAATAAATCTCTTGCAAAACATACCTTTCACTTCTGTTACCTCCAATACCTTTGTACTCAAAAAAAACGTTATTCTAACATAATCTCAAAAAAATAGACAGTGTTCTCAAATTATATATACATATTAGACGTTAGGATCGCTTTCATATAGACCATCTCATCCGACACTTTTAGGTGCCCTGATACTTTGTACTCCCACACATATCCCTATTTTTAATCCCCTTATATTTTTCAAAATGATTCGCACTTTCATATTTTTTAGGATTACAATTAATAGACAGTCTAGATGCTACATTTGTTCCATATTTACAAAAAATAAAGTGAAACTTTAATCAGTGGGAGTCTTACTGCCCGTTAATGCTTTATTAGCTATCAAGGATTTTAATTATTCAATTCAGCTATTTGCTAGACCTATATTAGAGATGAATTTTATTTAGTCTAAACTATTAGTTTTTTGTAATAAAAAAACTACACCCTATACTGGATGTAGTTTTTCTAACTGATTTATTTATTTTTCACTTCATTTTTATAAAAAGCAAATAATGGTTCGATGGATGGACTAGATAACAGCGGAATTGCCTTCTCAATCAATTTCCTATCCCAATCAAACCAACGCATTTCCATTAACATATTTATCTCTATATCAGTGAATCGTTTCTTTATTTCCTTAGCAGGATTTCCACCAACTATTGTATACGGCGGAACATCTTTACTTACGACAGATCCTGCAGCAACAATTGCCCCTTCACCAATAGTAACGCCAGGCATTATTATAGCATTCATTCCAATCCAAGCATCACTTTGAATGACTGTATCGCCCTTTGGTTCATATGATTGTTTGATTTGCTCAGCGAATGGATATACTGTAATCCATTCTGAGTGATGATTATGGTTACCACCCATTAAAATGACTACTCCACTTGCAATGCAAACATAATTCCCAATAATGAGTTTATCAAGATGCCATCCCATCTGTTCAATTGGATTGAAAAGTGCTTGAGACTTAGCATCTCCCCACAAATACCTTACACAGCCATCTTCAAAATTTTGATGGCTATAATAGCCTGAATAATAGGAGTACTCTCCTACTTCAATGAGTGGATTTGTTACTATATCTTTTATATACTTTGTTTCTGACCAATGATTAAATAATGGATACTTCATAACTTTATTCCTCGCTTCTAAGTATTATATATTTTGCTATTTACTTAGAAGCTTACTACGACAGCTACATTTTTTAGCTTTCTCAAACGACGAATCATTATCTTCAAGCCTTTCTTTTATACTATAAAAAAGCATAACGCAATATATTACACTAGTCAAATTGTGTAATTTTGAACACATCTTAAACAGCGTAATACTGCAATAAGAACATGAAAACACTCTAACTTTGATCCAAATAATATATTGATTACATTTAGTTTATATTTTGTAAAAAAATTTTAATTGCCATGACAAAGCAAACAATAACCACTATTGGTCGTATTAATGACGTCCCTTTTGTAAGCACCATCTTCGCTCCAATATACGATCCTATAATTTGACCAAGCATCATAATCAACCCAATTGTCCAATCGATTTGGCCAAAAATAATAAAATATAACAAAGCAGCGAAATTACTTGTAAAATTCAAGATTTTAGCATTTGCAGTTGCTCTCGTAGCACTATATCCACATAAAAGAATGAATGCTAAAGCAATTAAACTACCTGTTCCTGGGCCGAAGAAACCATCATAAAATCCAAGGAATGGAGCCACTGTTAACGCAAACAACAACATACTTATTTTTCTCGGTCGATCTTCGTTTGCTATATTTGGAGATAATAGAAAATAAAGACCAATAATAATAAGTAAAAAAGGTAATATCATGATTAAATATTCTGCTCGTATCTGTAAAACAAGCCATCCACCCAAAACTGATCCCAAAAAGGTCATTAAGATGGACAAACGCATTTCTTTAAGATTAATTTCTTTCTTCTTAATAAAAAACACTGTTGCCATGAGAGTTCCGCTACTCCCTTGTAGTTTATTAGTCGCTATCGCTACAGAAGGAGACATACCTACTAATAACATTATCGGGATAGTTATCATACCACCGCCCCCAGCAATCGTATCTATCCATCCTGCTAATACAGCTACTAAAAATAGTAGTATAAGTAATTCAATAGTAAAATCCATACAAAGAATATGGGGAGGCTTGAGCTATTATAACCCAAACCTCCCCATCGTCCCTCCTCTCTTTAAACTAGTTAATTAAATCTGTAAAGTAACTTTCTTTTTGATCACGTAATCGACTGGAAACGTATTGTCTGCAAACAATTCTTCTTCCATATTTATTGTTTCCAATCGGGATTTTATATTCTTCCTCAGATAACCTTTCCCTACCATGAGTTACATTTGTTTGTTTACCATAGTATGAATTTGGTATAAGTAATAAATCTTCAGATGTAAGTGGAACCTTATAAGTAGGCGTTGTTCGTAAGAGTTCTAAAAACATGTCAAATTTCAATTTTTCTTCTTCACTTTCTCCCACATAAATTAATCTATTTTCCGCTCCATTCAAACAAGTTGCAATAATATCACCATTATCATCTAAAAATATAATTTGGTTTATTTCTCCTACAAATCCCGATATTTCACCATCAGCCATTCCTGCGATATGAGCAATAGGCATTTTACTTACCGCCAATATGTCATCTTTACTGAAGTGATTTTCTTCAAGATGCTTTTGCAGTAATTTTGGCGTTCCAATATGAGTTTGAGTTTTTAAATTTAACACTCCTTTTAATAAAAGAGCATCAACTCTAGTAAATTTTCCACAAGTAATTTCAGACACTATTCGTTCCACGGATTTATTAAGTCTATTTGATACAATTTCTAAATTCGTATTGAATGTTTTCAATCTTGCTTCAATATCTGATTGGTCTTTCATATCTGTATACACTGTGGCATCGTTATGTTGATAAAAGTTCCCGCCACCGGTGCTTGCACCGACATTTCGCAAAACTTCATCGTTGTTTAAAGGTGAAATAAGATGAAATCTATTTTTCCCTGCATGTTCGGATGGGTGAATTAAAGCATCATAATTAAAAAGTGTGGCAAAAAGCCATGTGACCCATTCTGCATAAAAATATTTTTTCATTCTATCGTGTTCGTCTTCGCCATAATTAAAACCTCTGCGATTTTCCCCAGGTAATAGTGTTTCCATAGGATCACATGGAGTATTTTTAATAAGAGTAGGTGGTACGTTTCCGCCACAATTCGCTATTTTTATTATATGTAGTAGGTTTTTCATATCTGAATTCGGATTTTTCTTTGAATAGTCAATCAAACAATTAAGCCACTCTTTTGAAAAATATGCTGCTATTTCTTGATCACAAGTATAAGGATTATGAGTTTTCAATTCATTTTCTATCAGATTCTTCATTTTATCCTTCAATACATTAGGAATGCTAATTTCTTCAATTTCTGTAATCTGCAGTATTCCTTTATTCATTATAAAACCTCCGTTGTTTTATTTTTTATACCCTATCTTCTATTAAACAAACTATCCATTTCTTTTTTGCTCCTTCGCTTTTCGTCAGAGCTATTAGAACTACCGATTTACAAATAAAAAACGTGGATTATAAGAGATTTCTTCTTAGGTACATTTCCCCGACGAACCTCTATTGAATTGGTAAATTTAATTTAAAAATCTCTTTCATTTTCTAAAGTTTTCCTAATTTTAAAATCAGAATTTTCAATACAACTATGTTAACATTAAAAATATAACACGAAACCAAAAAATGTAAATGAATAGTTTTTTTATAAAAAATAGTCAGACTATTTATGAAGTAATTCGTATTCCATTGAACGAACTACGGCCCCTCAATTTTATTGATAACAATAAAAAAACCCCTAAATTGATAGAGGAATTTTTTTCAAGTATATTCTATTTTAAAGTTCTTACTTACCTTTTACCCCGCTATTTGCCGGGCAGTAAGACCCCTACCTTAAAATACAGCGGAAGCAAAGAAGTTAGGTGGGGGTTCGGGCTGCCCATAAAAGCAAGATTGGTGAGGGCTGATAATCAGTGGGGATGAACAAAACTCCGCCTGATTAAAGTTTCACTTTATTTTAAAAGATATTGCTGTAACTTCTTTATTAACAGTTCCATCCCGTTTGGACTTACAATAATCTTCCCATTCGCTAACGAAATATTGCTGTCTGAAATATCCCCTGTAAGTGCACAAGCTCTTGGAGATTGATATTTTCGTAAAATAATCTGGTCCTCTTCTATAAACATTTCAAGAGAATCTTTTTCTACAATTCCTAAACTCCGTCTTATTTCCATTGGAATAACAATACGCCCCATGCTATCTGCTTTACGAGTAATTCCTCTTGATTTCATAAAATGCCACCCTTTATATTTATCTAATATTACGGTATTTATTTTAGCAATAAACAACAATTAGGAATAGTTCGTATTACAGTACTTTTTTTAGAAAAAAATAACAATTAGGAATAGTTTATGTTAGAATTCTTTCTTGTTTATTCTTGATTTTTAATATATTTTTCCTTGATCATTTTTATATATTGTTTTCTTTCAGTTAGTTCAAATATAAATAATGCTTTTTTTATGTCTGTTAAACCAACTTCATTAGAGTGCTGAACTTTCAATAAAATTGCACCTTTTTCAAAAAATAATTCACCTAATAAGTATAAAGTATTCATATTTATCGCTAATTTTATACCTATTTCACTATACTTTATTGCTTCTTCATATTGATTTGCAAGGTGTAAACATTTTGTTAACGTATGAATGAGTCTTAATTTGATTTCTTTTTCTCTAGGAAATTCTATCTTATTAAAATTAATTAAACTTTGTTTTAATATATTTATACTTTTCTCATACTCTTCATTTTCTGCATGTATTATAGCAATTGAATTCATTATGCTTATTTCTTTTTCTGATAAAAAGTTACTACTACTTAAGGTTTGTTTTAGTGCTCTATTTAAAATGTCAAAGGCATTACTTGTTGCTCCATTTACATAATATATAGCAATCGCTTCATGCCATAATAGAAATTGTTTATCTTCTTTTGATTGAAAATTATTCTCATCTTTCTCTTTTTTTACTATTTCGTAAAGCTCATTATATTGTTTTTGTTTCACACAATCTCTCATTACACATTTTACATTTTCAATATATTTTATTTTTTTATTTTTGGTTAGTGCGAATATATAATTTGGATCAATACCAAGTCTTTCAGATAATTGATACAACAATATGCTAGATGGATAAATAATACCTTTTTCTATCTTACTAATTTGACTTTGTGAACATATTCCATGACATAATTCAGATTGTGACATGTTTTTTTTCTTTCTAAGTTCTTTAATAATAATACCAAGATTGTAGAATTCCATCTTTCCTCCCTCAAATGTAACACTTTATGAGTATAAGAATATTTCCCAACTTTTAATGTAATGTAAAATTAATATAGTTACAATTACTAATTATATGGATTTATAGTTTCTTTTACAAACTTGTATTACAATACGAGAAATTATTAAAAAATGGTTCACTAATAATTAATGGGAGTTTTATCCCCCCACTGATTATTAGTCCACTCCAGGCAGGCTTTTACAGGGAGTTCGACTTCTTTGCCACATCTAAATTTTGAGGTGGGAGTCTTACTATCCGCAAATAGCCTGATTAAAATAAATATGATTTTTCACCTTTATTTCTTTTAATAGTTTCTTTTGATTTTTATATAAATAATTTCGAAGGAGCGTATTTTATGAAAAGAATGTTGACCGAAAGAGAGTTAGAAGTAGCTATTTATGTAGCAAAAGGATATACAGATGCAGAAATTTCCAAAAAAATATATGTTACCCCTCGAAGAATTTCAACGATAATTAATCATATTAAAGAAAAATGGCATATTAATTCTAGAGTGGAATTAGGTATTTTAGTTTATCATTATGGTTTTATAGATGCACCCTTATTTTCAAATAAAAAAATTCAGCTATGTAAAAAGGTTGTACAATAGATAGCGGAATATAACGAGTTTAAATTGCAAATAAAAATAGAAGAGCAGACAAATTTTTATTATTTGGTTTACTCCATCAGTTTTTAAATTTCATACATTAATATAAAAAGGTTAGAGAATTAACTTCTCTAACCTTTTTATATACACTATTAGGTTTCAAACAGTAAAGATGCCCTAATGCTACCATTGATCCTGTTCCCTATTCAACCCTGTATAAACACAAAAAAGAATCAGACATTACCACTATTCAAAACCAGTTACAATTCTCTCTTTCATTTTCTGTAATACTTCACTGCTCAATACTTTTTGACCAGTAGGAAGTTTTAATATGGCAGCGGCACCTTTACTAAGGTATATTTCTTGATCATTATTTTGATTTACTACCAATATTCCTTGCCCTTCAAATTCGAAATAACTAATATCTTTTGTTTCATTTGTATTATTCTTTATTGCTGTATATAATCCATATAAATCTTTACTTCTATTTTCTCCGCCCGTTCGAATCGGTTCAATATCATTCGCAACAATTAGTCCTTCTGGCTGCTCACCCTTCATAATAAACCACAGCTTTTCATTTGTTGGTAATAGTAAATTCTTAAATTCAGAGCTATTTAAAATTTGCTGTGCTGGAATTGTTGCATAGATTGGTAACGAAAATGGAGATGTTGTTATTTTTTCAAAACTTAAATTTTCAGAAGAACTTCCCTTACTATATTGATAATCTTTTAATGCGATCGATTGTACTGATTCACTTTTATTTTTTGATGCATAACTAATTTTACTAGCGAAAATAATAACGGTCATTAAGCACATGCACGGTATCACAAGCTTAAGTAGTTTTCCCATTTATGAACCCCCGCTTTTAATATTATTAGTTTGCATGGATATTATAAACAGTTTCACTCCACCAAAAATTATTATTGTTATGGAACGTACTGAAATTATGATTATAATGATCACCATACCAAGGGTCCATGTACGTTATATAATCTGTTCCATTTGTCCCTTTATAAAATCCATCAAGTACTAGAAAGTGTCCGATGTTAGCTCCATTTTGCCACATAATGAGTGCAATCATCGGCTGATTACTATTAATTTGTCTTTTGAACCAATCATATGATTTTGCTCCAGAACTTATAGCTGAGCTAACACCATATCCTGATAATCCATATTGTATTTCACGTGAAGTTGCAGGATTATTATATGATCCACCCTTAACATACCTAACGTACTGATCTTGTGAAGGAGTTTTCCCAAAATAATTTAAAACTGAAACCGAAGTGCCTGCCCAACACCAATTTGATCTTTCTTGTAATATGTTAGGTACAGATAATTTACGATCTATTGATGTATTTGGAGGATTTCCATTAATATACGCTGACGTTACATATACTTTTTTTCCATCTTTAAAATAATAAAACCAACGATTATCTAAATTTCCTGTCCAGTAATCTTTAACCGCTTCACCATACTCCCATCCTTTAAAAGATACTGTTGTATTTCCGGGAATCACATCTACAATATTTGCATTCAAACTTTTTGCCTCTCTAACATTAACATTCAATGGAGCTGTTGTTCCTGTAAATTCAACTTCCTCTGCTATTATTTTCTGAACACCAATAAAACTAAATGTGAAGAACAATAAAAACATACAAACAATAAAATGCTTTCTTCCCTTCATTTCTCCACCCCTTCATCAGTACTAAAAAACATCAACAATTCATCCTTATTAATTGTTCAAGCTTAATATTACATACTAACGAAAAATGACTTCTCATAAAGTGAAACTTTGATCAGTAGTGGTTTTATTCATCCCCCACTGATTGTTAGTTAAACCAATCGGGCTGCTCTGCAAATAGCGGGATAAATTCCAATACAAAAAAGGAGCCTATAAATTTTTATAGGCTCCTTTTTATTTCGTCGTTATTACTTAGCTAATTCTTTTGTACCCTTCATTACATCAATGAAGAATCCCCAGTTATTCACTACAGAAGAGATACTGATATGTTCATCTGGAGTGTGGACGTTAAAAATGTCTGGTCCGAATGAAATTGCATCTAATTCAGGCATTTTTTGAACGAATGCGCTACACTCAATCCCCGCATGCACAGCGAAGATTTCAATTTCTTTATTGTATTTTTCTTGATGCACTTTTTCAAATAAATTACGAATTTGTGAGTTTGGATTGTATGGCCATTCTGGATACTCTGACTCTATTTCAAATGTAGCACCAACTAATTCAGCAATATATTTGATTTCTTCTGCAACATGTTGTTTTAAACTACTTACAGAACTTCGCACTTCGTTACGTAATTTAATTTCATCTTGCAACGTTTCAATAACGCCTAAATTTGTTGAGCTTTCTACAAGACCTTTAATATCCATGCTCATACTTTGAATGCCATTTGGAATTAAGAATAATGATGAAATAAGCTGCTTTTGTGTCTCTTTAGCAAATACTTTTTCAACTGTTTCATCCAATTTTGTCAGTGTAACATGAACATCTGGATCAACAGCACGCATTTCTTCTTGTAATACACGTGTCCATGATTCTAGTTTTTCTTCTACTTGTCCTACATCTTCTGTACGAATTAAAAGTGTAGCTACACTTTCACGCGGAATTGCATTCGTTTTTAATCCGCCGTGAACTTCACTTATGTTAAACTCCGTATGTGCCGATAAATCACGTAATACTCGTCCTAATACTTTGTTCGCATTACCGCGTTGTTTATCAATTTCCATACCAGAATGTCCGCCTTTTAGACCACCAACATATAGACGGTATGCATCCATATTCGCTGGCGTTTCATCCCAAATTACGGGAATTGTTTCAACAGCTTTCGCACCACCTGCACTACTTACAAGTAATTTATGATCTTCTTCAGAATCAATATTTATAAATATCTTTCCTTCAAAATGATTTGGATCAATAGCAAAAGCCCCGCCCATTGTCGTTTCTTCTTCAGTAGTGATAACGACTTCAAGTGCTGGATGCGGAATTTCTTTCGAATCTAATAAAGCTAATGCATACGCAACTGCAATACCATTATCAGCACCTAAAGTTGTTTGATTTGCATATAACATATCCCCAATGATTCTTAATTCAATTGGATCTTTTTCAAAATCATGTACTGTTGCTTGATTTTTTTCGCAAACCATATCCATATGACCTTGAATAATAATAGCTGGTACATTTTCATAACCAGCTGTTGCTTCTTTTTTAATAATGACATTTAATGCTTCATCTTGAATAACTTCTAAGTTACGCTCTTTTGCAAAGCCCACTAAATAATCACTAATTTCCTTTTCATTACCTGATCCTCTAGGAATCTTTGAAATTTCTGCAAAATGATAAAATACAGGGTGCTTTGTTAATTGTTCTAAAGTAGAATACATTTTTCAAGCTCCTCTCCAAATGACAAAATAATATGTAAGTCTCATATCATTATACCATGATTCATTATTTTACCTTTCTTTTAACTTTTATTGTTCATTTTATGTA
>WPCH01012177.1_pt1 | contig 10666 bp, 8 predicted proteins | sample 5399881 | NCBI WGS metagenome assembly WPCH01 (sample SAMN12869468, study PRJNA574797) | sludge metagenome | isolation source: wastewater treatment of pH5 | place: China:Beijing | collected 2019-05-20 | reverse complement strand
GCCTCGGCACCGACACCCCGAGGAAGGCGCGGGCCACTGCCGGATCGAACTGCCCACCCGAGCAGCCCGCCACCTCGGTGCGCGCCTCGTGCATGGACATCGGGGTCTTGTAGGAGCGAGCCGCCGTCATCGTCTCGACGGCGTCGGCGAGGGCCACGATCCGGGTGGACAGCGGCAGGTCCGCAGCGACCCGGCCGCGGGGATAACCCGTGCCGTCCCAGCGCTCGTGGTGACCGTCGACGGCCGCCACCGCGTCGCCCAACCAGGGCCGGAGGGGGGCCACCCGGACCGCACCCGAGGCGGGGTGCGACGACATGACCGCCCACTCGTCCTCGTCCAGGCCACCCGGCTTGTTCAGGATCTCGGGGGGGACGTCGATCTTGCCGACGTCATGGAGCAGGCCGGCCCACCGCACCTCGTTGCGAGCCGACTCGTCCAACCCGAGCTCGTCGGCGATCAGCAGCGCGTAGGCGGCGACCCGCTCGGAGTGGCCTCGGGTCCGCCGGTCGTGGGTCAGCAGGGCGGCGAGCAGGCTGAGAGCTGAGACCGGGTCGTGGTCGTCACCGCCCTTCCCCGGGCGCACCGCGCGCAGCGCGATCCCAAAACGCCGGGGCGCGGCATCGGGGAAGACGATCCCGACGCGCAGCAGGAGCGAGAGCGGAAGCAGGCGTCGGGCCATCCGACCGGCGATGATCAAAGCGAGCGTCGAGGCCGACATCACCACGAGCGACCAGCCGGCCCTCATGACCAGGGCGGCCGAAGGCCGCGGCAGCGCAGAGGCGACCAGGAGGCCGACGACAACCGAGAACGCCAAGGGACCCAGCACGATCAACGTCCGCACGAGGTTCCCCAGCACAGGGCGCCGACGCCAGGCCTGCCCCGTGCGCGTGCCTTCCCCATCCATATGAGTGATAGTACGACCACTCTCCGTGACCGACCATGGGTCGAACGACCCAGATCCACAGGCCGGCGACATCCGCCGGTAGCCTCCCGGCCGCATGCGTGGCCAGCGGTACATCGACGCCATCCGACGACGACTCCCCGGCGGCGCACCCGCTCCCGCCGCCGAATCGGCGCCCGCTCCCACCACCTGGGTGGACACCGCGCCGTCGCCCTGGGATGCCGCAACCGGCGCCGAAGTGCGGGCCGCGGCGTGGTGCAACATCTGCCGCTGGACCGGCGCCGGGTTCGACGGGCCCCAGCACTGCGAGTTCGCCACCTGCCCCCGCTGCGGCAGCATCGCCCGGGACCGCTTCCTGTTCTGGTGCTTCGTCGAGCGGACCCCGCCCAGCCTCCGCACCCGCCTGCTGGAGACCAGCCCTCGCATGGGCGCCGACTACCGCCGGGCCATGGCCCGCTGGTTCACCTACACCTGCTCGGACTTCGACGAGCGGGCTCACGCCGGCACCGTGCGCATCGACCTCCAGGCCATCGACCTGCCCGACGCCTCCCTCGACGTGCTGCTCACCCCTCACGTCCTCGAGCACGTCCCCGAGACCGACACGGCCCTGGGCGAGATCGCCCGGGTCCTCGCCCCCGGCGGCCGCATGTACCTCCAGGTCCCGGTGCTCCAGGGCGCCACCGCCCCGCCCACCGAGCCCGAGTTCCACGGCGACGACACCCCGGTCTTCTGGCGCTTCGGGCCCGACCTGACCGCCCGCCTCCGCGACCACGGATTCACCACCACCCTCCTCTGCACCGAGGACTGGAAGCGACGGGTCGAGGCCGGTGACCAGGACTGGGGCGCCGGCACCTCCAAGGAGTTCGATGTCACGTCCCTCCTCGGCGGCTCCAGCGCCGACGACCTCCTCAGCGTCGCCGACGCCCCTACCGCCAGCCGCCTCGGCTTCGTCCCCAGCTACATGTTCCTCACCTTCGAGGCCATCAAGCCCCAGTAGCGCCCGCCGGCCACTGCGACACCGATCGCAGGAAATAGGGCGTGATTGTTCGGGGGGTCGTGGCTCGTCGAGGGCACCCAGCGTCGGGCCAGGCCGACCGAGGCAACCACGGTGGCGCCGGGTCGAGCCGCTGATCGATGGCGGCACGCCGGGCGTCGGGCTGGGCGAACCGATGGCAGTTTCAGCCCTGCGGGGGGCGGGATTTGCCGCCGGTTCGAGGGGCCCGGGCCGGTCGGCTGTCGCGGGGTGAGGGTCGGCCACGATCGCCATGCTGCGGTGGGCAGTCGTGCCGGGTCGGGCGTGGCAGGACGGCTGACTGGGTGTGCTCGAGGTTCGGGGGGTGTTCCGGTGCGCCGTGGGTCCGCGTGGGGTGGTGTCGGGACCGGGTCCTGTGAGGGGTGGGGTGGCGCAACCGGTCAGGGTCGACATCGTTCGTGGGGGCCGCGGGTGAATTGGCGGCCGTCGGGGGCGGTGGCGGTGAAGATCCCGGTGGCGGGGTCTCGCGTGAGGGTCCAGCCGCCGTGGTGGGTGAGGTTGTGGTGCCTTCGGCAGAGGAGGCAGCCGTTGTCGAGGTTGGTGGGCCCGTCGTCTTCCCAGGGCTTCAAATGGTGGGCGTCGCACCACTTCGGCTTCCGGTCACAGCCCGGGAAGACACAGCCGCCGTCACGGACGACCAGGACTCGGCGTTGGCGGGTGGAGAACCGGCGTTGGGCCCGGTTGTAGTCCAACGGCTGGCCGGTGTTCGGGTCCCGGAGCATGCGACGGATCCACCCGGTGCACAGCAACACCGAGGCCACGGCGCGGAGGGCGGGTGTCCCGTCGGGGTACTGGCAGCGGCGGGCTTGGCGGAGGGCGTGTTCGCCGGTGGCGTGGTCCCGGTAGGGGGCGAGGAGGTCAGCCAGCGGGTCATTGCCCACGTCGAGGGTGGCGGGGTCGGCGAGGAGCTCGGCGGCGGTGTCGGCGTCGAGGATGATGTCGGCGCTGCCGGGGGTCATGGGGTCATCGCCGAGCTTGTCGGCCAGGGCGCGGCGGAAGATGTCGATCACGATGTCGTAGTGGCGTTGCTGGCGGGTGCGGGGGCCTTCGGGGCAGTCCTTCGGATCCGGGGTGTCCAGGGATTCGATGGCGGCCCGGATGATCGCCGCATCGTCGGCGGGGCCGAACAGGTCGGTGTGCGCGGAGCCGCCGTAGGTGTCCGCCGAGGAGAACCGGCGCTTGGCGTCATCGGGTGGGGCCTGGTCATCGACCAGCTCGACCCATCGGCCGAGGACTTGGGCGAAGTCCGCCGCGGTCAGGTCCCCGGCGAGCTCGACGAAGCCGTCCACGACCTCGGCGAAGGCGGCCTCCCGGTTCCGTTCGGCCCGCCACAGGATCCGGGCCTTGGCCACCGTCAGGTCCCCACCGTCCATCCCGGCGGCCACAGAGGGGTGTTGGGCATACAGGCGGGAGACCCGCAGCAGCCCGGAGGCCTCGCTCTCGGTGAGGGTGGTGTTGTTCTTCAGCCAGGTGACCGGGGTGACCGCCCCGTCCTCGGCCCACGCCGCCACCCGATCCCACTGGGCGAGGCCCCGGACGAGCTCGACCTGCATCACCTCAGACAGCCCGACCAGGTCCCGCACCCGGTCCGACAAGGCGAGGGGCACCCACCCGGCCCGGTCCTCGGCCGCGAGGTCCTTGACCCCCACCCGCAGCTCGGCGACCACGTCCTTCATACCCCCTATTCTCCCCAGGGGTGTGACAGTCATCGCCCAAATCAGCCCGGTTCGGGAAAGAAATCCCGCGATTTCTCCACGGCAGCGGGTTGGGCCGAGTCGAGGTGGTCGGGCGGCGAGAAACCGAGGCGGGGAGGGGGTGGGGACGGGGTCCGGGTCCCGTGTCCCGGCGGGCGTGTCCGGCCGGACGGCCCGATGTCACCCTCCGTGGCCGTGCCGCAGTACGCATGAGCGATGGTGGGGTCATTGGAGGCAATAGCCCTCGGAATCCGGGGGCTATTGCCTCCAATGGGTGCCGCCGGCCACGATGCGTGACATTCGGGCCCGAGCCGCACACAACGACAGGCCGAACCCCTCCGGGAGGACCCGACCCAGCACCCCCTACCTGCCATCGGTTCCGTGACCCGCCGAGGGCCCCACCGCCACAAGACCAGCCAGGAGAGGCCCGGCGAGCAGGTCACACGCCTCCGCGACGAAGCCGGGAATCCTCAGGTGCCCGCCGGCGGGACAACGCCGCCCGCCGTCAGCGCACGCGGTGGCGAAGCCGCAGGACGCCGTTGCTGAACCGGTGCTCGTCGACGAGCTCGAGGTCCACCCGCACGTCGGTCGGCAGGGCGGGGTTGCGCCCTCCCAGGCTGACCGGCCACACATAGAGGACGACCTCGTCGACCAGGCCGGCGGCGAACGCCTGTGCCGCGAGGTGCGGGCCGCCGACCAACAGGTCGCTCGTGGCGCCGGCCTTCATGTCGGCGACGGTGTTGGCATCGAACTGGCGCTCGATCCGGGTGTTCGCCGTGAGCGGCGCGGCCAGGGTCGAGGAGTAGACGACCTTGTCCGCCGCCTGCCAGGCAGCCGCGTAGGCGGCGGTCAGCTCCGAACGAGTGCCCAGGGCGGGGTCGGTCTCCCACACCGCCAGCGTCTCGTACATGCGCCGCCCGTACAGATACGTGCCGGCGGACCGCATGAGCTCGGTGATGGACACGAAGACGTCGTCGTCCGGCGGGGCCCAGTCGAAGCCGCCGCGGTCGTCCTCGGTGCAACCGTCGAGGGACATGTTCGACCCGTAGATCAGCCTGGCCATCACCGCACCTCCGTCCCGAGCTCGACCTACTCACCGTAGGGCACGGTCGAGGCGCGACCGACCGGCTCGGTCCTCAGTCCGCGGTGGCCCGGCCCACGATCGCGTCGAGGCGCTCCGCGAACGCCTCGAGGCCGAAGTACTGGGCCCGCTCCACCGCCCCGGCCGACAGCCGCGCCAGCTCGTCGGGATCCCCGATCAGCTCCACCGTCTGGGCCACGAGGTCCGACAACCCGGCGAAGTGCCGCCCGTTCACCCCCGGCTCCACGACCTCCGCCGGACCCGCCTCCCCCAGCACCACCGGCACCGCCCCCGCGGACATGGCCTCCACGATCGAGATGCCGAAGTGCTCCATGCGGTTGGGGTCCGACTCGGCGTCCTCCCCGAGCCCGGTGGCGTGCCAGAAGATCGACGCCCGGCCGTAGAGGTCGGCCAACTCGGCCCCGGGCGCGTCCACGTGGAACGCCACCGGCAGGCCCGCCGCCGCGGCCTGCACCTCGTCCAGGTAGCCCTGGTCGGCCTCGCTGCAGCCGCCCACCAGGTGCAGTGACCACCCCTCCGCGGCACCGGTCGCGACCAGGTCACGGAAGGCCGACACCATCTCCAACTGCTTCTTGGAGTGGCCCGCCTTCGGGGCGAAGAACCGCCCCACCCCCAGGATGATCGGGGCCTTGGGCCCCGGCGACTGCAGGCGCACCGGCGGGTAGAGGACCGTGGCGTCCCGGTTCCACCATCGCCGGATCCAGCCCCGGGTGAACTCGGAGTTGGCCACCAACGTGTCGTAGGAGTCCAGGAAGTTCTTGTTGGGCAACGGCCGGTAGAGCAGCGGCAGCCAGGACCCGAGTGTGGCCCCCACCCGATCCGGGATCCGCTCCCCCGTGTGCAACGTCGACAGCGCCACGCCCAGGACCCGGTCGTCGTCGCCGAGGCCCTGCTCGGCGGGCACGAAGGTCGTGGAGCGGATCGTCACCTCGACCTCCCCCAGCTGCGGGCGGGCCGGCACCGTGACGATCACCGGGGTCCCCCGACGACGAGCCAGCGCCGACCCGCCGCCGATCGTCAACGACGACGCCGGCGACCCGTCCACCAGGACCGACACCTCGGCCGGGGGCAGACCCGCGGGGCGCTGGTCCCGGAACACCAGCCGCACGGCGACGTCCCGGTCGGCCCGGGCCTCGACGAAGAAGGATGCCTCGGCCGCGGTCCAGAAGTAGCGGGGCCGACGCCCCTCACGGGGGTAGAAGCCCTCGCCCCACGCGGTGTCGACGGCCTGGGCCCGCACCAGCGGCCCGAACACCCGGATGGCCAGGCGCTGGGCCGCGTTCAGGTCCCCCGTCGACCGGGCCGGGAAGTGGGTGATGTAGAGGTTGTGGGGCGCCCCGGCGTCGTCGTCGCTCATGAACGACACGTTGATGAACAGGTCGTAGCCCCGGCTGGCCCGCAGCACGGCGCCCGGGCGGTCCCGGAGCACGACCATGCCGATCCCACTCAGGTCCAGCCGCAGGCGCTCGGCCAGGTGGTCGAGGTCGACATCGTCAGGGCCCAGCAGGTCCACGTCATGATGGCGGGCCAGGACCTGGGCCACGGCGGCCCCGTAGGTCTCGGCCCCGCCGCCGGTGCGCCAGTAGCGGTTGTAGACGCCGATCTTCACGGTTGCGGCACCGCCCAGCCGACCAGTTCGGCGTCGTCGACCACCTGCTGGCGCCGGTTCCGGAAGCGGGCCACCAGCATCGCGGGGAGCAACCGCAGGAAGGCCAGGAACGACTTGGTCCGTCGGCGCAGCAGCACGGTGTTGGGCCGGTGGGCCCGCAGCATCGGGGACACCACGTCCCGCCGGGCGTAGCTGGCGGTGATGAGCACGTACCGTCCGACCGCGCCGGCCGCCAGGCCGAAGGGGGCGTTCTTCACCAACATCAGCAGGCGGTTGCGCTCGACGAAGTGCTGGAACAGGGCCGAACCCTCGCCGCTGCTGGCCGCGTGGATGTGGCGGAACCGGGACTCGGGCACGTAGCCGTACCGCCAGCCGCGGCTCCGGCCCCGCCAGGCCAGGTCGGTGTCCTCGTAGTACAGGAAGAAGCGCTCGTCGAAGAGGCCGACCTCCTCCAGGTAGCGCTTCCGCAACAGCACCCCACCGCCGCACCAGGCGAACACCTCGGCCGGCTCGTCGAACTGCCCTTCGTCCTGCTGGAGGAACCCGCGGTCGGCGCCGTACCCGCCCTCGATCAGCAGCGACCCGACGTTGTTGACCACATCGTAGGGCTCGCCGCTCACCGTCACCTCGACCCAGGTCGGGGTGACGCCCACCGCCACCTCGACCGGTTCAGAACCGCCCGAGACGGTGACCGTCTTGGCCCCTTCCGCCGCCAGCCGGAGCCGCAGCACCACCGAGGTGGGCCCGACGACACCGTCGGGCACCGGCACCCGGACCACCGCCCGCTCCCCGGTCCATTCGAACCGTTCCTCGTCCCCCGAGCCGTGCTCCTGGCCCCAGAAGCCCTCGACCCGTTGCGCGTCCCGCCAGAGGTCCTCGCCCGCCACCTCGATCCCCGAGAGGCGCACACCCAGGTCCCGACCGTCGCCCGTCCCCGGCCGGAACGTGGGTGAGATGAGCGTCAGGTCGAGGAAGCGCGGCGCGAACAGGATCCGCGGACACGCCGCCCCCAGGCCCTCGTCGGCGTGCAGGGCATCGATCAGCGGCCCCAGCCACCCCGGGTCCACGAAGGCGTCGTTGTTGACCAGCGCCACGAAGTCGACGTCGTCCAGGTCGGCCATGGCCACGTTGTTGGCCGGGAACCCGAGGTTGGCCCCCGTGGGCCGGATCTCCACGTCGGGGAAGCGCTCCCGGATCTCGCCGTCGGAGCCGTCGGAGGAGGCGTTGTCGACCACCACGATCTCCAGGTCCCCGGCCGGCCAGGCGGTGGCGCGGAGGGCCGCCACACAGTCGACGACATGGCGACCGCCGTTGTAGTTCAGGACGACGGCACGGACACGGGGGGACACGGGGCCGTGAGGATAGGGCGACCCCCCTCGGCCTCGCGCCCCCGGCTCCCGGTGGGGGCGAGGGTGGCGCGTGGTACAACGACGGCCGTGAAGGGCCTCATCCTCTCCGGCGGGGCCGGCACGCGCCTGCGACCGATCACCCACACCAGCGCCAAGCAACTGGTGCCGGTGGCCAACAAGCCGATCCTGTTCTACGGGCTCGAGGACATGGCCGAAGCGGGGATCCGCGAGGTCGGCATCGTCATCGGCGAGACGGGCGACGAGATCCGGGCCGCCGTGGGCGACGGGTCGACCTGGGGCCTCGAGGTCACCTACATCCCCCAGGACGAGCCCCTCGGCCTGGCCCACTGCGTCCTCATCGCCCAGGACTTCCTCGGCGACGACGACTTCGTCATGTACCTCGGCGACAACCTCCTGCGCCAGGGCATCGCCGAGTTCGTCGCCAGCTTCGAGGCCGACCGCCACGCCTCCTCGGTCCCCTCCCTCGACGGCGCGACCGTTCCCCCCACCGCCCAGATCCTGCTGGCCCGGGTCCCGGATCCCCAGCGCTTCGGCGTGGCCGAGATCGGTCCCGACGGCGAGGTCCTCCAACTGCTCGAGAAGCCCGACGAGCCGCCGTCGGACCTCGCCCTGGTCGGCGTCTACCTCTTCGACGCCACCATCCACGAGGCCGTGGCCGCCATCGAGCCGTCCCCCCGGGGCGAGCTGGAGATCACCGACGCCATCCAGTGGCTGATCGACAACGGCAAGCGGGTCCGTCACGAGATCCTCGACGGCTGGTGGAAGGACACCGGGAAGCTGGACCCCCTCCTCGAGGGCAACCGGCTGATCCTGGAGACCCTGGAGCCCGCCAACCGGGGCACCATCGACGACACCTCCCTCGTCGAGGGTCGGGTCGTGGTCGACGACGGGGCCGAGATCATCAACAGCACGGTCCGCGGGCCGGCCATCATCGGGCCGGGTGCCCGTATCGTGAACAGCTACGTCGGTCCCTACACCTCGGTGGCCGCCGGCTGCGAGATCCTCGACTCGGAGATCCAGCACTCGGTGATCCTCGAGGACAGCCGCATCGTCAACATCCCCCACGTGCAGGACTCGCTGATCGGCCGAGAGGTCGAGGTCGTGCGCTCGGGCCGTGTGCCCCGGGCGACCCGCCTCATGCTCGGCGACCACTCCCGCGTCGACATCGAATGAGGCCGTGATGGCAAAGGTCACCAGATCCCGCAAGATCCAGGGCGTCGTCGTCGTGGAGCCGCAGCTCTTCGGCGACGAGCGGGGCGTCTTCGTCGAGACCTATCGCCGCGAATGGTTCCCGCTCGGCCGCGAGATGGTGCAGGGCAACCGCAGCAACCGCCGGGCCGGCTCGGTCGTCGGCCTGCACTACCACCTGCACCAGGCCGACTACTGGTACGTGCCCGAGGGCCGCGCCCGGGTCGTGCTCCACGACCTGCGGGAGGGCTCCCCCACCGACGGCAACACCCTGATGCTCGACCTCGGCGAGGACGCGAAGGGTGACAACAAGCATCGGGGGGTGTTCATCCCTCCGGGCGTGGCCCACGGCTTCGCCGCCCTGACCGATGTCGTCATGACCTACCTCGTGGACGGCTACTACAACCCGGCCGACGAGCTCGGCGTGGCCTGGGACGACCCCGAGATCGCCGGGGACTGGGGGGTCGAGGCGCCGGTCCTGTCGGACCGGGACAAGAAGAACCCGAAGCGGGCCAGACTGCCCAAGGACCGTCGGCCCCACGCCGACCTCCGCACCTGAGGACCTCCCCATGAGCAAGCTCTTCGTCACCGGTGGCGCCGGCTTCATCGGCTCGAACTTCGTCGCGTGGTCCCTGGCCCACAGCGACGACGAGATCACCGTCTTCGACGCACTGACCTACGCCGGCAACACCGACAACTTCCGTCCGTTCGAGGACGACCCCCGCTTCCGCTTCGTCAAGGGTGACATCCGGGATCGCACCGCGGTGGCCGACGCCATGGCCGGCCACGACCGCGTCGTGCACTTCGCCGCCGAGACCCACGTCGACCGCTCGATCGTGGACCCCGACGCCTTCGTGAGCACCAACTGCAGCGGGACCAACGTGGTCTGCGACATCGCCCGCCAGCACGAGGTCGAGCGGTTCCTGCACATCTCCACCGACGAGGTCTACGGCTCGATCGACGAGGGCTCGTTCGTCGAGACCGATCCCCTGACCCCACGTTCGCCCTATTCGGCGGCCAAGGCGGGCTCGGACCTGATCGCCCTCGCCTACCACGAGACCTACGGCCTCCCGGTGCTCGTGACCCGGACCAGCAACAACTTCGGGCCGAACCAGTTCCCCGAGAAGGTCATCCCCCTCTTTGTCACCAACCTGCTCGACGGCAAGAAGGTCCCCCTCTACGGGGACGGCCTGAACATCCGGGACTGGTGCTTCGTCGACGACAACTGCGAGGCCGTGCAGCTCGTCCTCGAGGCGGGGACCGTCGGGGAGATCTACAACATCGGTGCCGGCAACGAGATCACCAACAAGGAACTGACCCACCGCCTGCTGGCCCGGGTCGGTGCGGACGATTCGATGATCGAGCCGGTGGCCGACCGTCTGGGTCATGACCGCCGCTACTCGGTGGACTGCAGCAAGGTCCGGGCGCTCGGTTGGGCCCCCCGCCATGAGCTCGATGCCGCTCTCGACGCCACCGTCGACTGGTACCGGGACAACCGCTGGTGGTGGGAACCCCTGCTCGGCTCGTGAGCGACCGCCCGTGAAGATCCTCGTCACCGGCGCCGGCGGACAGGTCGGCACCGAGCTGCTCGCCGCCTTCCCCGGCCACGACGTCGTCGGCTTCGACCACGGCGGCCTCGACGTGGGGGACCGGGACGCCGTGCACGCCGCAGTCACCGCCGAGGCGCCCGACGCGATCGTGCACGCTGCGGCCTGGACCGCGGTCGACGCCTGCGAGGGTGACCCCGACCGGGCCCTGCAGATCAACGC
>WPCH01219927.1_pt1 | contig 10667 bp, 7 predicted proteins | sample 5399881 | NCBI WGS metagenome assembly WPCH01 (sample SAMN12869468, study PRJNA574797) | sludge metagenome | isolation source: wastewater treatment of pH5 | place: China:Beijing | collected 2019-05-20 | reverse complement strand
ACAGGCTACGGCGTAGTCAAAGTAAAGGGAAACAAGCACACGATCCTAGGATACGGAGCGATTCGCACCCCAGCCCAGCAGTGCACATCTTCTAGGCTAGAGGCCATCTATTCTGAACTGCGCAACCTTATTATGGAGTTTCAGCCGGATTGCCTTGCGGTTGAAGAGCTCTTTTTCAACAAAAATGTCGCCAGCGCACTTGCGGTAGGACAAGCGCGGGGGGTTGCAATTCTAGCGGGCGCACATGCAGGCTTGCCTGTGGCCGAGTATACGCCACTCCAAGTGAAGATGGCAGTAACAGGGTATGGTCGGGCCAGTAAAGAGCAAGTGGCCTATATGATCACGGTGCTCCTCGGACTTGCGGAAGCTCCCAAGCCCGATGACATAACGGATGCTTTGGCGATTTGTGTTTGTCATGGCTATAACGCTAACAATTGGGGGAGAGCGGAATGATTGTCTCGTTAAGGGGGCGTCTCTTGGAAGTTGCTGAGGGAACCATCGTTTTAGATGTCCAAGGGATCGGTTATGAGGTGACAGTGACCAGTTCGGTGTTAAGTAAACTTCCGCCCGTGGGGCAGGAGCTACATATCCAGACATACTTGCAGGTGAGGGATGACGCCTTCGTGCTGTACGGGTTTTCTTCCGCAGAAGAGAAAAACCTTTTTCATAAGATCATTGGGGTCGCCGGAATTGGACCTAAGAGTGGTATAGGAATTTTATCGAGCATAGCTCCCAAAGAGTTTATCCAGGCAGTTCAGAGGCAACAACTTTCCGTCTTGACTACTCTACCGGGTGTCGGCAAGAAGACAGGGGAGCGGATTTTACTTGAACTAAAGGACAAATTTAAGAATATAGCCTGGGAACAAGGGGGAGAGGATGAGGACCTACCCATAATCTCGGGTAGCGTTTTTGAAGATGCGGCGGAAGCTCTTATAGCACTTGGGTATAGTTCAAGTGAAGCGGATCGCATGGTAAACCAAGCTAGACCGCACTTGCAGGAGAACTATAATTTGCAGGAGCTACTCAAGGTAGCGCTGGCACAAAACAGCCAGCAAAGGGGTGAACGTACTTGGAGATGGAACGGATAGTAAGTGCATGGAAGAGGCCTGATGATTGGGATGTAGAGACCTCCCTTCGACCCCGTACTCTCGAGGAGTATATTGGGCAGGATAAGGTCAAAGAGCATATGAGATTATTCATTACCGCAGCTAAACAACGGGACGAGGCCTTAGATCATGTATTGTTCTATGGCCCTCCTGGTCTAGGCAAAACGAGTCTAGCCCACATCATTGCCATGGAAATGGGAGTGGGGATCCATACTACATCAGGACCTGCCATTGAACGCCAGGGCGATTTGGTGGCTATACTAACAAGTATGCAGGGAAATGACGTCCTATTTATTGATGAGATCCATCGTCTGAGTCGCTCCGTGGAAGAAGTGCTTTATCCAGCCATGGAGGATGCTGCCGTGGATATTGTGATTGGTAAGGGACCCGGTGCTAGATCGGTGCGGATTGATCTACCTCCCTTTACCCTTATTGGGGCCACCACCCGGGCGGGTATGCTTACTTCGCCCTTACGAGATCGTTTCGGTATGATTAGTCGGCTCGAACTTTACGAGACGAAAGACCTACAGGCTATCGTGACCCGAACAGCTCGAATTCTTGGTGTAGCTATCGATGAGGAGGGTGCTCTGGAGATTGCCAAGCGTTCTCGGGGTACACCGAGAGTGGCCAATCGCCTGCTGAAGCGGGTGCGGGACTACGCACAGGTCCGGGCTAACAATCATATCTCTCATGGGGTGGCTAGGGAAGCTCTGCAACTTTTCGAAGTCGATGACAATGGTCTGGATCATTTGGATAGGCGCATTCTTGAAACCATTCAAAGGGTTTTTCGCGGAGGACCGGTGGGTGTGGAGAGTCTTGCAGCAGCGATCGGTGAAGAGGCGAATACTATCGAAGACGTCTACGAACCCTTTCTGCTACAGCTCGGTCTTCTACAACGCACGGCCAGAGGCCGGTGTATCACCTCTTTGGGCTATGAATACTTAGGTATTACGCCCCCCGAAGAATTGGGCGGTGAGGATAAGTGACCTGGAAAACGGAGGGAATAGTACTCCGGGTGCGCAACCTGGGAGAGGCCGATCGCATCGTTACTTTGTACACGAAAGACCGGGGAAAAATCAACACAGTTGCCCGGGGTGCCCGCAGAATTAGAAATCGACTGCTTAGCCCGACCCAAGTCTTAACCCATGGGCGATATCTGGTCTTCCCGGGCAAAGGCCTACATAACCTCAGTCAAGCCGAGATTGTCCATAGTGGTCAGGACATTCGGGATGACTTAGAGAAGTTTGCGTATGCTTCCTACATAACCGAACTGCTCGATGCCTTAACGGTGGAGGAGGATCCCATCCCGGGAGTTTTTCCTCTCCTAGCAGCCAGCCTCTCTTTAGGTGAGGCTGGGCGCCTTAAACTTGCAGTCCGGGCTTTTGAAATTCGATTGATGCGTGAACTGGGCTACGAACCGGAGCTTTATCATTGTTTGCACTGCCGCGAAACGCTACAGGGGCGGATTTCTTTCACACAGGAAGGGGGAGCCCTATGTGAAAAGTGCGTAGGGCATGTTCCTGGCAGTCTGTCACTTACGAATGGAACCTGGGAGTTAATGAAAAGACTATTGGAGTGGGATTTCTCTAAACTGACTGTTCTACATCCTGCCGCAAGTAATGAGGAAGAGCTTCGGCGTGTAATGCGAAGATATATTGACTATCGCTTGGAGTATCCCCTTAAATCCCTCGATTTTTTGGAGACATTGCAGGGACTTGCCCCATCCCCCTAATTGACATTTTGTGGTCAATTTGATATAAATTAACAGACAAATCTACTGCTCCCATATGGGTGTAAAGTGAGGGTGGATCTATTGAATCTTCAAGACATGATTCTAAAATTACAAGGCTATTGGGCTGCACATGACTGTATCATCTATCAGCCCTATGACTTAGAAGTTGGCGCTGGGACTATGTCACCGGCTACTTTTTTACGTGCTTTGGGACCCGAACCCTGGAACGTGGCGTATGTTCAGCCATGCAGAAGGCCAACGGATGGTCGTTATGGCCAAAATCCCAATCGGGTGCAGCACTATTATCAATTCCAGGTTATTCTAAAACCTTCTCCTGACAATGTACAGGACATCTATCTAGGCAGTTTGGAAGCCTTAGGTATTGATCTTTTAAAACATGACGTCCGTTTCGTCGAGGATGATTGGGAGTCTCCTACACTGGGTGCCTGGGGTCTAGGTTGGGAAGTTTGGCTCGACGGCATGGAAATCACCCAGTTTACATATTTTCAGCAGGTCGGCGGAATTGATGTTAAGCCGGTATCTGCAGAGATTACGTATGGAATAGAACGGCTGGGTACATTCATCCAAGGCGTGGACAGCATTTTCGATTTGAAATGGGTCGGCGATGTGACTTATGGCGATGTATTTATGCAAAACGAAATTGAATTTTCCAAGTTCAACTTCGAAGCATCCAACTCCGAGACCTTGTTCACCCTCTTTGATTTACACGAATCCGAGGCCAAAAGGCTCATGGGGGCTGGATTGGTGCTTCCGGGATATGATTATGTCTTGAAGTGTTCGCATACTTTCAATCTCCTAGACGCTAGGGGCGCCCTTAGTGTCAGTGAGCGAACCCGCTTTATTGGACGTGTCAGGGCCCTAGCTCGCCTCGCGGCCCAAGGTTATCTTGCTGAAAGAGAAAAACTCGGCTTTCCAATGCTTAAAGGGGGGCGTGGATAAATGCAGGACTTTCTATTAGAGTTAGGTTTCGAAGAGCTCCCAGCCCGCTTTGTGGAGAAAGCCCTAGGACAATTGTCCAGTAGTGTAACCAAAAGGCTTGATCAAGAAAGGCTCAGCTATGGCGAGGTCCTCGAATTTAGTACACCGCGCCGTTTGGCCTTGTTGATTCGCAATCTCCAGCCTGAGCAAGAAGACTTGGCGGAAGAGATAAAGGGCCCACCTCTTAATGTCGCTCGAGACCAAGGGGGAAACCTCACCAAGGCAGGAGAGGGATTCTTACGTTCGCAGGGAGTAAATGAGGGTGCAATTATCGTCAAGTCCTGGCAGGGGGCTGACTACATCTACATCCAAAAAGAAGTGGAAGGTAAAAAAGCACGAGACTTATTAAAGCCACTGTTGGAGGACGTAATCACCCATTTGAATTTTCCCAAGAATATGCGCTGGGGCAACTACGAAGCGCGCTATGCCCGTCCGTTACGCTGGATTGTCGCCCTCTTAGATTCCGAGGTGATTCAGGTCCGAATCGAAGCGGTCCAGGCTGGGCAGTTGACATATGGTCACCGTCAGCTTGGTTCTGATCCCGTTCAGCTTGACGCCCCTGGTGAGTATGCAGCTCGGCTGAGGGATCATTATGTTCTCGTTGATTCGAGAGAAAGAAGCCACTTGATTTGGGAACAAATTCGGAATCTCGCTCGTAAGGAGGGGGCAGAGGTTTTGGAAGACCAGCGCCTGCTCGACGAAGTCGTTAATCTGGTGGAGTATCCTACCGCCTTTTGTGGTGGCTTTTCTCCAAAGTACTTGCAGATGCCTGCGGAGGTATTAGTCACTTCAATGAAAGAACATCAGCGGTACTTTCCATTGCATAATGCAGAAGGCCATCTGGTAGCGAGGTTTATCGGGGTGCGCAATGGAGCAGATAATCATCTGGACAATGTGGTGAGCGGCAACGAGAAGGTTCTGGAGGCCCGCTTGTCTGATGCCAAGTTCTTCTTTGATGAGGATTTACAGATCAATCTAGAGGACAATCTTCAGAAGCTTGAGGGGGTTGTCTTTCAAGAGAAGCTTGGTTCTATGGGAGACAAAGTCAGAAGGGTTGAGGCGTTGACCAAGGCCTTATTGGGGAAACTAAGTCATAGTGATCGAGCCGAGACCGCGCTCCGCACCGCCCGCCTGGGAAAATGCGACCTGGTTTCTCAGATGGTCTATGAGTTTCCTGAGCTACAAGGCATTATGGGCGAGAAGTATGCCTTGGCACAAGGAGAAGATGCTGCCGTCGCCGCAGGGATTCGTGAACACTATAAACCACGCTTTGCTGGCGATTCTGTGCCAGGTACTGTAGAGGGTACTGTGGTGAGTTTGGCCGATAAACTAGACACCTTAGTCGGTTACTTTGCCATAGGTAGTATGCCTACTGGCTCCCAGGACCCGTTTGCCTTGCGCAGGCAAGCCCAGGGGATCGTCCAGATCCTTTTGCAAGGCGGTTATGATGTGCCCTTGAAATCGCTGATTCGCGCAGCTGAAGACGCCTACACAAATCTAAGCCTCGGGGAAGACAAGGGCCGGGCGTTGCTGGAATTCTTCTTAGCTAGGTTGCGTGTCTTGTTTATAGATCAGGGGTATGCCTACGATGTCATCGATGCAGTCATGGCCTCGGGCGATGATCGAGTTCAGAATCTCTTACGAAAGGTGCAAGCCCTAACGAAATACGCCAAGGATGGTGGATTCCAAGATCTGATGACGGGTTTTGAGCGGGTGGCAAATCTAGCAACGAAGTACGATGAACAGTCCCTAGATCCTGGCGCTTTCACTCCAGCGGATCAAAAGTTTCACCAGGCACTGCAGGAGCTCGACCAGGCCAGCCAGGCGTTTGTGACTGGACGAGATTATGACTCCGTTCTCCAAGGCTTGGCTCAGTTCAGAGTAGTGGTGGATCAGTTCTTTGCTGCTGTGATGATTATGGATCCAGACCTAGCTGTACGGGGCAATCGTCTTGCACTTCTGGATAAAGCTCTTGGTTTGTATAGTTTGTGTGGTGATTTACGCCAAATTGTTGTAACTAAGTAAAGAAGCGCACTCGGTGCAGGAAAACAAAGTATTGTACAGAATAATATCCGTTGGTATTTTGAGGCTTCCAGATGCTTCCTTTAGAACATCTGGGAATGAAATAACATGGATGTAATTCCCCAGTGGGGAAACACAGATAAACAAGACAAGAAGGAGGATACATAATGACAACTAAATGGGTTTATTTCTTTGGTGATGGCCAGACAGATGGTCAGCAGCACGAGAAAAATCTAGTTGGTGGTAAAGGTGCCAACCTAGCCGAAATGGTGGAGCTCGGTATACCGGTACCAGCAGGTCTTACGATTTCGGCCGATGCCTGTACCGCATTTTATGCTAATGGAGAAAAGTGGGTGGATGGTCTAGAAAAGCAGATTAAGGAGAATCTGGTCCGGATTGAGGAATCCATGGATGCCAAGTTCGGTGACAAAGAGAATCCTTTGCTTTTATCGGTTCGCTCCGGCGCTAGGGTATCTATGCCAGGTATGATGGATACCGTTTTGAACTTGGGTCTCAATGATGAGACAGTGGAAGCATTGGCAAGCAAATCGGGCAATCCTCGCTTTGCCTGGGACTCCTATCGGCGTTTCCTGCAAATGTATGGTGACGTTGTTATGGGTGTTGATCATGGCCTCTTTGAAGAAGCACTTGCTACAGAACGCGAAAAGTATGGAGTGAAGCTCGATAACGAGCTTTCGTTAGAAGCACTGAAAGACCTAGTTGCAGATTACAAGGCCATCATTCAGAAATCTGCTGGCAAGTTGTTCCCCAACGATCCATTTGAGCAACTGCGTGGTTCGATTGATGCTGTGTTCCGGTCTTGGAATGGAGCCCGTGCCATCCGTTACCGCCAGATTAACCATATTCCTCATGAGTGGGGAACAGCAGTAAACGTGCAAGCGATGGTTTATGGTAACATGGGTGCTAACTCCGGTACCGGTGTAGCCTTTACTCGCGATCCTTCCACTGGTGAGAATGTCTTCTATGGAGAATACCTCATGGATGCTCAAGGTGAAGACGTTGTGGCTGGAATTCGCACACCACATCCCATCGCACATCTTCACGAAGATATGCCGGCGGTCTATGATGAGTTGGTGAAGATCTATAAGCTTCTAGAAAATCACTACAAAGATATGCAAGACGTAGAGTTTACGATTCAAGAGGGCAAATTGTACATGTTGCAGACCCGGTCTGGTAAACGTACAGCGACCGCTGCGGTACGCATGGCGGTAGAAATGGTAGAGGAAGGCCTCATCGACAAGAAGACGGCCGTGTTGCGGATCGAACCTGAGCAACTCGATCACCTCCTGCACCCCATGATCGATCCTAAGGCGGAGTATGACGTAATCGCTACTGGTTTGCCAGCTTCCCCTGGTGCTGCTGCAGGTCGTATTGTATTCACCGCAGAAGAGGCTGAAGTATGGAAAAACCGTGGTGAAAAGGTGATCTTGGTCCGTAATGAGACCTCCCCAGAAGATATCGGTGGTATGGACGTTGCCGAAGGTATCCTAACCGCTCGGGGCGGAATGACCTCCCACGCCGCTGTAGTAGCCCGTGGTATGGGTAAGTGCTGTGTGGCCGGCTGTGCCGCTGCTCAAATCAGCGAAGCGAATCGGACACTGACTTTCGGTGACACCGTGCTCAAAGAGGGCGACTGGGTTACACTCAATGGCTCCGTAGGCGAAGTAGTCGTAGGCATAGTTCCCATGGTAGAAGCAGAAGTAGCTGGCACCTTTGCCACCCTAATGGCCTGGGCTGATGAGTTTAGGGCGCTGGGCATTCGTACCAACGCTGATACACCCCATGATAGCCAGACTGCACTAGAGTTTGGTGCAGAGGGTATTGGCCTGTGCCGTACTGAGCACATGTTCTTTGATGGCGAACGCACCTCGCTCGTGCGCCAGATGATTTTTGCCAGTAACAAAGCCGGTCGAGAGGCTGCTTTAGCTAAATTACTTCCTTTCCAAAAAGGCGACTTCAAAGGGATCTTCAAAACAATGGAAGGCTTGCCTGTAACAGTTCGTCTATTGGATCCTCCATTGCACGAGTTTGTTCCCCATGATGCGGAGACCATCAATAAACTTGCCGCAGACATGGGTTTAACCGTTGATACGTTGAAGGCCCGGATTGCAGCTCTCGAAGAGATGAATCCCATGCTTGGCCACCGTGGCTGTCGCCTTGGAGTCACATACCCTGAGATCTACGCCATGCAGGTCAGAGCTATTGCCGAAGCTGCTGCCGAGCTAACGAAAGAAGGGGTCAAGGTCCTTCCAGAGATCATGATTCCGTTAATTGGCACTGTTGAAGAGCTACGGCTAATGAAGGAAGTTTCTGTGGAAGTTACAGAGCAGGTTATGCAGCAAATGGGAGTCAAGTTCAATTACCTGGTGGGCACCATGATGGAGATCCCCAGGGCTTGTATTGTTGCCGATGCAGTAGCAACGGAAGCAGAGTTCTTCTCCTTTGGCACTAACGACTTGACCCAGATGGCCTTTGGCTACAGTCGTGACGATGCTGGCACTTTCTTGCCTGAGTATGTGGAGAAAGGCATTTTGGGTCGGGATCCCTTCCAGTCCCTCGATCAAGTCGGGGTAGGTGCTTTAGTACAAATGGGTGTTGATCGGGGTCGCTCAACCAAACCCGATTTAAAAATTGGTGTTTGTGGTGAGCATGGTGGAGACCCTGCCTCCATTGACTTCTTCCATCGAGCTGGGTTGGATTACGTAAGTTGCTCGCCGTATCGGGTGCCTATTGCCCGCTTGGCTGCTGCCCAGGCTAATGTCCGTAATCCTCGCTAGTTAGCAGATCAGGGAGGGAGGAAAACCCTCCGTTTGTGGGGAACCCATACTATATGGTGTGGGTTCTCTTTTTTGCCCGGGAGCCTAAAGGAGGTGCTGGGTATAGCTCGCTTTTCTGACGAATGGATTGAACAAGTCAAATCTTCTATCGATATCGTGGAAGTTATCGGCCGCCGCGTTGAGCTCAGGCAAAACGGCCAGAATTACGTAGGGTTGTGCCCATTTCATAGCGAGAAGACTCCTTCGTTCTCTGTCAACGCCGAAAGACAGTTTTATCATTGTTTTGGTTGTCAGACCGGGGGTAATGCGATCAACTTCCTGATGGAAACAGAGCACCTCTCTTTTCCAGAAGCCGTGACCAAGCTCGCTGAGGAGAAAGGGATTCCTGTACCTGCTGTTTCCACGCAGGAACAGCAAAAAGAAGCCCGCCGTGACGCACTCCGTCAAGGGAATGAGCTGGCTGCCCGTTATTACTACCGCAATCTGCGCCTCCCAGCAGGCGAGGGGGCCCGCGCCTACTTGCAGGGGCGCGGGATTAGTGAAACTCTCGCCCGAGACTTCTACCTCGGTTATGCCTCGGATGAGTGGGATGGTTTGGCTCGCTTTCTGGAATCGGAAGGATTCGATCTGCCAGTTGCGCAAGGGGCAGGGCTTATTACTGAAGGTAAGCAGGGTTACATCGACCGTTTTCGCGGCCGCCTGATGTTTCCTATTTGCGATCACTTAGGACGGTTTATAGGCTTTGGGGGTCGCAGCACTAGAGCGGGACAGCCGAAGTACTTGAACACCGGGCAAACCGAAGTGTTCAATAAGGGCTACATACTCTACGGTTTGAACTGGTCCAAGGATGAGATTAAGGCCAAGGACCAGGTGATTATTGTGGAAGGGTATACCGATTTGATTTCGCTCTTCGCAGTAGGCATTCGCAATGTTGTCGCTTCCCTTGGTACCGCCTTTACCCCAGCCCATGGAAAGCTTTTAAAACGCTTTTGTTCCGGGGCGATCATTGCCTTTGATGGTGACAGTGCGGGGCAAAAGGCCACCCTCCGGGGGATGCAAATTCTACATGAAGCAGACCTACATGTCCAGGTAGCTGCCTTGCCAGACGGGCAAGATCCAGACAGCTTTGCTCGCGCCTTTGGTGCCTCCAAGGTTGATCAGTGGCTGAATGAAGCCCGCCCTTTTAGGGAGTACCAAATTGATAGAATTATTTCCCAACACGATGTAGAAACTAGAGAAGGAAAACTACGTGCCTCTACAGAAGTTGTAACAATACTCGCCGAACTCAGTAGCGCTTTGGAACGAGACGAATACACTGCCTATGCTGCCCAACGTCTCGGCGTACTCGAACGCTCCCTTGCTACCGAAGTTCGGGAAAAGTTGGGAATAGATAAGGCTAAGCCTACGCACAATAGGCGTAAACGAAATTTAGCATCCGCTCCTGCAGGGGAAGAACTCCGGGAGAGGGAAATTATCAGGTGGCTTTTGTTGCAACCTCGATACTTGACTCATTTGCTCGAGCGTGGTGTAATGGCGAGCGATTTCCATCATCCCGACTATTGCCGTGTCTATGTGTCCTTAAACGAAAACTCTTCTGACCCGGAGAGCACTGCAGTGGCCAGTCGGTTATTGTCTCTACCGGGACCGATTCCAAGCTGGGACGATTGTTTACGATCATTTTCTATAGTTTTAACGAAACGAAGATGGCAGAAGATAGAGGAAAAACTTTCCCTCTTGGAGAATGATAGGAAGGGTTTTGATATTCGTATGGAATTATATCAGTTATTAATGGAGTACTATGATGTCTTCAGTACAAAGCATTCATAGCATCCGAAGGAAAGGGGGTTGTCATGTTGAACAAGAAGGAAGTAAACATTCCTGATGAACATCGTGTAGCAATTAATGAGCTGTTAGACAAGGCCAAGAAGCGTGGTATGGTTACGTATCGCGAAATTATGGATACCCTTCAAGATGTTGAGCTTTTGCCTGAACAGATTGATGGGATTTACG
>WPCH01204750.1_pt1 | contig 10672 bp, 11 predicted proteins | sample 5399881 | NCBI WGS metagenome assembly WPCH01 (sample SAMN12869468, study PRJNA574797) | sludge metagenome | isolation source: wastewater treatment of pH5 | place: China:Beijing | collected 2019-05-20 | reverse complement strand
CATACCGAACACAGCAGTTAAGCCCTTCAGCGGTGATGGTACTGCCACATCTCGTGGTGGGAGAGTAACTCGCCGCCAAGATTAATTTTCATTGGTAGCAGTGGCTTGCACAAGGCGAGTCACTCGCACGCCAAGATTAATTTTGAAAAACCTCGTACATGGTACGGGGTTTTTTGTTTTTTGTGATGCAATTAAGATTAACATGAAATGTGTGGGTGAGGATGAGGCATGGGTTACTAATCTATCTATCGGAGTGCATGTTGCGTACTGAGTCTCATATTCCACAAAACAGACCCCAGCTAACTTTAGAGTTAATTGGGGTCGCTATTTTTCGCTATTGTGTCAGATCACTCTTTAGCATGACAAGCCCCTTAGTTTGCTCGCGGTGGCAATTCTGTCAACCGCTAGCATATAAGCGCCCATGCGCAGTGAAGTCTCTGACTTTTGAGCCGTATTCCAAACATCATTAAAGGCTTTGACCATGATACTTTCAAGCTTTTGATTGATCTCTTCTTCTTCCCATTTGAAGTTCTGGAGGTTTTGTAGCCATTCAAAGTACGACACTACAACTCCGCCAGCATTGGCCAGGATATCCGGGACCACTATAACGCCTTTATCTTCTAAGATTTTGTCTCCTTCTCCAGTTGTGGGTCCATTGGCGCCTTCCACAATTACTTTCGCCTTAATACTGGGAGCTGTTTTTTCTGTAATCTCATTTTCTAATGCTGCAGGAATAAGTATATCCACATCAAGTTGTAACATTTCTGCGTTAGAAATTCTTTTAAGGCCTGACAAATTATAGTCTTTTAGGGTTCGCCCACGTTCTGCACTTAAGAAATCTATGATCTGCTCGATGTCTAAGCCTTCTTCTTGATAGACTCCGCCAGACACATCGCTTATGGCCACGATCTTACACCCTTCACGATGGAGGAACTTGGCAGAAGTACCACCGACGTTCCCGGCCCCTTGCACTGCGACTCGTGCGCCGGCCAAGTCTAGCTTAGTTTTTTTTGCGATTTCCCTCGTCATCAGCATAACGCCGCGACCTGTCGCTTCGCCTCGGCCTAGGGACCCGCCGACTGGAATTGGCTTGCCTGTTACTACTCCTGGAGTTAGCTGACCTCGCAGTGTACTAAAGGCGTCCATAAACCAGGCCATGACCTCCGCGTTGGTGTTGACATCTGGAGCAGGAATATCGATATGGGGCCCAATGATGGGATAAAGAAGCGTAGAATATTTTCTTGTCAACCTTTCCAACTCACCTTTAGACAGCTTTGATGGATCAACAGTTATTCCACCCTTGCCTCCTCCGTAGGGAACATCGACTACTGCGCACTTAAAGCTCATGATTGCGGCAAGGGCCTTAACCTCATCCATATCAACGTTTTGATGGTAACGAATTCCACCCTTGTAGGGGCCTCTGACACCAGAATGTTGTACCCTATAGCCTTCAAACACCCTTATGGATCCATCATCCATTCTTACAGGAACCGAGACCTTGAGCTCCCGCTCGGGATACTTAAGCTGTATATAGTCGTCTTCTTCAATTTTAAGCATAGTAGCGGCTCGTTCGAGAGTTTTGAGCATTTCGTCGTATGGATTGTATGTGCTATTCATGTAATCACCTCTGCATCGTATTTTGGAAGGAAAATTTGCGTTTGCTATACAGTGTTGACTCTTTTCTTATCGTATGATCCAGGAAACGCTCTGTCAACTTAGTGAATGGTGCCCCAATCTTCTGTAAGAACAGAAAAAGCGCTAGGTTTTATCCTGCGCTTTTAGACCTTTATATATTCACCCCATAGACCGTGCGGAAAATCTGTGATTTAATCTGTTTCTGTTTATCTTTTGGAATAGGATCAGGGTGACTCATAATCGTGAGTGGAACTGGCGGATCGTCTTTGTGTACTGGTGGCTGGAGATAACTAATATCATTGAGTACAAAATCCAAACGTTCGTAAAACTTGATTCTACGCTGAGCCTGGGGGGTATTATGAGCTTCAACCTCTAGAATGAGGGGTTTTGATATTCCCTTAAGGTACCGTTTAAGTGCGGCTGAGCCCAAACCTAAGCCACGCATGCTCTTGCGAATAGCAAAGTACTCTGCATAATTGAAGGTTGGAAAGTTCCAAATTGAAAGGAAGCCTCCTACTTTTTTCTTGTTCTTCACCAAAAGAATTTTGTAGTTCGGATCATGAATGAGCTCTTTCGCTTCCTCAAATGGCCGTGTTTCACTTGGGGGAAAAGCCTCTTCCATGATATCATAGACTTTTGGAAAATCTCTAGGTTCCAATGGTCCTAGATCAATATCCATTACTAAATACTCTCCCTTCGTAAATCTTACATCTAAGATACTTACTCGTTTATTATAACAGATTCTCAAGTCTTTTCAAAATCAGCCCTACTAGCCCGGCTAAGAAGTGGCATCAGCAACTTGCGGTAATTCCTAGAGTTATGCAAAGGACTTCTTTGGGTAGTCAAGAATTTCGATGTTTGGGAGAATAATGCAACCTTTTAGGTCTCTTGGGTCTCTAACTAAGTGAAAGGGGGCAAGACATGGAACCAATCGAAGCGCTGAAATTGGGAGAGGAAGCGGCCATTGCATGGTTAGTAGAAACCTTTTCCAAAAGACTTTTAAAAGCTGCAACACTCATGCTTGGCGATGAGCATCTTGCGGAGGACGCAGTTCAAGATTGTTTCATGGACGCGATTTCCCACATCTCAAGTTTTCGTGGGCAATCCTCTGTGTATACCTGGCTATACACAATCTTATTGCGTCGTTGCAATCGTGAAAGGAAGCGAGGTCTGCGCCAGATCCAAATCTTGAAAGAAGTGGAGCCATCCTTTGCTATTCCCCCGATAAGTGTAGACAATACCCTGCGAGAAGCCATCAAATCTTTGAAGTATAGATATCGGGAAGTAATAGTCCTTTTTTACTATGAAGAGTTTTCCATTAAAGATATATCTCTCTTGCTGGGCGAACCAGAAGGCACCATTAAAAATAAGCTTCATCGAGCTAGGCAGAAACTAAAGAATTTGTTGGAAAGGGAGGAAGACTTATGTATATAAAAGAGCGTCTAGAAGCAGAATTACAGGATGTCGCCTTTTCTAAGGAAAAACAAGAACAACTCACGGAAAGATTAGTACACGTAGCCCTGACTAAACGCAAATCAGCTGGTATCTTCGGGCACCTTCGGGACTTTTGGTATGGTTCCATAGAAATCCCCCTCTCCGCTGTTTTCGTGGGCTCTATCGTGATTTGCTTGGGACTCTGGAATACCTATTCTACTCTTTTTCTCATCGATCAAACCACCGCTGCCCTTGTCCTAAAAGTCCAGAGCGATGTTTCGTACATGATTAACCAAGGAGTGAGCGTACTATGATGAAGATTCGGGTAAAGAATAAGTATCTGATCGTTGTTGTCATTTTGGCCCTGGTGGCTATGGGTGCTGTTTACTTTGGGGGTGGAGATTACCTTTGGGCTCAGGCTAGGCGAGCCTCGAATGATGGAGACAATGTTAAGGCATTGGCCTATTATGATGCTTTAATCGATCGATATCCAAAGCACAGCCGGATTCCTGATGCTTTGTATTGGTCAGCAGAACTTCTTCCGAGTTTCCATACATTTAAGGCCACGTTCTTTCCTTTGCGCTCGGGGGTGACAGTAATCAATAATGAAATTCCAGAGTCCCACACCGGAACACTTTCGCGAGTGGAACGCTATTTGCGCATTCGAGAAGAATACCCACATCATTGGGCAGCCGCCCATGTTGATTACAAATTGGCAGATGCCTACCATGTGCTTGGTGATCCTCGCAGTGAAGAACTTTATTTAGTGACCCTGCGCGATGACAAGGCAACAGCAAGGCTAGATGCAGCAATGCGCCTTGTCCAGATTTATGAAGCCCAAAACCGCTTAGACGAAGCTTTGGCAGTCATAGACTATTGTCAGCTTCATTTACCAAACCACAATCCAGTTGAGGTTGAGATGAAGCGCGGGGATATCTTGGCCTTGACAAGAGATTACGGTGGTGCCCGCCAAGCCTATGAAAGAGTGCTTGTGATGGCCAAGGAGTCCGAAGACAGGCTTCGTACCCAGCCTTTGCATGATGCTCGCACCGGTGAGCCCATGGAAATTAGTATTGTACCCTATTATCAGGAGCGACTTAAAACGAAGCTAGACAGTTTAGGGTTGCAAGAAAGCGGAGAACCTGTCCTTGTACAGGGAAGGGTTACACTGTTGGGCGAACCACTATCTGGAGTTAATGTGTATGCAAATCAAATAATTGGCGATACTCGTTCCTACTTTACTGAACAACCAGGTCGATGGGTGACCTCTATAGATGGTACGTTCACCGGGAGCTTACCCCAAGCTACATTTGAGTTTGGGATTGGTTTGAATTACTATCAGGCCCAATTGGTGGAAGGCAAACACCTGCAGATAATCCATGGCGAGCTAGATCTAACGGCCCACGACAACGTACCTATGATAGAGTTTCGCTTTGTGGATCCAGTAAAAGTCCAAAAGCCAAGGGAAGAATTTGTCTATGATGGTGGTTCCATGGAAATAGAGTGGAGTGCCTACCCGGGTGCCCATGAATATGAGATATCGGTAATGGGGGTCATCGTAGATAATCCCTCCCATGTCAGCCCAAGAACGGAAAAGACTCAGCAAACGAGCTTTTTATTTGATGCTAGGATAATTGGCACCTTTGGCTCGTTGGGCAACGATTTACAGGGAGTTCATCCCAGCTTTATCATTGGACGTCCAGAAAGTTATGATCGCTTAAGAATTGTGGTGAAGGCAATAGATGAAGAAGGAAATATACTATCCTCCAGTGGAGGCCTAAGCTTCAGTGGAGGCATTCAAATTACAGGAGAGGTTGTAGTCCGAGAGGGACAGAGAAGTCAAGGGGAGCAACTCTTGCTTAACCGCGAGTATAATAAGGCCGTGGAACTCTTAGAGAAACAGGTAGAAGAAAACCCCAATGATGTAGATGCACTTTGGCTTTTGGCCCGCATCTACTTTTCTGGAACCCACGCCAAGGGTGAAGATCCGTGGGACACGCGAAACTTTGTCCATAGAGATTTGGGAAAGAGCCTTGAAACCCTCGAGCGAATCCGTGTTCTAGAACCATGTACTGAGGTAGATAATGCCATACTGACAGCTCGTACAGCTCTGGAGCGATATCCATAGGCGTCTTTAGACTTCTGGCAGGGATCTAAAGGAATCAGGAGAAGTTACACTGCAGTTAAAAACTTCCCAGTGCGTGAAGGAGTGGTTCGATGTTAGCGGAGTTTAAAAAATTTGCCATGCGGGGTAATGTCTTAGACCTTGCGATCGGTGTCATTATCGGTGGAGCGTTTGGCAAGATAACAACATCTTTAGTAAATGATTTGATTACACCACTTCTAGGCCTGGTTATTGGCAGAGTAGATTTGACATCACTGAAAGTGGTTTTGCGGGAGGCCAATGGAACCACTGCTGAACTTGCCGTGACCTATGGTATTTTTCTACAGAATGTTCTTGATTTTCTCCTCATTGCCTTTAGTATCTTTATGGTCATCCGCTTTATCAACCGATTTAAGAAAAAGGAAGACGAGGCGCCTCCTGCACCACCTGCCCCACCAAAGCCATCCAACGAAGAAATACTGCTTGGCGAAATCCGTGATTTGCTTAAAGAACAAAATATGGACCATATAGCCTGACAAGATATGACCGATTTGGTAAGTTCACACCGAATCGGTCTTTCCTTAACCTTCCACTAATGATTCGGCGTATTTTTTTTATTTCAACTATGATACAATGTGGGGTGAATATCATTTTGCAAACCTAAAAGCTGCAATCATTGGAGGAACATTGAAGTTGAAAATCGGAATAATTGGAAGACCCCAAGGGGGAAAAAGCACTCTGTTTCAGCTCTTAACTAACCATCAGGTTGGTTCTAATAATAAGACCCAAGTTGCCGTAGGAAAAGTACCCGATCCCCGTATGGAAGTATTGGCAAAATTGCACAATCCTCGCAAGGTGACCTATGCAACCATTGATTTCTGGGATGTACCAGGTTTTTTGCCTGGAAAGAATACGGGCGGCTTTCTACAATCCGTGAGTGATGTGGATGCCCTGGTCCTTGTAATCAGGGCTTTTGAATCGGATATTGTCCCAAGTTACAATGGGATCCAACCCTATGGTGACTTTAATGAAATTCAGCAAGAGCTACTCATTGCAGACTGGAGTCTCCTGGAGACCCGTTTAGAGAGAATTGCCAAACAACGGGCAAAAAATCCTCAGGCTGCAGAAGAGTTGGCGGTATTAGAGAAGTGTAAAGAAGTTCTAGAACAGGATTTGCCACTTCGAGAGTTGGAACTCAGCGATGAAGAAGAAAAACTGTTGCGAACCTATGACTTCTTGACCAAGAAGCCCCTTATTGTTGTGGTTAACTTGGACGAAGAACAAATGCGTTCAGGCAAGTATCCTCAGCAACAGGAGCTCGAAAGTGAGCTGGCCAGGATTAATTTGCCTTTGATTACAGTGAGTGCCCAAATCGAAACCGAAATTAGCGAACTGGACCCAGAAGACGCTGAGCTTTTTATGGAAGAACTAGGCATAACGGATTCGGGGATCTCCAGAATTGCCAGAACGGTCTACGCCTACTTGGGCTTGATTACTTTTTTCACCGCTGGTGAGAAGGAAGTTCACTCCTGGACCATCAGAAACGATGATACGGCAGCCCGTGCCGCGGGTAAGATTCACTCTGATATCGAACGAGGTTTCATTCGAGCTGAAGTCGTTTCCTACGAGGATTTGGTCAAGTGCGGAAATATTCAAACTGTGAAAGAAAAAGGTCTCTTCCGCTTGGAGGGGAAAGATTACAATGTCAAAGATGGCGATGTAATTACTTTTCGGTTTAACGTGTAGATAGAGGAGGCAATAAAATGGAAGTTCAGAAGAAGGCGCAAGAATTGGCCACAGCCATTACCAATAGTAGCGAATACCAAAGGATGCTCAAAGCCAGAGAAGGTGTGAATAGTCACCAAGCGGCTAAAGTAATGCTCCGTGATTTTCAAGAAAAACAACTAGAGCTACAGCAACAGCAGATGGCAGGGCAAGAAATAACCCCACAACAAGAAGAACAGTTGCAAGGTCTTTTTGGAGTCATCTCAGTGAATCCTTACATTCGGGAGCTCTTCGAGGCAGAATTCGCCTTTAGTGGTTTGATGCTCCAGGTCAACGATGCCCTAGCTAGTGTGCTGGATCTTAAGGAAGACGATGAAGAAAGTGGAGAAGAGCCAAAACTCGAGATTCCTAAGAAGAGAATCCTCATTCCTGGGCAGGATAGTTAGGATCAGGTCATGGGTAAATTAAGAATTGGCACAGCTGGAATCCCCGCTTCTACCAAGGCTAGAAGCACGGCTAATGGCGTAAAGCGCTTAGCGGAGCTTGGCCTACGCCATATGGAAATAGAGTTCGTGCGGGGCGTCAGAATGGGTGAGGAAACAGCCAGAGCCATCAAAGATCTGGCAGAGGAGCATGACATTTCCTTAACTGTTCACGCTCCTTACTATGTAAATCTCAACTCCGCTGAACCAGAGAAAATCACCGCAAGCAAGGACCGGATTATTCAGGCGGCCCGAGCTGGTGCGTGGGCTGGAGCCACCAGCGTCACCTTCCATGCAGCTTATTATCATGATGATGACGTTGAGGAGGTATATGGACGTGTGAGGCACCATGTGCTGGACATGTTAGAAACGCTTGATAAAGAAGAAATTGCTATTCGGCTCAGTCCCGAGACAACAGGAGGGCTATCCCAGTTTGGGACCTTAGAAGAACTGGTACGTTTGGGAGTCGATCTCCCAGGTGTGTATCCCTGCGTGGATTTTTCGCACCTCTTCGCGAGAAGTCTTGGGGAGTTTAACAGCTATGAACACTTTGCTGGTGCCCTGCAGTTGATCAAAGATAACTTGGGTGCAGATGCCCTTCAGGGGCAACACATCCACTTATCGGGTATCGAGTACGGACCAAAGGGAGAAAAACGTCATCTTCCCTTTGAAGAAACCGAACTCAAATATGAAGAGGTACTTAAAGCTCTGATAGATTTTGAAGTAGCAGGATGGCTCACCTGTGAGAGTCCGATCTTAGAAGAAGATGCCCTGATCTTACAGGGGTTGTATGAAAAGCTAAACAAAAATTAGGTGGGAGGAAAAATGGATGGAACGTGTGTATCTCAAACGAATTGGTGAACATGTAGGCAACGAAGTAGAAATTAGAGGTTGGCTTTATAATAAGCGTTCTAGCGGAAAGATTCAGTTCTTAATTATCCGGGATGGCACCGATTTGATCCAGGGCGTGCTAGTTAAAGCTGAGGTTGCAGAGGCGACTTTTGAAGCAGCCAAGACTCTCACTCAAGAATCCTCTGTAATTGTCCGCGGGATTGTTCGTGAAGAACCACGGTCGATGAGCGGTTATGAACTGTCTATTACTGATTTGGAGATCGTTCAAGTCGCCGAAGAATATCCGATTACACCCAAGGAACATGGCGTCGAGTACTTAATGGATCGCAGGCATTTATGGCTGAGAAGTCAAAAGCAACATGCCATCATGCTGATCAGAAACGAAATCATTAAGGCCTCTCGTCAATTTTTTGACGATCGAGATTTTGTCTTAATTGATGCGCCTATTCTAACACCCGCGTCCGTGGAAGGCACCTCAACGCTTTTTGAGACTGACTATTTTGATGATAAGGCCTATCTATCCCAAAGTGGGCAGCTTTACATGGAAGCTGCGGCCATGGCATTTGGCAAGGTTTATTGCTTTGGTCCCACCTTTAGGGCGGAAAAGTCCAAAACCCGTCGTCATCTCATGGAGTTTTGGATGATCGAGCCTGAAATGGCCTTTGTGGGTATGGATGAGAATATGGATGTTCAAGAAGAGTATGTCTGTTACATCGTTCAACAGGTCCTAAAGAACCGCAGAAAAGAACTGGAAATCTTGGAACGAGACATTAGCAAACTTGAAGCTATTGTAGGACCTTTTCCGCGAATCTCTTATGATGAAGCCATAGAGACTCTACAGAAGAGTGGCGTTGAAATCAAATGGGGTGAAGATTTAGGTGGAGGAGACGAAACCATCATTGCCAGCCAATTTGATCGTCCTGTCTTTGTCCATCGTTATCCTACGGAGATTAAAGCCTTTTACATGCAGCCAGACCCAGAAAGACCTGAGGTTGTTCTCGGCAGTGACCTCTTAGCCCCAGAAGGCTACGGTGAGATCATTGGCGGCGGTGAGAGAATTTATGATTTAGACTTAATTCAGCAGAGATTAAAGGAACACAATTTGCCTGAAGAGCAATATGCATGGTATATGGACTTAAGGCGTTATGGTACTGTGCCCCATTCAGGTTTTGGATTAGGTTTAGAGCGTACGGTTGCTTGGATTTGCGGGGTTCCTCACCTTAGAGAAGCAATTCCATTTGCTCGCTTGATTAACAGAATGTATCCTTAGGCTATCTTGTTCCCAAGAAAATAAGTAGTACGCCCAGTGCAGTTAGAACCAATTTGGACCAGGAAAGTTGGTTGCTGAGTCCAATCAATCCAATGGTACCAACCAAAGTAAGAATAATAGGTCCAATTAGACCTAGCATAGAGTTGATCTTGAGTGCCGTTTGTACCCGTCCGAATTTCAACATAAGCAGCCCAGCGGTGATTTCGATGGTACCTGCTAAGAGACGAAGTAAGGCCATGGTTAAGACGGCCCGTAGTTCTGTTGTCATAAAATCACTCCGTTCCAATTAATCCAAGATGAGAGAAGGGAAAGCCATGTTTGAATACCTTAGTAAGGCCGATTCTGAAATTTTGCAGGTGATCAGAAAAGAAACGAATAGGCAAAACCGCAATCTTGAGTTAATCGCCTCAGAAAACTTTGTGAGTCTGGCAGTTTTAGAGGCCATGGGAAGTCAACTCACCAATAAATATGCGGAAGGGTCTCCTGGTAGACGTTATTATGGTGGTTGTGAATATGTAGATGTGGCTGAAAACTTGGCCATTGACCGTGCCAAGGCACTCTTTGGTGCTGATCATGCTAATGTCCAACCCAATTCTGGATCCCAAGCGAATCAGGCTGTATTTTTTGCCATGCTTAAGCCAGGAGATACCATTTTAGGTATGGATCTCACCCATGGTGGTCACCTAACCCATGGTAGTCCCGTTAACCAATCGGGCAAATGGTTTGATGTGGTGCACTATGGTGTACGCAAAGAGGATGAGAGAATCGACTATGATATGGTCAGAGAGATGGCTTTAAAGCATCGTCCCAAAATGATTATTGCTGGAGCCTCGGCCTACCCCAGAGTCATAGACTTTGCCAAGTTCCGAGAAATTGCAGATGAAGTTGGTGCACTTCTAATGGTAGATATGGCCCATATCGCCGGCTTAGTGGCTACAGGGATGCACCCTAGTCCAGTTCCTTATGCTGATTTTGTTACAACCACAACCCACAAAACACTGCGGGGACCCCGGGGTGGGATGATTCTTTGCACCAAAGACCATGCCAAAGCCATCGATAAAGCTGTTTTCCCAGGAATGCAGGGTGGCCCCTTGATGCATGTGATTGCAGCTAAGGCTGTGTCCTTCTTGGAGGCACTAAAACCTGAGTTTAAGGACTACCAACAGAGGG
>WPCH01010549.1_pt1 | contig 10692 bp, 11 predicted proteins | sample 5399881 | NCBI WGS metagenome assembly WPCH01 (sample SAMN12869468, study PRJNA574797) | sludge metagenome | isolation source: wastewater treatment of pH5 | place: China:Beijing | collected 2019-05-20 | reverse complement strand
TCAAAACCTTACCATTTTCTACCAAATCCCCTGTGCTCGCTTCCTTCACCGGAAACGGGAACAAAGTATTCAACCGGTCAGCAAAGCTCTTGGTAAAATCCTTAGGCATATGCTGCACTACCACGATTCCAGCTGGTAAATTCGGAGGTAAATGACTAAAGACTTCTTCCAAAGCCTTAGGACCACCTGTTGATGAACCAATGATCACAAGTTTCTCCGCGGCCCCTGTAGCTGGATCGGAAAAGATCGGCAAAACTCGGCTCTTCTTGGGTCTGGGAATATCAAGGAGGGCCGTAGCAGCCAGACGTACTTTCTCCTTAATCTCAGAAGCAATGGTATCCAAATCAGCAGAAATTGGGCCTGAGGGCTTTGAAATAAAATCAACTGCCCCAAGTGACAACGCATGAATGGTTGTTTCTGAACCTTTACGTGTTCGACTACTTAACATTACTACGGGAACTGGCTTATTTTTCATGATTTGCTTCAGAGTCTCGAGCCCATCCATGACAGGCATTTCCACATCTAAAGTAACCACGTCCACGTCTAAGCGGGCCAACTTTTCTAAAGCATCCTGGCCATTTCGGGCGAATCCCGCAACCTTTAAGCCAGGATCTCCGTTGATAATTTCAGTGATTAACTTACGCATAAACGCACTGTCATCTACTACTAAAACCCTAATAGGCATCATCGTCACCTCAAATCTCAATGGCCTCTTTTCCGATGGCTGTGACAGTCACGACTCCGTCTTCAACAAAAAAGCGCATTTTGCGCCCATGACCACCTGCCACATCCTTGCCTACAATGGGAATACCATGAACACCTAAGAGTTGTTCCACCGCGTCGATGTTTTTTTGACCGATGCTTGTACTATTTGTTGTTAAATTAGGGAAAAGGTTGGCGCCTCCAGCCAATTTGGCCTTGAGGCGGGATTTTGCAGCCCCTAGTCTAACCGCCTCATCAATCATCGCGGGAACTCCCGTATCGGCATATTTACCTGGTGGTGCACCTAAGTCATTATCCCTACTTCTAGGAAGAAAAATATGTCCCATGACTCCAACTTTCGCAATTGCATCATACATAGTCAAACCAATACACGAACCAAGACCCACAGTAGTCAAAATACCCTGCGTCTTAAAAGAGGCAATCTGCCCCATATTGACAAACACTTCTGCCATCATACTTCCTCCAAACCAAACATACGAGCGATCTTCCTAAAGTCATCGTCATCCGGAAGAAAAATGATGTTTCCTTCAATGGATTCGCCATCAGCGAAGAACTGAGTGCGAATCACGGTAACCTCATTGACAACTTGTGCCCCCGCTAGGACACTTTCCCAGACCGCACCGGCCATATCGATGGCCACCCCAGGAACACTGGGAGCCATAAGTAAACCTGTCATTTTTGCTAGCGCATTTAGATAGGACGTCACCATAATATTACCCAATTCTTGCAGAGCTGACCGGGCCAACTCATCCATTTCTCCGCTATCGTCTCCAATTAAAAGCCGCAGTAGCACACTGGCACTATCTAGCGGCTGAAGAAACGCCATGTGTCCTTTAACATCTCCAGACACAACAACAAAGATGCCGACTACTACTTGGTCTGACCCTCCTAGATATTCAGCAGCTTCAGAAAACGGCAGCATTTGAGCATCGGGTACGACTAACTGAAAGAGTCGTCCGCTGAGCATTTGTGATAACGCGGTGGTGGCATGTCCTGTACCAATGTTAGCTAGTTCCTTAAGGAAGTCTAACTTCACATCATTCATTACAACACCACCCCCTACGAACCTATTTTTCGCAACGATTCCACTACTCGTTCAGCATCAAAGGGTTTCACCAAAAAATCTCTAGCGCCAGCGCTAAGAGCCTCAATAACCATGGGCTTTTGCCCCATGGCACTACAAACAATAATCTTGGCCTGTGGATCGACTTTCATGATCTCTTTAATGGCCGTGATTCCATCCATCTTGGGCATGGTGATATCCATGGTCACCATATCAGGTTTTAACTCTTTATACAAGGCGATAGCTTGTTCACCATCGCCGGCCTCACCCACAACGTCATAACCATTCTTTTCAATTACGTTTTTAAGTGTCATACGCATAAATGCGGTATCGTCGGTAATCAATACTGTCTTACCCATTAGCTCAACTCCTATCCGATTAGAGTACTATTGTCGATAATAAGGGCAATAGTACCATTGCCCAACACTGTCGCACCTGCAATTCCTTGAATGTCGTTGAGGATACCTTTGATGGACTTAATTACGATCTCTTGTTGCCCAATGAGATCTTCAACGACGAAACCTACCTTGTTACCTCTTATCTCCACAATAATAACGGGTAGAGGTTCATCACTCTTCAGAGGTTCAAAACCTAGGCACTCGGCCAAATCATAGAGTGGTACAACTTCTTCACGGAGCAAGATAACATCATGTTGCTGTACCGTTTTAATCTGGCTTTGCTCCACTTGAATATTCTCTCTCACGGCTTGAATGGGGATTGCAAGGGTTTCACCGTCAGCCACCACTAACAGCGCTTTAATAATGGCCAACGTTAGAGGAAGCTTGATGATTGTTCGCAGATAAAGACCTGGTTCTGATTCTATTTCAATAGTACCGCTCAAAGACTCCACGGTGGCCTTAACTGCATCGAGCCCAACACCCCGCCCCGAAAGATCCGTTACTTCTTGTGCTGTGGAGAATCCAGGTTGGAAAAGGAGGTCAGCCGCTTCCTGCACAGATAGCTCACCACTGTTCTCTGGTAGAAGACCCCGTTCAATACCCTTTGCTCTAATTCGTTCTACATTCAACCCTTGACCATCATCACTGATCTCAATTAAAATGTGACTGCCTTCATGACGAGCGCCTAAGCGGATCGTACCTGTTTCAGGCTTCCCTTTGGCAATCCTTTCTTCTGTGGGTTCAAGGCCATGATCAATAGAGTTTCGAATCAAGTGGACTAAGGGGTCGCCAATCTGGTTAACGATTGTACGATCTAACTCTGTTGTTTCTCCAAATATGTCTAGATTTATGTCTTTACCACTGGTTTGGGCCAAGTCCCTAACCATACGGGGAAAGCGATCAAATACTTGTTTTATGGCCACCATCCGTAAACTCATGGCAGCATACTGAAGTTCTGTTGTAACTCTATCAAGCTGATCCAATGCCCCTATGCTATCTTCCCCCTTGGCCATTTCTACCACCTGGGTACGACTGGTCACTAATTCGCCTACAAGGTTAATAAGCTTATCTAAACGTTCGGTTTCAACTCGAACTAAGGCTTCTGGTCGATGTTGTTTGACCACGGGGTTGGTTGCTTCATTGGTTGCTACAGGTGTTTTTGATTGTGCCGCGACACTAGAACTGGCAGCCGTTTCTTGGGAAGTTAGTTCCATAGGATCTAACGCACTATCGAGAAGATCCACCTCTACGGTCCTAACTTCAGAGATACCTTCAACAAGTTTTCTTATCTGGTCTTGTGGCTCTTTGGTCAAAATAGTCAGAATAAAAGTATCATCGAATTTTTCGTCTTCCAGTTCCTGTGCAGAAGGGTTACTCTGGATGATCGTGGCCACTTGCTCAATGGCTTGAAAAACAGTGTAAACTCGCACCGATTTCAAGATTGTATCGGAGCGCAGAACAACCTTCACCATAAAGGCTGTATAACCTTGAGCCATTCCCTGTTTGATAGTTTCGCGATTAAACTCGTCCAACTCAATGGATGGAGCGGTCAGTTCTTGGCCTTGCTGGAGTACTTCAGATGCCGATGTGCCACGGCTTAAAGCCTCAAGAGCAACAACCTGCTCACGGAAAGGCGTAATGGGGACTTCATTAATCGTTTGCTCCAATAACACTTCTAGCGTATCCACGGAGCGAAACAAGACATTGATCACATCCGTTGTAGCTTGAAGTTCATCGTTTCTCAATAGGTCTAAAACGCTCTCCATCTCGTGGGTGAATTCGGCGAGTTCATCAAAACCCATGGTACCCGCCATACCTTTCAGACTGTGAGCGGCCCTAAACATATCATCCACTGTGCCTTTGTCACTGGGATTCTTTTCGAAACTAAGCAAATCCTCATTCAAAGACTGAAGGTAATCACGGGCTTCTGCTGCAAACACTTCCTTAAATGAATTAATGTCCATGGACTTCTCCCTTCTATCTTACACTCACGATCCGGTCTTGCGGTGTAGCAATTTCGGTAATCCTTACGCCGAACTGTTCGCCCACGACCACAACTTCTCCTCGAGCAATTAGTGTGTCGTTTGCAAATAGTTCGATTGGTTCACCGTGCAATGATTCAAGTTCCATAATGTGACCGGGACCTAGGCGCAAGATATTATCGATGGACATCTTCGTACGGCCCAGTATGGCTCGGACTTGTACAGGGATGTCTCGAATCAAGTCCACATTAATGTTTCCTAAATCATACGGAGCCTCAGAATAACCTCTTTGTCCATGTGGAGTTTGTGGCAGTGGCTCCTGGGTCTTCTGTTGCACCGTTTGCTGCCTAAGATCAGCCCACTCCGTTGGCACGCTAGGCTCTTCGATCTTTACTTCTGATTCGGGTGGCATGAGACTCTTAACCATATCTCTGGCAAAATCAACTCTTATGATCTGCAAAATTGTACTATCTACTAAGTCTTCGATCTCCATGCGAAAGGCAATGGTGACTACACGCTCGCCGGTTGCAATCCCATCCGTAATTGAATCATGGGACAAGTCGCGCCTCACGGTGTTGGGAGGAGAAATATCAATGACGCGTCCGAAAAGTTCACTCATCGAAGTTGAAGCTGATCCCATCATCATATTCATGGCCTCTGTCACCGCGCTAAGATAAAGATCATCGAGTTCGGATGGTGGATTGGTACCATCGTCTCCCATCATAAGATTCCCTATAACTAGGGCATCACGTTCATGAATAACAAGAACGTTCGAACCTTCTAATCCATCTACATAACCTACATTAACAACGATGCAAGGTACTGGATATGAGTCCGTTATAGATCTAGGGGTACTTAAATAGACCTTAGGTACCGTAATACGCACCTTACGGTTCACTAAGGTACTCAAAGCTGTTGCTGCTGACCCCATTGAAATGTTTCCAATTTCAGCTAAAGCATCTTGCTCTATGGGGGTTAAATAGGCATCGATGTCCATATCGTCAGAAAACTCTTGGTTCAAATCCCCGTTCAGTAGGGCATCTAACTCTTCTTGAGTCATGACTCCATCACTCATGGCCTAGCCCTCCTTCATCTGGATCACACACTGTAGTCACTACCACTCCTAAGCGCTCTCCTAGCCTGCCTGGTGTTCCTTTAAACTTGGTCATGGAACCAACCTTAATATCCAAAGTCTCGTTCTTTTTTGTCTGAAATGGAATCACATCACCAGGGGCCAATTCTAAAAGATCTTGTACAGCTACGGTTGTCTTGCCTAATTCAACTTCGATTGGAACAATGGCAGAACGAACCTTAGCTCTAAGAAGTTCAATCCGCTTAGGATCCGGTTGTTGAAGTGACTCGAACATGCGAATATGAGTCAAGTTCTTCATGATCGGCTCTAAGGTGCGATGAGGAAGACAGATGCTAATCATGTCACTGGTGTTGTTAAGTTCAAAGCGCATGGTCACAAGGGCCACTGCATCCCTCTCTGCAACCACTTGTAAAAACTGGGGATTGTTCTCCATATGCTCTAACTCGAATTTAAGCTCCGCCACTTCTTGCCAAGCATCCCCAAGAAGTGAGGAAAACACACTTATTACTTGACGCTTCAACACCGCAGTCTCAATATCAGTCAAGCCCCGCGAACGGCCCATGGGTATCCCGTCTCCACCGCAAAGTCGGTCATGGAGCAAAAATGCGATATCCGGTGTTAATTGCATGATCGCATAACCGCCCAAGGGATGTACCTTAAACACACTCAGCACCGATGGGTTCGGTAGCGAACGCACGAAATCTCCAAAAAGGATCTGCTCAATAGACTGCACCCGCACTTCAACTTTGTTACGAAGTTTCGCCGACATATATCCTGAATATGTGCGACTAAACTGTTCATGGATTCTGTGCAAAGCTCTAAGGTGTTCCTTCGAAAACTTGTTTGGCCTGCTAAAGTCATAAACGGGGTCTGCCTCGTCCGTGGTGGCGGTGGTCTCAATTTCCAGATCGGGCTCGGATGCGGCTCTAATCAACAGATCTATTTCTTCTTGTGACAAAATATCATGCATTGAACCCACCTCCTTTTATATAAACTCCCTTTTATACTATCGGCATGTCCAGCTTAACCCTTGAGTACGTTTCTACTCAGCCTCGGGTAAGTCAAGTTCTTTGACGGTCTGGAGTTGGATCGCTTCTTCACTGCTGAGTATCTTATCCACCTCTAGCAGGATCAGTAAACGATCATCTACTTTACCAACACCAGCCAAATACTGAGCGCGCAAACCAGCGATATTGCTTGGAGGTGGTTCAATGGCATCTTCGGACAAACGTAAGGTTTCGGTCACAGAGTCTACGATAAAGCCTACCATATTGTTGTTTACCTCAAGCATAATAATCCGGGTATGCTGAGTCTCTTCTTGTGGAGCGAGGCCAAAGCGTTTGCGCAAAGATATTACAGGAATAACCTCACCACGTAAATTTGTCACACCTTCAATATAATCAGCAACATGGGGAAGGCGCGTGATGTGGCTAAGTTTGACGATTTCTCGCACATCCGTAATCTCCACACCAAATTCTTCGTCATGTAGCTTAAACACTACTAGTTGTTTCTCTTTCATAAAGTTTCCCTCCACTGGAAGCCTATTTTGGGTAATACAAGAGTTTCCTTTAACTTATTTCTACTTTGTCCAGTCTTTTCCTTCCCGAGGAGGTGAGAATAAAAAACCCCAGGCTTCCCTGAGGCAATTTTTAATCTTTCGGTTTCCTCAGTAATGCTAAGATACTACTAAAGACAATGGAGGCTGAAAGCCCCAGTCCGGTAATTTCAAAGGCGCCGGTAAAGAGACCTTCCCAGCCCAATCGTTTAACCTCAGACAGCATTCCTTTCGTTATGGAACTACCAAATCCCAGAACCGGAATCAAAGCACCAGCCCCCGCAAACTCTTGAAATGGTTCATAAAGTCCCAAACCACTCAAGACAGCGCCAAGACAAACAAGCCCAACAAGTAAATGGGCATTGCTACACTTTGTGGTGTCGATGATCAACTGACCGAGGGCACATATGGCACCACCAATAAGAAAAGCTATAAGATACTGCAAACAACTCCCCCCCCTTAGGCCTCAAGGGCAATGGCATGGGCAACACATGGAATAGAATCACCCTGCAACACCGATAACGGACTTAAAAGAGCGCCTGTGGCAACTATCAAGGCACGCTTTGCCTTGGCTGACTTAAGCATGTTAAGGGCATAGCCTAGTGTCATCACGGCAATGCAGGCAGCACCACTACCTCCGGCGCCTGTCTTTTGCCCGTCACCGTAGATTTGACTTCCCCCATCTTGCAAACGGTCTAAACCCGAGTACTGCTCCTTAGTTAAGAGTAGCCTAAGCATCTTCCGCCCTTGTTTACCAAGATCTCCTGTGAGAACCAGATCATAGTCGTCAAGACTGCGGTTCGTGTCTTTTAGATGTTGCTTAATGGTTGCAAGGGCTGCTGGCGCCATGGCACTTCCCATATCTTGGGCATCTTTTAGTCCCATATCCACGATGGCCCCAAAGGTGGCATGAGTGAGCCTTGGACCTTGGTCAGAAAAACCTAAAATGGCTGCCCCCGCCCCAGTCACCGTATGTTGATTGCTGGAAATGTGTTGGATGTTAAGTTCAATGGGATAACGAAACTGTCGCTCAGCCGTCTGATAATGGCTGGCTGTTCCGATTAACACTTGTTCAGCAAAATCTCCATGTAGCAAAACTCCGCCAAGGCCTAGAGCCTGGGCAAAGGTTGAACAGGCTCCGTACACGCCCAAGAAAGGCGCGTTATATGTACGAGCAGCAAAGGCTGACGAAGTAATCTGGTTGAGGAGATCACCAGCGATGAAGAACTGTAGATCCTCGATTTTCGTGTTATTTTTCTGTAACGTCTTTTCAATAGCCATCTCCAACATAAGACGCTCGGTTTTCTCCGGAGTCTTCTGACCCAAAACATCATCTGGAAGAATTTCATCAAAGTCTAATGCGTGTGGTCCCTTCCCTTCGATGGGACCCACCACCGTATAGGAACTGGTAATACGGGGTTCTTTGCCAAAAGTTACTGTCTGGGATCCGAGACGATTACTCACCACCTGACCTCCTTAGAATAACCAGAGTACGACAGCTTTGATCAACGACACGATAAAACCAGATAAGATACCAAAAACAATGACAGGTCCTGCGATAACGAACATCTTTGCCCCCATGCCAAGTAAGAGCCCTTCTCTACGAAATTCCATAGCAGCCGATGTGACCGTATTGGCGAAGCCAGTAATCGGTACGGCGGCGCCCGCTCCTCCCTTTTCTGCCAATTCGTCATAAACGCCAAAAGCTGTCAAAATCGTTCCTATCAAGATCATGACAGCCAGGGTCACAGCAGCTGCCTCAGACTTAGTATTCTCGGCCTTTAAAGCAATGTCTAAGACTACTTGCCCTACTGCACAAATCATACCACCCACAAAAAAAGCCCACAGCATATTTTTGAGCAAGGGACGAGGTGGACTGTTTTGCTGCACAAGCTTCTGATACTCATGAGGTTTCACTTTCAGCACTCCTTCCGTTAACCATTCTTAGTATGTTAAAATTGGCTTAAACTATGCAAAAGCGGTGCCACTACCACTAGGTAGCGACACCGCTTTAACGATTCCTCTTTGATCTCTCTTTTCAATTACTTGCCCATATTGATAAACCCGATAATCGCGCCTATGGCACCCAAGGCAATACCTATGGTACCAAAGGTCTTGGCTGATTTAACATCTTTATCTGCTGAGGAGCGATAGGACTCAAATTCTTCTTCTAGAGCCTTAATCTGTCTTTCGAGGCGTTGCTCGCGAATTAGAGCTGCGTTAATTTGGGCATTTACGTCTGTAGAAAGCTGCGTCTTAACATCATCCAGCCCGGAGGTATCATCACGCAAAGCAAGAATCTCAGCTTGAAACTTATCCAGTTCAGTGGCTAACTCTGACCGTTTTTGCGTTTCACGTTGGAGCATTACTGCCACGTTTTGCAAGTCTCTTTCTAACTGTTGATTGTGCTCTTTAAGGGTCTTTAGATCAGCTGTAATTTGATTATCTGCATTCTGCAAAGTGGCGAATACTGCGCCTTTCTCCCCTGCCCAGTTTTCTAGACCGCTAATGGCATCACCTTGGAGCATAATCTCTTTTTCCAATTGGATCACGGCAGTCACTAATTCAGCTAAGCGAAGCGCGTTGTCTGACGAGTCTTCGTCCATCTGATACCGCACACTACCCACACCCGCTTGAACCTCTGTTAAGCTGTTTTGAAGAACGAGCATCTGATTTTGAATACCCTGGAGTTGATCCTCCAAACTAACCTGGGCACTGACAACCCTGCTCACCCTTTCTTCAGCAATGATCGAATTTTGATCAATGAGTCTAACTTCATCCCTTAGGCTCTGCTGATCTGCATACCAGGTTGCAAGATCTTCTTCAAAGCGTAATCTTAACTCGCTAATCTCCACGAGATCCCCCGAAGTACCTCTCACACGAGTAACTTCGATATCCTCTAGGAGCCGATTAATAACATTCGCCAAGGCGTATCGATCAACAGCCCGGGAGCCTTGAAATGTTCCATCTTCGAAGACCGTTAAATAACCTCTTGTAACTGCAGTATTTACTGCATGATAAGCCCAGTGATCCTTAGGTACGTCAGTAACATTGGCCGAAGCCATTACGGGAGTGATGATGTTTAGAAGCAGCACTGCAACCAACCCATAAACAATTCTTTTCTTCATTAAGTAAGCCTCCTCACCGTTATGGTTGAATTATGATGTCTTTATGTTCGATGACTAGAGCGGGAGCCTCGAGTATTCCTTGCTTCGTAAATACCCGAACGCCGTCTAGGTTAACTCTGGCAAGCCCAGCACTCTTCGCCCTAAAGTGAATTGTAACTAACGTGCCATAAGAATACCTAAGCTCTTGATTTGTTCCTCGATCTCCCTTTAGTCCTAGAACTTGACCTGTTTCATTGGAGACTGTAGGCATTTTCCAAAAGAGATTTACAGGTGGTGTCACCGTGCTATCCACAAAAAGAGTTCCCCTGGAGATATCAAGAGTCTTGCCAACAATTTCCAAATGGTCTGGGTTAAACGAGAGGTCCAATTCGGCCCCAATGAAGTCATGAATGTTAGTAGCCCAAATTGGTAGCGAGAAATATTCTCCGGCCTTAACCACTCCACCACGTGGCACTTGTGGTTCTCCTACCCAAACTTTAGATTTCAACTCTGGAACCAAAATGAACATGTTCTCTACTTTTTGCTGCCCCCGCTCATCAATGGTCCGAAGAGAATATGGTAGGGGTCCTGAAAAACCGTCCTTTGGTTTCAACAACCACTTAAATGACAGTTCCTGTCCTGGTTCAATGGTGCCCGGGAATCGTTTTGCATCTTGTCCGGTCACTAACTCTAACCCTAGAGGATACAGAATCTCAAAGGTACCTCCATAAAATTGGCTTCCTCCATCATTACGAATTACTGCTTTTGCCT
>WPCH01170229.1_pt1 | contig 10720 bp, 9 predicted proteins | sample 5399881 | NCBI WGS metagenome assembly WPCH01 (sample SAMN12869468, study PRJNA574797) | sludge metagenome | isolation source: wastewater treatment of pH5 | place: China:Beijing | collected 2019-05-20 | reverse complement strand
GCCCCGCGGAGGGCGAGCGGGCCTGGTTGGTGTTCGACGGGGTCTTCTACCAGTCCGACGTGTGGCTCGACGGGGGCTACGTCGGCGACACCGAGGGCTATTTCTTCGGGCACACCTTCGAGGTCACCGACCAGCTCCAGGACCGCGACGAGCACCTGCTGGCCGCGCAAGTGGTCTGTTCGCCACCGGGTGACCGCACGGCCAAGCGGTCCCTGACCGGCGTCTTCCAGCACTGGGACTGCATCGACCCCGACCTCAACCCCGGCGGCATCTGGCGGCCTGTGCGCCTCGAGCGGACCGGGCCCGTGCGACTCCGGCGCCTGTCGGTGGTGTGCACCGAAGCCGGCGGCGAGTCGGCCACCCTGCGCTTCCGGGCGTTCGCCGACACGCCCCGTCCGGGCATCGTGAAGATCGCCACGACGGTCGAGGGCCAGGAGCCCTACACCGAGGAGCTCAGCCTCGCGGCCGGCGAGAACCAGCTGGAGTGGACCGTCACGGTGCCCGAGCCGAGGCTCTGGTGGCCGTGGGCGCTGGGTGACCAGGCCCGCTACGAGGTCACCGTCGAGGCCATCGCCGAGGATGGCCGGGTCAGCCACACCCTGGAGCGCACCGTCGGCCTGCGCTCGCTGGTGTTCGACGACTGGCAGCTCTCGGTCAACGGGGAGCGGCTTTTCCTGAAGGGCGCCAACCTCGCCCCCACCCGAGCGCTGCTGGGCGAGGCCTCCGACGACGACGTGCGCCGGGACGTCGACCTGGCCCGGGAGGCCGGCCTCGATCTGGTCCGGGTCCACGCCCACATCACCACCCCCGCGCTCTACGACCAGGCCGACGAGCGAGGGATGCTCGTCTGGCAGGACCTGCCGCTGCAGTGGGGCTACGCGCGGTCCGTTCGCAAGCAGGCGGTGCGCCAGGCCCGCAAGGCGGTCGAGATCCTCGGCCACCACCCGTCGGTGGCCATCTGGTGCGGTCACAACGAGCCCTTGGCCCTCGATGAGCCCACCGGAGCGATGGCCGATCCCGCCGTGGCCCGCCGCATGGGGCTCAAGGCCCTGGCGGGCATGGAGCTGCCCACCTGGAACAAGACGGTGCTGGACCGGTCGATCAAGCGGACCATCGAGAAGGCTGACGGCTCCCGCCCGGTGATCCCCCACAGCGGCGTGTGGCCCCACCTCCCCCGCCTGGACGGCACCGACAGCCACCTCTACTTCGGCTGGTACCACGGCGACGAGCGGGACCTGCCGGGCTTCGCCGCCACGCTCCCCCGCATGGTGCGCTTCGTGTCCGAGTTCGGGGCCCAGGCTGTACCCGAGACCGACGCCTTCCTCGAACCCGAGCGCTGGCCGGACCTGGACTGGGAGCGCCTGGAGGGCCATCACAGCCTGCAGCGAGCGTTCCTCGACCGACGGGTGCCGGAGGCCGACCACGCCACCTTCGCCGACTGGCGGGCGGCCACTCAGGCGTACCAGGCCACCGTCGTGCGCCACCACGTCGAGGAGCTGCGCCGGCTGAAGTACCGGCCCACCGGCGGCTTCCTCCAGTTCCTGCTGACCGATGCCCAGCCCGCGGTGTCGTGGTCCCTCCTCGACCACGACCGGGTGCCCAAGGCGGGCTACGAGGCCTTGCTCGAGGCCTGCCGTCCCGTGATCGTGGTCGCCGACCGCCTGCCCGCGTCGGTCACCCCCGGTGACGCCCTCGACCTCGACGTCCACGTCGTCAGCGACCTCCGGGTCCCGCTGGTGCGGGCCGCCGTCACCGCCGAGCTCACCTGGCCAGGAGGGCACCGGGCCTGGCACTGGGGCGGCGAGGTCGGCACCGACGCCTGCGTGCGCATCGGTCGCGTCGACGCCGAGGTCCCGCCGGTCCCCGGCGAGTTGGTGTTGGACCTCACCCTCACCGCCGGCGACGTCACCGCCACCAACCGTTACACCACGGTCATCGAAGGGTGATCCGGCGACTTCGTCGGGTACAACGAGGCGTGCGAGGATCACGGTCGTGAACGTCCACCATCACAGCTATGACGCGGTGATCGTCGGGGCGGGCGGCGCGGGCCTGCGGGCGGCCATCGAGGTCGCCGGCCAGTGCCGGGTCGCGGTCCTGACCAAGCTTTACCCCACCCGCTCCCACACCGGTGCCGCCCAGGGCGGCATGTGCGCCGCCCTCGCCAACGTGGAGGAGGACTCCTGGGAGTGGCACGCCTTCGACACGGTCAAGGGCGCCGACTACCTGGGTGACCAGCCGGCCATCGAGATCATGTGCAAGGAGGCCATCGACGCCGTCGTCGAGCTGGAGCACTTCGGCCTCCCGTTCAACCGCACGCCCGAGGGCAAGATCGACCAGCGCCGCTTCGGAGGCCACACCCGCAACCACGGCGAGGCCGCCGTGCGCCGGGCCTGCTACTCGGCGGACCGCACCGGTCACATGATCCTCCAGACCCTCTTCCAGCAGTGCGTGAAGCGGGACGTCACCTTCTTCAACGAGTTCCAGGTCCTCGACATGGTCTTCGCCGATGACCCGAGCATCCCCGCCGGTCGGCGGGTGGCGGGCGTCATCGCCTACGAGATGGCCACCGGCGACCTCCACGTCTTCACCACCAAGGCCGCCCTGTTCGCCAGTGGCGGCTTCGGGCGCATGTTCAAGATCTCCTCCAACGCCGTCAGCCTCACCGGCGACGGTCCCGGCCTGCTCTACCGCCGGGGCATCCCGATGCAGGACATGGAGTTCTTCCAGTTCCACCCCACCGGGATCTACAAGCTCGGCATCCTGCTCTCGGAGGCCGCCCGGGGCGAGGGCGGCATCCTGCGCAACGCCGACGGCGAGCGCTTCATGGAGCGCTACGCCCCGACCGTGAAGGACCTGGCCCCCCGGGACATGGTCTCCCGGTCGATCATGACCGAGATCCGCGAGGGTCGGGGGATCGGCGCCGACAAGGACGGCGTCTACCTGGACCTCACCCACCTGCCCCCGGAGCAGATCGACGAGAAGCTCCCGGACATCACCGACTTCGTGCGGACCTACCTGGGCATCGAGCCCAAGAAGGACCCCATCCCCATCCAGCCCACGGCCCACTACGCCATGGGCGGCATCCCCACCAACGTCGACGGCCAGGTCGTCATCGACGCCGACAACACCGTGCTGCCGGGCCTCTACGCCGCCGGTGAGTGCGCCTGCGTGTCGGTGCACGGGGCCAACCGCCTGGGGACCAACTCGCTGCTCGACATCGTCGTGTTCGGCCGCCGGGGCGGCAAGGACATGGCCCGCTTCGTCGCCGACGCCGACCAGCCCGAGCTGCCGGAGGCCCCCGAGGCCGAGGTGGCGGCCCGCATCGAGAAGATGAAGGCGGGGAGCGGGACCGCCAACACCGCCCTCCTGCGCGAGCGCCTCCAGGAGGAGATGACCGCCAACGCCATGGTCTTCCGCACCGAGGAGAGCCTGGCCCACGCCACCCAGGTGGTCGACGAGCTCACCGCCGAGTACGAGGAGATCTCGATCGACGACAAGGGCCAGGTCTTCAACTACGACCTGACCGAGGCCCTCGAGCTGGGCTACCTGATCGAGCTGGCCAAGGTCACCGTGGCCAGCGCCCGGGCCCGGACCGAGAGCCGGGGCGCTCACTTCCGGGACGACCACCCCCTGCGGGAGGACGAGCACTGGATGAAGCACACCCTGGCCACGCGCGAGGACGACGGCGGGGTCCGCCTCGACTACAAGCCGGTCATCGGCGGCAACTACGAGCCCATGGAGCGCAAGTACTGATGCAGGTCGAACTCCAGATCAAGCGCTACAACCCCGAGACCGACACCAAGCCCCACTGGGAGACCTACACGGTCGAGATGGAGCCCACCGACAAGGTGCTGGACGCCATCCACGAGGTGAAGTACCACCAGGACGGGACCCTGGCCCTCCGCCGGTCCTGCGTGCACGGGGTCTGTGGCTCCGACGCCATGATCATCAACGGGGTCAACCGACTGGCCTGCACGCTGCTCATCCAGGACGTGGGCGACAAGATCACCGTCGAGCCCATCCGGGGCCTGCCGGTCATCAAGGACCTGGTCGTGGACATGGAGCCCTTCTTCGCCCAGTACCGCTCGGTGCTGCCCTACCTGGTGACCACCGACGAGCCCGGCTACCGGGAGCGCACCCAGTCCAGCGAGGACCGGGAGCGCTTCGACGACACCACCAAGTGCATCCTCTGCGCCGCCTGCACCACCTCCTGCCCGGTGTTCTGGGGCAACTCGGGCTACGTCGGCCCCGCCGCCATCGTCAACGCCCATCGCTTCATCTTCGACAGCCGCGACGAGGCCGGGACCGAGCGCTTGGACATCCTCAACGACCGCACCGGCGTCTGGCGCTGCCGCACGGCCTTCAACTGCACCGACGCCTGCCCCCGCGGCATCAAGGTCACCCAGGCCATCGAAGAGGTCAAGCGGGAGATCCTGTTCTCCCGGGTGTGACCCGGGCCGTCGGGCTCAGACCGCGAAGCTGATGGGGAAGGTGGCGATCCAGGCCACCGATCCCAGGAAGATGACCCAGCCGACCACCAACAGGGTGGCCCGTAACCGGTCGCTGTCCAGCTTGGTGCTGATGCCGGCGAAGAACAGCGCCACGGCGAAGAGCACGACGGCCAGGACGTAGTTGGTCGCCCGCTGGATGTCGGTCCGCACCGTGGCGGCGGACACCTCGGCCTGCCGGTCGTACTCGTCGGCCTGGTCCTGGGCCTCGACCTGGTACTCCGGCAGGGCGAACGGCGACGGCGGCGCGTCGGGGTTTTCGAACGGGTCGGTGGCCAGCCAGGCGTCGAAGGCGGGCTGGAACTCGTCCCGGAAGCGGCTGGCGTAGAAGTCGGCCAGCTCCGCCTCGCCGTGGGCGTCGGCGTCGACCCACTGGATGAACAGGGCCAGGTCGACCTCGGATTCGGCCTGGGCTTCGCCCTGGGCGCGGGCGGCATCGATGCGGATGGCGTTGGTCTGGCTGGCGGCCTTGGCCTGCTCACCGTTCCAGCGGTTGGCCTGGTAGCTGCTCCAGGCGGTCGCCACCGCCGCCACCGCCAGCAGGACGGTGGCCACCAGCTCCAGCCGCTGGGCCCAGCCCGGTCGCTCGCCCTCAGGCATCGAGCGGGCGGCCGCGGTCATCACAGGGTGGGGCGATCGCGATCCCGATGGAGTCCGCCGACTCCTCGATGATGCGCAGGGCGCGCTCCATCGAGTCGGGTTGCAGGCCCCCGACGTCGTCCTGGAACGGCTGGTTGAAGAAGACGAGCAGGAGGAGCAGCGTGGTGATGACCGAGACGACCGAGCCCATGAGGAGGGCCTGGGTCGTGGCCCGCTCCGCACTGTCGGCGAAGAACAGCATGAACAGGAAGATCACGCTGGAGACGAACAGGAGCACGATCCACAGCGGGCTCGGGATGACCCCGGAGACGGCGTGCACCCGGTCGTTGCGGGCCTGCTCCCGGTCGTTGGTCTGGTCCAGCCAGCGGTCGTAGGCGGACTGGTCGGCGTTGGTCTGCGGCTCCACCTGCTGCATGGTCTCGAAGAGCACTGAGCCCCAGGGGTTGATCTCGTCGCCGAGCGTTCCCGCTTTGAGGCGGTCCCACTCCTCGCCGACGACCGAGCGCCCGTAGCAGACGAGCTCCCCGCTCAACTCCGCCGCGAGGTCGTCCTCGAAGAACTGGGCCGTCTCGAACTGCTGACCCACGATCACCGCCTCCTCCTCGGCCCCCGAGCGGGAGGCGTCATAGGTGGTGAAGGCCAGGAAGACGATGAAGCCGAGCAGGACGGAGAAGCCGGTGGCCAGCACGCCGAAGACGCCGGAGGCCCGGTCGCCGTCGGAGAAGTAGCTGCCCTCCGGCGCGCCCTTCCGGCGCCAGAGCATCGCCCCGATGCTGAGGGCCGTGACGACCAGGACGCCGATCCCCCCCTCGATGATGTTCATCGGCTCAGGGCGTCAGCGCTCGGTGTCCACCGGGACATCCGCGCCGAGGACCGGCTCCGGCATCGGCGTGGCCGCGGCGGCCGCCGACTCCCGCCGGGCCTTGCGGACCTCCAGCAGCACCGGGATGGCCGACAGGGCGATGATCACGAAGATGGCCGGCAGGAGGTACTTGTCGATCGAGGGGACCGTCTCACCCAGGATGTAGCCGAGGGTCGTGATCCCGACGGCCCACAGGAAGCCGCCGATCACGTTGTAGAACACGAAGGTCCGGTAGTGCATGCGCCCCACGCCGGCCACGATCGGGGCGAAGGTGCGCACCACGGGCACGAAGCGGGCCAGGACGATGGTCTTGGACCCGTGTTCCTCGAAGTAGTTCTGCGCCTTCTCCACGTACTCCTGTTTGAAGATGCGGGAGTCGGGGCGGTTGAACAGCGACGGGCCGACCCGGCGCCCGAACAGGTAGCCAACCTGGTCGCCCGCGACGGCAGCGGCGAAGCACCCGGCCAGCAGGATCGGCAGAGCGGGGAGCTTGTCCTGGGAGGACAGCAGGCCGGCGGTGAAGAGGAGCGAGTCGCCGGGCAGGAAGAAGCCGATCAGCAGGCCCGACTCGGCGAAGATGATCAGGAAGAGGCCGAGGGCCCCGAAGCTCTTGAGCAGGTTCTCCGGATCCAGGCTGCCGAGAGCAGCGAGCACGACACTGAGCACCGGCTGAGGCTACCGGTGGCCCTCACGGTGACCCCAGCGCCGCCACCAGCCGACCGCGTCCAGGTCGAGGGCGTCGGCCTCGACCAGGACCTCGCCGTGGACCAGGGCCGGCGTCTGGCCGCCAGCGTCGGGGCCTGAGCGCTCCCACTCCAGGTCGAAGCCGATGGGTACGCGCCGGCCCACGGCGTCGTCGGGATGGTCGACGGCCAAGGCAAAGGCCTCCAAGCCGATCGTCCACCGCTGTCCCTGCTCCTCCTCGATGGCATCGGCCCACAGGCCCGAGGCCCGGATCTCCCGCGAACCGGCCCGGGGCCGCGGCGCCTCGGGCTCGTGCAGGACGACCGGGTCATGGCCGGGACGGGCCAACGACGCCGTCACCTCGACCCGGTCGTCGTGGAACACCATCCCCAGGTGCCCGGCCTCGGTGCCGTCACTCCCCAGCCACGCCCACCGCCACCGGTCCTCAGCCATTGCTCCACCGTACGGACCGTTCTGGTGGCGCAGCCCCGCGTCCCGCCGCGGAGGAGCGCATCCAGAACGACAGCGGGCCGGGGTCCGGGCCGTAGCGTGGGGCCGTGGCCGAACGCTTCACGGCCGAGTGGGTCGACGCGCTGGACGCTGCGGTGCGGGACCTACCGGCGGCCGACACCACCTTCGTCGTCCAGCAGGTCGTGACCGACGGCGACAGCGAGGTCGCCTGGCACCTCGTGCTCGGGTCCGACGGCATCCGGGTGCTTCCGGGACGGGCCGATGCGCCGGACGTGACCTTCTCCCAGGACCGGGCGACGGCGAACGCCATCGCCGACAGCGAGCTCAGCGCCGGAGCGGCGCTGACCGCCGGCCGTCTGACCGTGCGGGGGGCGTCGGCTCGCCTGACCGAGCACCGGGAGGCGCTGGCCCGGATCGACGAGGCCCTGGCCGGTGCCTGAGATCCCCGAGATCCGGGCGCACGCGGAGCGGCTGACGGCCGAGTTCGAGGGGGCGGTCCTCGAGAAGTTCGTGCCCATCTCGTTCACGGCGCTGAAGACCTACGCCCCGGCACCGGACGTGGCCTACGGCTCACCGCTCCTACGGGTGGGTCAGCGCGGCAAGTACCTGGCGCTGGTCTTCGAGCCCGCCACCTTCGTCGTCCACCTCATGCAGGGCGGGCGTCTCAAACCCGACGAGAAGCAGTCCCTCAAGCCCCGAGGCGGCCTGGCCCGCTGGGTCTTCGCCGACGGCCGGGCCCTGCTGCTCAGCGAGGCCGGGACCGAGAAGCGGGCGGGCGTCTGGGTCGTCGAGGAGCTGCGGGAGGGCGAGGAGCCCATCGCCCACCTGGGGCCCGACGCCGACTCGCTGGACGCCGCGGGGGTCGCCGAACGCATCGGTGACCAGTCCAAGCGCCTGCACGGGGTCTTGCGGGACCAACACCCGATGGCCGGCATCGGTCGACGCCTGGCCAACGAGATCACCCACAAGGCGAAGCTCTCACCGTTCGCCAACGCCTCGAAGCTGTCCGCAGACGAGGTCGAGCGCCTCCACGCCGCCATCCAGGAGGCGATGGCCGAGAGCCTGGCCTACGAGCGGGGCCGGGACGACATGAGCTCGTCCAAGGAGCGGCCCGGGTCCGTCCACCACCGCAAGGGCGAGACCTGCCCCGTCTGCGGCGACACGGTCCGTGAGGTGGCCTACGTGAAGTACACGGTCAACTACTGCGCCACCTGCCAGACCGACGGCAAGGTCCTCGCCGACAACACCACCAGCAAGTTCCTGAAGTGACGCTGTAGGGCTGGAGGACCGAAACCGAGGCAACCACGGGGGCCTGGCTCTTCCGGCCGGGCTCCTCGGCGCCGTTCGGCTCGTCTCGCCACCCTCCGTGGCGAATTCGGGTCGAGTCAGGCCGTTCTCCGGTCACCCGTCCTTCTGGCGCCTGATTCGGCGGCTATGACGACCGAATCGGGCGCCAGAACGGGAGGTGGTCACGGCGGGTGAGATCGGGCGGTGGTTGCGCCCCCGAACGGCCTCAGCCCGACCCCACGCCCCCATCCCTGCCTTCGGTTGCGGTGTCGGTGTCGGTAGCGCTCAGATGAGGCCGAGGCCGGCGACGGTGTCGCGCTCGTCGGCCAGCTCGCCGTTGCTGGCGTCGATGCGGGGGCGCGAGAAGTCGTCGATCTCCAGGTCCTGGACGATGCTCCACTCGCCGTCGGCCGTGGTGCACGGGAAGGACGAGAGCAGCCCCTCGGGGGTGCCGTAGGAGCCGTCGGACGGGATCGCCATGGACACCCAGTCGCCCTCGGGGGTGCCGTCCATCCAGGTGCGGACGTGGTCGATGGCCGCGTTGGCCGCCGAGGCGGCGCTGGAGCTGCCCCGGGCCTCGATGATCGCCGCTCCTCGTTGCTGGACGGTCGGGATGAACTCGTTCTCGATCCAGGCCTCGTCGCCGATGACCTCGGTGGCGGGGCGCCCGCCGACCTGGGCGTGGAAGACGTCGGGGTACTGGGTGGCGGAGTGGTTGCCCCAGATGGTCATGCGGGTCACGTCGGTGACCGGGACGCCGGCCTTGGCCGCCACCTGGGCCAGGGCCCGGTTGTGGTCGAGGCGGGTCATCGCGGTGAAGTTCTTCTCGGGCAGCCGGTCGCAGTTGTTCATGGCGATGAGGCAGTTGGTGTTGGCCGGGTTGCCGACGACGAGGACCTTGCAGTCGTCGCCGGCGGCGGCCGACAGGGCCTTGCCCTGAACGGTGAAGATGGCCCCGTTGGCCTCGAGCAGGTCGGCCCGCTCCATGCCCTTCGAGCGGGGGCGGGAACCCACCAGGAGGGCCACGTCGGCGCCCTCGAAGGCGGTCTCGGGCTGGTCGCTCATGACCATGCCCGCCAGCAGCGGGAAAGCGCAGTCGTCCAGCTCCATGGCCACGCCCCGGAGGGCGTCCATGGCCGGCGGGATCTCCAGCATCTGGAGCTGGACCGGCTGGTCCGGGCCGAGGAGATCGCCGTTGGCGATGCGGAAGAGGAGGCTGTAGCCGATCTGGCCGGCGGCGCCGGTCACGGCTACTCGAGTGGGGGATGCCATGCCTCGCACGCTACCGATGCGGTTGGCGGCGGGTCGAACCCGCCTCAGTCCGCCGTGGTGTCCGACGTCGGCTCCTCGCCGAAGCCCTCGATCTCGCCGGGCCCGTCGGGCGGGGGCGGGAGGAGGGAGAGGAACTCGTGGATGAGGGGGGCGGCCACCTCTCCGCCGACGCCGCCGCCCTCGACGACCAGGGCGTAGGCCAGGTCGCCGATGAAGCCGGCGAACCAGGCGTGGGTCTCGGGCGGGTCCTCCTCGCCGAACTCGGCGGTGCCGGTCTTGCCGCCGATGTCGCGACCGAGGATGGCGGCGGCCTGGCCGGTGCCGGTGCGCACGGCCTCCCGCAGGAACTCGGGCAGGTGCTCCCGGGCCGCCTCGGGGAGTTCATGGCTGCCCTCGGCCGGGGGTTCGCCGCTGAGGTAGGGGGGGCGCCAGGTGCCGTCGTAGGCCGCGGCGGCCACCGTGGCCATGTGCAGCGGGGTGACCGACACCCGAGCCTGGCCGATCGATGCCGCCCCGGTCTCGGTGTCGGACTCGGGCAGGGGGAACGAGGCGAACTCGCTCGGAACGCCGAGGTCGTAGGCCTGGTTGAACCCGAAGAGCTCCGCCGTCTCCAGCAGGCGGGTGGGCCCGAGTTGGTAGCCCTGGGTCACGAAGGTGGTGTTGCACGACTTGGCGAAGGTGTCGATGAAGGGCAGGTCGCCGTAGTCCTCCCCGAAGGCGTTGGTGAAGGGGGCCGAGTCGCCGAAGCGGGTCTCATACGGGCAGGGCAGGACCTGGTCGGGCTCCGTACCCGCCGCCAAGGCCCCCGCCGCGGTGACGATCTTGAAAGTGGAGCCCGGGGCGTACTCCCCGAGGAGGGCCCGGTCGAAGCCCGTGGGGTTGTTGGCCACCGCCCGCACGGCCCCGGTCCGGCTGTCGATGGCGACCAGGGCCACGGGCAGGGCGACGTCGGCGATGGCGTCCTCGGCGGCCCGCTGGGTGGCGTAGTCCAGCGTCAGCTGCAGGGACTCGGGCCGCTCCCCGCCGAACTCGTGGA
>WPCH01268991.1_pt1 | contig 10742 bp, 17 predicted proteins | sample 5399881 | NCBI WGS metagenome assembly WPCH01 (sample SAMN12869468, study PRJNA574797) | sludge metagenome | isolation source: wastewater treatment of pH5 | place: China:Beijing | collected 2019-05-20 | reverse complement strand
TCGTCCCAGACGCCGGCGACGACCAGGTGATGCTTCAGGCGCTCGATCGGGTCGCCGAGGGGGAAGTGGCAATACTTCGGCCCGGGTTCCTGCACCTTCAGGTTCGACATGATGGTGGCCTTGCCGGCGTCGACTCCCAGCGTATACAGCCAGCAGGTGACCTTCCGGTTGTCGCGGATCGGCACCTTGGTCGGCGGGTTGACGAGGGGGATCCCATCGCCGCCCCGGCCCTTGATCGCAAAGACGCGCTTGTGCTGCCTTGCCCGGCAGGCCTCGTAAACCTCCTGCGTGTAGTGGCCGCCAGAGTCGACGCATGTGATCGATATTGTGAGGCCGCGCCCGCTCCGGAACTTGTAGACTCGGCCGACCACGTCGTCGAGTGTTTGCCATACGTCCGGACTGTCTGGCCGGCCCATGATGTAGCCCTTTTGGATGCCCCATGTCTCGCCGTACTTCCCGTGGCCCACCACCTCATACTCGAGGCGGTTGTCTTGCGTGTCTACTCCGCAGGTCAGGACGAGCACTCCGTCGGGCAGCTCGACCGGGATCCCTTCTGGCGTGAGACCATAGTCCTCGCGGCGGGCAAGCATGGCATCCTCGTCCTCGAGGTCTCCCCGATCCTCCCATAACTCGCCGAGGAGCGTGTTGAATACGACCTTCAGGCGCTGCGGGTCGTCCTTTGCCTCCAAAAAGCTCAGGACGATCTTCTCCCATGGTGTCCACGGGCTGGAGAAGGCGTTGAGCCAGTACGAACAGATCCCACGCTCATATGCGTCGGGGTTGTTCGCGATCCACTTGGCCGGCTGTCGGCGCATGACTTCCTCGGGGGAAAGGCACCCGCATTCGCGGCAGGCCCACTCGATCGTGCCGGTGATGGTGTAGCTCTTTTTTCCGCGCGTTTTCTTGACCTTGTGGTCGAAGTGGATGTCGTCGAACGTGATCTCGCTATACTCTCCGCAGGCAGGGCATTGGTGACACCACCGCTCCTGCGTGCCTTGGTAGTAGCTGGTCTCGATGTTGCTGGATCCTTTGATGGTCGGCGTCGAGACTTCCACCGCCTTCGCGTTATAGAATGTGGCCTGCCGCGCTTGTGCGAGTGACCACGGATCTCCCTCGGTGCCGGCACTTAGGGCCCACCGGTCACGCTCGTCTCCGATTATGTACCGGGCAGGAGTGGAGGCGAGGGCCGACGCGCTATTCGAGCCGGTCATCGTCAACATGCCGCCGGGGAATGATTTTTGCAGGATCGTGTTGCCGCTGTCCTTCGCCTTGACGTCGTGGACTTTGGCCTTCAGCACCTTGCTGTCTCGTATCATGGGCGAGACGCGCAGCCGGCTGAACTTCCGGGCGTCCTCAACCGTCGGGTGGACGTAGAGGATGCTGCCGGGGTCTTGGTCTATGATGTAGCCGATTATGTTGAGCTCAAGCTCTGACTTTCCGACCTGCGAAGCTGCGACCATGGTGATCTTCCGCACCTTCGGATCGGTAAACACTGCCATCGGTTGTTGCAGGTAGGGGGTGCGCGACGTGCGCCACGGCCCTGCCTCGGCCGAAGTCTCGGGCGAGAGGCGGCGGTTCCTGTCGGCCCATTCGTCCACCGTCAAATTCTCGGGGGGCTTGAAGTGCTTGACGGCGCCCGCGATGGCTGCGTTGATCTTTTCGGCGGCCCGCTTAGTCGTCCTCGTCTGCGACAAGGTCGCCCCATCCTTCTCGATCCCTTACCCGCCGAGCATAAACTTCGGGATCGTATTTATAGGCGGCCAGCTCCTCCAGCACCTTGTAGACTTCGGAGCGGATGATCTCCGAGGCTTCCGCTGCCGATGCTGCGCCTGCCGTATCGACCGCCAAACGGCCCGGCAGGGCCATGAGCATTCCACGGATCACGTACACGAGGTCGGTCATTACCGCCTCGACATCCTCGCTGCGGTGCATCTTGCTTTCGAGCTCCTTGAGTTGGAGGGCGGCCATGTCGGCCTTGCTGCGCTTCAGGTCTGCTTCCGCGCCCTGCTTCTTGAGCTCGATCTCGCCGTCCTTTTTCTGTTCGCGGTTGTTGGCCTTTTCGGTGAGGTGCTTGATGTACCGCTGGATGGTTGGCAGCAGGTCGTACTGGTTGACGCCCTTGTGCTTGGTCGCCAGTATGGTGCCATCCTGCGCGAGCTGCTGCACCCGTCGGACGGACACGCCGAACAGTTGGGCGATGATCTTGCTGTCTACCAGCTTGTTGCTGGCGGTGGTGTCCGACATGCTATCCCTCCTTTCTGGTGCGGACGAAACGAAACGACAAAAAAATTAAAAATAAAAACTACGCGTATTCCGGGCTCGCAAGCACCGCAGGCGGTCGAGGTCATTTCACAGTACCTTCGGCGCTGCTGCGCGTGCGCTCGCGTCGTCTGGACGCCCTCGCGGCCGCCCTGTGGCGTTCCCGGTGGTTGGTGGGGGGGTTGGGTCGGGCTTGGCCGTTGCGTGCCGTGGTGGGCACGCTGTGGGCCGTGTGGCCCGTGTCTGTTGCCGGTGTCCTGCCCTACTTGGTGCCGAGCTGCCGCTTCATGTGGTGGTCGAGTCTTTTGCGGAGTAGGTCGTCGAGCCCTTCCTTGATGATGGGGGCTACCTTCTCGCTGGTGATCATCTGCGGCATTGAGATCGTGGTGAACTTCCGGAGGTCGGTGCGGTTCTCGCTCATTCGCTGGAATGGTATGGCTGATACCTTGTCGGCCGACTTGGCTCCGGTGCCCATGAGGATGTTGTGTGAGCGCTTGGAGTACGGCCCGCCCGGTGTTCGGGTGGCGAGGTATCTGCCTATGATCTCTTTCTTGCCTTTGATCACCTGCTGCCGGAGCGTGTACTTCCTGCCCTGTGGCGGCGTCTTTGGTGTCATGCCGAAGTGGACAGGGGTCAGGAGCCGGCCCGAGTAGACGATGGTCATGGTGTCGATGGTCTCTCCGGCGATCCGGATTCTGCCCGCCATCTTCTTGGGCTTGCTTGTCTTTCCGCTTGCCGGCGTGATCTCGGACTTCTTGATGTTGTAGATCCCGGTGACCTGCGTCGCTATCATCCCCGGGGCCCGCTTGCGGATGTCGCTGATCGTGTACTTGATGGCCTTGGCCGAGCTGGCCTGAATTTCCTCAATGCTTCCGAGCAGCTTCTCGAAGTTGCGGATCTGTACCGGCCACGCCCCCTTGTGGAAACTTCCGGCCATTCGCTTCACCTCCTGTCGTGCAAATAGAAAAACCGCCGGGGATCTCTCCCTGACGGTTTTGTTGTCTCCTGCGAACGTCTTGCGTGCGTCCGCTGGACGTTGTGCGGACTCATGTCATTGTAACGCTACCACACTTCTTTGCTTCGATACAATGACACTTTATACGGTTTCCTCCTTTTTTATCCGCGTTCAAGCCTCTGTGTGCCCCTGTGCTGCCTTTTGCGCCTTGCCCCCATGGTTACCCTCGGGCGGCCTGTCCGTCGCCCCTGCAAGGCAAACGAGGGCCGTGCCGTGCACTCTGAAGGTCTTGCGCATATAATTCTCCGTGTTCTCCTCAAAGTCCTCAGCCTCCCCATATAGGATCTGGCAGATCTCCGGCCACTCGGCCCGGTCGAAGTATCGCAGCCGGATGACAGCGCGCTCGTCCGGTTTTTTGATCTGCTGTATCATTTCCTCGATGGCCTTGCGTTCGGCCTGCTCGGCCTCGATGGTTTCCCTTATGGTCTCCTCGAGCTCCATCTTGCGGGCCACTTGCATGGCGACTCGGTCGCCGGTGCTGCCGCTTGCTCTCGGCATCCCTGAGAGATTGGGGCCAGTGGGGGAGGTCATGAGCGCCTCCATGCGCTCGATGCGCTCGATCTGGTTGTCGATCTCCCGGAGCATGGCCGTGTACTCCTTCAGTCTTTCCTTGATGGTTTGCGGTTGTGTTTGGTTCATTTGGTTAGGGCATCACTCCCGGTCACCTCCTTCGTCGTCGGGGTCGTCATATATCCCCGCGATCTGTTCTTGCGGGAGCTCCTCGCCCTGACGGATGCAGCGGACTCGCTTGCCCGTGGCTTTTATATATCGCCTCACGATCACGTCGGTGAAGGCCGGGGTCAGCTCCATGACGTAGCAGGGCTGGTTGTGCACCTCGCAGGCGATCAGTGTGGTGCCCGATCCTCCGAAGGGGTCGATCACTCCGTGGGCCCACTCGGTGTTGTCGAGCAGCGTCTCGATGATCTCGGTCGGCTTCTGCGTTGGGTGCAGGTCGTTCCCCGTCCGGGTGCATTCGATCACGTTCCCGTAGCCCTTGTGGTTATCGAACTTCGGCTTTGTTCTGTGTGCAAACATAACGAGCTCGTGCTGCGCTCGCCAGCCGACGCCCATGCCCGGGCTCTTTTTATTCCAGACGATCATCGACTTCACGCCGAGGCCGTTGCTCTCCACTATGTCGAATAGGTACACCCACATACGCCAGTCTGTAAAGATATAGGAGACCAGCACCGGCAGGTCTTGGATGGCTGCCTTCATGAGTGACTGGTAGCCGCGCGTGCTCAGTGTGTCGTTTGCTATCGTCGGCAGGTTTCCATCCACGCGATCGGTGCCGATGCTGCCGGCTGACCGTCCGCTTTCTTGGAAGCCTCCGGAGCAGTAGGGCGGGTCGGTGATGAGGATCTCAGGCTTGGCGCCGTCGAGGAGCAGCTCCCGGTCTCGGCTGTTGGTGCAGTCGCCGCACACTACACGATGCTGCCCGAGGATCCACAGGTCGCCCCGCTTGGTGATGGGGTCGGCCGGCGGCTCTATGACAGCGTCGGGGTCGGTCAGGTCGTTGTGTATCGCTTCCGAGAGGGCCGTCACGATGTTGCCGTAGTCCTCCTCGGTGTAGCCGGAGAGCATGAAGGGGATCTCCCCGGTGTCTATGTCCTCAAACACTTCGGCCAGCAGCTTGTTGTCGATATCAGACAGCTCCGCGATCCTGTTGTCGGCGACGAGGTCGGCCATCTCCTCGGCCTCGCTCGCATAGTCTTGGTAGTCGACCGGTACCTCCTTCAGGTTGTCGAGCTGCGCCGCCATGAGTCGGCCGTGGCCCCTGACGATGAGCCCGCTGAGCTTGCTGACTGTGATCGGCCCGCGCCAGCCGGTGGCTCGGATGACGGAGGCGAGGAGCTTGATCTGCTCCGGCGGGTGTTGGTTCGGGTTCTTTGGGTTCGGCCGCATGTCCTCGACCGCGACGATGGCGTCGTGGGCACAGAACACGGGCACGCCGTCGGCCATAGCCTTGGGCTTTGCTGTTGTGGTGTAGTCTATTATGTCCGGAGCCTCCTGCGGCTTCGGTTTCTTATTTTTCGCCATTGGCGTCACCTCCTCGTATAATTCCTTCTGTGAACGCTGCAATCCCCAGCACTAAAGAGAGAAGGGTGATGGCAGCGCTGCGCTCTGATATGGCCACAATCGAGACCAGCGCGAGGATCTGTATGAATTTCATTATTGCGCAGGCTGTTTTCATTGTTCGCCATCCTCCCCGTCTGAGCGGTTGAGCCTCCTGAGCTGCTCCCGGTGAATGGCTTCTGCCTTTGCAGCGCCGGCCCGCGCTACTTCATTGTTGTGGAAGTCGCAGAAGTCGGTGTCCGGCCCGGCTCGGTTCGCGCATTCATCGCACATGGGCTGGTCGCATGTGTCTATCGCCGCCCATTGGTAGCTCCTGCCTCGGCCGTATGCGTCTTTGCCTGTGTCTTGGGTTCCGTGGGCCCGGTGGTCGCAGAGCCTCGTGGAGGGCTTTCCGCACTTGTAGCATGGCGGGGGCTTGGGCTTTCCTCTTGATCGGCTGCAAATAAAACCGACCGCCTTGCCGCCGCTTATAATTGGTTCGCATGGCATCTCGCCGCCCTCCTTTCGGCCGTGGCCTTCGCCTCGTCCATCTTCTGGATCTCGCACTTGTTTCCGTCGGGCCTATCGCACCATCCGTCCACGCCCCACAAGCAGTCCATCGTGTGTTCGCAGTCGCCGCCACGCTTCGGATATTCAAGAGCCTCCGCTCGCACCTCTGCCGCTTTTCTGTGCTGGCCCACCCGGTCGCCCGTTTTTCTTAGGCTTGAAGGTTTCACCGGGTACCACGGGGAGTCGCTGTCGATGTAGACCGTGTTGTCCGGCAGGAAGTCCGGGTCGGGATCCTGAACGAAGCCGATCACCCTGTGCGGGCCAAACGTCAGGCCGTTGGGGTTTGTGTACTCGACCAGCTCTCCCGCCTTGAAGCCATTGGCCTCCTGCTTGCCGTTTATGATGGCGGGGTCTTTCGCCGGGTTGTAGCGGCTCATGCCTTGGCCCCCTTTCTGAACGTGGAGGCAGCCGGGCACGTGCTGGAGTGTGACACGTACCCGACGCCAGTCGCGTCTTGCGTGGGGCCCTCGAGCTCGCGGCTTATGACCTCCCCGTTGGGAGTGACGACTTTGCCGGCCGCTTTCGGCTTGGCCCAGTATGTGACCGGGTCGGCGTCGCACGGCATAGACTTCCCGGCCGTCGTCTTTATCCAAACGATCGGGGCACCGCAGCCCCGACAGGTTCCTTTGTTCATCGCTCGCCCCTCCCTTCAGTGACCGCCTTCACGACCATGGCCAGCAGGGCCACGAACAGGATCACGAGCACGAGGGAGGCAGGGATCCAGATCGGGGCCAGTACCCACGCCCAGCTCCAGCCTATGTGCCCTGTCAGCTTCAGCACTATAAAGGCGACGGTCAGCAGGCCGAGGAAGCTGATGCCTCCCGCGCTGCTGGTGTTCTTATTGTTTTTGCTCATCTTGTTGCTCCTCCTTTTTGCTTAAACTCCCCGCATGTCGCTGCTGTTGTGTCGGGATGCCGAGCAGTCTGATCCATGTCAAGTGATCCGTGAATTTTGCATAAGCTCTGGTTGTATCCGCAGAAGTAGCTCGTTTGGTAGTTATCGCAGTCATAGCACTTTCGGCACCCGTCTCCTTCTTCCTTGATCTCTAAAAGGACGCCGACCTTGGCCATGAGGTAAATGAAGTTTTCCACTGACATCTTGACCAGCTCAGTGTCGTCCTTCAGGTATGAAATGCTCTGCGCCGGCAGGCCTGCAATGCGCCGGTTGTTGCTACGCGGGTTCTTCGGCCTTTTGTTCACGAACGTCAAGAACTCGATGCCGTGGCTGTTCATTCCAGATCTTGCGTACCTTTCCCATATGTCGACGAGGGCCTTGGCCTCCGGCGGGTATGACTTTATGGCGATGCTAAACGTTGCCATGTCGCGCCTCCTTCCGGGCCCATATGGCGACGCTCTTGCCCGTGCGCCGGCAGGGCCTCTTTCCGACCGTCTTGACGATGCCGTCCTTTTTTAGCTCGGTGAGGCGAGGAGCCACAAAGTTGCGGTCGTAGTATTTGATATATCCCTTGGTCAGAAGCTCCTCGGTGATCTCGCTGGCCGTGAGTTGCCGGCTTCCGAGTATCTCGAGGATCAGGTTCCGGCGGTCTGTTCTTTTGGTTTTTATAGCGTCATAGCTTGCGCGTCTTGTTTCTTTGGTGTTGCCGTACATTTGGCATCCTCCTTTTCTGTCTCCGGGGTAGGGGCGGGCACCTCGTTTCCCCACGCATCCCACCCGGGGGCGGTATCTCTTGCGAATAGCTCAATTCTCGGCAGGTCGCCCATGAGCTCAACAATGAGGTCGCGCACCTCGTCGGGCTTTTGCGAGTGTCTGCGCAGCGGGGAGAATACGAGCTGGCTCACGCTGGCGCTGATCCGTTTCGGTTTCCCTTTGGTGGCTATAAGGCAGGGCTCCGTATTTCCGCGCGTCCAGCGGCCGAGCCCGAAGAAATAACCGTTGCCGCTGCGGTTCTGCTTCACCCATTGGAAGGCGATCGACTTGTATGTAAAGCCCCACGCCTCGATCAATTTGAGGGCCTCGGGCAGCATCGGGTAGGTCGTCCACAAGAAAAGGACGCAGTCGTCGGCAGCAATACCCCCCCGCTGGTGTTTACTGGTAATTTGCATATGTCGTCGATCTTCATGGTCTTGTAGTGGCTGGCGGCGTTGCCATTGCAGCCTTTATCTGAATAATTCCACGGTGGATCCGCGTAAATAATGCTATATTTCTTGTCAGGGAATGGGATCATTTTCTGCGCGCCTCCTTTCGGGCTTCCATCTCGGCCCGGCGGGCCTCGCTCGCCTCGCGGCGTCTGTTTTGCTCCTCGACGGGCAGGAGCTCGAACTCGATGTCTCGGGCTTCCGTGTCCATGCGACCGACGAACTTGCGGAGGATCCGCAGGGCGAGGTTGATCGGCGTGAGGGTCTCGGCGACGTATTTCTCGCCAGCCTCAAGGGTTTCGCATATTTGCCGGTATTCGTCCTCGGTTATCATGTCGTAGCCGTAGGCGTCGTGCGCCTCTTGCTGTGTTTTGTACTCGCTGAGGGCTGCGCTGCGTTCCTCGCGCCTTGCTTGCTCCTTGGCGTCGGCCTTTTCGAGCTGGCTGAGGGGATAGGCGAGCCGCTTGACCAGCTCCCGACGGGCCTTTAGCTCCAGTTGAAGCTCTTTGCGTTCATCCGGCTTCATGTGGCCACCTCCTCAATGCCATCCAGCAGCTTGATGTAGCCGGCCACCGATGGCACCTCGTAGGGCTCGAGCTCGGCGTGCTTTATGTATTGCCGGCCGAAGATCCCGGCCATATCGCGCCAGACCGGCCACGGCACACGGTAGAAGTCGCAGAGGCCCATGGAGACGAGGACGAAGGAGAGGGCTCCGAGTCGGTGATATCCTTCTAAGCTGTCGAGCTGCTCCTGCGTCAGCCTTCTGCGGGTGATCCGGTCGTCGTCTGTGTGCTTGGCCTCGAATACGACCGCCCGGCCGCCCTTGAGCGTTCCCTTGTAGTCGGGCTGAGCGGCTTTGGTAAAGCAGGTGATAAACCTTCCCGGCTGGTTCGGCACTGTCGAAATTACCTTTGTGGGCTCTGGAGTCTTTTCAATCTTGGCCATCCGGCGCTCCTCGTAGTAGGCGCAGGAGGCGCTGATCAGGTTCTCGAAGTGCTCGCCGGCGACTTTTGCCTGCTTGCCTCTAATCTGTCTTTTCGCTTGCCTTTGCATGGCTTCGTAGGGCGTCGGATCCGAGTAGCCTTCTGCGTTCTTGCGCGGGTTGTATTTGTTGCTCATAAGTCCTCACCTCCGATCGTGAAGTCGGAGCCCGGGCTCTGCCTGAGTCTCTTGGCGAGGTCGAGTATGATCCGGCCGTCGAGCTCCACAGATACGGGCGGGCGGTTGAGGTGCTCGTTGCTGATGGCCATTGCTTCAAAGCTCGGGATGTTGATGGTCACGTTCCCGATCTCAGGGGGATCCTTCGGTGGCGGGCTGGTGTAGACTTCGGCCGCATCCCTGACCGGGATCCCGAGAGTCTTGGCCAGCTCGATCTCTGCGGCCATGCCTTCGCTCGGGTTAGCCATACCGTACACCCACACCTCGCTGCAATATTTCAGCAGCTCCTTGCCGGCCTCCAGCCCGGTCTTGCGCTCCTCGGGTATGGTGTCGTCGAGGAATTGGGTAAAGTAGACGTGGGGCGCAATGGGAAGGACTCCCATGTCCACGGCCTCGCGGCAGTATTCCTGCGCTTTGGTTATGTTTCTTTCATAATCCCCACGGCATGGGGAGCAAATATAAACGATTTTCATGGTTTCTCCTCCTTGTGTTGTGTTAGGCTGCGGCAGCAGCAGGCGCACTGAAAAGACTAATAATCAGTACCCCCCCCCGCAAATCCGTCGATGTCGAACAGCGAGAGCTGCTGATCCTCGGCCTCTATACGCCGGCAGGCGAGGTCGAAGTATTTGGGCTCGATCTCGATGCCGATGAAGTGGCGCCTTTCCCGCACGGCTGCCACTCCGGTGGATCCGCTGCCCATGAATGGGTCGAGGATGGTATCGCCTTTGTCCGTACTGTTGATTATGCAGCGCGCCATGAGGCTGACTGGCTTCGGGGTCGGGTGTTCTCCGGCCGGGTCTCTCGGAACACGCCAAAGGTTTGCCGGGCGCCCGTTGCGAAGCGCGTGCCTGCCCTTGTGTGCGAATAAAATGAGCTCGACTTGGTTCGCATAGTCTCCGGTAAGGTCTCCCATGGTGTGGTTACCTTTGTCCCACACGATCGGGGTCTTGATCGTGGCGCCGGCAGCCGCGAGGGCGTCGCTCCATTGGCCCATGACGTCGAAGCGGGTGCATAAATATACGGAGCCTCCGTCTTTCACACGGTCTACCATGAGCGGCACGCTCCAGAGTGGCGCCTCGTCGTCGTTTGCCAGCATCGCGGGCGTGTCCATGACCTTGCGCATGTTTGTAACGTACCCGATCCCGTATGGCGGGTCGGTGACCACTGCGGCTACCTCGCCGATCTGTTGTATGATCTCTCGGCAGTCGCCGAGGTAGAGTGTCGCTCGCGAAAAATGTTCTACTCTCATTCCTTCCTCCTATCTCTGCCGCCAGCTCTGGCCGGTCATTACCACGCCCCTGCACATTTCCATGAGCCGGTCGATCGTGGCCTCTGCCGTGACGCTATCCCGCGTCTCTTTTGGTGTCATTCTGGCGATCAGTGCTTTGTCGTCGTAGTTGGTGGTGACGATTGTCGGGAGGTACGCCTCGTACCGCCCGTTTATGATGTTGTAAATGGTGGAGACCGCCCACTCGGTCGGGGGCTCCTTGCCCATGTCGTCGATCACGAGAAGCGGCACGGTCTTGTAAAGCCAGAGAACTGTGCCCTCGTCGCCGCCATCCCTTGCGAATGTCCGCTTTATTCGTTCCAGC
>WPCH01203048.1_pt1 | contig 10744 bp, 13 predicted proteins | sample 5399881 | NCBI WGS metagenome assembly WPCH01 (sample SAMN12869468, study PRJNA574797) | sludge metagenome | isolation source: wastewater treatment of pH5 | place: China:Beijing | collected 2019-05-20 | reverse complement strand
GTGGACGATGTGGTCGCTCACCCAGACGTCCCGGAACCCGAGGTCCTCGGCGTGGCGGGCGGCCCGGGCCACCGAGGCGATGCGGTCCCGGGCCCCGGTGCCCCGGGCCTCGATGGGGGGGAGGTCGGCCACCATCTCGTCGAGCACGGCCGACAGGAGGTCCTCCCGGCTGCCCACGTGCCAGTAGATGGCGGTCGGGGCCAGGCCGACCTCGGCGGCCACCTTGCGCATGCTCACCGCCTCGACCCCGTCGGCTTCGATCAGGTGCCGGGTCGCGTCGAGGATGCGGCGGCGGCTTGCCGACTGGTCGGTCATCTGTAACAGTGTTCCAGAGCCAGGGGAACGATTCCAGGGGGACGTGTGATGAGCCAGATCCGTTATGGCGCCAAGGTCGAGCAGCGCAGTCGGGAGATCGAGGCGACCGCCGCCGAGATCTGGTCCACGGCGGTCACGGCCATCTACGAGACCGACCCCGAGCTCATCGCCGCGGTGCTGCCCAAGCCCCTCGAGCCGGCCGATGAGCCGCTGGTCCGGTTGACGATTACCTCGGTCTCGATGCCCGGTCTGCCGGTGTTCGGTGCCGGGTGGTTCGGCGTGGCCGCCCGCCACGGCGACCAGGTCGGCGAGTACCCCATCTTCATGCCCATGACCACCGAGCAGTCGGTCCTGGGCGGCCGCGACACCTACGGCGAGCCCAAGAAGATCGCCGAGGTCTGGGCCCGACGCGACGGCGACACCATCGACGCCGGCATCGCCCGCATGGGCTTCACCGTGTGTGAGATCCACGGCACGGTGACCGAGGGCCGGGAGCCGTACGAGAAGACCAAGCGGGACTTCTGGTTCAAGCTCTCGCCCTCCGCGGAGACCGCCGGCGAGCTGGACCAGGATCCACTGCTGGTCTACGGCGAGAAGACCGAGAAGGCCCGGGTCCACGAGGGCATCGACGGCGAGGTGGTCCTGAAGGACTCACCCCTCGACCCCATCGCCGACCTCGTGATCCGTCGGGTGGTCGACATCAACTGGACCGAACGGGCCTCGACCCAGGTCGGCCGGGTCATCGGCCCCGTGCCCCGGGAGGACCTGGTCCCCTTCATCCACCAGCGCTACGACGATCTGTCCGTCCTCGGGAAGAAGAGCTGAACCATGGTTGCCGCGACCGACCGCTACACGATCATCTCGGCGGACTCCCACTGCGGGCTGCCCGCCGAGGGCTACCGGGAGTACCTCGACGAGCGCTACCACCGGCGCTTCGACGACTACCTGGCGGAGATCCACGCGAACCGGGACGAGGCCCTGAAGCTCAACTACGACTACATCATGGGCTGGGAGACCGACAACGAAGAGGGTCTCCGGGGTGCCTTCGACCCCGAGCAGCGGGACAAGGAGATGGACGCGGACGGCGTGTCGGCCGAGGTGATGTTCGCCGACGCCGACGCCATCACCAGCAACGCCTCGCCTCCGTTCGGCGCCGGGCTGGGGGCGGGGATGATCGACGACCCCGAGCTGGCCTACGCCGGGGCCCGGGCCCACAACCGGTTCCTGGTCGAGATGTGCAGCCACAGCCCGGAGCGCCGGGGCGGCATCGCCCTCGTGCCCATCGCCCACGACATCGAGCGGGGGGTGGAGGAGGTCGAGTGGCTGACGGGCCAGCCCGGCATCCGGGGCGTGATGATCCCGACCATGTGGCGGGACCGCCTGCCGTACAACGACGCCGCCTACGACCCGATCTGGGCGGCCTGTGAGGCCGCCGGCTTCCCCGTCCACACCCACTCGGGAGAGGCCCCGCGCGAGGAGATGGGCGAGCACATCGGCATCTACCTCGCCGAGGTCGTGTGGTGGGCCACCCGGCCGATGTGGCACCTCCTCTTCTCCGGCGCCTTCGAGCGCTTCCCCGGCCTGAAGTTCGTGGTCACCGAGGCCGCCGCCTACTGGGCCACCGACATGATGTGGAAGTGGGACCAGTACTTGGGCGGCGGCCACACCACCAAGAAGATGGCGGCGATGATGAAGGGCAAGATCTCCCGGCTGCCGTCGGACTACTTCGGGTCGAACATCTTCATCGGGGCCTCGACCATGTCGCCCGAGGAGATCCGCCGCCGCCACGTCCTGGGCTGTGACGTCGTGATGTGGGGCACCGACTACCCGCACCCCGAGGGGACCTGGCCGCACACGATGGAGCGCCTGCAGGCCCACTTCGCCGGTGTGCCCGTCGAGGACACCCGCCAGCTGCTGGGGGAGACCGCGGCGGTCTGTTACGGCTTCGATCTCGCCGAGTTGGCCCCCATCGCCGAGCGGGTCGGGCCGACGCCTGAGTCGCTGGGCCAGGATCCGACGCTGCGCACCGACCCCGACGAGGTGGCCGACGCCCGCTGGTGGAAGGCCGAGTACGGCGTGCAGGCACCGGTATGAAGGACCTGAGCGGGAAGGTCGCGGTCGTCACCGGCGGGGCCGGAGGGATCGGGCGGGGGATCGTCGAGGCGTTGCTGGAGGAAGGCGTCCGGGTCGTGGTGGCCGATGTCGAGGCGCCGGTGCTCGACGTCGCAGTGGCCGAGCTGGCCGAACGGGGTGAGGTCCGGGGCGTGCGCACCGACGTGTCGGACCCGGCCTCCTTCGAGGCGCTGGCCGAGGACGTCTTCGCCACCGAGGGCGTCTGTCACCTGTTGTTCAACAACGCCGGGGTCACCTCGGGCGGGGGCGGCAAGCCCTGGGAGCAGGAGGCCAACGACTGGCGTTGGTGCTTCAGCGTCAACGTCTTCGGCACGGCCAACGGCGTGCTGTCCTTCGTGCCCCGCATGATCGAGTCCGGCGAGCCGGGCGTCGTGATCAACACGTCCTCGGGCGACGGTGGCATCGCCCCCGTGCCCTACGCCTCGGTCTACGCCTCGTCGAAGGCGGCGGTGACCTGCTTCACCGAGGCCCTGGCCCACCAGTTCGCCTCCGGCGAGACGAACCTGAAGGCGGCGGTCTTCTACCCGGGCGGCGGCTTGCTGGACACGGGCCTCTGGACCGCCCAGCGCAACCGCCCCGAGGAGCTGGCCCGCCAGAAGGACCGGGCGCCCGCCCCGGGCACGACCTTCGCCGAGTTCAAGGAGCAGCTGGCCGCCGCCGGCCGACCGGTCGACGTGGTGGACCTGCTCGAGCTGGGCCGCTTCGTCGTCGCCGGCGTGAAGGCCGAGAAGTTCATCATCGGCTACGACCTCGACCGCGCCGGGAAACTCCTCCACGCGAGAGCTGACGCCATCGCCGAAGGCCAACTCCCCCCGAACATGATGGAGATGTTGTGACCGTGAGCTCTCGTTACGCCGTCATCTCCTCGGACGGCCACGCCGGGGCCGAGCTCTACGAGTACCGGGACTACCTCGCCTCGCAGTGGCACGACGACTTCGACGCCTGGGCTCCCACCTACGTCAACCCCTTCGCCGACCTCCTCGCCGAGACGGCCTACCGGAGCTGGGACTCCACCCGCCGGCTGGAGGAGACCGAGGCCGACGGCATCGTGGCCGAGGTCCTGTTCCCGAACACCGTGCCGCCCTTCTTCTCCGAAGGGAACCTGGTCGCCCTGCCGCCCACGGCGGAGGACTACGACCGGCGCTGGGCGGGCCTGCAGGCGCACAACCGGTGGAGTGCGGACTTCTGTGACGCAGCCCCGGGCCGTCGATCCGCCGTCGTCCAGGTCTTCGTCAACCGCATCGAGGACGCGGTGGCCGAGGTGCGTTGGGCCCGCGAGGCCTTCCCGCTCCTGGCCGGCGTGCTCCTACCGTCTGTTCCCCCCAACTCGGGCCTGCCCGGCCTCTGGGAGCCGCACTACGACCCGCTCTGGCGCGTCTGTGAGGAGCTCGACGTCCCCATCCAGGTCCACGGCGGTGGTGGCCTGCCCGATTACGGGGACCACGAGGCGGCCCGAGCCATGATGCTCATCGAGCTGCCCTGGTTCGCCCACCGACCGGTGTGGCACCTCATCTTCTCGGGCGTGCTCGAGCGGTTCCCAGCGCTTCGGGTCGTCCTCACCGAGCAGGGTGTCGCGTGGCTGCCCCGCGGCCTCGAGACCCTCGACTGGTTCTACCGACGCATGACCCTGCCAGAGGCGGCGGAAGCGAAGTTCTTCGGCGCGGTGGCGGCCGGGCTGTCGATGACGCCCACCGAGTACTTCCACCGGAACTTCTGGCTGGGCGCCAGCTTCCTGCGGCCCAGCGAGGCGCCACTGCGCCATGACATCGGCATCGACCGGATCATGTGGGGGGCCGACTACCCCCACTCCGAGGGCAGCTACGGCTTCACCACCGAGGCTCTGCGGGCGGCGTTCGGCGGTGTGGCCGAAGACGAGGCCCGGCGGATGATCGAGACCAACGCCGCTGACTTCTTCGGCTTCGACCTGGATCTGCTGCGGCCCATCGCCGACCGGATCGGTCCGGAGGTCGACGAGGTGGCCAAGGTCCTCGTCCCCGACGACTACCCGCCCGAGTCCACCTGCAACGCCTTCGACAAGGCCCAGGTCCTCCGCGCCTGGTGACCCAACGGGGATGATGGGGTGGTGAGCAGCTCGCTGGCCCGGATGACGGCTGAGGCCTACGTCGACACCGTGAATGCCGTGGACCTCGACGGCCTGATCGCCCTCTTCGCCGACGGCGCGGTGCTCGAGCACGCCTTCGGCACCTTCGAGGGCACCGAGGCCATCCGCACCTTCTACGCCGACAACGTCCTGGCCTTCACCCCGCAGGTCACCTCCAGCGACTGGCTGGAGCAAGGTCGGACCGTGACCTTCCACCTCGAGGCCAGCGTCGACGGCGCCACCAGCCAGACCGTCGACCACCTCACCGTCGACGACTCCGGCCTCATCACCCACCTCGAGGTCGGCTTCCGCTGAGTGGTGGTCCTACGAGGGCTCGCGCAGGTGGGGGGTGAAGCACACGCCCACCACCGCGCCGTCGTTGGCCTGCACCCGGGCGACCACCTGGCCCCACGGCTCGGTCCGGGTCGGGTGGAGGAGCACGTGGCCCCCGTCGAGCAGCTCGTTGACCGCGGCGTCGACGTCATCGACCTCGAACTCGACGCCGGCCTGGGGCACCGGGTGGCTGTCCGGCCAGTCCGTCGTGCCGAAGCAGGCCTCCGCCGCCTCGGCCAGCGGCCAGACGCCGAAGTGCTTGGCCCCCTGGATCGCCTCGGAGTACAGGTAGCTCGAGCCCTCGACGCCCTCCGGGCCGTGGAGGTCCAAACCGAGGGTGTCGACGAAGAGTGAGCGGTCGACGGCCGGGTCGCTGGAGATGACCGCGAAGCTGGCGATGAAGCGGATGTCCATCCACCGAGTCTGCACCACGACGACGATGTCGAGTCGAGTGGGTCTTCCGTTCGGGGTTGGCCCGAAGGTCAGTCGCCGGTGGCGCCGTCGATCTGCTCTCGGAGGAAGTCGGCGTGGCCGTTGTGGCGGGCGTACTCCTCGATCATGTGGGTGAGCACCCAGCGGAGGGTGAGCGGCTGGCCGTCGCGGAGGCGAGGGGTGGCGAGGTCGAGGTCACGGGCGGCGGCGATGCGGCGGGCCCGGGCGATCTCCTCGTCGAAGCGGGCGAACACCTCGGCGACCGGGGCCGAGTCGAGGTCGTCGAAGTCGCCGTCGGGAGACGCCTCGCTGTAGTAGATCGGCGTGGCCGTCTCGTCGGCCTCCAGGCCGTTGGCGAACCACCCCAGCTCCACCTCGCTCATGTGCCGCACGAGGCCGAGCAGGCTCATCGACGACGGCGGCACGGCCCGGGTCTTGAGCTGCTCGTCGGTGAGGCCCTCGCACTTGGTCAGCAGGGTGGCCCGGTGGTAGTCGAGCCAGCCGTCCAACATCTCGCGGTCCCCGGCGGTGAAGGCGGGCTCTGCTCGTTCGATCGTCATGGGCCGCAGCGTACGGACCGGCATGACGCCGGGTGAGAGGATTCCGCCATGGAGCACGTGAGCCTCGAGGAACTGCAGGACGGGATCGTCGTCCTGACCATCGACCGGCCGGACCGCCGCAACGCCCTCAGCAACAAGGTGCTGGCCGAGCTGCACGAGGCGGTCGACCGGATCTCGTCGGACCCGGTCATCCGGGTGGTGATCCTGACCGGTGCCGGTGCCGGGTTCTCGGCCGGCGCTGACATGAAGGGCGGGCCCGAGGAGAGCCAGGGCCTCGGGGGTACGCCGACCGGAGCGATCGTCGAGCAGGCCCAGAACAGCGTGGTCCGGACCTTCGCCAGCCAGGAGTTCATGGCCGGCCTCTTCGAGAAGATCCACCGGCTCCGCCAGCCCGTGATCGCCGCGGTCAACGGGGCCGCCGTCGGCGGTGGGTTCGCTCTCGCTTTGGCCTGCGACGTCCGCTACGCCGCCGAGTCGGCCACCTTCGGCGCGGTGTTCATCAAGCGGGGGGTGTCGGCCTGCGACATGGGGACCTCGTACCACCTGCCCCGCCTGGTCGGGGCGTCCCGGTCGGCCGAGCTGTTGCTGACCGGCCGCACCTTCGACGCCGCCGAGGCCCTCGCCATGGGCCTGGTGCTCGACGTGGTCCCCGACGGCCAGGTCATCGACCGGGCGCTCATCACCGCCCGGGAGATCGCTGAGAACGGGCCCCTCGCCGTCTGGATGACCAAGGAGACCATGTGGCAGACGGTCGACTCACCCAGCCTGCGTCACGCCCTGGACCTCGAGAACCGCACCCAGATCATGTGCACCGGCACCGGCGAGCTGGCCGAGGCCTTCGCCGCCTTCCGCGAGGGCCGCACCCCCACGTGGGGCCCGCTGTGACGCTGGTCTAGCGAGTTGTGGAACTTATAGGGAAAGTCGTTATAAGTCCCGCAAGTCGCTAGATTCGGACCGTGGATCGGGTCCGCAACCCCTTCAACCCGGGCGCCGGAAGCCGTCCGCCGCTCCTCGTGGGGCGCGATGAGCAGCTCGACGCCATGGCGGTCGCCGTACAGCGGTTGGCCATCGGACGGTTCGAGCGAAGCATGCTCCTGAAGGGGCTACGGGGCGTCGGCAAGACCGTGTTGCTGAACGAGTTCGGTCGGATCGCCGAGACCGAGGGTTGGACGCACTCCCATGTCGAGGCGACCGACGACGCACGCCTCGCCAACGCCCTGGCGGTGCTGACCCGACGGGTCCTCCTCGAGCTCAGTGTCCTCGAACGGGTGCGCCTACGGGCCCAGCGGGCCCTCGGGGTGCTCAGGACGTTCATCAAGGTCCACGTCCCGACCGGCGACGGCGGCATGCTCGTGATCGACGTCGATCCTCTGCCGGGCAAGGCGGACTCGGGCGAGCTCGACGGCGACCTGACGGGGGTCCTCATCGAGCTCGGCGAGACCGCACGCGAGGCGGGGACCGGCGTCCTCTTCACCATCGACGAGCTCCAGTACGTCACCCGGGACGAGCTCTCGGCGCTGATCGTCGCTCTCCATCGGATATCCCAACTGGGCCTACCGGTGCTCGTCGCCGGTGCCGGTCTTCCCTCCCTCCCCGGTCTCGCCGGCGAAGCACGCTCCTACGCCGAGCGCTTGTTCAGCTATGTGGACATCGGATCGCTCGGTGCGCCCGACGCTCGGAGGGCCTTGGTCGAGCCCGTCGAAGAGGAAGGTGGGACCTGGGCGGCCGGGGCCGTGGACGCGGTCGTCGCCGAGACCGAGGGCTACCCGTACTTCCTCCAGGAGTACGGCAAACAGGCATGGAACGTGGCCGAAGGGCCCCGGATCGATCGGGCTGATGTCGTGGCTGCGTCGACGTTGGCCCAGGACGACCTGGACCACGGGTTCTTCCGGGCCCGAATCGACCGGACGACCGACGCTGAGCGGGACTACCTGCGGGCGATGGCGGGCCTGGGTGGCCCGGGGCCGTACCGGTCGGGAGATGTCTCCGCCAGCATGGGCAAGACGACCGGGCAGACCGGTCCCGTTCGCGACGGCCTGATCAAGCGGGGACTCTGCTACTCGCCGCGGTATGGCGAGGTTGCGTTCACGGTTCCGATGTTCGATGTGTTCATGCGCCGGTCGTTCCGGCCAGAAGGTGGAGGATGAGCCCATGAGCAGTCGACTGGCGCTCGCCGCCATCGTGGTTCGGGACTACGACGAGGCCATCGCCTTCTACACCGGGGCCCTCGGCTTCGAGCTGCGGGAGGACACGACCCTCGGCCCGGACAGGCGCTGGGTCGTGGTCGCCCCGCCGGGGTCGGGGCCGACCGACGCCGGGATCCTGCTGGCCCGAGCGGGCAACGAGCAGCAGGGCGAGCGGGTGGGGGACCAGACCGGGGGCCGGGTCGGCTTCTTCCTCCACACCACGGACTTCGCCGGGGACCACGAGGCGATGACCGCCGCCGGCGTCCGCTTCGTCGAAGGCCCCCGCACCGAGGCCTACGGCACCGTGGGCGTGTTCGAGGACCTCTACGGCAACCGGTGGGACCTCATCGAACGGACCGACGGGTGACGCCCCTTGCCGAGTGCACCGATCTGACCTTCTGGTACTTCCGGGAGGGGGTCGACCATGCGTCCTGGAGCACGTTCGACCGGGTGTGGCCCGTCGCCGACGAGCACGGCGTCGCGGTGGGGTCGGTGGCCTTCGACGCCAGCTTCATCGAGGCGCCTCGCCTCTGGCTGCGGGACGAGGCCGGGGTGCCGGTCATCGGGCTGATCAGCGTCCGGGCCGGTGGTTGGTTCAGCGCCCCCGAGCCTCGGATCGTCTGGCCCGACGGGTCCACCGTCGGCGCCTTCAAGGAGCCCGAGGTCTGGTGGGGCCAGCAGGCCGTGGGCAAGTGGCAGGTCCAGCTCGACATCGAGCAACGGGTCGGTCGCTTCGGCGGGGCGTGGATGTGGGACACCACGGACCGGCCGGTGGCCGCGGTCACCCAGGCACGGGACCCGGCGGTCGGCTCCCACCTCCGCCTGAAGCGGGAGTCCGGCCTGCCCGAGCTGCTGGCCTGGTCCACGCTGGCGTTCCCGTTGGCCGTCTACCACCAACTCCGGGCCCGCGAGGTCCAAGACCAGCAAGGCGACCGTCCCGGTCGCACCGGTCGCGACACCACCGATCTGCTCTGAACCACGCCGGGAGGAACCCGTGAAGACTGAGCCCTCATTGGCCTACTGGTATCGGCTCGACCACCCGCATCCCGGGATCTTCGAGCAGCAGACCGACGCCAACTGGTCCGTGGCCGGGCCGACCGGCGCACCCGTGGGGGCCGCTCGGTTCACGACGTCGGGCCTCCTCCAGGCCGCGACCTACTGGCTGAGCGACACGACAGGGACCCCCGTCGTGGGCTACGCCGAGAAGGACCAGGTGCTGCTCGGCCCGGACGGCCAGCCCGTGGGGGCGCTCCAGGGATCCACGCTGTGGTGGGCCCAACAGGCCATCGGCAAGTACCGGGTCCGGTTGGCCAATGACCCGCACCGCTTCGACGGTGCGTGGATGTGGGACACGAGCGACCGGGTCGTGGCCACCCTCGGCCAGACCCGGACCGAGGGAGTGGGGGCCTACCTCCAGCTCGATCGGACGGCTGACCTGGCCGAGCCGTTGGCCACTGCCACCCTGGCCCTGCCCTTCGTGGCCCACCTGGTCATGCTCCGGGCCACCCAGCGCGATGTCCACCGCCGCTTCCGCCAGGAGGACCGCGGCCTCCAGCACTTCAGCGGAGAGCAGACCGACCTCCTCTGACCCGGCAGCATCCGTTCTGGTGCCTGGATAGGCCGCTGGACGCGCACATCCAGGTACCAGAACGACGGCTTCAGTGGTCGATCTGGTCGCGGATGGTGTCCATGGTGGCGGCGATCTGGGCGGACTCATGGAGGGTCATGACCCGGCTCTCGCCCACGCCCTCGGCCAGGCAGCGGTGGACCTCGTCGACCTGGTAGCGCAGGCCCTCGCCCTCGATGGGGGCCTCGATGACCTCGGCCTGACCGAAGGCGTCCCGCACGGTCAACGACTCCGGGCAGTGCATGAAGGCGGGGAGCTCGATGCTGCCCTCGGTGCCCACGATGCGGGCCGTGCAGGCGAGGTTCAGGCGGATCGACGCCTTGACCACGGCCAGCTTGCCGCCGGGGTGGTGCAGGGCGGCCACGACGGTCTCGTCCACGTCGGTCTCGCCCATGTGGCCGCTGGCCACGACCCGGTCGGGCGGGCCCAGCACCAGGGACGCCAGCTGCAACGGGTAGACGCCCAGGTCGAGCAGCGCGCCGCCGCCTCGGGCCGGGTCGAACAGACGGTGGGCGGGGTCCACGGGCATGGCAAAACCGAAGTCGGCTTCGACGAAGAGGGGCTCACCGATGCGGCCGTGCAGCAGGAGCTCCCACAGCCGGACGTAGGCGGGCAGGAAGCGGCTCCAGATGGCCTCCATGAGGAACCGCTCGGCCAGGTGGGCGCTGGCCGTCATCCGCAGCACCTCGGCCTCGGTCATGGCCATCGGCTTCTCGCACAACACGTGCTTGCCGGCGTCGAGGTAGCGGCAGGCGTCATCCGCGTGGCGGGACTGGGGCGTGGCCACGTAGACCACGTCGACGTCGTCGTCGCGGGCCAGGTCGTCGTAGTCGCCGTGGCGATGCGGGATGTCCCACTCGTCGGCGAACGCATCGGCCCGGCGGTCAGTGCGGGAGCCGACGGCCACCAGCTCGGCGTCCGGCGTCTGCCGGAGGGCCTGGACGAACCGCGCCGCGATCCCCCCCGTGCCGGCGATGCCCCATCGTGTCGTCACTGCCCGACAGTCTGGCCGCTGGGGTCCTCGCCATCAGCGTTCTGGTTGCTCCCCTCTGTTGTG
>WPCH01065139.1_pt1 | contig 10744 bp, 7 predicted proteins | sample 5399881 | NCBI WGS metagenome assembly WPCH01 (sample SAMN12869468, study PRJNA574797) | sludge metagenome | isolation source: wastewater treatment of pH5 | place: China:Beijing | collected 2019-05-20 | reverse complement strand
CCTTTATCTAGAGCAAAATGGAGAAGTACCTAAAGAGCTCTGGGAGCGCATTGATCAGATGAATCGGAACGGCATGAAAAAGATGCTAGACAATGTGGACACATCGCTTTTTCGAGAGGATATAAGCCCTGAGTATGTCATGAAAATAACCACATGGGCTTTGGAAGGCTATCAGAAGGAATTAGTTGGCAGGCTTAAAAGCGAGAGTCTCTCGAAGAAGGACCTAGAGCCATATTGGGACGAGTTTTATGAGTTGTTGGATGTTTTGCAAAAAATTCTCTACAGGCAAGGGGAGGTTTAGAATGGCAATTCTTCGGGTTAATCAGGTAACGAAAAAGTTTGGCGACTTTACGGCTTTAGATGGGATTGACCTTACCGTGGATCAAGGTGAAGTTTATGGGTTTATTGGTCCTAATGGGGCAGGCAAGACCACCACGATCCGGATTTTATTGGGCATCCTTAAAGCCACAAGTGGAACCGCCGAAATCTTCGGGTTAAACGCCTGGAGTGATGCGGTGGAGATCCATAAGAGGATCGCCTATGTCCCTGGTGATGTTAATCTGTGGTCTAATCTTACAGGCGGTGAAGTGATTGACTTATTTGTCAAGCTTCGGGGTTCGAATGGGAAAAGTCGCCGTGGGGAGTTAATTGAGCGCTTTGACATGGACCCTTCTAAGAAGTGTGGAACCTACTCCAAGGGTAATCGTCAAAAGGTGGCCCTGATTGCGGCCTTTGCCGCGGATGCAGATTTGTATATCTTAGACGAACCTACATCTGGCCTTGATCCTTTGATGGAGCAAGTGTTTCAAGAGTGCATTGGGGAAATTAAAGCAGCTGGCAAGAGCGTCTTACTCTCTAGCCATATTCTTTCGGAAGTTGAGAAACTCTGCGATAAGGTGAGTATCGTTCGGCAAGGAAAGATTATTGAAGCTGGCACGCTCCAAGAGTTGCGTCATCTGACTCGGACACGTGTCCAAGTAGAAACCAAGGATCCCATCCTGAACCTAGAACAGGTTGAAGGCATCCATGACCTGACGGAAACTGACCGTGGCGTTGTGTTCCAAGTCGATACAGACAAAATTGGTCCCGTGGTCAAGTATCTAGGCGATTTTGGTATCGTCGCCCTCCAGAGCACGCCGCCAACCTTGGAGGACTTATTCATCCATCACTACAGGGATGAGGGAGGCAGGAAGTAATGGAAAGATATTTCGCAAATATCTGGACCCTTATGGGGCTGGTTTGGCGCCGGGATCGAGTTCGTCTACCCATTTGGATCCTATCCATTGTGATTATCACGCTTGCCGTAGCCTTGGCCTTTCCCGGGTTATACCCTCCTGGTCCACAAAGGGATATTCTGGCTGAAACCCTAAAAAATCCGGCTATGACTTCGATGTTAGGGCCTGGTTATGGGCTCGATGATTATCACATGGGGGCAACAATGGCCCATCAGATGCTATTATTTACCGCGGTGGCCGTGGCCATGATGAATATCCTTTTATCGATTCGTCATACTAGGCGCGACGAAGAGGCTGGCCGGATTGAGATGATTCGCTCTCTTCCCGTCGGAAAGCTGGCCAATGCAGGCGCTACTTTGATAGTCTTGACCGTGGCGAATCTAGTCTTGGCCATTCTCTTGGCTGTTGCCCTAGGAAGTCTTGGCTTGGAAGGAATGGACTTTGCAGGCTCTATTCTTTATGGTACGGTCTTGGGAGTGACAGGAATCTTCTTTGCCGCAGCAACCATTCTAATTGCCCAGCTCACCGAAACCTCCCGGGGTGCCATGGGCTTATCCTTTGGTTTTTTAGGCATAAGCTATCTACTCAGGGCCATTGGAGATATCAGCAGTGAAGCTCTATCCTTAATTTCGCCCTTGGGTTTAGTTCTGCGCACTCAGGTTTATGTAAACAACTACTGGTGGCCCATTCTCGGAGTGACGGCTGCTTCAGGTCTTCTTGTTCTACTTGCTTTTCGGTTGAATATGATCCGCGACCTGGAGGCAGGGCTTATTGCGGCCAAACCAGGGCGCAGTACCGCCTCTCGGTTTTTACAAAGCCCTCTGGGGTTGGCCTTGCGCTTACAGAAGCCCTTGATTATTGGCTGGACCATAGGGATGTTTGTTTTAGGAGTATCGTACGGTTCGGTTTTTGGGGATATTGATGCATTTTTCCAAACTAGTGATATCTTTGAACTGCTCCTACCAGGCACCGAGGGGTTTTCACTCTCCGATCAGTTTGTTTCAACCTTGCTCGTTGTAATGGCCATGATTGGTGTGATTCCAGTCTTGCTCACGGTCCTTAAACTAAAGTCCGAGGAGAGGGCGAACCGTACAGAACAGTTATTGGCTCGAGCTGTGTCTCGGAGAGCGGTACTGGGTTCATACCTGCTGATCGCCGCGTTCTTAGCCATTGTGGTGCAAGTCATGTCAGCCTTGGGACTGTGGTCAGCAGCAGTATCGGTAATGGATGAGCCTTTTAGTTTGCTCATGGTTCTCCAAGGTAGTTTGGCCTATGTGCCCGTTATGTGGATCATGATAGGTTTAGCCGCGCTTTTGATTGGGGTTCTCCCCAAACTTGGAGGTGCAATCTGGGTCCATTTAGGATATACCTTCTTCGTGATCTACTTTGGAGGATTGTTCCAGGTACCTGAGTGGCTTGGCAAACTAACTCCCTTTGGTTATGTCCCTGATGTTCCGCTGGAAAAGATGAGTTTTTCACTTACCCTGACTCTCATGCTGATAGCTGGGTTCTTGATGTTCTTTGGGCTGAAGGGTTATCAAAGACGGGACATTCAAGGGTAGTCCTAGTGTTGAGGTCTTCGCGATATTTTGGTAAGCTGAACTTATCGAAAGAATCATGCTCATTCCTAAACTAAAGTGACAAAAGCACCGATCGTGAGATCGGTGCCTTGTTGTTTATCCCCTAGCCTTAACCTTCAAGATAAAGAGTAAGAGAGGAATCAAGTAGACGATAAGCAATCCTAGGGTCACAAGTGTCATTAAAGGAGATATGGGTGCAATACCGATTAATAGTAGCATGGGTGCGCCCAGCAATATGCCAAAACTACTACCTGTTAGCAGGTTGTTGGCAGCTGGTGTCCTAAAATCCGGGTCTACTTCACGTAGTAATAGTACACCAGAACTGATAGTACCAGTCAACATGCCATACATAGAAACTATTCCCTCATAGTAATAACCAGGATAGAGCTCCTTGCAAAGCCATTTCAACCAGAAGTACGTTGCCGTCGCTCCAGTAATCGAGATGAGAATAAAGGGTAGCCAGAGGCCAGACAGATCGGTGATGTCAATGGAGGCGATGCCGGCCACGATCATCACGTCGAAGGCAACCCCAGATATTCTGCTCAACAGGTAGTTATTCTGGTATTGGCGGGTCATAATCTTGGACTTTCTGAGGTTGCTAAAAATCACTCGCAGCAAGATGGCCATCAAGGAGCCAAAAATAAAGTTAAAGCCCCAGAGTAGTGGCTCCAATGTACCGGAAAGACCAGGAGCAAAATTGCCAACTAGCTGTGTGAGCCCCTTTAAAACTAAATAGGTAAGTAGGTAAACGACCATCACCAGGGCAAATTGTACTGAGAAGCGATCGATGGACTCAGAAATAGGAATTTCATTAGTGTCCTGAAACTTATCCACGGACAAAGATTCTTCAACTTCGTCATAGTGATGTAACTTTACCTTGCCCTTACGAACAAGCCAATTGAGGTAGATGACTCCAAGTATACAAGCGCACAAAAAGCCAGAGGCAGCAATAGAAAGACCAAAAGAGCGCCCCCCTGCAAAACCCAATGCTTCATACATGCCACCGACGTTATTGGCTTGTCCAGGACCCTGTCCGAAGCCCATGGGCAGCAAAATTCCCGAAGCCACAAACAGATTTGGCATAATTGTGTACCCTAGCCCAAGAGTAATAATCAACCCTATTATACCTTGAACGAGATAGGTAGATATGATTAATGCGCCACTCTTAGGTGCAGTGAGCCTGTCTGTGCTGCCTTCCTTATCTAGTTGAGGGATACGTAGTGATAGGGCAATAAACCCAATGGCAATTCCATGGTAGGTAATCATTCCTAAAAACTTTGTGTCAATGGAGAGCAGATTCGTATTACGTAGCATAAGCAGAACGAACCCCCCAAGTACCGCTGTGGGCAGGAGTGTCCTGCGAATAAAGGGCAATTTGCGTCTGAGGAGGTTGGCCACCAAAATGGTGCCAGCAATGACTCCTAGTTGGATTATGGCACTCCACAACCCGGTGTTTGCCGATGAAAAGTCCATATGTCACCTCGTTGATGCTAGTTTATTATATAACTCCAAATACTTGCGTCCACAGAATGAAGCTTTTGACGTTATTACATAGTTTTGGTTTTGGCTAGTAAAGGCGATGTTTCCACGGCCATAGAGGGCCATATCAGATATATCGGCCAGGGCGAATGTCCGTTCACCCACTACAATTCGGTCACGGTACATGGCGAGAGCGCCCGAGTGCACCTGCTCGGTTTTGTGGTCCTCAAGGACGCGAATTAATCTAACGGTATCATCACCAAAGGCGAGTTCATCACCTTTGAGGTGAACTGCCATGTGAACGAGCTGCTCGTTCTGCCAGTTGTCCCACTCTGCAATGGTAGTATAGGGAGCGTCGTGTAAATAGCCATACTCGTCATAGGTCCCTTTAAGACCGCATTGGCAGTAGAATTCACTGCCCCGGCTCTTGAGTGTACCAATCTGTTGGCACTTAGGGCAAATAAACAGTGCGGTTTCCAAACCTTCTGCGAGTCGTTTGCCCTTAAAGCGAACCTTCTCTATGGCTTGGCGCGCATAGGCATCCTCAAAAAGATCCTCTGCTACGGCCGCGTTAATCTCATCCACGCTCATCTCCTTCAGTTGATCCGGTGTATATACACTAACAACATAACCGACCATACGGCCTCTACGCATGGTATAGGCCCAGCGTGGGGTAGTGAAATAGCCGCCCTCAAATCTATAAGTAACCAAGGGTACCTTGCATAACTTGACTAACTTACCGATGGAGGGAGGTACGTCTTGGCCAGTGATACCGTTGAAGGAGCGGTTGCCCTCTGCAAATATGCAGATATTCTTGCCATCTTTTAGTCTGCGTAGAATATCCCTTACCGTGCTCATATCTGCACTACCTTTGAGACGTGATATGGGGTCGAAATACCTTACTAATAGGCGAGATGGTAGACCTACACGAAAAATATGCTCGCTTGCCACGAAATACAAGAGTTCTCTAAAGCTGAGTTGGATAAGAGCTGGATCTAGATCCGCGTTGTGGTTACCCAAAACAAGGTAGGGACCTTTTAGATTGGGAGCGGGCTGTGGCTCAAACTGGAAAAGCCACTTGACCACGGTCGCAAGAAGGGCTTTCGCCGTATGATAGGCACGCGCATGGCGTTTGTAATTTTTGATTGTTTCATCAGACATTTCTTCGCCTGCCTCTGTACACTCATTTCTCAAACATATAATTGCACGCTGGTTAATTCTATGTTCCCATTGTGTTTTCCTGTCCCAAGGCCAGGGTTTTTCGTGTGACTCAGTGTAAAGTAGTAGGCTCAGGAAATTATAGGAAGGAAAGCTGTGAAGGCGTATAGAAGAGAAGGAATATTATATCAATCATTTTTTGGGGTTATAGGAGTGAATCTGGTTCTTTTGGGGTATCATACTATATAGCATTACAAGAGGAGCCTACGTCTAGTGTTTTGAGTTTCTGATGGAAAAGGGAGGGTGGTAATTTGGTGGCTGAGGATAAGAACAAGAACAAGAATAAGGACAAGGATAAGAAAACGAATCGTTTGTTGCTGTTTCTAGTGCTGGTTGTACTGGTTTCGATAGGAGTCAATGTGTATCTTTTTTGGAGTTACGGGGATCAAGATGATGCAATAGAAGTGATGGCGTCGTGGCAAGAGGAACTCTCCTCCGTAACGGACATATTAGCTAATTTGGAAGTACGGCAATCGGTACAAGAAACGGTGACCCAAGAGGTTCTGAATTTGCTAGAAGCTCAACCGTGGACTGCAAGTAGTGCCCAAATACAGGAAGGCTTCTCGAGCCTCAACGAGTCATTGGCTCTGATGCACCCTGATGGGGTGGATCGGGAGACTTGGAACACTGCCAATATCCAGGTTCAAGAGGCGCTCTCCTTGATCCGGGTCATGCTTTATGAACTAGAAGCCAGACAATCAACACAAGGGGTAGCTATAGAAGAAATTGTGGCTACGCTGGATAGTCAACCGTGGGGAGACCTCTCGGAAAAGCTGGCCCAAATTGAAATGAGACAAGTGGCGCAGGCTTCTGAACCTATAGTCGAACCTGATTGGGTGGACAAAGAATCGTGGGAAGCTGCAAATATGCAAATCCAAGAGGAACTGTCATCCATAAAGGCCATGATCACTCAGCTCTTGGCTGAACAAAGTGCTAGTATTCCAGCAATGGCGCCAGCACAAGCGGTTACATACGTAGAAGAAACAGAAGGCGTGCAAAGTCGCCCCGTCGTTGAAGTGCGATTAAGGCCGGGAGATAGTGTGTGGAGCATTGTTTCCCGTTTCTGTATATCACCAAGTCCAGCTTTGGTTGACCAGGTTGTCGAGTTCAACAATATTGAAGACCCGAGGCGATTGCCCGTTGGTTTTCCTGTTAGACTGCCACTGGACATAGTGAACGGAATCTAATCTTCTAGTTGTGACAATACCCCGGAAGCAGTTCAAAGCTTCCGGGGTATTTTTGTAGTCATGTAATAGCCTTGCTGTTGGGAGGGAATGTCTCTAGAAGCAAGGTAACTCTAAAGTCGCCCTGCAAGTGAAATATCTCAAACAGCACCCTGTGGTTTTGGATCAAGGAGAAGTAGAAGTACCTGCGATAGGCCGAACTGCACCAACTTGACATGTTCGACGCTCCATCTAATAGTGACAATGTGGCTTCTTACCCGACTTTCCGCGCAATTCTTCTTCCGAGGATGCTTTGTAGGGAATGACCTATTTGGTTTGAGCGGTTCAAAGCAAAAGATGTTCGTCATAGACGAACATCTTTTGCTTTTCCTTTGCTTGACAATTCTGATTCAAGAGATATAAGAGGATTCGCACAAGCTACAAATGACTCATAACGCTGATTTGCGACTGCATAACTAACATATTTATGAACAGACCGAAAAAAATTATAAATATTTACGCAAAAAAGAAGGGGTTGGGGTCAACGTTACCGAAACATAATAATGTAAAATACGATCACTGTTCGACGGTGGCGAACGAATAGGTTGTAAATAGTATTTCGAAGGAGTGAAAAGGCTTGGGAAGCATAAAGTCTTTAGACAGAGCTTTTATGATACTGGAGTGCTTTACCGAATCGGAGCCTGAGTGGGGAGTCACTGAGCTGGCCAATCATCTTGGATTTCCCAAAAGTACTGTAGCTACGATTTTAAGAACATTGCGCACAAATGGCTATGTTGAGAAAGACGCACAAACTAATCTGTATGGACTTGGGTTGCGGTTGTTTGAGATGGGTTATGTTGTTCGCAACCAGATGAAAATCAGGGCACACATTATGCCTGCCCTCGAGGAGCTGCAGAAGATAACCCAAGAGATTGTGTATTTGACCATTCCCCGCGACGGAAAAGTGCTATATTTGGAGGCCGTGTATCCTTCAGTCAGGTTGGTGCAGTACTCGACTGCTGGCCGGCTCGCACCGATGCATTGCACCGGTGTTGGTAAGGCCATGCTTGCGTATATGTCGGATGAAGAAGTTGAGAGTGTCATATCTACTTACGGGTTGGAACGATACACACCAAATACAATCTGCGATGCAGATGAGTTGCGAGTGGAGTTAGGGAGAATCAGAGCAAGGGGATATGCGCTTGACAATGAGGAGAATGACATATCCATTAAGTGTGTGGCTATGCCCATCCGTAACAGTGAAGGTGGAGCTCTTGGTTCGATTAGTGTCTCTGGTCCCAGTTTCCGTTATGAAGAGGATCGCATTATCGACTTTGCAGATGCTCTACAGCAGACAATAACTCAGATATCTCGGTACACCCACTTGTTGCCGAGAACATCCGCATCTCCTGCTAGAAAGTCACCAGGAGTTTAAAAGCTAATCAATATTGCTTTAACGAATGGGGTGATTTGACGCTAAAAAGTGGCTCGCTGTTGTTTGGAGTAATCAGAAGGACAAATCTATTCATCAAATTAAGGAGTGTGTTGACAGTATGGATTATAGAACTCAAAGGATTCGATTGGTTCTCAGTGTGATAGCACTTGTGCTATTGTGTAGCTTTTCTGTTTACGCTGGGGTCGCAGATAATTTTATGACATGGACACTGAGCGAATATGAGAGGGAAACCGGAAACATAATAGATTCCTTTAATGAAGCACCAGAGTTGGCTACATTGGTTGAAGCTGGTGAACTACCTCCTGTAAATGAACGCTTACCAATCGAACCGTTAGTTATACAACCGACAGGAGAAATAGGGACATATGGTGGTTCACTCAAGGGATATGGCATGAACCCAGAGTCCTATGGTAATAACGTCACTTCGATTCGCAACCAACAGGTTCTAGGAACTCACCCCAATTGGGCGACATTCTATCCACAGGTCATCAAGGAGTGGACTCTATCAGATGATCATACGACTTTTGTGATGCACCTACGTAAAGGGATGAAATGGAGTGATGGTACTCCGTTTACCGCAGATGATATTGTGTTTTGGTGGCAAGATGTCATCTTAAATAAGGAGTTAACTGCTTCGGTTTCTTCAGTTTGGGTTGTCAACGGTGAGCCCATGCAAGTTAACAAGATTGATGATTACACAGTAGAACTAAAATTTGCTGGTCCATATACGACAATTATTGAGACTCTAGCGGCCCAGACTGTTTGGGTGCCAGCACACTATGCTAAGCAGTGGCATGCTGACTATAATCCTCAGGTTCACCAATTAGCAAAGGATGCAGGCTATGATTATTGGTACCAATTATATAGTTCTCGGACACGAATGGGTGATGCCCAAACCATACCAGGAATCCCCACCCTTGAGGCGTGGGTATTAGAATCCATTGACCAGTTCGGCAACAAGTATTATAAAAGAAACCCTTATTATTGGAAGATTGATACGGCTGGTAATCAGCTCCCCTATATCGGTGAGTTGATCCGTTTCTATGTTCCCGATCGTAACCAGATTATCTTGAAGTTCATATCTGGAGAATTAGACTTTGGATCAGAGCCGCTCCAGATTAGTGATTTGACTGTATTGCGTCAAGGAGAGGCGCGTGGTGGATACGAGACAATTCTAATGCCGAGTACTTTCGGAAGTCAACGGCGATATCAGTTTAACCAAACGACCCAGGATTCAGTCTTGCGAGAAATCTTCAGCGATATTAGGTTCAGACAAGCGATGTCTTTAGCTATTAATCGTGATGAGATTAACCAGACGCTATTCTTTGGCTTAGGTGTGCCACGTCAACATCTCACCCCTTCCGTAACCAGTTACTATGAAGCGTGGATGGGTGAACACTATGCTGAGTTTGACTTAGACACAGCTAATGCTTTACTAGATGAAATGGGACTAGAATGGGATAGAGCTCGTCAATACCGGTTGCGTCCAGATGGACAAGTACTTGAAGTTGAGTTGCTTGAACCAACAGGTGGCGAGCTTGAGTTAACCGAAATGGTAGCTGGTTACTGGCAAGAAGTGGGGGTTAAAGTGAACCTTCGACAAGTAACACGTGAACTGTTTTCTCAAAGAGCTGCTGCAAATGAGCTGCAAGCAAATGCTTGGTTTGGCGATGCAATCGATGAAGTTCGGATGCGGACGCAACCACAAGGTAGTATTCAACCGCCATATGCATTAGACACTATTCCGATGGTAGGATGGCCGTGGCGAGAATGGCAGTTAACTAACGGTCAACGTGGTGAGGAACCACCAGTTGAAATTCGCGAAATTCAAGATCTTGTATCCCGATGGTTAAAGACAGTTAAAGGTACTGATGAATATATGGAACTAGGGCAAGAGATCTTGTCACGCAATGTCCAGGGATTGTACATGATTGGGACTGTGGGCGAGTTACCCCGACCTTTTGTGTTGAGAAATGGTCTCCGAAACTTCCCAAAGGATATGACTTGGGTAGATCACTTGCGGGGATCTCAGGCAGACCAATGGTTCTGGGAACAGTAAATCAACGCAAGGTCTTGCAGAGCAGGGTTTAACCCTGCTCTGCATGGACATTTATCCACAGAGGAGAGATTAGAATGTGGCAATATATCATTCGGCGTCTTTTGTATATGATTCCGACCCTCTTCATTATCAGTATTATATCATTTATGATCATTCAGCTACCACCTGGCGATTTTGTAACGAGTTATGCACTGTCGCTGGCGTCAAGCGGTGAAGAAGTAGATATGGCAATGCTTGAAACATTGAGGCAACGCTATGGTTTAGACCAGCCAATGTACGTCCAATACTTCAAATGGATTAGTGGCGTCGTACAGGGTGACTTTGGGATGTCCTTTGATTGGGATCGTCCAGTTTCTGAGTTGATTGGTGATCGACTTCTGCTGACGATGATAGTCTCGGTATCTTCATTGATTTTTTCCTGGTTGTTAGCTTTGATTATTGGAATTTATTCTGCCGTCAAGAAATATTCCATCTTTGATTACGCATTTACCTTTCTTGGTTTTCTTGGTTTGTCCATTCCCAATTTCATGTTAGCCCTTATACTAATGTACGTG
>WPCH01218463.1_pt1 | contig 10746 bp, 10 predicted proteins | sample 5399881 | NCBI WGS metagenome assembly WPCH01 (sample SAMN12869468, study PRJNA574797) | sludge metagenome | isolation source: wastewater treatment of pH5 | place: China:Beijing | collected 2019-05-20 | reverse complement strand
CTCAATCTCTTCTATGACCACATGCTTTTGATTCTTTCTAAAATAAAGTGTAATTCTTTGCAATTAATACTATAATTAAAATTAAATATATTAGAAACCTTGGTGGAACGTTAGCTAAATTTGGATAGTGGATCTGTAAATGATTCAAACGATACCTTATATCCACCCTGTTTTGGTCTGTCCTCACTTTTTGAAAATAATGATATTTATAAAATAATGCCATAGAAGTGCACAAAACATCTAGCAGAATTTAAAGTCCCATATTCCAGATTATATTTCATGGCCAGTATAAATACTGCTTTCTAAGAACCTGGGAAACTCAACGCCTGACGAAGAAGAGTGGACTTTCCCGTAAAACCTGTACAGAAGCTGAAGTTGAAAACTCTATTAGAAACAGGCTGGATGGAACTTTAAAACAGCTAAAACCTGGAAACCAGTCACTTCTCAGTGGTGAAATGATCATGGTGATGTTATTGAAAAATATCAGGGCGATATACAGTTAGCCATGATAATGTTATTGAAAAATATCTGGAGGATATACAGCAGTCCATGCGAAACTGTAATAAAAGCAATTGAATACTATAAGCAGGCACTGACAGTATCAAAAGTCAGTGATCCGGAATAAAAAGAGAGAAAGAATGGAAACTTTTATTCCAAACAAATTTTATTTCTAGTCCTGAGATATAGAAAGTAAAATAGATTTTCTCTCAGATAATTCTGAGAGTTTTCCGTTTGAAATTGCTTATCCACAGTTTTCAATTCTGTTATCGTGGATATTTACATTTGTTTCCTGTGTGTTTAAACGTATTACTGCAGGCACTGGCAGGTCATGGAAATAGTTTCCAGATGCTTCTATGTTTTTGAGATTTCCCTGCAGTTCAAGACCAGCATATCCGCCGCCTGATGTTGTACATTCATTGTTCTTCATTACTCCATCAGTTACGGAATCAAACCTGACGGATGAGTTGGTCCGGTTAATAAACTTGGAATTCTTAACTGTGATGCCATTTACGTGGTATGCATACACGCCATCATGGCCGCACTTGTTTACAGTTACGGAATCTATCATTACGTTGCTTGATTTTGAGATAAGCATCGCATCATTGCAACCGTTCTGGAACGTAACGCCCTGGATTGTCAGTCCGTTACAGTTTATTATGGTTGCCATATTGTAGCTTGAAGTTCCGAGCCTGATGCCAGGATAATAGTCACTCTGGCTTCCGTCAACAGTTAAGTTTTCTATTTTAACGTTGCTTGCAGAACCGCCCCTTATCATTATCATGGCTTTCTTTTCTGCAATACTGCTCTCACGACTACCCCAGAGAGGAAGCCCTTTGGCAAGCTTAATTGTTACACCGGAATCTCCGGCAAGGGTTGTGTCACTTCCAATCAGAAGAGAGTCACCAATGTCGTATGTGAACGGGCCTTTAAGCTGGACAGTTGTGCCCGGATTTGCTGCTGCAAATTCTAACGCCTGGTTAATCTGGACGTGGTCGTCCACTCCATCACAGTTGTAGTCTCCACTTCCATCTCCGGTAACAGTTATAGTCTGTGTGTTCTCGCCGCCTAATACAGAAGGTACGGTTGTTAAAGTAAGGCATATTGCGAGGAATAGGGTTCCTAGCTGTCTTTTTAGCATCGTATCACCTTTGGGTTGGATTTTTAGAACCTGAGTAAACTCAAGTTCTGCAGGTTAGTTGTGTGTTTTTTCCCAGAGTCAATACGGCTGTTAAGAGAATTCCTGTTATCAGGGATAGGGTCCCCTGATATCTCTTCAGCACGATATCACTCTGGGATGGATCTTTGGAGGGAAATAAACAGAATCAGATCTATAGGGTAATTCGATATTTCCCATTATTTATTAAAATTATATATTACGTGTTCGTAATACCATTTTTCCGACATATCTAACTAGATAATATTGGATGATCTAATCAGGTCGGCTCTATGCTTGTTATTCAAAAATTTCTATTACGTGTGCGTAATATTTTTGAACCTATCAAATGGTTCTCTGCGATTTATGTGAGGCGGACACACTGTACACAGAGTCTCCACTTTCCTGCTGCCTTATAGGGATCAGGCACTGTAAGTGGCCGGAAATTAGAAGTTTTGCCTTCTATAAACAGAATATGTTACTGACCACAGGAAATTATTCCTCCGGTCAATACCTCCTTGTGTTGATGAATCATGAACTTAACCAGGCTAATTATTCTGCCGAAAAATTCCGGCTCAAATGAAAGAATTAACCTGTTATTGAATTCCTGACTTGACATTCTACGTCTACACGGTCATAATATAAAATATTATTGGTATTATAAAATGCATATAATATATATTGGAATGTATACAGTTTTTAATCGTTAGAGCCTTCCAAAACCAATAAGCTATTAAGCAATCAACCACAAACCTTACCTGCAACTTTTTCCTAATTTGAATTTCTTAACAATCATATTTTTGCTCAGCTCTTAAAGGTGAAACTATGCCCCACATAATGGAATTACTTGGAAAAACAAGAGTCGTCGTAAAAGATGGAAAGGTTATCGAGGTCGGAGAGCCTGAAGTCAAATGGTGCCCCCTGTTTGCCAAAATACGCGGAATCCAGAAAATCACCCCTGATGAAGTCAGGAAGAATATGGAGTTCAGGATCAGCGATTTCGGGATGTTTACCGATAAACGCAGGCTTGAACTCGAAGACTTTGTAGGATTTGGAGCATCCGAGGTTATGATGACGGGCCTGAGCAGGGGTTTACTGGACACAACAGTAACCGCCTGTGAAGGCGCAGGGACTGTAATTTCCAACAACCCTACCCTTGTCCAGGGCATGGGCGGCAGGATGTCCGGCCTTGTCGAAACAGAGCCTATAGAAGGTATAATAAATGGGATTACAGAGCGCGGCGGAATCGTGCTTGACCCTTCAACCGCAAAAATGGACCCTGCTGCAGGAGTGAAAAAAGCAGCAGAGCTCGGTTACAAAAAGATCGCAGTAACCGTTGCCTTCGCCGAGACTGCAAAAGAGGTTCGGAAACTTGAGTCCGAGCTCGGGCTTGACCTGATCGTCATCGGGGTACATGTTACAGGTCTGGACAGGGAAGAAGCCCAGGCCCTTGTAGAAAATTCAGACATTGTAACCAGCTGCGCTTCAAAGTCCATCAGGGATCTTGTAAAGCCCCTCGCTCAGGTTGGGACTGCTGTACCTCTTTTTGCTCTTACCCAGAAAGGAAAAGAACTTGTTATTGAAAGGGCAAAGGACATCAAAAGCCCGATTCTGATCAATACCATGGCTCTTCCTGTTCTACCTGAGCACAAACAGCCAAAGGACCTTAAATAAATCAAAATAAATCAAAATAAATCAAAATAAAGCAAAATAAAATGAATAATGAAATAAAAGAATAAAATGAATAATGAAATAAGGCGGCTTAAACCATTAAAGCCGTTACTACTTTTTAGTAATCCCAGGCTTTTGTATTTTTGATTTTCTCATTTTTATCTTTTATTTAATCTGTATTTTCACAGACCGAACCACATTCCCAATATAGAAATCGGGGGAATGGAGTACAGTATCTACAACTCTCTGGATATCTACGATGCTGAAACCAGAGAGATGTCTCGGTTCAAAAAGGTAAAAGTTAACGAATATCCATCGGAAAAGGGTGACAAAAGGTGGATTATTACTGCTGAAGATAGTAAAGTATTAATGGTCACAAAGAGCTACTGCAAAGAGACTTTCAGCTTCACTAATAACTTCAATTTCAGGTTTTCAGGTATATTGAGAACTTTATAGACGTTGTCGATTTTCAGTTCGGAATCGGGGGTAGGGTTATAACATTACAGGAGACAGGAAGTGGACTTGGCATGGTGGAAGATACTTCAGGGTTCGTAATATAAATTTTTAAAATCCTATTTTTTTAATCATATCTTTCAAAATCTTATCTTTTTAAAATACTATCTTTTTAAAATACTATCTTTTTTCATCAGCTAATTCTCAAATTCATTTCTTTGTTGATCTTTTTTGTGGATTTGATCACACTCAGAAATGTTCAATCAAAACAGTATAAGAAAGCTCAAAATATTTACTGGAGAAAACTTAATATTTTACTTCGCTTTCAGGAAATATGTACAGTACAATAACTTTAAAGGTTATGACAAAAACTTTAACAATAAAGCAGGAAAATATGGAAATATGAAAAATGGAAATAAAAAAGCGGGCCTTCCTGGGGACTCAGTAATATCCGAAGGACAGGAAATAGCAGAAGTAAAAGCTATAAGGGAAAAGCTTTCCGAAATGCACAGTGATATTAAAAAAGTCATGGAATTCACCAGCAGGCTGCGCCTGGAAGCTGCTCTTGAAAATTCAAGACAGGAGTACTCAAACGCTCTTCTCAGCCACCTCTTCGAGGATATAGATACAGGGCTTGAGAAAAATATGGTGAAAAAATGCCCTGAAAAGCAAAAGTGTACCTCTGCATTTACAGCCCTTCTGCAACAGAATGCAGGGCTTATAAAGAAAAACAGGGTGGACGATGCTCTAATCTCGGATAGCAGGAAAAAGCTGGAAGAGTTGAGGTGTGGGGCTCCTTACAGTAAATGTGAGAAATGCTTTTCAGAAGTTTCGAGCCTTCTCGTAAAACAGGTCAATCTCATGCGTTCCATGAGGATTTACGCAGATAATCAGGAACAGAAACCGAATATCTCAGCACTCAAAACCTCAGCGGTTATGAGCGAGATTCTTGAGCCGATCTCAAACCTCCAGCGCCTGGAAATTCTAAGGGCAGTAGCGTTCGAAGCAAAAAGCTTCTCCGCTTTTTCCGAGCTCACCGGCCTCAGAGGAGGAAACTTGCTCTTCCATCTCCAGAAGCTTACGGAAAGCGGGCTGATCATGCAGCAGCATGAGAGAGGGGACTATATGATCACCGAAAAAGGGTTCAGGATACTTCAAGGCCTGAACGAAATTTATTCCTCACTTCAAGGTTATCCGCTTCAAAATTCTTCAAGAAAGGAATCCGAAGAGAATGACTCTCAGAAAAGAAAAGATACTCCAGAGCTGGCTGTTTAAGTCCGGGTATTTTTGACCCCGGTTTTTCGGTATTTACTGACAATTTTACACTGCCTTCTCACCATCTGGAAGATCAGCTAATCCAGGATTACGATAATACAGTGGAATGCATTAACTACATTCCAGTGCCGATTAAGTATATATCAATAACCTGCCAATATAGGATTGTAGAATGAGTTCTCCGGGGAAATCAGGCTGCACAGAACCAGAAAATCGGGCAACAGGGAAATGGAAAAACAGAAAGGAAAAGATTAGAGGAAAGACAAAATTAGAAAAAAACAAAAATATGAGGAATAAAAATGACTGTAAGAGATGACATTCACGGACAGATTGTTGCAGGCTTAAAAGGTGCAAAGTTTCCCATAAACACCCCCGAGGAATTGCTCGCTGCTTTTCCTGCGGGTGCAGACACCACATGCAGATCAGGCGACCTTGCAGTTACTGCAGGAGAAGCAGGCAAATTGCTTACTCCAGCAGATTTTCCGTTCAGGGATGCAAAACAGGTGGCAGACACAATAGTTGACCGGGCAGGGCTTTAAGTCCTGCTTACTTATTTCTTCATTCGCTTTCAGTTCCCTTTTTCTCTCTTTCTTTCTGTATTGTTTTTCTATCCCTGCTCAGCACCTCACTTCCGGAACAAATCTGAGGTTTCATTTCAGGTCATAAAACCAATGTTATTAGCCTGAGAAGATCAACCTGTAAAGATCCTATTCCTGTGAGATAGAAATCCAGGAATTAAGCAGGAATAATAAGGTAAAAATTACAATATTGAACCACAATATTAAATGATACAATTTTTAATACAATGTTTCTTTTCAGGAGGGTGGTTTTAAATGCCTCATATAATGGAAATGATGGGGAAAGCAAGAGTAGTCGTAAAAGACGGAAAAGTTATAGAAGTCGGAATCCCTGAAGTAGAATGGTGCCCTCTTTTTGTCAAACTGCGGGGAGTTGAAAAGATGACTCCTGATGAAATCAGGAAAAACATGGAGGCCCGGATCAGCGAGCTGGGAATGTTCACGGAAAACCGCAGGCTTGAATTTGAAACAACTGTTGTTGCCTTCGGAGCCTCAGAAATAATGATGAGCGGTCTCACCAGTGGCTTCCTTGAAACAACCGTAACAGCCTGTGACGGAGCAGGAACCGTGATATCAGGCAATCCTGCGCTGGTTCAGGGAATAGGAGGGAGGATGTCCGGCTTAATCGAAACCGAACCTATAGATGCACTGATCAGAGGAATAGAAGAACGAGGAGGAACTGTTTTGGATCCTGCAACCGCAACCATAGATCCTGCAGGCGGAGTAAGAAAAGCAGCTGAACTTGGCTATAAGAAAATTGCAGTTACAATTGCAGATGCCAAGACCGCAAAAAATGTCAGGAAAATAGAATCCGAATCAGGGCTTGACCTTTTCGTTATTGCAGTACACGTAACAGGCATCAGCAGGGAAGAAGCCCAGGAGCTTCTGGATAACTCGGATATTGTGATCAGCTGTGCTTCAAAATATATAAGGGAACTTGCAAAACCTCTTGTGCAGGTAGCGGCTGCAATTCCCCTATTTGCTCTCACAAAGAAAGGAAAAGAACTTGTGATCGAAAGGGCAAAAGATATCGAGAGCCCAATTCTGATCAATACCATGCCACTGCCGGTTATACCTGAGCATAAACAGCCGAGAGAACTGATTTGAAGGCAATAAATTCTAAAAATTATTTCCCAGAAGGGGCAAATAGAAGAGTTTTAATGGAAAACAAAAGGATAAAAAGCTCAAATGGGAAATAGAAAGATAAAAAGCTCAAATGGGAAATAAAAAGATAAAAAAGTTCACTCTAATTTTTCAGGGTTTTCCGGACTGCCAGAATTGACTGCTAGAAATAAGCAGTCCGGGTCCCTGTGGTTTGACTTAAAAAAACAGCAGCTTATCAATTTTTAAAATTTTAATTGATTTTCCAGTACTCAATTTATAAATATTGCTTTAATTACTTTTTAATTTACTGATTTTTAAATATTGCTTTAATTTACGTTTTTTAGTTATCGTTTTTTAAATACAGTTTTCAGTCACTTTAGAACTCTTGATGTTTAAACCTACTGTATTTCCAGTTTTAAGAATATTTGAATTTTAAACTTTGATAAGTTACTGCTGAGAGGGTTGGCTTTATGAGGTAACCGGTTTGTTATTATTTCTTTGAACCTTTGGATAGTTTGCTGTCAGCTTTTGCATTCTTCTTTGCTGGTGCTGGAGCTTTTGCCTGTGTTTTTCCACATTCTGCTCCTGTTTTTGGAGCTTTCTCAGTTGCTGTATTTTTTGCCATTAAAACACCTCTGACTTAATATTTTATATAAGTATGCTGAATACTGTTTTAAATAAATATATAAGTTTTGAACCAGAATGTTAACTTATTCAAAAAACTATTATGTAAATCAACTATCAACTAGAATTGAGCCCGTGACCATAATCAAATTACGGAGCCTGTAACCATAATCAATTTACAATAACTATACAGTATCTGAAAGTAACTTAATTCCAGAATTCCAGAAAAACTGGTTGAGAATAAAGATGGTTGAGAATAAGATAAAACACAGGGGCACAGGAGAAAGTCTGGAATGGATAGGCTTTACTTTTTTCCTTTTAACTTCCCGATTATTCCAGATAAATTAATTCTGGTTTGATATTCAGTTTCGGGGTTCTTTTGATTTTTAATCTGAGAATTCTCTTTTTCTCGCATCTTCTTATCGATATTTTCCATTCTTTTATCTATTAAATATTCCCCAATCGGAGTGACAAAGCCAACAAGTATCCCCAGTCCCAGAAATATATAGATTACAGTAAAAATCTTACCCAGGTCTGTTTGAGGCGTAAAATCCCCGTATCCTACAGTTGCCAGTGTTATTACCGAAAAATAGAAAGAATCAAGCCAGCTCCAGCCCTCAACAGAATGATAGAAAAAAGTACCTGAAGCAAGCGTCAGTGTAGTAAGGTACAGAAGGGATCGGAATTTTGGATCCTTAAGCAGCGTTTTTACTGTATTTAAAAACATCATTATTGTAAAAAGAAACGGTATCGTAACCTATATCCCCCACAGCTGTCGATCTTGCTTTATCCTTTTCTCATGCTACGAATCAGAGAATTCTGAAGGGTTTTTCCCTATTACTTCTCTCTCCAAGGCTTAAAAAGACATCTATGAGAAGGGTTAACCTGTGATTACTCCATGTACAGGAGTAAATACAGGCTCCCAGAAACTGAAAGTTCTTAAAAGCACTGGCAATTATTACCGTCCCATTTCTCAAAACCTTTCCCAAGGAGGTAAAGGGCAAAAGGAACCAGCAGCAGATCCACAAGAGAATAATAAGGGCCAAACATGGAAAGAACTATGTTAAGCATCAGTAAAGGCACGACCGAAAGCGTATAAAGGGCAAAGGTCTTTGCGTTGTAGAGATTAGTGGACGGGGAAAGCCCGGTAAGGTAAACGAGTACTGCAACCATATAAAGTGAAATCGTAAGAAAAAGCAGCATTGATGGGATAAGGGACCCTGGTTCGTTTTTAAGGGCAAGCAGTGTAAGGATTGCCAGCGGAATGAGGTTGAGGAAAAGATAGCTGTTCAGTTTGCTCTTTATCATGTCAGATACTTTCAGGGGGAGAAAGGCGTAAGAAGCAAAAATATCATACTCGGTAAGCCAGTTATACATTGAAGATGAAAGCACACCCAGCACCAGAGCAAAGATTGTAAGTGTACTTAAAGCAGGCATTACTCTTCCCAGAGCGGACAGGAGTATCCATACAAGCGTAAGAGGCAATACAAAAGAGAAAATTACTTTTCCGAGCCCTCCTTCACTCCTTTTAAGGTCAAGGGAATCTTTTGCAACAAAGGCTGCATATCTGTATGAACCCAGAAGCCTGCATAGTTTTGAAAAAGAGTTTGAAAAACTCTTTTGAGACTGTGGAAAATCGATTTTAAGGAAAATTATTGACAGGGCTGAAGGGACAAGAATCAGGATGCCGGAGTGCAGGAGCTTGCTTACTGAAGGGTCAAGGAAAAAGGAGAGGCTTGGAAGGCTGTAAAGGACATTCTGGTTCATGTTTCCGGATATGTGGAGCAGGAGAATGGAAGCAATGAAGAGGCAGAAAAGTGAGATCTTTCCTGAATGAGCGTAAACTGTGGACAGGAAGAAAACTGTAGAAATACCAATCACAAAAGAAAGGGAAAGGGTCAGAACAAGCGTCAGAAGAACTGAAGGAATACTGAATATCCCAGCAGGGACAAATTCTGCAGCAAGAGAAAAACCTGCAACAAAAGGCAGAATATAGAGAACAAAATAATATACTATATCTTTTCCAAGAAAATTAGCAAAGATAAATCTTTCAGAAACCGGAAGCACGCGTGAAGAATATGCGATCAGGCTTGCCTGCCCGAAGCGTCGGTTCATGAATTCGCGGCCCATGAGCCCGAAAGCACCGATCATACACCCTAGAAGCAGGAAAAAGTAATGTATTCCTAAAGCTATCTGGGCATCGGTAACTATTTCCCTGAAAACAGGCAGGACAAGGCTTACAAAAAATGTAAATAAAAAAATAAAGACCGGAAAGAGGGCAAAACCTCTATGCCCGAAAAGGCTTGAGTGCATCCTCCATTCTTCTTTGACCATGTTTTTGAAAATGTCAAACATAAAATCCCTGCAGATCATTGTTTTCATAATTACTGTTTTTACACCTGCTCTCAGACCGGGAGAGGAACTTCTTTTGTAGGTTTTTGCATAATATCGTTTGAAATTTCTTTCCGCCTGCTGACAAGATCAAGGAAGAAGCCTTCAAAATTCCTTTTCTGAAGTCCGGGATCGTCAAGGCGGCCTGTATAGACCAGTTTTCCTCTGTAAATTACCCCTATGCTTGTGCAGATCTCTTTTGCAATTTCAAGAATATGAGTGGAAATGAAAATCGTACCTCCATTATTCACATAACCCTTCAGGAAATCCTTGACCTTCTTCTGCATTACAGGATCTAGATTGATAAGAGGCTCATCGATAATGGCAAGTTCTGGCTCATGTAGAAAAGCTTGGGCAAACATAAGTTTCTGCCTTGTGCCTCGTGAAAGGTCTTTGCATAACGAGTCTTTCTGGTCTGCAAAGTCAAAGAAATCAAACCATTTACTGCAGGCTTCTTCATAGTGTTCCATTTTCCGGATTTTTGCAACGAAATGAAGATACTCTTCCGCGGTTAGAAAACTTGGAGGAGTTTCCTGTTCAGGAATAACGCCCACAAGCTCCCTGACTCTAAGAGGGTCTTCGAGTACATTTATCCCGTGAACCCTCAGAGTTCCTGAGGTCGGCTTTATCTGCCCAGTAAGCATTTTAATCATAGTCGTTTTTCCGGAGCCGTTTGGGCCAAGAAGGCCAAAAAGCTCACCTTTTCCTATAGAAAGGTCAACACCGTCTACTGCCTGTGTTTGCCCGTAGAACTTGGAGAGACCCTTTACTTCAATCATATTTCAGGCTCCTTTAAGCTGTGATTTTCCTTAAGTCAAATATCTTTTTACAAATACTCTTTATATATTTTTAAGCCTTTCTGTTTTAAGATATATAATAGGTAATGTGAAAAAGAATTTGGCTTTTATAACTATGAGATCATGAAGTCTTAAAATATAAGGCTCTTAATTCAGAAAGAATATAGCCTCTGAAAAATAAAAGAGAAAGAGAATAAAA
>WPCH01277308.1_pt1 | contig 10747 bp, 10 predicted proteins | sample 5399881 | NCBI WGS metagenome assembly WPCH01 (sample SAMN12869468, study PRJNA574797) | sludge metagenome | isolation source: wastewater treatment of pH5 | place: China:Beijing | collected 2019-05-20 | reverse complement strand
CACCACCATCAGCGGCGGAGATCGGGTGGCCATGGCAGGGATGACGCCTGGTTCGAACCTTGGCAGCCTGGGTAAAGGATCGTTGATATTTGTAATGGGATCAGATTTACACGAAGAAGCGCCTATTTGGTGGCTGCGTGTAAAACAGGCTGCGGAACGCGGTGCCACGCTCGTGGTGGCAAACCCGCGCTCCACCCGCCTCGATAAATTCGCCACTCTGCGCATCCGCTATGACTATGGCAATGAGGTTGCCACTTTACAAAAACTTATCACTGAGGATGAAGACCTTAAATTGGCAGTGAAAGAAGCTGACAATCTGGTGTTTATGTATGGCAGTGAAGGTATGGGGCTGACTGCCTCATCCGGAGTGGCAGATCTTCTGGCTGGCTGGCTCGATAAAAGTGGACACAAAGGTAAGCCGAACAGCGGGTTGATTGCAGTCTGGCAGAAAGGCAACGACCAAGGCGCATGGGAAATAGGGTTTGATACCAGCGACAAACTGACTGAAATTATCAGCGCGGCAATGGGCGTTTATATCGCCGGAGCTGACCCGGCAAGTGAGGACCCCGAACTTAAAATCGCCCTGCAGCGCGCAGGTTTTGTCATCGTTCAGGATCTATTCCTTACGGAAACAGCGAAACTGGCCGATGTGGTGCTGCCTGCACAGGCAATAATGGAGCGCGAGGGCACCATCGTTTCAGGTGAAAGACGCATGCAATACTACACACCGGCAGTCACTGCTCCTGAAGGCACACAAGCGGATCATGTGATTACCCGCGCCATCGCTGAGGCTGCTGGTATTGAGCTGGCGGGTATTGACGCGCTCGACCTTTTTGAGTGTATGACGGCAGAAGTTGAGACCTTCAATGGGGTTACATTCCGCAGTCTAAAGGAAGTGCACCAGCAGCTCCCGCCGCAGAGCCGCGATTACATGTATTATGGTGGCACCAGTTACGAAAACAAAGAGGGTATTGGGGTTATCCTTCCACAAAAAGCCGGCGTGCTAAAGAACATTTCGGACGTGGAGATACCACAACGCATAAAGCTTGATAGCGATGCTCTGTTGGCTGTCCCCGTGACGCGCTTGTATGACCGCGGCGCAACGGTAACCGCCTCGGGTATGGTCTCTAGCCGCATTTTGCGCAACTTGTTCAGCCTGCACCCGGCAGATGCGCATCACGCGCAGGTGGAAAATGGTGAGAGTGTTCTTCTTAAGTTGGATAACCGGGAAGTTGAAGGTGTAATCACAGTGAACGAGACCCAACCGCAAGGCGTGGTGTTGGTGACGCGCAGCATGGGGGCAATGCTTTCAACCCCCGTTGCAGCCAGGATTTCTGCGCTGCAGCAACCAGAAGAAAAAACATAGGCGAGGGTAGCGATGACATTTGCATTGTTTCTCGAATGGTTTCTAAAAGCGCTCATTTTAATCCTCGGTTTGACCTTGGGCTTTGCCTATGTAACTTTGTTTGAACGCCGCTTATTAGCGCGGATGCAAGTGCGCATCGGGCCGAACCGCGCAGGTCCGGCGGGGCTGCTTCAACCCATTGCCGATGCGCTTAAGTTGATCTTTAAAGAAGAATTAGTACCTGCCCACGCCGATAAGATCCTGTTTATATTGGCGCCGGTGCTCACTGTAATCCCCGCGCTGATCATCACCGGTGTAGTTCCGCTGGGTCCGCCGATCACCCTTTTTGGGCGCGAGATTACCCTGCAAGTAGCGGATGTTAATGTAGGTATTCTTTACCTGCTTACAGTGACAGCCATCTCAATTTACGGCATCGCATTGGCTGGCTGGTCTTCAAACAACAAGTACTCAACCATGGGCGCTCTGCGCGCCACCGCTTCGATGATCAGTTATGAGCTGGCGTTGGGGCTGGCTTATGTCGGGCCGGTGCTGCTGGCGGGCTCCATGAGCATCAATGATATTGTGGTGGCGCAAAAATCAATGTGGTTCGTGGTGCTGCAGCCATTAGGCGCGCTAATTTACCTCATTGGCGCCAATGCCGAAATTAACCGCTCGCCATTTGACATGCCTGAAGCGGAGCATGAGCTGACGGCTGGTTTTGTCACAGAATACTCAGGTATGAAGTTTGCGCTCTTTTACATGGCTGAGTACATCAAAATGATTGCGGTTTCAATGATCGGCGCCTCGCTCTTTTTGGGCGGCTACTGGGGTCCGGGGGTAAGCACCTACCCGTGGCTCGGCCCGATTTACCTGGCAATCAAGGTAATTGTTTTACTTTTCTGGTTTATTTGGGTGCGCGCAACGACACCGCGCTTCCGCTACGATCGCATGATGGCTTTTGGCTGGAAAATCCTGTTTCCGTTGGCGCTTCTTAACGTGATGGTAACGGCACTTGTGATCGTACTGAAAGGAGGATGAAAGATGCTTCGCGGCTTTTTCACAACATTTAAATCACTTTTTGAAAAACCGGTCACAATCCAATATCCGGAGCAGCGGCGCCCGGTGAGCGACCGCTACCGCGGCAGACATGAATTAAAAAGGTATGACAACGGTTTGGAGAAATGCATAGGCTGCGCCTTGTGCGCAGCGGCTTGCCCCTCTGATGCCATTTTTGTCGAAGCTGCAGAAAATACGGACGAGGAACGCTACTCGCCGGGTGAGCGCTATGCGAGCACCTACGAAATTAATATGCTGCGCTGCATCTATTGCGGTTTTTGCGAGGATGCCTGCCCGACCGAAGCTATTGTGCTTGAAAAACATTACGAGCTTTCATTCACAGATCGATTGAGTGCAATTTACACCAAGGAGATGTTGTTGGTGAATGTGCCGGAAGGCGGAGAACCAACCCCAAGAAAGACAGAACCTGGTGAGTTTACCCGGTCAGTTCCTGAAATGAAAGACCCGACGAATTGAGGAGGCAGGGATGACGCCTGGACTGTTGTTTTTCATCTTACTTGGGAGCATCGCGGTCATCGCTGCAGTTGCCATGCTGGTGAGTAAAAACTCGGTGTATTCAGCGCTTTTTTTGGTGATGAATTTCCTCGCTGTTGCGATTATTTACCTGATTCTCGGTGCGCCATTCATTGCTCTCGCACAGATTGCAGTTTATGCGGGTGCGATCATGGTGCTGATTTTGTTCGTGATCATGCTGCTGGGAACCAATCAGCTTGATCAAGCCGAACCCTTACGCTGGCAGCGTCCTTTGGCGATTATTCTTGGGCTGGCGTTGTTAATTCAGGCGGCATACGCACTGATTACTCGTTATGGTTTGCAAGCTGCAGCGCAAAATGCCACCCCGTATCTGGTAGACCCGCAGAACCTCGGCTTGGCGCTTTACAAAAACTACTCATTACCTTTTGAAATTACCTCGGTCATTCTGCTGGTTGCAGCGGTTGGCGCGGTGATCCTGACACATAAAGAAAAGAAAGGCGGCGAAATCTGATGTTTCCGGTTGTCTTCCCTCTCATTCTGTCCGTCATCCTTTTCAGCCTCGGAATTGTTGGTGTTCTTATCCGTAAGAATGCCATCATCATCCTCATGTCGCTTGAATTAATGTTTAATGCTGCCAACCTGGCTTTCATCACCTTTGCCAATCACTTCCAAAGCGTTGATGGACAGGTATTCGTAATCTTCGTTATGGTCACGGCTGCTGCTGAAGCTGCGGTGGGGCTGGCGTTGATTGTGAGCATCTTCAGGCTCAAGAAGACAGTCAACATAGACGATCTTCACAGCCTGAAAGGCTGATCGACCCGCTTAAGGGAGAAAAATTATATGGATTCTGAACAAATCATCAATCTCGTTCCGTGGGTCGTCTTCCTGCCGCTCATCGGCATTGCAGTGAATCTGTTGTTTGGCAGGCGCTTCGGGGAGGTTTTTAGCGGCGTAATCGGCAGCCTGGCTTCGGGGCTGACCTTTGTGGTTGCGCTCTTGCTGGCGATAGTTCTGGCAGCGGAGCCTGCTGCAAAAGTGGTCAGCCTGTGGGAGTGGATTACCATCGGCGAGTTCTCGGTCAACTGGGCTTTCCGCGTAGATACGCTCTCGGTGGTGATGATGCTCACGGTTTCATTCGTTGGCACGCTTATTCATATCTATTCCATCGGCTACATGCACAATGATGTGCGGCATAATGGTGATCCTGGCAGGTTTACGCGCTTCTTTATTTATTTGAACCTGTTCATCGCTTCCATGATGGTGCTGGTTAGTGCTGATAACTTCTTGATGATGTTCGTGGGTTGGGAAGGCGTTGGGCTGTGCTCTTACCTGCTCATTGGCTTTTGGTTTGAAAAAGGAAAAAACGGCACAGGCAACGCCGAAGCCGCCAAGAAAGCGTTTATCAGCAACCGCATTGGTGATTTTGGGCTGCTGATTGCACTGTTCATGATTTTCGCTTACTTTGGCTCGCTGCAATTTGACGAGGTTTTCAATCAGGCGGCTGCAGTAGCTGCTGCGCACCCCATAGCCATGCTGATGATTACGCTTGCTATGCTGCTGGGTGTAACCGGAAAGTCAGCACAGATCCCATTATTTGTCTGGCTGCCAGATGCCATGGCTGGCCCGACACCAGTTTCAGCGCTGATTCATGCTGCCACGATGGTCACCGCTGGCGTTTACTTGATTGCGCGCAGTAATGCGTTTTACAGTATCGTCCCGACAGCGCAATCGGTGGTGATGTGGATTGGTACCCTGACTGCACTCTTTGCTGCCACAATCGCGCTGGGACAGTATGACATTAAAAAGGTGCTGGCGTATTCCACCATCAGCCAATTAGGGTTTATGGTAGCTGCGGTGGGTATGGGCGCAATGGTTGCCGGCATGTTTCACCTGGTAACACACGCCTTCTTCAAGGGGTTATTGTTCCTCGCAGCGGGTTCCGTTATTCAGGGCATGGAACGCGGCGCCCATGGTGAACACCACACCGGCGCTGAGGTTGATCCGCAAGACATGCGCAACATGGGTGGGCTGCGTAAGAAGATGCCCATAACGTTTTGGGTTTACCTCATCGGCGGTTTGGCACTTTCGGGCATCGCGCCGCTGGCAGGCTTTTTCTCAAAAGATGAAATTCTGGCCGCAGCGTACCAGGGGCACAGTGGGGTCTTTATTCTGCTGGTCATCACGGCTTTTCTCACTGCTTTTTATATGGGAAGACAATTGGTGCTGGTGTTTTTCACAACTCCGCGCACCAAGCCGGCAGAGCATGCCAGTGAAAGCTCGCATATCATTACCATTCCACTCATCGTTCTGGCGCTTTTTTCGGTCATCGGCGGCGCGCTCAACTTCCCGGGTGTACATACGCTTGAACACTTCTTAAGTCATACCTTGGGCGAGCTTGAGGCAGCGCAGTTTATCTGGATGGTGGCTGGCATTTCGCTGTTATTGGCATTACTCGGGTTGGGGGCAGCATGGCTGATTTATGCACGCAAGCCGCTGAAAACCAAGGATGATGACCCGCTGAAGAAACCGCTTGGATTTCTCTTTACAGGGATGGAACATAAATGGTGGGTCGATGAACTCTACCAGGCGGTAATCATAAACCCCTATAAAGCCTTCGCTCAATTCATCGCTGATCCGGTTGACCTGGGTGTAATCGACCGTGTTGGTGGAGGGCTGGCGGCCGGCACACGCACGCTGGCAGAGGGTTTGCGAAAATTGGAGAACGGATACATCCGTTCCTACGCGCTTTGGATGCTCATTGGGCTCCTGGCAATCATGACATTTCTTTTCTTTAGGTAAAGGATGGGCAATGACAGCATCCATTAACCCCCTTCTTCTGGTCACATTTTCGCCGCTGATTGGCGTTCTTATCATCCTCCTGTTGGGCAAACGATATAAAGAATCCGCGCGGTGGGTTGCTCTGGCTACCTCGCTGGTTACTTTTGGCATCGCATTGTGGCTGCTATTCCTCTTCAACGCAGCAGATGGCGGCATTCAGTTAGAGATTAAGCGTCCATGGTTTTCGCTTGGTGGCAACGTTATCAGTTTCCATCTGGGTGTAGACGGAATAAGCATATTAATGGTGTTGTTAACCGCCTTTCTCTCTCCACTTGCCATACTTTCCACCTGGAAAGCGGTTGAAGAGCGCGTTGAAGGGTTTATGTCTTTCTTCCTGATGCTCGAAACGGGTTTGATGGGTGTATTTCTCTCTCTCGACATGGTGCTTTTCTACATCTTTTGGGAGTTTACTCTGGTGCCGATGTATTTCCTCATCGGCATGTGGGGCAGCCAACGACGGGTGTATGCCGCGCTTAAGTTTGTGCTTTACACGATGGTTGGTTCTTTGCTAATGCTGGCAGGGATTTTATGGCTGGGGTTGCGCTATGGCGGCTTTAACCTCACCGAGCTCACCAGCGCGACAATTCCAATCAGCGCGCAATTATGGCTCTTTGGCGCATTTGGCTTGGCTTTCGCCATCAAAGTGCCCATGTGGCCGCTGCATTCCTGGCTGCCCGATGCCCACACAGAAGCGCCAACTGCAGGCTCGGTCATCCTGGCTGGCGTGCTGCTCAAGATGGGCGCCTACGGGTTTCTGCGCTTCAACCTTGCACTCTTCCCTGAAGCCACACTAAAACTTGCCCCTTGGTTGGCGGGTTTGGCAGTGGTTGGTATTTTGTATGGCGCAATGACGGCGTTCAGGCAAAAAGATGCCAAGCGTTTGGTGGCATATTCATCTATCAGCCACCTGGGTTTTGTGATGTTGGGCATCTTTGCGCTTACCGCACAAAGTGTGCAGGGGGCAATCCTGCAAATGGTGAACCACGGCCTCTCAACTGGTGCATTGTTCCTCATCGTGGGGATGCTCTACGAAAGGCGACACTCTCGCCTGTTAGCTGATTTTGGCGGATTGTGGAAGGTGATGCCTCTGATGGGAACCCTCATGTTGATTTCGGTGCTCTCTTCTGTGGGGCTGCCGGGATTGAATGGTTTTGTCGGTGAGTTTACAATCTTATTGGGCACATTCAACTCGCCGTTCTTAGCGTCTCCCTGGTTTGCAGTGATCGCAACCTTGGGGGTTATCCTGGCGGCGGTTTATTTGCTGCATCTGTTTCAACAGCTCTTTCTCGGACCGGTGACCAATCCGGAAAACGAAACTCTAAAAGACCTTTCGCTGCGGGAGATTCTTATTCTGGCGCCCATTTTACTGCTGTCATTTTGGATCGGGTTGTACCCGAAACCCTTCTTTATGCTCATTTCTCCAGCGGTTGACCAATTGCTGGTACTCATTCAAACTGCTGCCCAGACGGTACATTAACCGAAGGTGAAATAATGATAATAACAGACCTCAACTCCATACTTCCGGTAATAGTACTTATTGCCTGGGCGTTAATAACCCTGTTGTTGGATGTTTGGTTTTCAAAACGCGTGCCAGCATTAACGCCGATTTTTTCGGCAGTTGGGTTAACCACCGTTCTGGTGTTAATTCTGCGTCAATTTGGGCATAACGCCAGCGCTTTCAATGACATGATCCGCGTGGATGGGTTTAGTACTTTCTTGAGCTGTCTCTTTGTGGTGAGCGGCATCGTCTCCATCTTATTGGGGCATGAGTACCTCAAGCGTGTTGGCATTCGTGAAGGCGAATACTATGTATTATTGATGATCAGCATAAGCGGCATGCTCTTGATGGCAAGTGCTGCCGATTTGATTATTGTCTTTCTTGCACTCGAGCTGCTTTCGATTCCCTTGTACGTCTTGACAGGTATTGATCACAAGCGTATCGAATCCAAGGAAGCGGCGCTTAAATACTTCCTGTTGGGCACTATGGCTTCTGCATTTGTGCTTTTCGGCATCTCTTTTGTCTATGGGGCAACAGCAACCACCAAACTTATCGGTGTAGTCGATGCGGTGACAAACGGAACTGCCAACCTCTTCCTGTTGGTAACTGGGGCAGCACTTCTGTTAGGTGGCTTCGGCTTTAAGGTGGCTGCCGTTCCATTTCACTCCTGGACGCCGGATGTGTATCATGGCGCCCCATCGCCCGTGACCGCTTTCATGTCTGTGGGAGCCAAGGCTGCCGGGTTTGCTGCCTTGCTGCGCGTATTCTCGCTTGACTTTACCATGCTCAGTGAAGACTTACTGCCGATCTTTTGGGTGTTGGCAGCCGCAACGATGATTTTGGGCAACGTGGCGGCGCTGGCTCAAACCAATTTAAAGCGCATGCTGGCGTATTCCAGTATCGCGCACGCAGGTTACATTCTTATGGCATTTGTCGGTTTTGGCGACCCGCAAGTTCTGCAAAACTCGGTGGCATCGGCATTGTTCTACCTGGCGGCATATGCCTTTACCTCGTTGGGGGCGTGGGCTGTGGTAGTAGCGGTAGAGAAAAACGATGGCAGCGGAAATGAAATCAATGACCTGACCGGGCTGGGCAAGTCATCGCCAGCTTTGGCTGCGGCAATGACGGTTTTCATGCTTTCCTTCACTGGTATTCCGCTTACGCTTGGCTTTTGGGGTAAATTCTATCTCTTCCGCACGGCGATTCAGGGTGGGTTCATCTGGCTGGCTGTTATCGGGCTGCTCACTTCACTGGTTTCGGCATACTACTATCTACGAGTGGTGGTGAAAATGTTCTTTGTCCCCGGAGAAGCTGTTGTGCAGCAAGGTAGAACGATCGTCATCCTGGCTGTGATTCTGGCGCTCATCGTTGTAGGGATGGCATTCGTGCCCGGGTGGTTGTTCAATCATGCTGCTGCCGGGGTTATTGCCGGCTTCTAATAACTTCAGAGCTTAAGAAAGAGACCCGTCACAGTTGGACGGGTCTCTTTTGGTTCATTGAGGGATTTTACAGTTTTTCGGCTTCGATGATTGCAATCGCGCCGTTCTTGATTTTGTTGGTGTACATAATCCAGAGTACGATGAAAGCGATGAAAGATACCCCAAAAGTAATCGAGCTGGCAAACAAACAAATGATCATCCAGGTGGGCAGCTTAAGGTCGATCTTTTCTAAGGGAATGTTGAGGCTTTCGAATTTGCTGTTAAGCGTGCTGGCGAGCCCTCTGAAAGCCGGGAACATCCAGTAATAACCCCAACCCGGGATAAATAACCAGGCGGTTGCGGTATCGGCATTAGCGCGGATGCCCTCATACTCCGTTAATTTCCAGGTTTTATGGAAGAGGATGATAAACAGCACAACCGCCGGGATAATTCCTATGCCAAAGAAAATGATACCGATGAGGCTGATCCAAAACCACATGAACAATTGTTTGTACTTGGTGACTTCAGGGTGCTCGTAAACGGCTGCAACCGATGGCGGGATGGCTGGTGGAAGGTCAGCGCCCAGAAGTGATGCCAATGGGCTCTGCCCGATAGGCAGCCAGTTTGCCATGCCGGTTGTCCAAACCATTGTTCCGTGGGTAATCGTGCCTGCGTCAACCAGGTTCTTGATTTCCACTTCTTCCACGGGGCCGACTTGTTGGTTGTTAAGCGTGTAATACCACATAGAGCTCTCCTTTTTTCTTGAACTATTGAGTCATTAATTTATTATATACTAAAACAAATTCCAAAGATTAATGATAAATTAACTTTCATCGTCATGTTTGTAAGTCTGCTGCCGGCTGCGCTTGAGCTCGCTGTGCTTTTTCTTGACGGCAAGCCTTCTTCTTATTGAGCCCAGTGTTGGACGGCTGGGCTGACGGTTGGCAGGAGGGGTAATGGCTTGCTCAACCAGATGGAAGAGACGAGAGAGCGCATCCAGGCGGTTGCGTTCACGCTCACGATAGCGCTTGGCTTCTATCGTCAGAATACCGCTGCCAGAAACACGCCTGCCGGCCAGCCGGATGAGCTGTTGTTTGTGTGCATCAGAAAGCGAGGGCGAACTACATATATCAAAACGCAGCTGCACAGCGCTGGCCACTTTGTTTACGTTCTGCCCGCCTGGCCCAGAAGCGTGGATGAAGTCGAACTGGCATTCTCTGATAAGCTTTTCTTTAAGGGCATCCATATTTATTGTCACAATTGGCAAAGCCATCTACGTGCTATTTTTCCAATATATAGGTATTCTAACATCCCCTGTCGCCATCCGTTAATCATCTGGGATTATCTATGAATCGCCTTTATAATAACCCTGAAGAATAGAGAACCTGGAGATAGTAAAAATGACTGACTCATCCGTTGATGACTTTTCCGTAGAAGAATTACTGCAGCTTAACCAACGCAGTATCACCCCTGACGAATTAGAAAAATTCCAAGGATATATGACAGAAATTTTCAGCGCGCTGGGGATGGATGTAAACACCCCTTCTACACATGAGACCCCCCGGCGCTTTCTTGAGGCTTTAATAGAATCAACCAGCGGCTATGATGGCGACCCCAAACTGATTAAATCATTTCCGCGTGAATGTCGCGGTGAACCTGACTGCCGTCTGAGCCAGGTGATCGAGGGCCCGATTCACTTCCACTCACTGTGTGAACACCATGTGTTTCCGTTTTACGGTGAAGCCTATGTCGGTTATGTTGCTGACGAGCGAATTCTTGGAATATCAAAGCTTACCAGGCTGGTACGGTTGTATACCAAACGCTTTGCGGTGCAGGAACGCATCGGTTATCAGGTTGCGGACACGCTTGAGGCGCTGATGCGACCTCACGGTGTGGCGGTATTCATGCGCGCCAAGCACATGTGTGTGGAGATGCGCGGTGTGCGCGAGATTTCACCCGCAACTCGCACCACCGTGTTCCGCGGAGTGTATGCCGATGACCCGGCGCTGCGCAGTGAATTTTTGAATGTTTGCGGGATCATAAAATAATACCCCCATAAAATTGAAAACCTGCCTGATTATCAGGCAGGTTTTTTGC
>WPCH01028516.1_pt1 | contig 10749 bp, 14 predicted proteins | sample 5399881 | NCBI WGS metagenome assembly WPCH01 (sample SAMN12869468, study PRJNA574797) | sludge metagenome | isolation source: wastewater treatment of pH5 | place: China:Beijing | collected 2019-05-20 | reverse complement strand
CTGGTGCTGGCCCGCTATGTGCGCCGCGGCGGCCTGGATATCAGCCCCTGGCGGGCCACCCCGGGCGAGCGCCCACCGGAACCCCTGCGCCTGGCCCGCCAGTAGCGCCGGCCTGGCGCCTTGGGTAGAGTGCCGTTAACTCACGCCAACAGGAGCACGACATGGATGCGATGACGCTGCTGCACGAACGCAGCTCCATGGGCAAGCTGATGGGCCCTCCGCCCACACCGGAGCAGCTCGACGCGATCTATCGCGCCGCCCTGCGCGCCCCGGACCACAAGGAGCTGCGCCCCTGGCGCTTCGTCGAGTTCAGCGGAGAGGGCCGCGAGCGCCTGGGCGAGCTGTTCGCCGAGGCGGAGTACCGCGAGGATCCCCACGTCGGCGATACCGCCCTGGATGCCGCCCGCAAGAAGCCCCTGCGGGCCCCCATGGTGATCGCGGTGATCGCCAGGGTGACCCCCGACGTGCCCAAGGTGCCGCGGATCGAGCAGGTGATTTCCGCCGGCTGCGCCGCCCACGGCATCCTGCTGGCCGCCCACGCCCTGGGTCTCGGCGCCATGTGGCGCAGCGGCAAGTACGCCTTCGACCCCACGGTGCGCAAGGGGCTGGGCCTTGCGGAGGAGGACGAGGTGGTGGCCTTCATCTACCTCGGCCAGCTGGGCGGGCGCCACAGGCCCATTCCCGAGCACGACATCGACGCCTTCGTCGAGCACTGGCGCTGAGGGGGAGGGCAGATGCGCGAGATCGGCAAGCCCCACCCGCGGCTTCCGCTGCCCGCCGAGGGCCGAGAGGATGACCCGCAGCGCTTCCTGGCCTGGCTCGGCGAGGCGATTCCCCTGGTCGAGCACCTGGGCATCCGCGAGATGCGCCGCGATGGCCAGCGCCTCGTCTGGCAGCTGGCGCTGGCCCCCAGCCTCAACGACAAGGGCACCGGCTTCGGCGGGGCCCTCACCGCCCAGACCACCCTGCTGGGCTGGTGCTGGACGACCCTCTGGCTGCGCCGCCGGGGGCTGGCCCGGGACGTGGTGGTGGCCGAGGCGACTCAGCGCTTCCTGGCGCCGGTCACCGGCGACTACCGTCTCGAGTGCGAGCCGGAGGAGGAGGGTGGGCCCGAGCGCCTGGCCGAGCAGCTCGCCGAGAAGGGGCGGGGGCGCATCGCCCTGGTCCAGCGGCTCTGGTGCGGCGAGGTGCTCTGCCTGGAATCTCGCGGGAATTATGCGGTGTTGGCATCACCTTCTTGATGCAGGTCAGGTAGCGGTGATCTCCTGTGGAAAATCGGTTGCGGCAGTTTTCCGATCCATGACAGCCTCTGAGCGTGCTAATCATCGGATAATCGAAAGTGTCGGAACCAGCTCTGCCATCGGAACCGCGCGTGCTCGACGAGAGCGCTGCCGACCTGAAGATCGCGGCCATGGCCTTCGACACCCACCTCGGCATGTTCATTACCGACGCCCGGGGGCGGGTACTGCGTTCCAATGCCACCTTCAGCGCCATCACCGGCTTCTCGGCGGAAGAGGTCCAGGGCCAGAACCCCAGCATGTGGGCCTCCGGGAGGCACGGTGACGCCTTCTATCGCGACATGTGGCGGACCATCGAGCGTCAGGGCAGCTGGCAGGGTGAGGTATGGAACCGCCGCAAGAGCGGCGAGGTGTACCCCCAGTGGCTGACCATCAGCGCCATACGCGATGACGACGGCCGGATCACCCACTACGTCGCCACCCTGACCGACCTTTCCGAGACCAAGGCAGCCGAATCCACCATCCGGCGCCTGGCCTTCTACGACCCCCTGACCGGGCTTCCCAACCGAAGCCTGCTGATCGACCGGCTGGGGGAGGTGGTCAAGCACACGCGCCGGCGTGACCACTACGCCACCCTGCTGCTGCTGGGGCTGGACAACTTCAAGGCCTACAACGGCACCCTCGGCCATGATCAGGGCGACGCCCTGCTGCGCCGCCTGGCAGAGACCATGCGGGCCAGCCTGCGCGAGAGCGACACCCTGGCCCGCTGGGGAGGGGATCAGTTTGCCCTGCTGGTGCAGGATCAGGGGCACGACCTGGCCCATGCGGCACGCGGTGCCGAGCGGCTGGCCGAAAAGCTGCTGGCCCAGGTGTCACGTGCCACCGCCAGCGACGAGGACCGGCTCCCCCTCACCGCCAGCATCGGCATCACCCTCTTCCACGACCACCAGCTCGACGCCCCCGCGGCCATCCAGCAGGCCGAACTCGCCATGTACGAGGCCAAGCGGGCCGGCGGCTCGGCGCTGCGCTTCTTCGACCGGGCCATGCAGGTGGCGGTGACCGAGCGCGCCCACCTGGAGGCCGACCTGGATAGGGCCCTGGGGAACCACGAGCTCGCGCTCCACTACCAGCCCCAGGTGAATGCCGAGGGGGCGACCGTGGGCCTCGAGGCCCTGCTGCGCTGGCATCACCCGCGGCGCGGCCTGGTGTCACCCGGCGTCTTCATTCCCCTGGCCGAGGAGAGTGGCCGCATCGTGTCGATCGGTCGCTGGGTGCTGGAGAGCGCCTGCCGCCAGCTGGCCGCCTGGGCCGACCACCCCGACGCCGGCCGGCTGAGCATCGCCGTCAATGTCAGTCCGGTGCAGTTCCACCAGGCGGACTTCGTGGACAGTGTCCGGGAGATCCTGGGCGCCACGGGCGCAGACCCTCGTCGGCTGGTGCTGGAAGTGACCGAGACGCTCTTCCTTAAGGACCCGTTGGTGGCCCGGGATACCATGGAGACCCTGAGCGCCCGGGGCATCCGCTTTGCCCTGGATGACTTCGGCACCGGCTACTCGTCGCTGAGCTATCTCAAGCGGCTGCCGCTGCACCAGCTGAAGATCGACCAGAGCTTCGTCCGAGACCTGCTCGAGAGCACCGCCGATGCCGCCATCGTCGAAACGATCATTGCCCTTGCCGACCGACTGGGGCTGGAGGTCACCGCCGAAGGGGTGGAGCGCGAGGCCGAGGCGAGCTGGCTGCGCGAACACGGCTGCCTTCACTTCCAGGGCTTCCTCTATGCCCGGCCCGTTCCGGTCGGCGAGCTCTTCCCTCCGGCAAAAAGCGGCTTGCAATCGAACACTTAAGGCGATAACATACGCGCCGTTCTTGAGCGAAAGGCGGCGCGCCTCCAGCCCATGAACCACAATGCGGAGGGGTGTCCGAGTGGTCGAAGGAGCACGCCTGGAAAGTGTGTAAGTCGAAAGGCTTCGAGGGTTCGAATCCCTCCCCCTCCGCCAACCGCCTATATCAAGGGCGGTTTTTTTGTGTCATGTCGTAGCATGCCCTCCTGTAAAATCAGCTACTTAACCGAATTCCTTGTATTAAGGCGTACCAACGTCTATCGTCCAAGCATAAATCCTATGTTGGGTACGAAGTGGGGTAAGGGCCATGCCGAGGAAAGCCAGAGAGTTAGCACCCGTCGAGGTCAAGCGCCTGACCACCCCTGGCCTGTATGCCGTGGGCGGTGTGGCCGGCCTGCATCTTCAGGTGACGAAATCCGGCGCCCGGTCGTGGATTCTGCGCACCACCATCGCTGGCAAGCGTCGTGATCTCGGTCTCGGTGGGTATCCAGACGTGACCCTGGCCCTGGCCCGCGAGAAAGCCCGCGACACCCGCGAGAAGATCGCCCAAGGCATCGACCCGGTAGCCGAGCGCCAACGCCTTCGATCCGCCGCCCTGGCTGAACGGCTCAGGGAGATGACGTTCGAGAAGGCCGCCGAGGCGGTCGTGGCCAAGAAACAGGCCGAGGCCCGCAACCCGAAGCACGGCAAGCAGTGGGCGAGCACGCTGGAGACCTACGCCTACCCGGTCCTTGGCCCGATGAGCGTGGCCGACATCGAGCTGGCGCACGTCAAGCAAGTGCTTGAGCCCATTTGGCAGACCAAGACAGAGACCGCGACCCGCGTTCGCCAGCGCATCGAGGCGGTGCTGTCGTGGGCATCCGTCCACGGGCATCGCAGCGGCGAGAATCCGGCCCGCTGGAAGGGCAATCTTGATGCGGTGCTGCCGGCCCCAGCCAAGGTGGCGAAGGTGGAGCATCATCGCGCCATGCCGATGGACGATATGCACGACTTCATGTTGGCGCTGGAGAAGCGCCAGGGTATCGCCCCGATGTGCCTGGCCTTCGTGATCCTGACCGCTGTTCGCTCTGGTGAAGCCAGGGCCGCGACTTGGGATGAGATCGACCTGGCCGAAAAGGTCTGGACGATACCCGCCGACCGCATGAAGGCAGGTCGTGAACATCGCGTTCCCCTATCGGCGCCAGCCGTCGAGCTGCTGGAGGCACTGCCGCGTTTTGCAGGCACGAACCTGATATTCCCCAACACCCAGGGCCGCAAGCTGTCCGACGCCACCCTGGCCGCCGTCCTCAAGCGGATGGGGCTGCACGAGAAGGCCACCGTCCATGGCTTCCGCTCAACCTTCCGCGATTGGGCTGCCGAACGTACCAGCACTCCGCACCACGTTGCCGAGATGGCCTTGGCCCACACGATCAAGAATCACGCCGAGGCCGCCTATCGGCGCGGTGACCTGTTGGCCAAGCGGGCGAAGCTGATGCAGCAGTGGGCCGATTTCCTGGCCACCAAACCTGCAAAGGCCAAGAACGTGACCCCGATCCGCGAGAACAAAGTGGCCGCCGAGTAGCCGGCGCCACCGACCCCGTTGGCTGGCTAGGGCCGATCACCCGAAAGCATGGCAACTCCACCATGCCCTCCAGCCTTCCCCAACCTGGAGTGCGCGAGGAGTAGCTCGATGGCAGAGGATGACTTGGCTGCTGTGCAGGCAACGATAGATGCCGCAATAGCTAGTATGCAGGCGTATATGGAAAGCGTAAGCGGCGAGCCTGCGAGCCGAGAAGATGCAGCGATAGCCATTCACAACTACGCGACTCCCAGAAGCGTTTTTGATGACGAGCAGCTTTCTCTTGAACAAGCTGTTAAGTACACCGTAAACGCCAGACGCCGATATCAGGCCCTGGATGAAACTGCAGAGCATGAGTGGGAGGGAGAGGAAGCTAGGCTGAGGCCAGCATTGGCTGCATTGGCGGAATGGTCTGACTTTGGTGGGCAAGCGTTGCGGCATCACCATATGGCCGCTCTATGGATGTCCGCCTTTCGGTATGGCCAGGGAATGACGCAGTTTTTTGGGCAGGATGCTGGTCTCGAGATGCGAGGAAAGAGAGAGACGGACCCACGCCTGGATACGCGAGTCTTTGCTGCCGATCACGTCCTGCAGCTTAATCGTGAAGACCCTGAGAATTGGCCTATGGCTGAGGGGACCTTCAAGGCGGTTGGTGCGTTGTATAATTTATCAGGGTCGCGTGTCCGTGATTTTCTTTACTCAAAGGAGGGCAAGCGAATACTCCCTTTGCTGCGCGATCACTGAGACCGCCATGGTTGAAGTTGAAGTTCATGATTTTTATGGTAATTACCGCCGTTGGTCCAACAATAGGAAATACAGTGCCTGAACGAGTCGCCATGATGCCCCATGTAAACCCAACGCATGAGGCATCACGCGATGACCCCCGAAGCTATCCGCACTTGGCTCAACGCCAAGCAAGTCGCCACCCGCTATGACGTAGGCGTTGCCACCATCTGGCGCTGGGCGCGCGAGCGCGACGACTTCCCGAAGCCGAAGAAGCTGGGCGAGAACTGTACCCGGTGGCGCCTCTCCGATCTGGAGCAGTTTGAAGATGAGCGGGAGGTGATCTGATGGTTGCCCCTATCATCCCGTATCGCTATGCTCGTGAGGCTGCTGCAAATCCAGCAGCCGACCTTGGCCGGTCGAATGACTCTAGGCGCACCAGCGCCACCACCATGACGGGCGCTTTTTTTGTGCCTGCCATGCGCAATGGCGGCTGTGCGCGGGACACCTTCGGGTGTGCCGGGTTCCTAGAGTCCCGGTCGGCCAACCTGCGTACAGTCGCCCCCATCCGCTGTTTGGCCGCAGCCGGGGACGACTCCTCAACTCTAGGAGTCCTGCCCATGCTCCCTACCCGAAATCCGTCTGCACGCGCCGCCGCGCATCGAGCGATGGCGAAAGCCGCGCTGTTCTCAGACTCCAGCGCCGCCGTCCGGCTCAAGCGCTACAACCACCACATGCAGAAAGCCCGCCGCCTGGAAGCCCGCATTAGCGAGCAGGAAGGTGCGGCATGACCCCCACCGACATCGTGATGGAGACCGGCGCTCTCAGCCTGGGTGACGCCATCGACCACACCCGCTGGGCGCTCCGCGAGCAGGCGCCGACCGCCTTACAGATCACCACCGAGCGCGGCGTGCTCGTGCTGTCAGAGCGCGAGAAGGCTGATCTCCGCCAGTTCCTCGCCAAGCTCCTCGCTCGGCGCCTGCAGGTCCTGGAGGCCAGCTACTGATGTACGCCTTGTCGCATGCCCTGGCTGCTTGCTGGCGCTGGCTGGCCGGGGCGACACCAACGAAGCGCCACCCCAATCACCACCACCGCCGTGAGGCGAAGGAGCAGTGATCTATGCATCCCGAAACGCAAAGGGCCCAGCCCTCTGTTGAGAACCGGACCCGATACGGTGCGCCACACCAAGCGCAGGTTGAGAATAGCCCACTCGGCGCCGATGTTCATCGTCTGCTAGCGCGGCTCGACAAGGTGAAGGCCAATGGCCCGGGCCGCTGGCTCGCCTGCTGCCCGGCGCATGACGACCGCTCGCCCAGCCTGGCCATCCGCGAGACCGGGGATGGCACCATCCTGCTCAAGTGCTTTACCGGCTGCCCGACCAGCGACGTGCTGGCGGCCGTGGGCATGGAGATGCACGAGCTCTTCCCCAAACGTGACAGCGACGCCTTCCGTGCCAGCAAGCGCCCTGGGGAGCGATGGGTGCCACGTGATGTGCTTGCCGCTGTCGCCCGGGAAGCGCTGGTGGTGATGCTTGCTGCCGAGGCCGTCAGCGGCGGCCAGGTGCTGGCACCAGCTGATCTGCACAGGCTCGCCCAGGCCGCTGGCCGGCTGCGCAGCGCTGCCAAGGAGGTGGGCTGCCATGTCTGAACCCGCATTTGATTGCGCTGCTTCCGAGCTGGACCGCTGGGCTGACCAGCACCAGCCTGAGCAGCCTGGAGCGCTTGCTCCTCGCGTTTCGGCGGTAGGGCTGGGAGAGTTCCTGGCCCGCGATATACCGCCCAGGGAGATGCTGCTGGCTCCGTGGCTACCGAAGTCTGGCCTGGCTATGGTCTATGCGCCCAGGGGCATCGGTAAAACGTGGTTCGCCATCTACACCGCCCTGGCAGCAGCCAGCGGAGGAGAGTTCCTCGGCTGGAAGGCGCCCGCGCCAATCCGCGTGCTGTATCTCGATGGCGAGATGCCTGCGGTGGCCCTTCAGGAGCGTCTGGCCATTGGGGTTGCCAGCGGCTACGAGGTGGCTGCCCCGGGCTCGCTGAGCATCATCACGCCGGATATGCAGCCGGACTTCCGTCCCATGCCTGACCTGTCCACCCCGGAGGGGCACCTCCTCCTCGAGCCGCATACCGATGCCGCCGACCTGATCGTGGTGGACAACATCGCGACCCTGTGCCGGAGCGGCAAGGAGAACGAAGGCGAGAGCTGGCTGGCGGTGCAGGGGTGGGCACTTCGCATGCGTGCCATGGGAAAGAGCGTGCTGTTTGTCCACCACGCCGGCAAGGGCGGCCAGCAGCGGGGCACCAGCCGCCGAGAGGACGTTCTCGATACGGTGATCGCCCTCAAGTACGCCAAAGGCGACGACGCGCCCCAGGGGGCCCGCTTTGAGCTGCACTTCGAGAAGAACCGGGGGTTCTACGGCGACGAGGCCAAGGCCCGGGAGGTGTCCCTGGTGAGCGACGACAAGGGCAATACGGTGTGGGGCTGGCAGCACCTCAACGACAGCACCTTCGACCGTGTGGTGGACCTTCTCAACGAAGGGCTGAGCCAGAAGGAGGTGGCCGTCGAGCTGGAGATCAACAAGGGCACCGTCTCCAAGTACGCCCGAAAGGCCAAAGAGGCCGGCCTGCTGACCAGCGACAAGGGGGGCAAATGATGACCGACCAACACCCCGAGTTGCCAGTTGCACCCCCCAGGGCAGGCAACTGGCAACTTTCACCCGAAAACGCCCTTCCTGAGTGCAACTCTGGAGGCAACCGGCAGGCAACCGATGACCTGAAAGCCATTGCAATCAGCAGGTTGGCAAAGATTCGCGGCAACAAAGAGGGCAACCAGCAGGCAACCGGCGAGTTGCCATCCGTGCAACTTCCAGCCCCTTCCGAGGCAACCAAAGTTGCCACCCCTGAGGAGGGGGCTGGACGCCTGGAGTGGCTCGAGTGGATTGCCGGCCAGGTGCGGCTGATGCCTGAGGACCGCACCTACATCTGGTCACGGCTGATGACCCTGCCCCCGGGGGGAGCCGAAGCAGTGGCGAGGCGCTACGTCGCGCTATGGCAGCGAGCCGCCGACAGTGAGCCCAAGTCACACCGCAAGGAAAACGCCGGTCGCAAGGCCGCCAACCAGAGCTTGCTGGCACTGGTGCAGCGGGCGCCCAATTCTGGAGGTGCCAGCCGATGCTGATTGACGACGCTCTCCGCGAAGCCCACCGCCTTCAGGCCAGCCTGCGCGCGATGCGCGTGGAGCAGGCCGCCCTGGACGAGGCCGATCTGCTCTGCCGCGCTCTGCGGCACGATCCTGTCGAAAATGTGGTGCCGTTTGCGCTCGATACGCTGGAGCGCATTGATGGCCACCTGCCGGCGGGTACGCTCGCCGGTCTGGTCAGGGTGCGGATCAGGAACCTGGTAGGCACCCTGCAGGCGACCAGCGATCACCTCGAGCCGGCGGAGACCACTCACGGTGCGGCGCTGACGCCGCGCTCACTGGAGCAAGCTGCCATCAACGGCGACGGAGCGGGCTGCCTCAGCCCCTCTCAGACGTGGGCTGCCTGGCGACTGGCGATTCCGGTGGAACGCCTGCAACGGCCGCTCTCGGCCCGCGTCGCGGCAGTGCTGGAGCGGGTCAGTCGCCTTGAAGGCGCTAGCAAAGGTCTGACAGGGGGGCTGCGGCCAGTCGCCAGATGACACGCCCATTCACCATTGACGACCACTGGCCCCGGCGTAAGCTGGGGCTATCACCATGCCATCCGGGAGGATCGCACCATGAGCAAGTACGACTGGGAAGCTATTGAGCGCGACTATCGCGCCGGGCAGCTCTCCATCCGCCATCTCGCCGCCAAGCACGGCATCCCCGAATCAACCGTTCGCAGCAAGGCCAAGAGCCTTGGCTGGCAGCGGGATCTTACGGAAGATGTACGCGCCGCCACTCGAGCCAAGCTCTCGCGCAGTTCGCGCACGGATCTCGCGCATGGCGACGATGCGCAGATCGTCCAGGCGGCCAGCGACGATGCGGCCTCCATCGTCGAGGCTCACCGCCAGGCCATCGGTCAGTGGCGCAGGATCGCAGAGCGCCTTGCCCATCACCTGGCCACCATGGAAGTGTCGGATGACAATCACGACAAGTACGCTCGCAGCCTCAACGCCGGCATCGACGCCATGATGAAGCTCATCAAGGGGGAGCGGCAGGCCTATCAGCTGGACGACCCTCAGCCTGCAGAGCAAGAGGGCGATGCCTATGCGCACCTGAGCAGTGAGGAACTACGTGACGAGATCGACAGGCTGAACCGTAAGTTTGGCTATGTGAAGCGAGAGGAGATCGCGCCGCCGCTGTAGTACCGCGGTGCGGCGCCGGGGAGAGCGCCTTCCCTGGCGCACCGCCCATCCCTGCGGGGTGCCGCGAGCTACCCGACGGCCGTGGCCGAATACTTCAGGCGACACCCTGACTGCCTCTCACCGAGGGCGGTGCTGTAGGCAATGTCTGACAGATGTTGTAAGGCGCCGGCTATCCATAGCGGCCCAATCTTCCGCCCCTGCCCCTCACTCCGCTTCGCTGTGTATGATGACCCTCAACCATCATCATCAGAACCAACACGCGGGGAAGCATCGTGAACACGGAGAGTCACTCTCAGCTGGCGGCCTTCATCTGGTCCGTGGCGGATCTGCTGCGCGGCGACTTCAAGCAGTCCCAGTATGGCCGCATCATCCTGCCCTTCACCCTGCTGCGGCGCCTGGAGTGCGTGCTGGAGCCCACCAAGGCCGACGTGCTGGATGCCACCCGGGCGCACCAGGCAAAGCCTGACGCCGTGCGCGAGAAGCTGCTGCTGCGCGCCGCCGTCCAGCCCTTCTTCAACGCCTCACCGCTGACGCTGGGCAGCCTTTCCGATACCCAGACCGCCGACGACCTGATGAGCTACGTGCAGTCGTTCAGCCAGGACGCCCGGGAGATCTTCGAGCACTTCGAGTTCGAGGGCTTCGTCCAGCAGCTGGCGGCCAACAACCTGCTCTACCAGGTGGTGCAGCGCTTCGCCGCCATCGACATGAGCCCGCAGCGGCTCTCCAACTACGGCATGGGCCAGGTGTTCGAGGAGCTGATCCGCAAGTTCGCCGAGAGCTCCAACGAGACGGCGGGCGAACATTTCACCCCGCGCGACATCGTCCACCTGACTACCTCGCTGGTGCTCACCGGCCAGGACGACAAGCTGCGCCCCCACCGCATCGTGACCATCTACGACCCCACCGCAGGCACCGGTGGCTTCCTGTCGGAAAGCGAGGAGTACATCCAAGAGGTCAGCCAGGACGTGACCGTCTCGCTGCACGGCCAGGAGCTCAACCCCGAGTCCTACGCCATCTGCAAGGCCGACATGCTGATCAAGGGCCAGGCGGTGGAGCAGATCAAGCTC
>WPCH01113432.1_pt1 | contig 10751 bp, 12 predicted proteins | sample 5399881 | NCBI WGS metagenome assembly WPCH01 (sample SAMN12869468, study PRJNA574797) | sludge metagenome | isolation source: wastewater treatment of pH5 | place: China:Beijing | collected 2019-05-20 | reverse complement strand
CGAGATAGTCTAAAATCTTTATATACCGACTTAGATCGTCCTGAAATAATGCAATAATTATTTATTTTAGTTATTTTTGCATTACCCCGACATAAGTGTATTAATTTTTTATTTGCTACTTTTCTGGTTTTATAACTATACAAATCGGACATAATAATATATTTCAACGATGCCCTAAAATGGTCAATTTTTGAATATTTTAACCTTGTACCCTTATCTTTTATAATCAAACGTTTCATTTTATTTTGTTATTTCTATTTTTGTTGCAGTTAACTAGATTTTAAAAATGTCGACCCTACAACAAAAAACTTTAGGAAAGATTTCTTTAACTTGAAGTAGTCTATAGAAAATTTAGAACCAAAGTATACTTTAAACTTTAAAGACCAGTCCTCGCTCTGACTTACACTAATGTAGGTGCTTTTAAGAATATACGACGACATCGCTAAATTAAAACTAATGCTATAGTCATCTAAAAATATCAACAAGCCCGATTTTCGCAGTACCCCTGAATAATGAGGGTATTTCTTAGTAAAGTTTGCAAAATGATGGACATACTTAGAAAAATCGGGAAAAATAGCTGAATTAGAAAATGTTTGTGATACTGAACCAAGACTGCCAAGGCGGGGTAAGTAACAAAATAAAATGAAATACATAAAATTGAAAAACTGACTTTCCTTGTTAAGTCCCAGTTTTATAGAACTTAATAACCTAGTAACGGAGCTAAGGGAAGAAAACTTACTGGCTTTAAAGACAAAAAAAGAATCTTTCGATTTTGTTTCAAAAAATGCATTGAATAGGCTCAAAAAAAGTATGTATTCTGAACTTACAAACTCTGAATTTATTCGAATTGATACCTTATCTGTTGAATTCGAATAAATTAAGGACTTTACAGAGGAACGGTCACTATTAACTTTCAGTAGGTATTCGGGTAAAAAAGATGAGCTGTAATTCTGATTTAATGAATAAGCACGATTTAATTTAACCGCCATATTTAAAATAGGTGATCTAAAATTTAAATTTCTATTTAAAGTTTCCATCTGCTTTAAAAATAAATTTTAAAATACATCGTAGGCCATAGACAGTACACGAGCAAACCCATCCCGGAAACGTAAATCTTTGCTAACGGAGCCCGTGAGCCTATTGGACATTGGAGAGTCATCACCCCTCTTTAAGAGTATTATCGCCGTCGAAGGAAAATAAACTGAATAACCCATATTACGGGTTACAGATCCTCTCTGTTTTACAACTAATGCTAAATGCATTTCACTCTTTCGAACAGAGCGTTTTTTTTTTCTTACCCTCATAGATTTTTTAACCACCACCAACAATTTCGCACCAGCATAGGAAAATCGGGTCCTATCTACAAACCGTACACACTCAGCTATTAAAGCACCCGATTTATCAATAACTCTTATATTGGAACCAACTACTATCATATTTTTTTATAGGTCGTTAAAAACAATTACCGTCTTAACAGGTAACTTGCAAGACAGTTTCCTTAAAGCAGGTAAGTAATCTTTTAAAAATATAGCCTTTCGTTTACCCCAATCCTCAATTTTAGCATCCCCAGCCTTAGTAATCCGAACCTCAAGAATCTCAGTACCTGCTGATATTGGGGCTATTTTCTTATCAAACTTACCTTTTCCTTTACCCATTCTAACCTCTGCCGGTTTCTTAGTAGCATTCAGGTAAGGTCTTACTTTTAAGTAACTTGTTTTTTTAAGGAACTTAAACTTATTTATAAATTTATTAAACATCAAAAAATGATCATACGTAAATACGCCTGGCCGAACTGCTCTTAATTTTACCGAATAAAACGAATTTCCTAAACCAGGATATTTGATAGGATCGGAATAATGGGATTTTAAGTGCTGGGACTTAAAATCCTTGGCTACAGCCAATGAATAACTAGTTAAAGAACTATTTACAAGCTTTGCCATATTTTTTTATTCTAATAGGTTTTTTTGTATGCATCTTAACTTTAGTTCTTCTTTTTAAACCTTTAACTTTGACCCGTTTCCTTCGAACTGATTCAGGGAACCAACTGTAAGGCAAATTTTTAAAAGTTTTTCTTAAAAATTTATATTTTTTCAAACTTAAAAATTTAGTTAGCAAAGTACGATTGAAAGAATGATATTTTATACTGTCTCGTTTTATTTTACTTACCTCCTTCTCAACACTTTTGCTCAACTCCCTAGCTGTCAAAAACCTGTACGAAGGACCCCATTTGCGGTGCCATGAAGGAGCCCTCTTTCTTAACAATTTGGTCAAAAGTCTGAATTTTACAGTTTTTGGCAGATTCCTTATATTTGGGATAACTTGTCTACCAAGTTTAACACGTCTATTATAAAAATTGGTACCTGTAAAAGCAATCGTATTTCGTTTTTTAGGAGACAATCTGTGTTCACCTATTTTACCAATTTTTATAATTTTAGACAAAGGAACCTTTGCAGAACTAAAATTTATAATTTTTGAAACTGCAGCCTCCCCCAAACTTAACGTGTACTTAGATAAATCCTGTCTTTGGATAGGAAGCTTCATTATATCAAAAGAATTAAAACCGCTAACTCCCTGCTCAGAGCCATATTCTTTAGACACTAACCTATTTGCCAGCCAAAGTTTTATTGAACACGCACCGTACTTAAGAGGTAGAGCCACCTGTGAATAATCAACCCTGTGACTAAAATTATTTAATGAAACTGTTCCCTGGCGGAAGTTAAATTTACCCGCTCTCTGTTGCTTAGTAAAGCGGCCTTTGCAATCAATTCGTACACCTCCGAATCTTCTTAACAATCTAGACGAAACAGGATTAACTATTCGAACAAGATCTCTTTTATACTGAAACTTCATAAGTAGGAAACGGGTCAAAAATTCAGCGTTTACCATTCTAGGGCGTAAGGGAACAAAACGTATGCTCAGGCCTAACTTAGGGTAAATTTTTGAAAATTTTGATTTAATGTATTTACTCATAGAGTTGTAAAATGGACGTCTGTAATCCAATACTGCCTCCTCTAAAGTATTTCGCAGAACATGGGGTAATATTTTATTAACTTTATATATCTTTTCTCTTATTCGATGCACCCTCCTAGGTAAAAATGTATCCCCCACTAAGAGATCGTAAAGCTTATTCGAATGTCTTGAAACACTTGGGTCGTATATAAACACATCTAATTCGAGACCATTCAAACCTCGGACCCGTGTTAATACATGGCTAAGCACCATACCTCGTCTGTGAAATTTTCGTGCATTCATAAGAACTTCAAAAAATTCCAGGAGTTCTTTGTAAAAGAATAGGACGGAAAGTGATTCTTTCTGCAGCGAAAACGCTTTTGTTTTCCAACTTCGATTTATGTTTAATCGCAAACCATTTGAATTATTAAAGTAACCCATTTTATATTTTTTTCGTTTACCTTAATTCCAACCTAGAAGTTTTTTTTTTTCCAGGCACTGTTTTTTTAGACTTACCGGCACGATTTGAGCTGTGGACTGGGCCTCGCGATTTTACATTTTGCTTACGGGCTACAAATTTTCTACGATTTCTGGATAATTTAGCTGCTCTTTTATAAATTTTATGAATGGCCCCTATCTTTTTAGTTAAAGAGAATTCGCCAAACTTGTAACCTATCATAGATTTACGTACAATAAAAGAAAGAAATCTACGTCCATTATAAACAGCAACCCTTTTACCCACAAACTTATCCGTAACAAGAGAACGCCTTGACCATATATAATAATCACTCCTCTTATTTACCATATTTCTGTAAAAGGGTTTAAAAAATTTACCAATCTTTCCTTGCTGGTCTTTTACATCAATACTTACTAAATTTTTAATACTAGACCTCATTTTATATTACTTATTTGTAAATTTTATTTACCGGTTCTGTAAAATTTTGATACCTCCGCGCGTTTATTTTTTTTTTTACCAGTTTTTTTACCTTTGGTTAGCTTACCCCACGGAGTAACGGAGCATCTTCCACCTGAAGATCGACCTTCGCCCCCTCCGTGAGGATGATCTATAGGATTCATAGCTACTCCGCGAACTGAGGGCCTTCGACCCAGCCACCTCGATTGTCCTGCCTTATTTAAGTCAATTTTATACGTAAGATTTCGGTTTGGTAATGGTACTCCTACCTGCGCTATAGCGTTATCTGAAACAGCTTTCAATTTCCCTGAAGGGAGTCGAAGGAGCACCATATTATTTAATTTTGCAATAACTTGCGATCCAGAGCCCCCCGACCGAGAAAGAGATCCACCTGCCGAACCATGTAACCCAACGTTGTATACAGTAGCCCCAACAGCAGCAAACGCTAGCGGCAGCGCTGAACCTAGAGTAGCCGAAGAACCATCTAAATCAGTTTTAAAATATTCCGGGGGGTACACAAAATCGCCAATCTTGGAGCCCTTAGATGCCAGATTATAGGACAAAAACCCATTACCAAAATAAATAAGGGCTAAAGTTGTATTTCGTACGGGATCGTATTCAAATCGACGAATAATACCTGGAGTGTTATTAAAAAATAAACCGTCAACGATACGGTAACGACGCTTATGACCAGCCTCCCTGTGCCTTGAGCTTATTCTACCATCTGAGGAACGTCCTAGGGTTCCCAAATAAGCCTTAGTTAACTTCTTTATAGGGCTTCCTTTCCAAATTTCCATTGCAACTAACGTCTATTTATTTTTTTTAGAGCTTTTTTTCTTTTCTTTTTTTTTCGCCACATGTAGTGTACAAAAGCTTTGTTTCCTACACCTATTTTATACATTTCCGATTTGCGTTTTATCGTTAAACCCTTCTTCCTATGAATATCTATAATCTCATTGGCTAATCTTTCAGCAATAAGTTTTTCTGGGCGTCTCTGTGCAGAAGCTATTATCCACCGCACCCCGAGAGATCGAGTCCTCCTCGAACCTTCAATAAAAACAGGCAGCCTATAAATTATACCGCCGACACGTTTAGATTTAAGCATAATTCGGGGACTTGCAAGCACGACAGCACGAAATATAAACCGCATTGGACTGCGTTTCTTACTTTTTTTATTTCTTCTCCTTTTGTTATAGAACTTAGAAAGAGAAATTAAACGTACAAGGGACCTAAAAATCTTTATAGCCTTAGACCTTTTACCTCTCCGCACAAGCGCACCCAGGAAAGTTTTTAACATACGCGATTCTCTACGTAATTTTCGAAAGACTCGTTCTTTTTTTTTAGCCTGGATACCAATTTTTTGCTCAAGATATTTTTTTATGTAGGACTCGTAGGATTCCTGTCTTTCCTCGGAAGCCCAATCTTTTTTGGAAATAAAGGGTATTCGTTTAACCGATTTATTAAATTTGTAAAAACGTTTAGGTTTAAAGTTAGGGTCGTAGCGAAATCGTCTCCATCTCCCAGAAAACCTGATATCCAACCTTATATAATTAAGACGCTTCCTTTGCCGATTTTCTAGCCATCCAACAAAGTCATGGTTTATTTTTATTTTCTTGGCTGTCCGAAGTTTTGTCGGAACATAAATTGGACGGCCAAAATTATCTATATAAACCTTAGGCTTCCATTTACGGCGCTTACTATTTCTTTTCATTTTTCTACTTCGACGGCCCTTTCCTTCAACTTTTTTCATCTCTACTTGCCGCGTAGAATTTTTTGTTTGGGCCTTTTTAGGTACCGGTGTTTTCCATTTAGCAGACGAATGCCCACCCCCTTTACCTTTTAATTTTTTTTTACAAGCTAGCAACTCTTTTCCCATAATGATATAAAGATATAAATATATTAAGCAGGTTGTTTAACACCAAATTTTGAACGCCGGTTCGACCTAGCAAAAGTTTCCGTTGATGTGAAATCATACTTACCTCTAATTATATGATATTGTACTCCCGGTAAATCCTTTACCCTCCCCCCACGTATAAGAACAACTGAATGCTCCTGCAAATTATGTCCTTGGCCGGGTATATAAGCTATAACGTTCTTTCCGATACTTAACCGAACTTTAGCAACCTTACGAATAGCCGAATTGGGTTTCTTTGGCTTAGTTGTATAAACTTTCAGGCATACACCTTTCAGTTGGGGCCGGCCCTTCATTAAATAAGGCTTACCTTTAGTTTTTATAAAACGACAATTTTTATTTATTAACTGATTTATGGTAACCATAAAAGTAAATTTTATTTTTTATTATTCTTTATAAGATCCATAAACCTAAAAGTAATTTGCATAGGTACTAAAAGAAGCTTTAAAAAATTTAAAAAAGTGAACGAAATAACAGGAAAAATTAAATACATTCTGAGATTATTCAAAAAATTTAAATAATCATTCGAAGACAATAACGAAGTATTATCCCGAATATAGGTATACATGGGTTTCGTCAGTTTAGTGAAAAGAGTAGAATCCAGCATTAAACCGGAAACTATAAAATTTTGTAGCTTAAACCGATCCCCAGAATTACTTTTATCAAGCCATGAAACGAATGCCCTGTGCTCTATAAGAATTTTTGTCAACCTAATATCAAAATTGTACTCCGAAGTATTTTTGTGTACTCTCAAGGCGTAATTCGATCCTGAAAGCAATTGTTTACTTGATATAATTTTATTAACAAGCTTAGTGTTTAAACTGTTTAACTTCAAATTACCTTCGCTGTAGCGCTGTGCATTTCCAAATTTTGAATATACAAACAAGGCTTCATAGTGGTTTCCAAACAAGGACGCATAGCCATTAAGTTGAAATTGCTTTTTATTCATTCTCTAACGCTTACTATATATGACTAGTTAATTATAAAAGAGGCTTGTATAGACCTCATATACGCAAAAACTAAATTGCTACTCAATTCTAAGCTTATTTCATGAAAATACGCATAAACACGAACAATATCGTATAAACCTTTAACAGTATAAGAAGCCCCATCTTCCGAAAAGCCCAAATTCTCCGAAAATAACACCGAACTAAAAAGAAGGGCTAGCGTCGGAGGCTTTACATATATTTTGTAACCCCCTTTCAACATAGGCGATTTCTCAACATATACTGGCAGCGGTAAACCTTTTGAATAGTTACTCGTTAAACTGTTTAGATCATCGCAAAATTGCTTCAAGTTCAAACCGTACTGTCCCACTAGGGGGCCCAGAGGAGCAACGGGTTTAGCTTCCTGCGCTGGCGCAAAAGTTTTAAAACTTACAAGTGACATAGAATAACTTTTTATTTAATTTTTTTTTTACCGACCAATTTTACACGGTTGACGGAGAAAGGACTTGAACCTCCAACTTCGGTTTTGGAAACCGACGCTTTACCATTAAACTACCCCCTTTAACCAAAATACACCCCGCAGAGTAAACTCTCTAGATCGCTTTTTTATTTAATGAAAACAGAGAAGACAAGAAGTCTACCACGTAACCAAAAATAGAATTATCAAAATCTGTGTTCATTGTCCGAGAGAAAGAAAAAAATAAGGGAGAATTTTCAAAAAAATCTAGAACCATCTTCTCAAACGGTAACACTTTATTTAAATCTAAAGCATCAACCGAACCACTAACACCCAAAAATATAGAAATAATTTGTTTTTCAAGGGGAAGTGGCGAGTATTGTGGTTGTTTCATCAACTCAGTAAGGTGATTACCTCTATTTATAAGTTGTTGCGTCTCTTTATCCAATTCTGAACCAAATTGAGCAAAAGAAGCCATTTCTCTAAATTGCGCAAGCTCTAGTTTAAGGGAACCAGAAACCTTCTTCATAGACTTAACTTGAGCAGCAGAACCAACTCGGCTAACAGATAAACCTGCATTTATAGCTGGTCTAATACCCCGGTGGAATAATCCTGTTTCTAGGAATATTTGACCATCAGTAATACTAATAACGTTAGTTGGGATATAAGCAGAAACATCACCAGCTTGAGTTTCAATAATTGGCAGTGCCGTTAAAGAACCACCATTATAATCATCGGACATTTGCGCAGCTCTCTCAAGAAGTCGAGAGTGTACGTAAAAAATATCACCTGGGTAGGCCTCACGTCCCGGAGGTCGTCGAAGTAGAAGTGACATTTGACGATAAGCTACGGCATGCTTACTTAAATCATCGTAAACAATTAGTGCATCAAAACCTAAATCCCTAAAATATTCTCCTATAGCACACCCAGAATACGGCGCAAGATATTGCATCGAAGCTGGGTCAGAAGCAGTTGAAGCAACAATAACAGAATACTTATCTGCTCCATGATTCTTTAACGTTTCGTGAATCTGAACAATAGTAGATAATTTTTGAGAAATGGCCACGTAAACACAAAAAACCTTCCCTAAACCAGGTCTAGCTTTCTTTAAAAAATTGATATCATTAGAAGATATGGTCTCGTCAATCATAGCGTTCAACTGTGCTTGATTTATAATAGCATCAACACCAACAGCTGTTTTACCTGTTTGACGATCACCAATAATAAGCTCACGTTGGCCACGACCTATAGGCAGCAAGCTATCAACTGATTTTAAACCTGTTTGCAAAGGTCTGTTTATGTCCTTTCTAGGTATTATACCTGGGGCTTTCTTCTCTATGTATGAGAAATCAAAATCAGTTGAGTTTAGCTCTGATTTGCCATCTATAGCTTGACCCAATGGATTTACAATACGATTTAAAATAGAAAAGCCTGTTGGTACTTTTAAAAGATCCCCTGTTCTAGAAACAGAATCACCCTCTTTAAGTTTTATATCCTGATCTAGAAGAAGGACACTAACAACGTCTTTTTCTAAATTTAGTGCCATACCTTTTACATCACTAGCTCCTGTAGAAGCCGACGTAAAGGAAACTAACTCGCCACTTTGGACAGTGTCTAGACCCGAAATACGGGCAACTCCGTCTCCAACCGATAAAACACGGCCAGTATTGCCAGGATACCCAGATTGTGAAGATTCCAGATCCAAATCAGTTAAGAAATTCTGTAGATCCATAATTACGGGTTTATACTTAAAAAAATATTTTATATCACCAAGCCACCTAAAATTTCTCCTACTTGTATACAAAAATACAAATGAAGAAAAATAAAAGGCAATAAATTTCGTATAGTGAAGCATCTAATAACAATTCCTATACAGAATTGTCACAAATGGGAATACTGGGAATCGAACCCAGGCTACAGGCTTAAAAGGCCCATGTTCTACCATTAAACTATATTTATCCCGTTCTTGCCTCCTGCGGAACTCGAATCCGCATTTCTACAGAGAAAGTGTAGCGTCCTAACCATTAGACGAAAGATTTGAAGATTCACAAAACTAACCCGATCTCTAATACAAAAAATTTAGGCCTGGGTAGAATCGAACTACCACTTCTCGCCTATCAAACGAACACTCTGACCGTTAAGTTACAGGAAGCTAAATCTTGTAATATCTGGGATGTTTTAAAGATCCATTTATCTCATTCCACGAAATTTCGATTTCTATAGGCTCATAGCCCCACGATTTTACAATAATTTTATTTATTGAACCTTGATTTTTTGCTAGAAACCTTTCCCCTAACCAACCGGCATTTATAAAAATTGCGTTCCTAGATTCAACAATATACGGATTTGCTACCATATACAAAGGCCGGGGTTCACCCCTTATACCGAAATCACTAACCCGATATTTTTCACTAATCAAGTAATCCGTGTGCACTCTACTATCAGGGTAAAATGTAAACAAGAAAAACTTTTCATACGAAACACCCCACTCAACAAAAGTGCCCTCATGGTAAACAAACTTATCAAAAAAAATACCGTCAGCTTCATTACTCATATAATCATGAACATTCATGTTACCCTCACTATCTATCTTATAATGAAATATCCCATCTACCACACTACGCCAACCCCAGGATGTGGGGTACCACGGACCAGAAAAAAATAAACAATCATCGCGAAGTCTGGAAGAATCTTTAATCCTAATATACTTTATACCTGCTCCTCCTTCAGGGGGTCTTAAATTCTTCATCGTTAACCCCTGCCTTGGAAAAAGTGCATTCAAGAACGCCATTTGTAATTTTTTTTTTTAGTTTTTTGGCATTTTCGCTATTTAGCCACCAATGCCGGTTAAAGGTGTGTTTTTCGAAAGGTAGAACCTTTCCGTACGGGCAACAAGACTTGAACTTGCACCGGACATTTCCGAATGGTTCCTAAAACCACCGCGTCTACCAATTCCGCCATGCCTTAACTATTGTAGTAATTTTATATAACAGTTACGTTTATTTTTTTACTACAACGGTTTACGTTTTTCTTCTCCTTAAGATTTTGCGTCTACTAAACGAATAGATCTAAAATAGGTTTGCTCAACCTGCTCAAAAATAAATTGACGTCTCATGTCACTTCTATGATGCATTGTCAAAGCTATAGAGCCGACCATAGCAACCAACAAAACAAGAGCTACCAAAAAAAAACTAAAAAAATTATAAGTGTATAGAGCTTGTGCTAAGTATTGGATATTATGCAAATGACCAACAATATTACTATAGTCGGAATAAAGAAAAGCCAAGTTATCTAAAAAAATTGGATCAGTTGAGAACGTAAAGGTAAATTCGGGACCCTTGAGTAAACTAGCTATAATTGTCCCTATGAGTGCAAAAATAGCAATATCAAAAAATAAAGTGTATTTTCCAAGTAGGCCTGATTTACCAACCCTCAACGGTTGCGCAACGTTTAGCATCATCACCACAAATAAGAAAAGAACAGCAATCGCCCCTATGTAAACAATTAAAAAAATAAGTGCAAGAAACTCCACCTCCATACAAAAAAAAAGAATCGATAAGTTAAAAAAAACTA
>WPCH01042096.1_pt1 | contig 10765 bp, 9 predicted proteins | sample 5399881 | NCBI WGS metagenome assembly WPCH01 (sample SAMN12869468, study PRJNA574797) | sludge metagenome | isolation source: wastewater treatment of pH5 | place: China:Beijing | collected 2019-05-20 | reverse complement strand
GGGATATCAAAGTGAACTATTGTTGGCATGTTATCACAATAATACTGGACTTTGAAAGATTTAGTTTTTAAGGTAAAGAAGTTACCATAGGTAATTTCAAGTGGACATCTGGTGAGAGGGCGTTTCGGAAAATGCCTGATTTGTCAGTGATACAGCCTGATCTGCAAATTTATTATGTATATATTTATTATATTCAATGAATAATCCTTTATCTAATAATAAATTACTGAATAAATTACTGAGCATATGAATCATATATTTGATCGCGGCACATATGAGTCATGTATGGTCTCACCTTTCTTGATTTATTCCGCAGACTTTCATCCTGTTAATTAATCGGGTTAAGAAGATGTAAACTTATGAAGTGATTCTATGGTAAAACTGGGTCAGGAAGGAGCAAAATGCGGTTATCGCGACGAAAAGGCTTCTCTTAAAGGTGAGCTTGAACGCCAGCTAATACACCTTTTTACAGGAATTTTTTTTATAATTTTTGTTTACTTAACAGGGGACCACGCACTAACCCTTCTTCTCCTCCTGCTGGTTTTTTATCTGGCAGTAATTTATGTTATTCTAAATGAAATGCTTCCCTCCCCACTTTACGCTTTCCTGTGCAGGTGGGGAAGGCCCGGAAAGCAGAATATCCCTCTTAAAGGGACTATCCTTCTGGTTTGCGGGATAGTAGTCTCTCTTATATTGTTCCCTGAAGAGATCGTATATGCCTCCATAGCAGTGGTCGGGTTTGGAGATTCGGTAGCAACCATTGTAGGCGTCACTCTTGGAAGGCATAAACTTCCTTACTCGGAAAATAAGAGTATCGAAGGAACTCTTGCAGGAATTCTGGCAGCTTTCTTCACATCCATGTTTTTTGTAACTCCTGTACAGGCGTTTGTCGGATCTGCGGGCGGAATGCTGCTGGAAAGCGTTGTGGATTTGCAGACAATAAAAGAACTTAATTCTCAGGCAGCTTACAAATTTTTCTTAAATGATAATTTTTTAATCCCTGTATTTTCAGGCCTGCTTATGTTTATTGTCGGACTTTTTTAATTGACACTCCTCCATGCCCAAGCTTTAAATTGCATGAAGTATATATTTTATTTAACTAAAAAATATATTTAGATCTTATATATCTTAAATGGGGGGTAAACAAGTGACAGGGATCATAAGGTTGATTATAGGATTGATTATTCTGATCATCCTTATTCAGCTACTTCTCAGCTTGCTTTAATCGGCAGGAAAAGAGAGCTTCAGTTTTTTATCGGTCGTGGTTACAGGAGAATGTTGGAGGACGGATAGACGGCAGCATGCCGGATAGCTGATATTTTCTATGTAACTGGAAATAAATTGAAAATAATAAACCTGAAACTTCTCTTCTATGGGCACATATTAAAAACAGCTTATACTGCACAAATAGAAATCATAAATAATATTCCACTCGGATAAAATGGAAATCCGAATGAAAATATAAATCCCGATAACAGGCTTAAAGGGAAAGGAAAATTAGCAGGATAAACGTATCACAGACATGCTCCAGTTGCTCTGCTTTTAGTCATAAAGCACCTCTATGGTTTTTCCTGATAAATGCATTTTTTAAGCTTGCCGCCTGTTATCCGGCCTTTCCTGCAAATATTTTTTTCCGAATGTCCTTTTTTCCGAATGTCCTGTCAATTTTTCAGGTACTTTAACTGACTCTGAAGAGTACAAACAGGAAAGCTGCATATAGAGACAGCAATGCCGCTCCTTCCCATCTTTTTATTTCCCAGCCTGTGCTGATGAATATAAGCAGGACCACGCTTATGAATATCATTACAGGAGCTGTAAAGACGAGGCTTATCTCTGCAACGGCGATCGGGAAGAGAAGACCGGAAACTCCAAGGATCATAAGTATATTTGTGATATTCGAGCCTATTATATTCCCAAGTGCAATATTTCCGTAACCCTGCCTTGCTGCGGATACCGTTACCGCAAGTTCGGGAAGGGAGGTCCCTATTGCAACCAGAGTAGTGCCTATGATGGTGTCCGGAATTCCGAGGATCTCTGCAAAAAATATTGACTCACTGACGAAATACTTTGCTCCTATTATAATGGCTGCACAGCTCAATATCAGGGCAAGGATATCTTTTGAAAAGCTATTTTTTGGCTGGCAGTTTTTGTTGCCTGAATCTCCGTTAGTGCGGCTAACACCGTTATTTATGCCATTGATTTTCTGTCTTGCACTGTTTATATACTGGAACTTAACGAAATATTTTATGAATTCTTTGAAATAGAGCTTACCTTCATGTTTGTCTGTTTCTTCAAACAGGAAAAATGTGTAAGCTATATACAGCAGTAAGAACAGGCTGGCTTCGATTTTCGATAATTCCCCGTTGAGTGCAAAGGCAAAGAAAAGTAAAGCTGCAAAGAGCATTATATAGCCGTCTCTCCTTAGCATCTCAACTTCGGTTTTCATTGGAGAAAGAAATGCAGCAATTCCAACAATCAAACCTATGTTTGCAATGTTTGAACCTACAACGTTTCCTATTACTATACCACTTGCCTGCTGGATAGAAGCAGCCATCGAAGAAGCAAGTTCGGGAATCGATGTACCGACTGCCACAAGGGTCAGCCCTATAATAAATTCCGAAATTCCAAGCTTCTTTGCAATCGATGATGCAGACTTAACGAAATAGTCTGACCCCTTGACCAGAAAAACCAGGCCAAGCAAAAGAATGAGAAAATTTGTTATGACCATAAAATAACGTCGGATCGATTTTTTCTGTTTACTCTAGTTCTTGATCTGGACCTTAATCTGCAGAACTCTTATTAAAGGTTTTCAGTTAAAAAAGAAATTAAAGATTTTGCTTATTCAGGAAGCTAAAACTTTTCCGGCTACGGATTAAATGTTCCTGCTGACAGCCATTCCGGTCTGAAAAGTTACTTTTAAGACCGATAGCAGAGAAAATGAACAGAGTTTCGGTCAGGTTAAACTCAGGTATATGAACTCAAAATATATGCCTCGCAATTAAAATTCGGTCACATATAGATTTTTTTTCTTAATAACCTGCAAGGCATGGCCATTTTCAGGGAAGTTTTTCTTCATAAGTCGTATGTTTATTTCCTGATAAAGTAATTTTTCCGATTCGATAGCCCTTTTGGAGAGGATTTTCTTTTGTCTATAAAGCTTATAACAGGGCTATATCAGGGGTTTAAACAAAAATCGGGATTATTTTATATCTTTTCTATTTTTCATTAATGCCAGATCTCATATTAATAAAAAATAAAGGGCTTCTAAAGCAAAATATTCATCTTCTAACAAACGTTTTAGTTGAATTATTTTTTATATTATTTATTGCATAATACTGAATGGAGGGTGGGCAAATAAGGGAAATTAGGTAATGGCTATCCTTAATCCTGCAAGGAGAACCTGTAAAAAAGGAGTCCTTACCAGATTGAGAAGTCCATTACAGGCACAGTTTATCTGGCTAAAGATGCCCTGAAATGTGCCAGAGGAAAGATTCAGCTTCGGTGTCAGGCCCTGCCTTCAGGGATATAGATGCCTCCTGCTGATTACCAGAAACTCGAACTTTTTGAACGAAGATAACCGAAATAAGTACCGAATCTAAAGGAAATTTGCAACAGCAAATCTGGTAAGGGTCCAAAAGCGTTCGAAGGTTTACGATAAATAATCTATTATGGGGGAAAAATATGAAGACAAGTCCGATTGAAGTTCAGAAGGCTTTGAAGGGTATGGATTATCCTGCAAAGAAGAAAGATCTTATTGAACATGCCAAGAAGCATAAAGCAGGTAAGGATGTAATGTCAGTCCTCGAGGACCTTCCTGACCATGAATACTCCAATGCTGCCGATGTTAGCAGGGAGTTCGCAGGCAAATAACTTCTGAATAAACAGTACTCAGATGGGAGGCGAGTTATAAGCTTTAATGCTGGTCGAAGTTGAGGGATTTCAGGCTGTCTGGTTATCTGAAACATGATGAACTGGTAGACATACAGAACAGGAGAAGGTCCAGATTCTGGAGTTTGTGGCATCAAGACAACCTCTGAAATGTCTATAGCCTCCCATCTAGAGCAGGAAAATATTCCGGAGGTTAAATGCCTCCCATTTTCAAAAATATTTTGGTTTATAGCTTTATTCTCGTCATTTTTTCCTCTTTCTTCTCATTTTCACTTCACTGACCCCTGAATCAGGCTGAGAAAATATAAAACTGTCAGAGGCTAACTTTTCAGACCCTATCCTTTCAGGCTCTTAATATTTTCAGACTTTTACCCTCAATTATTATGCGATCTGACCGTTTCTGGCTGTGAGATTAACTTTTCTGGACTTTTCATGTCACAGGCTTTTATATTGAACTTTATCCCGGGTCATAATAACTGTTTTGAAAATAACTGTCTTATTTACTGCATAGAGGATCGCAAAAAATGCCTTTTAAAGTCCTGAAATAAACTTCGGGAGACTTCATAATAGTTCAAACAGCTGCAACAACAATAAATACTAACATGCCGGATATTTATTATTCAATTAGTTCATTGAGACACACTGCGGAATAACCCATGGGTGAGTGCGGGCTCTTGAATTACTTGATATAAAACCAGGATTAACCGAGGGGGAAATAAATGGAACGAAAAAGTTTCCAGAATAAAGATCGGGACCAGAGCAGAGAAAGCGATTCCGGAAAAGAAGGCGGCTTCGGCAGAGAACCGCAAAAGATGTACACAGCAAAATGTTCTGACTGTGATATAGAAACCGAGGTGCCCTTCAAACCGGACCCTGACAGACCGGTCTATTGCAGGCAGTGCTATGCAAAGAGAAAAAGTAGAAACTTCTAAACCGAATGGGTTATCTGATAGTTTAATTTTGACAGATAAAACAGATACGCTTCGTACAGGCGATTTCTAAGCTGCTTCGAAATCTTATCTGTATCACTTAATTTTTTAATCTATATCACTTAATTTTTAATCTATATCGTTTAATTTTTGATCTTGCTTTATTTGCTTTTTGACGTATATCTATCTCCCTTTATTCTTCTTTCAAGTTTTTCTTTCAGCTTATTGATTCAAGTTCCCTTTCCAGTTTTGTTATATCAAACAATACCCTGAACAGTTCATTCCTTCCATTGTCCCTTACGTCTATTTCTACAGGTTCGACCAGTGTATCTTTAACCGCTCTCCATTGTTCCCTGCGGATGTCGATAATTTCCCAGGGACCGGCAGAACTGTCTTTTACTCTGTCCCTGGAAAGCTGTAACAGCAGGTGTTTCTTTTCTGCAGGGGTAAGTTCTTCTATGCCCCTTACTTCAGCCTCACGGACAGCAGCTTCTCCCAGTTTTGATTTTGCTGCTGCTGGTTCTCCGGGATCTTCTCCGGCTTGTTTTATGAATTCTCCTTCCTCTTCCATGAATTCGCCTCTCTTCTGGTCAGGGTACGGGCCTGAAGGTTCTCGGGTCAAGGTAGATATTCCTCTGGCAGTAACTGCAGATGGTCTCGAGATGTTTTCCTGCAAGAAGAGCCTTATCAACCTCTTCTTCCGGAGAGATATACTGCGTCATTTCCTCCCCGCAGTAAGGGCATTTTATTTTCAGCCAGTCAAGTTTAGTAAGCTGTCTTATGCCCTGTATGAGTTTTCCCAGGGCATCCTCATAGGTATCAGGGTAAAAGATAACCGGCTGGAGATGGCGGATAAGTACAGGCAGTTCGATTCCCGATTCTACAAGCGGTATTATCAGCTGGTCGAGTCCTGCAGCCAGCCCGATCTCCTGGTTCACTTCCGGAGAGCTTACTCCATCCTGTGTGATTAGAGGAATAACGCAGTCTGACTGGCGGACTCCAAAACGTATCCTTTCGGCAAGAGAAAGAATACGAGCTTTCCTGTACAGGGATGAATAGCTCTCTATTTCAACTGCCCAGAGAGTCCTTGCCAGTTCCCGGGCAAGCAATTCATCTTGCTCGCAATGAGATATGTAAATTTTTGTTATCATGCCTGCTGACTTGGTTCACAATTCTTGTTTTCCGGACTTATGTTCTGGTTCGGTTTCCGGTTCAGGCTCGGGTATCGGTTCGGGTGAAGGAACCGGCTGTGGTTCGGGTTCAGGCATAGGTTCAGGTTGAAAAGATGGTACTTTTTCTTCTTTTGGCAAAATGATTCCCCCCTCTAATATAACTTAAAATGCTCTCTTAAGGACAATCTTCTAAGGACAATTTCCTGTCAGTGTTTTTGATTTCCTTGAGGTATTGCCCTCTTATCAATTCGTGTATAATTCGTGTGGCTATGAGTTCCTGTTTAATTTCATTCTGACAGGTATGGGTTCCTGAAGTTATGGTTTATTATGACACATTAGTTGAATAACATTATTTGCAGTCCAGGAGTCATGCATCTCAGTCTGAGGCTAACATGACGCTTGAGGCTTTAATTACTGCATAGACATCATGCCCTTCTTTTAAACCCAGCTTTTCAGCCGAGTTTTTTGTTATGATCGAAGTAATCTCGGTACCTCCCGGAAGTTCGACCACGATTTCCGAATTAACCGATCCGTGTGTTATGCTCTTGACTTTGCCTTTAAGGACATTGCGCGCGCTTATTTTCATCTTATTCCCCATATTTCGGTTTTTATTTATTGATTTTTATTCTCTTATCAATAAGGTTAGTCTTGTGAATTATAGATGCATAGGAATCTGGTTTTCGAAACTTAATTACTGAATTTTAATCTTTGTTAATCTTTCAAATGAAAGCCGTCTCTGAAGACAAATAATCTGTTAGCAGGTGTTTTTATAACAGGTGAAATATAGATGACACTGTTTAGAACGCTATTCAGATAGCAATATTCAGATAACACTATTCAGAAAATTTTTATTATTCCTGAATAAGAGGTCCTCATGGAGAATAACACTATATATTCTGCCTGTATCCGGCAGTTGATTTTCCTGGTAGATGATCTGTCAGGTAGCGATTTGCTGGCACCTTTGAATTTGCCTGTTTTAAAAATTTCTCCATTAGGTTTTTCCTTTATGGTTTAACTGTCAGTCCTGTTTACTGAACAAAAAATCGCTAATTTTACTGAATAAAAAATCGCTGATTATGGTTTTTGTTTGATAAGTGCTGTTTGTGGGCAGTATCTGCTCAGAACTCCCGGCAACGGACTGAAAGAAACATCTGGATGACTGCAGGTCAAATTGCAGTTAAAACAAAAGCTTTATTGAAAAGGCACATCTTTCCGTGTAATTAATCCATGTTATTAATACTTTCATGAAATTAAGTTATGAGGCGTACGATGAAAACCAGAAGTGCATCTATAACTCTTGTTTTACTCCTTACCATAGGGGTTATAACCGCAGTCTCTTTCTCACTCGGCTGTACTGAGCAGGAAGAAACTCCTGCTGAGCCTTCAGATAATACTCCCGTTGAACCTGTAGAAAGCGCTCCAGCTGAACCTGCAGATAATGATTCTGTTGATGCTTCTGCAGAAACCGAAGAGGAAACTTCTGCTGAATCTGTAGAGAACACTCCTGTCGAATCCGCAGGAGTCGTCCCTGAAGAGTCTTCCGGAAGCCCGGAAAGCTCAGGAGTCGATATAGAGGACCTGGAACCAATTTCTGCTGGCAATATCCAGGATACCGAATGGCAGTGGACCGGTTTCCAGGACTCTGACAGCCCTGACAGCCAGATAACAGTGCCCAGCCCTGAAGATTATACGCTTTCCTTTTTCGCTGACGGCACATACTATATTAAAGCCGACTGCAACACCGGCAGCGGGACATATTCCCTGGAAGGAAATAGGCTTTTCCTTGACCTGCCGGTAACAACTCTTGTTGACTGCGGTCCTGAGTCCATGAATGGCGAATATATGTCTCTTTTACCCACTGTAGAGGCAGCAGCCATTGAGGACGGTCAGCTTGTCCTTTACCCCGGAAATGAAGGTGACAAAATGTTCTTTATTAATGGGGGGAAGGCTGAACGGTAAATGCTTGATTAAAAATAGACCTGGTTAATTGAGGTTCAGACCTGGTTAATTGAGGCTTAGATCTGGTTAATCAAGCCCCAATATTTTTGAGCTTCTTTCTTATTTTTGTTTTTTGGTCAGTGCCGCGAATTTTCTGTAAATTCAAAATCAATTTTCTGGGCATTTCAGGATACTGCATGTGAAACCATGCTAATGATCCTGAATTCCTGGCTCAAAAACTCTTAAAATTTGTAATTTTTCAGAAAAACTAGCACACTGCCGATTCTTTTGCGACACTACTATTTCTTTTTGCTTTTTCCCACCGATTCCAACAACTTTAAAAACAATGCCCTGTATCAAAATGTGAATTTAATGTTACGGATCAGGGTTAACAATTCCTGATTTATTTCTGAAAAATCCCGGATTTTTTTCCGGTCTTTCAACCGCATAAGCTTTATGAGAGATTAAAATGGAACTCGACGAAGTCATAATTACACGGGCAATTTTTGAAGAGTATTCTAAAACCTTCCTTGAATACACGGACATTGATGTGGCACTCGTAGGAGGCGGACCTGCAAACCTTGTGGCTGCAAAGTACCTGGCTGAAGCCGGGGCAAAGGTCGCTATTTATGAGCAGAAACTGTCCCTCGGGGGAGGGATGTGGGCTGGAGGCATGATGTTTCCGCGCATAGTTGTACAGGAAGAAGCCTGCCGCGTCCTGGACGACTTCGGGATCAGGTATAAGGAGTACGAGCCCGGGTATTTTGTGGCAAACTCCGTGGAATCCGTGGGAAAACTGATCGCAGGGGCAACGTCTGCAGGGGCTGAGGTCTTTAACCTTGTGAGCTTTGAAGACATCATGATCCGGGAGAATGACAGGGTTACGGGCATAGTAATTAACTGGGGACCTGTCACAACACAGCGCCTGCATGTGGATCCTCTCATGATCCGCACGAAACTCGTGATTGACGGTACAGGGCATGATGCAGTCGTCTGCAATACCATTCTCCGGAAAATCCCAAACGCAAAAATAGGGGAATTCGGCATCCTGGGAGAAAAGCCTATGTGGTCCGAGGTAGGAGAGCGCCTGGCTGTGGATGCAACCCAGGAGATCTATCCAGGACTTATTGTGGCAGGCATGGCTGCAAATGCCGCAACCCGTGCCCCAAGAATGGGTCCAGTCTTTGGAGGGATGCTCCTTTCCGGAGAAAAGGCTGCAAAACTTGCCCTTGACAGGCTTAAAAAGATCTGATCTGGCCGAAACCCCTGAGAGAAACCGGATTTTTTCTATTATTCCGGTACTTTTTTATGCCGGAAAACGGTAAGATTTCCTTCTCTTAAAAAGGTCAGCTGCTTTTCCCGGCAAAAACTTTATATAAAAAAACTCCTTCTATAGGTTGCTTCAAACCTGAAGTACCAGACCCTGTGGCCGGGGTAGGGTAGAGGTCCATCCTGTGGCCCTGTGGAGGCTACGACCCGAGTTCGATTCTCGGTCCCGGCCCTTAACTATTTTTTAATTGTCTATTATTGATTTCTCTTTTCTGGTTTCCTCTCTTTATTTCTGCTTCTGTGTTGTTTTAATTACCCTTAATTTAATATCCAGCTGCGCTCTATACTTCAATCTCCGGTTATCAAACAAAGGAAACAGGAACTTATATGAAAGCACTTATTATAGACGGCTACGTAGACGAACCCGCCTGCCTGGGAGTCCCTCCCTATCTTTCCCCTTATCCAAGGTATATAGCAGGAGCTCTGAGAGAACGCGGGCTTTCTGAAAATGACATTCATTACCTGACTATTGACACCCTGAGGGAAAATATTCCCGGAGCTGGCGAGCTTATTGGGAAGGCAGACCTTGTGGTTATTATTGCCGGCATGACCGTGCCCGGCAAATATCTGCGTGCATCTCCCATCTCTCCCGGAGAAATTGAAGCAATTTTCGGGGCTGCAAAGGGAATAAAAGTTATGGGCGGCCCTATAAGGCTCGGCTTCAGCAGCGAAGGCGGGAGGGCTGCAAAGGGCACGGAAAGCGGCATAAGCCTCGGAGATGCCGTACTTGCAAAAATGGACATTGAGGCTTTTATTTACGACCTTTTTGAGGACGGGATCGAAGGGGAAAGAAGTACTGGAAGCTTTCCTGTCAGGCTGAAAGATCAGGAGTCTATTGAGCACCGTTTCAGGACAACATCCGAGATCGGATGCTGGGGTGTCAGAGGGGCTTTTTTGATCAGGCAGCACCCGGATTACCCTCACTGCATGTGTGAGCTTGAAACATACAGGGGCTGCGGAAGGAAGGTTCACTGTTCTTTCTGCACTGAGCCTTTTTATGGGTCTTCGGACTACAGGCCCGTGGAGGATGTTGTTTCTGAAGTTTCCGCACTTTATTCTTACGGAGCACGCTATTTCAGAATCGGAAGGCAGCCTGACCTCTTTTCCTATCATGGGACAGACGCAGGTGGACCAGTGCCGAAGCCTGTGCCTGAGGTCCTTGAAAGGCTCTATAAAGGAATAAGGAATTCCGCACCCGGACTTTCCGTACTCCACATGGACAACGCAAACCCCATTACTCTTGCAACATATCCGGAAGAATCAGAGCAGATTCTGAAGACAATTGTCAAATTCCATACGCCGGGAGATGTGGCAGCTTTTGGTATGGAGACTGCCGATCCCGCAGTGGTTGCAGCAAATTCCCTCAAGGCGACCTCAGAAGAAGTCTTTGAAGCGATCAGGCTGGTCAACAGGTTTGGAGCTGTGCGCGGGGCAAACGGGCTTCCGGAAATTCTTCCGGGCATCAATTTTGTTCATGGCCTTATGGGCGAGACTAAAAAGACTTTCCAG
>WPCH01219235.1_pt1 | contig 10790 bp, 13 predicted proteins | sample 5399881 | NCBI WGS metagenome assembly WPCH01 (sample SAMN12869468, study PRJNA574797) | sludge metagenome | isolation source: wastewater treatment of pH5 | place: China:Beijing | collected 2019-05-20 | reverse complement strand
CGCTGGGTGTACCACAATATAAAAGAAATGGCTGCCTGATTTGGCAGCCATTTTTCTTTCACTCTATCGAAAACTCAGCTTACGCAGCAGCCAAATTCTTTCCAACCAACCAGCCATGGGTTAAAGCCATGCCCACCGAATTTCCTGCATACGGTGTAACATAAGCCATACCATAGCGGCCGCCTAATGTGTTTCCGGCAACATATAACCCTTCAATTGGCTGGTTTTCGCTGTTTAATACTCTGAACTTGTCATCGGTCATCAATCCTGCCAACGTAACCAGGCCGATGTTCATCGTACCTGAGTTTTCACCCTTGACACCATAGAATGGAGCATTGGCAACAGGAATCAGTGCTTTTGGATCTTTACCGAAATCGGGATCAACGCCATTCGCGCAGAACTCGTTATAGCGATTGATTTCTTCTACAAACGTCTGCACCTGATCACCAGTGTATCCTAAGTAGCCTGCCAATTCTTCTAATGTGTTAGCGCCAAAGACCACTGAAGGATTTCTTTCAGCAACGGTAATCCCACGGACAGGGTAACCTTCTGCTCCGGCATCCATCACCTTTGCCATATCCTCCTGGAAATCGTTGTACCATAAGTCGCCACGACCAAAGTTTGGTCCGCCATGATCCAAGCCGGCGATCTTCACTGTTTCCATATAATTTGAGTCGGTCACTGAGGTTAATAAGCCTTTGGGCTGACGCAAAGCAATGTGACCTAACCAGACAATCGCTGCTTCATTGGCGTAGCGTTTTGCGTTCGCGTTCAACTGGAGCATGGGTGTCATGCCCCACGGTCCACCTGCAGCAGAAGCCATGCCCATAGTCGGCCGGGGTAATGGTTCCAAATGCCCGCCTGCCCACACGCACATTTTATGGCCGGCACCATCCTGATACATCCCGCGTAATTCACCGATCTTCTTGCCGCCTCTTTCAGCCCATTCCATCTGATCATTAATTAGCGCCCAACACATGTCTGCATTGGCACCAAAATCGCCAGTCGAAACCAGGGTCCCTTTTGAAGCAACAAATTTCTTATATTTACCATCTTTGTCTTGGGCGATTACACCGGTAACAGCGCCGTTTGCATCCTGAGTTAAAACCACAGCAGAATGTTCATAATACCATTCAGCCCCTAGGTCTTTGGTTTTTTGGTCGATGAATGTTTGGAAAAAGCGCAGCGCAGACACAAATGGCATAACAGGTTCGTGAAGCACTGGTCCCTGGAACATGGCGTTGATTGGCCATGTTTTGTATCCATTCAATTCAATTGGGTAATCAGTGCCCTTAAGCCCCATCTGTGTTTGGTTGAACAACATCTCTTCGCTTAGCATATTCGAGAAGTCAATCGTTTCCACGCGGGCGTTATCGCCAAAGTACTCAAACTCCACTGCACTGAATCTTTCTTTACGGAGCTCTTCGTATGACTCATAGATTTCAATCATGTGGTCAAACATTTCGCCGGAGTTTTCAACATAGAGGCGAATAAGCCTGGGATCAACTCGCCCACCGCTTCGTTTTACGAATTCTTCAACAATTTCACCGGTATCATAAGGGCCATAACCGCGATTAATTAACCAATTCGAGTTAACATGGCCGATATCTTCTCCAACTCGGTGCCAGTAATCTGTGAAAAAGCCAGCTTCATCTTTCTTTTCAATGACAACAACTTTGGCGCCATTTTCAACAGCACCCAATGCGGCCATTACACCTGCATGACCCGCGCCGATCACCAATACTTCTGTTTCGATCGTTTCAGTAATATCTGCATCCGCGACTATCGGAGCGCTGCCCAGCCAATCTACAGCTCCGGAATAACCTGGCACGGTAGCGCACGAAGAAGCTGCTTCGCCGGTAACTGCTCCGCCTTCTGCGCCGCCGGGCTGTGCTACTGGTGTGCCTTCAACTTTTGGAGCGCAGCCTGCAACGCCAAGCGCGATACCTGCGCCGCCTGCTACGAGTGAGCCCTTCAAGAACTCACGACGACTTTGGTCAACCTGATTTTTCTTTCCCATTTCTATCTCCTTTTTTCCTTTCCTTTTTTGTCTTTCTTTTTAAATACAAGCCACTAATTTCAAAAAAAGGGGCTGTTTCAGCAACAGCCCCCATTAAGCATGGAAAGTCTTTTATTTTCTGATCGTGCCGCGAGGTACACGATCATCACCAACCATTCGCTGATTCCCATTGTCGTGGCATTGTGCACAGTAGTCAATTTGTGCTCCGTGTGACACATGACAGGTCTTGCAGCTCATCATTCCGTTATGACTGTTATGCGGGTTTTTCGACAGGAAGTCAGTAGCAGTAGCCACAAACTCCGGGCTGATGTGGCAGTGCAGGCACATATCATCATCATATGTCACCTGAAGAAGATCGCCGTTTTCATCAACGGTGTAATTGCCAAAAATGAAATTAAAACCACTCCTGATTTCAGCCGGAATGGGGTAATCATGGCAATCTTTGCAGCCCACATTTGCCTGTTGGTGGAGATTATCCAGGTCGGTGCTGGTCAGATATGATGTCACGTTCCGATCCATGATGTGACAGGTGGCGCAGAATTCGGGGCTGGTGTTCGAAAGATGCACCAGGTAACTGCCGCCTGCAACTCCAACGACCAACAACACAGCAGCGATGATTCCGATCACAGTCCAAACACCCTTTTTTTTGTTCGTTCGTGTTTGTTTTACCGGCTCTTTTACTTCGGCTTTTTCGGGTTCAATAACGCTCATTGAAAACCTTCCTTCTTAGATTCAGTTTAGAGGTGTTTAATTGAAATCTACCACAAGTATTATACACACTATCAACTTGCAGAACCTTTACAAATACACGATAGGGATGAATACATTCGAGTTAAGTGCCTTTTGTCACATCTGTCGGTATGATTATTCAAGGATTGTTTTTGTTATAATCCTTGTACCTTACTGGTCATATTCCATTATTAGTACAGGAGATGTTTTGAACGAAAATCCACCTATGGGCGACCTCCCCCGCCGTACCATCCCCCGCAAAATTCTCATCAGCGGAGCCCTTTTACTTTTGGGAGTGGTTGTGCTCGTAATAACCAGCATCAGGGGTAATGCACAATACTATCTGACGGTAGAAGAGCTGGCGGCAGGCAAGGCGGGGCAACAAACCAATATCCGCGTTTCTGGGGTGGTATTGGGAGATACCATAAAGTACGATCCACAAACTTTTCACCTTACTTTTACCATCGCACACATTCCCGGTGGTAATCGAGAAATTGAAGCCCAAGGCGGGTTGGCGGCGATACTACACAACGCTTCGTTAGACACTCAATCTGCCCGCCTGCATGTTGTTTACGACGGCGTCAAGCCCGATTTACTGACAAACGAAGCCCAGGCAATACTCACCGGATCGCTTGGAGAGGATGGTGTGTTTTACGCAGATGAATTGCTGCTGAAATGCCCATCTCGCTATGAAGAAGAGGTTCCACAGCAGGTTGCTCCATGATAGGCGGCATTGGCTACGGCGTTCTTGTAATCTCACTTGCTGCTGCACTCACCGCCATGGTTACTGCCATCATCGGAGCGCGGACACGTTCCAATCCCTTGGTTGAGACAGCCCGACGCGCCTTATTGGCAACTTTTCCGCTGCTCACAATTTCAATCATCGCGCTTCTCTACCTGCTGGTTGGCGGGCATTTTGAATACACCTACGTTTATCAAACCACCGATCTGTCAATGCCTGTTTACCTTAAGCTCTCCGCCCTTTGGGGCGGCCAGGAAGGGTCTTTATTGTTTTGGTGCTGGCTGCTTTCGGGTTTTGCATTTTTGGCGCTGCTTCCTCACCGAAAATCTGAACGCGATCTTTTGCCATGGGTAATCGCAATCACGAGTGTCACGCTTTTTTTCTTTCTCTTCCTTGTCCTGTTTTATGAGAACCCTTTCAGTCGTTATTTCATCACCATGGATGGCGATGTAGTAAGTTCAATTTTTCCTCTGCCCATGTCACTGCAAGCAGAGCCGAGTGACGGTACCGGGTTGAATCCACTTCTGCGTCACATTGGCATGGTGATCCACCCACCAGCGCTGTATATTGGTTTTACGGGTTTTATTATTCCCTTCGCTTATGCCATTGCTGCACTGATAACCGGGCGCTCCGATAATACGTGGATTAAATCCACCCGCAAATGGTCGTTAACCGCGTGGCTCTTCCTATCGCTCGGTCTCATCCTCGGCAGCCGCTGGGCTTACGATGTGCTTGGTTGGGGTGGCTATTGGGGATGGGATCCTGTTGAAGTTTCAGCGCTGATGCCCTGGCTCACGGGTACTGCTTACCTTCACTCTATGATCACACAAGAAAAACGCGGGGTTTTCAAGCATTGGAATATCGTTCTCATCATTCTCACCTTTTGCCTGGTCATTTTCGGCACCTTCCTCACCCGGTCTGGTATGCTTTCATCTGTGCACGCCTTTTCACAATCTGCAATTGGCCCTGCGTTTTTCATCTTTATCAGCATCATGTTCATCCTCTCATTAGGGCTTTTACTTTACCGCTGGCCGGCTCTCAGGTCTGAGTATCAGGTCAATTCACTCTTTTCACGAGAAGCGATCTTCCTTTTCAACAATTTTTTGTTTGTCGCAATTCTTCTTATTTGTTTGACCGGGGTCCTTTTTCCCATCTTCTCCGAACTCATCACCGGGCAAAAAGTTACCGTAGGACCGCCTTTTTATCGCAGCGCTGTTGGTCCATTATTCGCAGCCTTATTATTGCTTATGGGAATCGTTCCCCTCACTGTGTGGGGAGCCAGTACAGCACGCAGCCTCGGGAAGAATATCTGGCAACCCATGCTGATCTCTCTGATCGCCCCAATCATCGGGGTAATTGCAGGCGTCCGCGGTTGGGTTGCACTTGTGGCGATTTTTCTGTGTTTCTTTGCCATCATCGCCACTTTGTTTGACACATTCAAAGCAGCAAAGCAAAGAGGTGTAAACCATCAAGAGCAGCCTATCAAGGCTTTCTTTACTCTGATAAACCACAACCGCCAGCGATATGGCGGTTACCTCATCCATATCGGGGTCGCACTGATGGCGCTTGGGATTATCGGCATCGAAATCTTTCAAACCACAACCCAGGGAACGATTGCAAAGGGTGAATCAATCAATATTTCCGGTTATACGCTTACATTTGAGAATTTGGAATTCTTTGATACCTCTGATGGGAGGAATACCGCGCGCGCATCTGTCTTGATTTCAAATAATGGCCAGGATCTTCAGCGGGTGTTCCCTGCCAGCGATTATTATTATGCCTCTCAGCAATCCGTCACCATACCTGGGGTTCGCAGTACACTGGCAGACGATGTTTATATCATCCTCGTTGATTGGGAGCCAATCACCTCTGACAGCGCTACCTTTAAGATCTTTCGCAACCCATTGATCAATTGGCTGTGGATCGGATCAGTTGTTCTCGTTCTTGGTACCTTATTGGCATTATGGCCTGCCCGTTTTCATAACAAGCCTGCGCCAGTTCAAGAGGAAACTGCATGAAAAAAATAGTCTATATCCTCACTTTGTTCGCCATGCTGATGCCGTGTTTTACCGCATCTGCGCAGAGTGACAACCCAGTGAGTGACGATGAAGTCAACCGTTTGGCTGAGGAGCTCTATTGCCCGGTATGCGAGAATGTACCCCTGGATGTTTGCCCAACCAAAGCCTGCGCCCAGTGGCGCGAGCTTATCCGTGAAAAGATTGCCCTGGGTTGGAGCGATGAGCAGATCAAATCCTTTTTTGCCGAACAGTATGGAAACCAAGTGCTGGCTGTCCCCCCCCGATCAGGCTTGAACTGGGTGATTTACCTGCTGCCAATTATCATCATCGCTGCCGGTGCATTGGCTGTCATCAGGCTGCTGCGCTCTTCACAGCGTAAAGTCAAAACGCAAAATGCATTGCAGGTTGATCATACTGGCAATTCTGAAGGTGAGTTTATCAGTCAGGTTGAACGCGACCTGCAGGAGTCAGAATGACGAAAACCTCTTCACCGCCTAAGAAGCACCTTCCGTTACCCATAATCCTTCTTTCCAGCGCGCTGCTGCTGGGCTTACTGGTGTTGCTTGCGCTGCAGCTCAAGGGCTCCAACCAGAAATCACTTGCAGTAGGTGATGAAATTCCGGATTTCACCATTACCACATTTAGTGGTGAGCATTTTCAAAAGTCAGCAGCAAGCGGAAAATTGATTCTGCTCAACTTTTGGTCCTCATGGTGTGCCTCTTGCGATGAAGAAGGGGCGGCACTCGAAGAAGTTTGGCAAGAGGTAAAAGATTCAGGTGATGTTGTTTTCCTGGGTGTGAACTACGTTGACACCGAAAAAGATTCACTCAACTTTATCAATAAGTACAACATTACCTTTTTTAATGGTCCCGATCTGGGTTCGCGTATTTCGCGCATGTTCAAAGTTCAAGCCGTACCCGAAACCTACCTCATTGGCCGCGATGGAAAGCTGGCTGCCATTCAGATTGGGCCATTTCTTTCGGCAGAAGAGGTACGGGCTTTCCTTAATGAAGGGAGCCAGGACTGATGTTTATAGGACTGATCATATCGTTAATCTTGCTGGTGATCGTAATTATCTATATCACCCGCCCGCTTTTTACATCCAGCCCCGAGACGTTCACTGAGGAAACTTCGCTGCACACGATGGAAAATGAGTATCGCGCCACGCTTGCACTCATTCGTGAACTGGATATTGAAATCAAGCAGGGTGGCACAAAAACCCAAGATCTCTCAGAGCAGCGCACCATGCTCGTACAAAAAGCTGCCGAGATCCTGCGCGAGATCAAACAGATTGATGCTCCCACTTCCACGTAATAAGGAAGAACTAAAGACAATGATCAAGGCAGTAAACCTAACCATGTCGTATGGCAGGCGGAAAGTGCTGCGCGGGTTGACAATTGAAATCAAACCCGGCGAGGTGGTTTCGCTTGTCGGCATGAACGGCGCAGGAAAAACAACCCTGATTCGGCTGATGGCTGACTTGAATCGACCTGAAACCGGGTCGATTCATTTCGACAACATCACCTCCCGCGAACATCCTCCCATATATAGAAGGAACATTGGGGTAGTTTTGCACGCGCCGATGCTTTATGGCAATCTCACCGGGCGCGAGAACTTACATTTTTTTGGCCGGCTGTATCAGATCACCAATGCGGATGAACGTATTGCAGAAGTGCTGGCATTAGTCAATTTAAGACTGCGCGCAGACGATATGGTTCGGGTGTATTCCCGCGGGATGCAGCAGCGGCTGGCCATTGCACGCGCCTTACTTCATGATCCGGCGGTATTGTTGCTGGACGAACCCTTTACAGGTCTCGATGAGACATCAAGCCAAATCCTTGATCGGATAATCCATGAGGCTGCCGCTGGCGGGAAGATGGTGCTGCTGGCAACCCACGACCTTGAGCGAGCCTGCTCAGCGGGCACGCGTATGGACTTGCTCCACAGTGGCCGGATTGCTCATTCAGAATCCACCTCGACCTTCACGCCTGAAAGTCTTTCGAGGCTGTTACACGAAATCAGTAATAAACCGCTTGCTTCAGAACAGAACAGGGGTGCAGCGTGAAGCAATTTTTCAACGCCGTGTTGGGAATATTCTGGAAGGATTTGCAGGCAGAAAGCCGAACCCGTGAAATATTTGGTGCGATGCTTGTCTTTGCACTCACTATCATCTTGATATTCGTTTTCGCGTTTGATCTATCGGTTGAAATGCGCCAAAAGGCTGCTGCGGGTGTGATATGGGTAACGTTATGCTTCGCCGGTACAATCAGTATCAACCGGTCTATGGCGCTCGAGAAGGACCGTGAAGGGTTCGACGGATTATTACTTGCACCTGTTGACCGCACCGCCATCTACATTGGCAAAGTCATGGTGAACTGGGTTTATTTGCTCATCACAGCGGCAATTATCCTGCCTGTATACTCTCTGTTCAACAACACCAATCTCCTCTCATGGGCGGCGCTGGGCATCGTCTTGCTCGGAACGTTCGGCTATATTCTTGTGGGTACACTTCTCTCAACCATCTCTTTGCACCTGCGAGCGCGCGATATGCTCTTGCCGGTGCTCCTCTTCCCGGTAATCATTCCTTTATTATTAGCTGCCGTACGCGCCACCACCATTTTATTACTGGGTGGCAGCTCTGAAGAACTCAGCACATGGATTCTCCTACTGGTAGGGTACGACTTGTTGTTTGCCTCCATCGGCGTGCTGGTATTTGATAGAATTATTGAAGAATAGAATGAAGATGAAAATCCACACCAAAGTACCTTTTCTTCTGATTGCACTTGATCTACTCGCCGCTCTGGCCTTGATTGGTGCATTCCTGTTGGTTTTATGGTATGCCCCTTTGGAACTGACCATGGGCAGAGTGCAAAAAGTGTTCTACTTTCACGTAGCCGCCGGCTGGACTGGGATGCTGGGTTTCTTGGTCGCAACTGTAAGCGCTGTTGTGTTTCTTAAGAACGGCAGCCTGAAATGGGATTCTGCCAGCCTGGCAGGCGCAGAAATCGGCATGGTGTTTATGGCACTGTGCATCGTCAGCGGATCCATTTGGGCGCGCCCGATTTGGAACACTTGGTGGACATGGGACCCGCGCTTGACCACCGCCCTCATCATAGAGCTGATCTACTCCGCCTATTTTATTTTACGCAGCGGTATTGATGACCCGCGGCGCCGGGCAAAACTTGCATCAATTTACGCCATCGTTGGGTTTGCCAGTGTTCCTTTAACTTTTGTCTCAATTCGTATTTTCCGCACAATCCATCCGGTAATCGTCGGAGGAACAGACTCTTCAGCGGCAGGGGCGTTTGCCATGACTGCCCGCATGCAAACCGCCTTCTTCAGCAGTCTGGCGGCTTTTTCTATCCTGTTCGCCGCTCTTTTCTGGCACCGTCTCCGTTTAGAACTGCTGCGCAATCAAGTGGAATCCACGCAGCAGTTGATTGTAAGTGATGAGGAATAATGACACCAGACACAACCGCATATATGATCGCCGGTTTTTCAGTGATCTTCATCGGAATCGCAGCCTATATCCTCTCGATGGTCAGGCAGGCGAAGCGATTATCCAAGCAAGCCTCCGCACTTGAAGAATTATTGGAACAGCCACCCGAGGACCTCACTCCATAAAAATTGACGGAACCAAATACTGTGGGGGGCTGGCACCTTTCAAGTGTGCTTCGCGAAGGGATCGCCTCAGGGATAAATAAATACGCCCCCATGAGTGTCATCTACAGCTCGTTGAGGGGGCATGGCCACCGTGCACTAATCTTAAGTCACGCGGCTGGAGAGGGATGTGGCGGTCAAGATCATCCGCAAGAACGTCTTCAGCCCTGATGTGGAGGTGCGAGCTCTGAATCGCTTCAAATTGATCCATCTGCAAACCCTCCGAATTTCTCACATTACGGCAAAAACCCGGCTTTTTACTTACAGCGTGTGTTATTGCCGATGAGGTTTATAATTGGTTGGGTGCTTCTCCAGGGCATTAGCGATTCCTCCACCAGTTGCTGGGGATAAGCTCCGTCTGATTACAGACGATATATCTATATTTGAAAGGAAGAAAATGAACGTATTAATCATTGGTGGCACCGGATTACTGGGTTTTGAAGGGGCAAAAACACTAATCGAACGCGGCCACACCGTTACTTCGCTGTCTCTGCCCCCCATTCCCCCAGGCGCACAATTCCCCGATGAAATGAAAAACGAATTGGGGAATTTCATGGAACTTTCTGATCAAGAACTTGCCGAATATTTGCGTGGGTGTGATGGTTTGGTTTTCGCTGCCGGTATTGACGAGCGCGTTGAAGGGCCGGCGCCGATTTATGATCTGTTTAAAAAGTTCAATATCACCCCTCTCGAACGCCTGCTCCGTTTGGCAAAAGAAAACGGAGTTAAACATGTGGTTGTTCTGGGGTCTTATTTTGCTTACTTTGCCAAAGCCTGGGCTGAGAAGGAGCTAACCAAATGGCATCCCTACATTCGCAGCCGAATTGACCAGGAAAACATGTGCCTGAGCTTTGCAGATGAGAATTTTGACGTGGCTGTGTTAGAACTCCCCTATATTTTTGGCACACTACCCGGACGAAAACCAGTCTGGACGTTCCTGGTAGAACAGATTCGCGGTATGAAAAAAGCTACCATGTACCCCCGCGGCGGGACGACGATGGTCACGGCGCACCAGGTGGGGCAAGCCATTGGCGGCGCGCTGGAACTTAACAAAGGTGGAAAGGCCTACCCGATCGGTTATTACAATCTGACCTGGATCGAATTGTTGACCATTATCCATAAGTACATGGGGGTTCCGGAGAAAAAGATCACCACCATCCCCAATTGGATGTACAGATTAGGCGCTCGTCAAATAATGAAAAAGCAAAAGGCAGCCGGGCTTGAAGCCGGGCTGCACATGGTGAAGTTTACTGATCTGATGTGTGCCAACACCTTCATCGACAAAGAGCTTGGCTGTGTTCCCCTTGGGGTTGAAGCGGATGATATTGACGCTGCAATTGGGCAATCTGTAACGCTCTGCCTGCAGGTGCTTGATGGAAAAACTGACACAATAGACATGAAGGGTGAGTAATCAGCATCACAAAACTCGTGCGGACGAGGGTGTCCGCACGGTTTTTTTATATCTCACGACACAAGATTCTGTAGGACAAGTGAGAAAACAATCATCTTGCTTGCTAAAGTGTGATAACCTTCCCAGCACGAAGCTGGGCTTCAAGAATATCCGTCATTCCACCTACAATTCCAACACTCACTTTTTCTGCGAGGCCGTAGAAGTTCAAGC
>WPCH01194853.1_pt1 | contig 10813 bp, 12 predicted proteins | sample 5399881 | NCBI WGS metagenome assembly WPCH01 (sample SAMN12869468, study PRJNA574797) | sludge metagenome | isolation source: wastewater treatment of pH5 | place: China:Beijing | collected 2019-05-20 | reverse complement strand
CCCCATGCCAATCCGTTCCATTATCTGCAAGGCTGAAGCAATCCCATTATTATCTTCAAAAAAGCACACAGCGTCCGAAACACTCATTTCTAAGACATCACAAATGCTCTTTCCCTTATACTTCACGGATAAGGCTTCATCATTGAATCTTTTTCCGTGGCATTCGCCGCATATCCTGTCAATTTTCAAATCCCCGCCAAGCCAAGTTGTTTCATAACCGCTGCCGCCGCATGTCCCGCAAGCGCCTTTTGAGTTAAATGAAAAATGTCCCGCAGACAGGTTTTCCTTGATAGCTGTCGGCTGTCTGGCATATAAGGTGCGTATTTTATCCCATATGCCGACATAGGACACAGGGGTTGAATTCTTGTTTCTCCCGATAGGAGCCTGTGATATTTCGGCATAACCGGAGAGGTATTCTATGCCCTCCAGCTTGTCCGCAACAGTCAGGGCTGTTATCGGTTCGTCATCACTATCGAAGTCTAATTCCTCTGTTTCCGATGTATTATCGTGAAAAGAGCTTTTCAAAAGGGAGAGCAGAGTGTCGGAAACAAGCGAGCTTTTCCCGCTTCCCGATACGCCAGCAATGCCGACCATCGCGCCTAAAGGGAAAGATACGGTTATGTCTTTGAGATTGTTTGTTTTAGCATGGCGCATGGTAAGGTACGATACAGTATCGGGAATTGAATGAACCATTCTGGATGGCATAGTCTTTTTCCCCGATAGATACTGCGCGGTTAATGATTTCTCACAATCCAACAGGCCAGCCAAATCTCCCTGATATATGATTTGCCCTCCCTCTACACCGGCTTTCGGGCCAATATCAATGATATGCTCTGCCGCTTGAATTGTATTTTTATCATGCTCTACGACAATCACCGTATTACCCAGCGCCTGCAACTCCCGAATAGATTCTAATAATTCTCGCTTTTCCGATTCGTGCAAGCCCGCCGTTGGCTCGTCAAGAACATAAATAAGAGAATCCATATTGGAATCCAAATGAGCGTTCAGGAATAGGCGTTGTATTTCTCCCCCACTTAGAGTAGGTATTTCTCGATAGAGGGACAGATGCCCTAAGTGGGATTTTTGCAGATTGTTTGTTTTGCGCAATATTTCTTGTAGAAGGTTCTTTGCAAATGAAGTTTGCGATTTCTGATATAATTTTTCGAGAAACATATGCAGTTCTGATACAGTCATATTACCGAGTTCGCCAATATGCTTACCATCTATAACTGTTCGTTGGGCTTCATCTCCAACACGAAAACCGCAGCAGACGGGACATATGGTTTTAGCATATATGCCGCCCAAATCTTCGCCTCTGCGCAGACGGCCCTGAAAAATCCTTGTCAGGCAATAGCTACGCTTTCCCGAGTTGCCGTCAGTATAGTGACCGTAAATCGCTTCCTCTTTCATATCTTCGGGAAGATCAAAAAAACGCTGCTTCAAATGCCCTTGATATTTCTTCTGTAATAAGCGCAAATAACCGGGCGTTGCCCCCGCATTTTCAAAGACCTGTTCAAGCGTCATGCTACTGTCCGGTATAAGGTCATTAAAATTGATTTTATATAATGCCCCCCGACCGGAACATTCCATGCACATTCCATCGGCTGTGTTATAGAGAAAGTAGTTCGGCGGCAGATGTTCCCCCAAGCCCACACTTTCCGAAGAAAAGAGCAATGCCAGCAAATTCAATATTTTTGTTCTTGACCCGACCGTGGATAGCGGATTGCTTTGACGGACGTTATTCTGCTGGACTGCGACAGTGGGGCCGATGCCGGATATGCTGTCAAATTTATCTTCGTTATCCAATCCGACAAGGATTCCCAACGATTGAAGGTATTGTTTGCGTCCTTCCTCAAATACAAGATCGAACATCAGGCTTGATTTGCCCGACCCGCTCACTCCTGTTGCAACAATCAGTTTGTTTTTGGGGATGGAAACGTCAATATTCTTGAGGTTGTGTACCCGTGCGCCTTTTATGGTTATGTATTTCATCAATTTATCTCCTATAACCTCCCGAGAGGTTCAATCGGAATGTAAATATCAAGCAGGTATTTCCCTTGGGGATGGGTACGGGGATCATTAACATATAGTTCAAAAGGAAAGGTATCCCGTGGTTGGTAACCACTGTTGGGCAGCCATTCACCGTACATATATCCCCACGCAGCGGCAAATTCACTTCCGAATATCTCAAAATGCCCTACCGCATATTCACCGGAAGCTATAATCATGCTGCCTATCTCACCATCATCAAAGACATCAACCATTTCGTCAACACTCAGAATTGGTACGCCTTTGATTCCCTTTATGGAACGAGCGAAGAGAAAGCATTTGTTCGTATGCTTGGCAGGGAAATTGAAGGCAAATACAAATCGCTTTACGATGACATTTACCTGATTCGAAATGAAGGTCACTTTTCGATATACAATTTCTCCGATGGTCAAACCTTCCAACCCGATTTTGTCTTATTCATGAAAGAAAAGAATGGGCGAAATATTACATATCAATTATTCATCGAACCCAAAGGTAAACACATAACACCTCTTGATAAATGGAAAAAAGATTTCCTGAAAGAAATCAAAGAAGAGTTCGGTGACAAATTGCTCAGGTTTGATTATAGTTCAGATTATCGCTTGGTTGGTCTCCCCTTTTACAATAATGATGAAGAGAACATCTTCCGCGAAACCCTTGATTCTGCTTTAAACATTGTTTAATCCAATCAATAATGATTTTTAAATCACATTCATGAGATATAGGTTGCAATTTCTGCCGCGGCAAGTGGCTGGCTGTATCTCCCTCGCTGGCGGTAAATCATTTCGCTAATACAAGAATCTCACCAAAAATGATACACTCAAAATCATGAACAAACTTTAATTGAGCCTTGAGATGAAATACGATATCCACCCTGATTTTGCCAGGCTGAACTTCACGCCGTGGCTAACCCCTTTAATGATGCGCGCGGCTGCGCCAGTGATGAAGTTGATGGCCTCCGCTGTGCGCGTGCCCGAGAGCATCCGCATCAGCCACCATACCCTGCCCGGTTATCGTGGTAAGCCGGTATCGGTGGAGGTTTTCACTCCAACGCACCTGGCAAGCCCGAAACCCTGCCTGTTGTATTTTCACGGAGGCGCATTTGTCTTTCGTGCTGCGCCATACCATAAAAAACTGGTCTTGCGCTACGCAGAGGGCGCGGGCTGTGCTGTGGCTTTTCCGGAATACCATTTGCTCCCCGAGTATCCTTTCCCGGCTGCCCAGACCGATGCCGTTTGTACATTTGATTGGCTTGTTGATCATGCGGATGAGCTCGGCATTGACCGCCGCAGAATTGCCGTCGGCGGAGATAGCGCTGGCGGTCTTCTCACGGCTGCTGTGTGCGCACTCGGTGCTGACGCATGTATCCAGATGCTGCTCTACCCGGCGCTGGATGCGCGCATGCAAACTGAATCCATGAAGGTCTTCACCGATACACCTTTATGGAATTCAACGCTCAATAAAAAGTTGTGGGCAATGTACCTGATAAACACTCCACTGGAGAGGTGGGCTGAAGCCTCGCCGATGCAGTGGCCGCTGCCGAAGCGCATCCCGCCTGCCTACATTGAAACCGCAGAATTTGACTGTCTGCGTGATGAGGGCATCGCCTATGCAGAGCGGCTGCGCACTGCCGGCGCCGAGGTGATGCTCAATCAGACCCAAGGCACCATCCATGGTTATGATATGGTGGCTGGCAGTACCATCACAGAAGACAGCGTCACGAAACGAATTGCTGCGCTCAAACAAGCTTTTGTAGTCGCCAAGGCATCACGATAACCAGCACCTCGAAGAGGTTGATACGATCACCTGGCTGTAAGGTAAAATCATACCGATAGGTGATTGTCGTTCATTCTTTTCTTTCCATGCATTTCTAACGGAGTATCATGCTCTTTAATCCTTTTGCAATTCGACCAGAAACCGAAGCGGATTGGCGTGAGGTAGAGACCCTCACCCGAGAGGCTTTTTGGAACAAATACAGCCCTGGTTGTTCTGAGCATTACGTGCTACACAGGTTCCGCATCCGCCCCGACTTCGTCAAAGAATTGAATTATGTAATTGAAGCGCATGGACGAATTGTCGCGCACATCATGTACAGCCATTCTGAAATCGTGTGTGAGGATGGGCGGGTGCTGCCGACGATGACTTTCGGCCCGGTGAGCGTGCTGCCGGAATTCCAGGGCAATGGATACGGCAGTGAGCTGATCCGCTTTACGATGGAAAAAGCAGCCGCCCTCGGCTGTGGTGCGCTGGTGATTACCGGCAGCCCTGAATACTATGCCAGGTTTGGCTTTGTCAGTGGGCATTTAAACCATATTTATTACGCCGCCGTTCCGCGAAACGATGCTGCGCCATTCTTCTTGGTGAAAGAGCTAATACCCGGCTTTCTTTCAGGGGTCAGCGGTACTTTTCAAGACCCGGCCGGTTATCAGGTGGATGATGCTGAAGTAGACGTGTTCGATGCGGGCTTTCCGCCCAAGGAAAAGTTAAAACTGCCTGGCCAATTAGCCTGACGTAAACACGTGGCATCCCAAAATCCTGCTACCGAATGTGAAGAGCGGCGCGGTGCTGTGGCAGCACCGCAGAAGAATCCCCCAAAAAATGATACACTCAAAAATGAAAGGGTTATTTCTTGAAACGGATCTTCGTGTTTCTCAGCGCGTCATTGATTCTCTTTACTTCAGCCTGCCAATCGTCTGCAGCGCCGCAGCAAGACTACGGTGTGTTCATCGGCATCTCTGATGAGGCTATCTTTGAAATCAGCGGCTACGATGTTTTGGTCATTGACGCAGATTTCTTCAGTGCAGAAACCATTGCGCAGCTTCGTCAAAATGGCAATACCCACATCTATTCTTATTTGAACATTGGTTCAATTGAAACCTTCCGCTCTGGATACCCAGATTTCGAAGGGATCACACTTGGACCGTATGAAAACTGGCCAGAAGAGCGCTGGGTGGATGTCAGCCAGCCGCAATGGGAGCAATACCTGAATGTGAAAGCACAAGAATTGGCGGACAAGGGTATTGACGGGTTCTTCCTCGATAATGCGGATGTGTATTATGTTTATGAAACCGAGGAAGTTTACCAGAGCTTGCTGTCAATTCTGCAAACGCTGCGCCGGTTCAAGCTTCCGCTGGTCATCAATGGTGGTGATGTGTTTGTAAACACAGCCATTAACCGAGGGGAGTTGAAGGGGTTGGTGGAAGGTATTAACCAGGAGACGGTGTTTACTTCAATCAACTTCCAGAATCAGACTTATGGCAAACAGAACAAGGAAAATCGGGACTACCTCATCGAGTATCTGATGCGCTGCAAGGAAAACGGGTTGCAGGTGCAATTGCTGGAATATGGCGCACCACCTGCTCTGGCGCAGCAAATTCAGGAGTTTTGTTCACAACACGGATTTTTGTGTTTTATCGCACCGTCACTCGAACTTAATGAAATACCTCGCTAAACATTAAGAGCACGCTGTGGCGCTAATCGTGAATTCTTTCGGGCAATTGGCGGAAGTGCTGGTAAGGATTGATAATTGAGGCCCCAAAGTAAGGCTTGCTTTTGCCGTATTCGCAGTTCTTCCAGGAGCGAACAACCCTAAAACAAGATCGTCGCCAATTCGGCACGGTAATTTCGCGTTTGATCGGCTTCAGGGTCGAGCAGCTCAAAAAGAGCCAGCAGTATGTTTCTTGCCCGATCCTTTTTGAAATTCTTGTCCTGGCGTAATACTTCGAGCAGCCCGTCAATGCCGGCGAGTGTGTTGCCGCGCGCAACCAGGCGGATGGAATTCTGGTAAATCGCCTCCAGGTCGCCATTTACAGGGGCGAGCGGATTAGCGAGGTCTTCCAATGCCTTAATCAACGGCAGCAGCCTCTCAGCTGAGTTATATTCCGGGCTGGCAGGAAAATCATGGACAAGCCGGCGAGCGGTGGCGGCATCTCCCTGCAGCAGGCTGATTTTCATTAAACCCAATGTGCTCGGAGAATGCGTATTATCCAGTTCAAGCGCTTGTGTAAAAGCCTTTTGGGCATGATCGAGCTCGCCCATATGCAGCAGGCTGTTGCCTTTCTGCGCCAGTAAATCTGAAGGGCGGGGCGGCAGCAGATTGAGAATGAATTCATGAATCGTTGCTTCGGGAAGAAGCCCGCTGAAATCCGAAATCTTTCGCCCCTGGCTGAAAGCCATCACGGTGGGGATGGAGCGCACGCTGAAGCGCAGGGAGAGATTGGGGTTGGCGTCAACATCCACTTTGGCTAACCTGAACTCGCCCCAGAATTGTTCAACTTTCCGCTCAAGAATGGGGGTAAGAACACGGCAGGGCTTGCACCACTCTGCCCAGAAATCCACAATCACAGGTGAATTCTGCGAGTAGGCAATCACATCGTAGTCAAAGCTTGAATCTGAGGTTGAGATTATGAAATCAGAGGACATTTACCCTCCGCTGTTGATTTTTCATTCATCCCCATTGCCTTCACCGCCGTTGGCTGCTGCAGCCGGGAACTGTATGCGCAAAATTTCACCATGCATATCCAGCACGATGCGGAAGCCCATCATCCCCATGTATGCCAGCGCATCTTCAGGGAGCCCATGCTCGAGCACCGCATCCAGATGCTTGTCTACATTGCGAAATGTCGACTCAAACGCAGCGTGAGTGAACAGGTCATCCTGACCAACCATTTCTGCAGCCTGCTGCGCAAGCATGCTTTCGTTGCCTTCAATTTGATTGGTGAATGCTTTGAGAATTTCCATATCGATAGGCTTGGAAGGGATATGAAGCAAAAAACCATTGTCATTGATGACGTAGCAGGGTTCATCGCCTACCTTGGCGCTTCCCACCGGCTGGTCATATTCATCGCTTACCAATCCTTTAAACAAAGGTTCACTCATCGTTAATTAATCTCCACCCCTATTATAAAGCATCCGGCAGCGAGCTCATACTGCCTGCTGAAGAAGGTGTGTAAATCCTGTGAATTGTAAAGTTCGCGCCAGTGATTAAGGGGCGGGACGATGAATGCTGACAGTGTGTGGCAGAATCAATTAATTATGGATAAGGCGACAATTGAATCAATAATGCACATTAACCAGAGTGCCGATTCTGGCGAAATCGTAAATCCAGGCTGCATCACTGGTTTGCATATTCACACAGCCATGGCTCATCGGCGTACCAAAATTGTTGTGCCAGTAAGTTCCATGTATGCCATAGCCTCGATAAAAGTACATGGTATAGGGCACGTCAGGCAAAAAATAATCGGCGCCGCGCATATCGGTGTAGCGGTACTTCACATAAATTCGATATTCACCGGTGACGGTCGGGTGCTCGGAGGTGCCGGTGGAGACCACGAATGAGGCGATTAATTCATTGCCCTTGTAGGCGTAAAGCATCTGCTCGCTGAGGTTAATATCGATCCAATTTGCGGATGAGTAAACAGGTTCGGCGTAATACTCTTCCGGTGGGTCGGTTGGCCAGGGTGTTTCGGTGGGCTCAGGGGTATCTGTGGGGGTAGGGGTGTAGGTGGAGGTAGGTGTTGGAGTCGGTGTAGAGGTAGCCGTAGCGGTGGGCGTAAAAGTGGCTGTTGGAGTGAGGCTGGGCTTCACCAGCATGCCTTCCGGGATGGGTGCGGCTGAACTTCGGGCTGAGGCTATCCAACCAGGCAGCACCGCCCAGGCAAACACGGCGATGGCACCGACTAAGGATAACGCCAGTAAAGTGATGAGTACAGTCAGGCAGCCATTTTTCTTTTTTTGAGGTTTACCCGGCACAGCGGCCAGCGCTGGCTCGGCGTTTGTTGCACCTTCAACTTGTCCGTCCTCCAAATCCATGGGGGCAGCGGCAGCGATGGGCTGCGTTTCATGCACGGCGGGTTGGGGTTCTTCTGCGGAACCAGGTTCGGGTTCGGTAATCGGCGCCGGCGCCGCGCGTTCAAGCGCCCATTGCATCCCCTGTGAAGCCGGTTTGCTCTGTGGGTTGATTTCGAGCGCTCTCTGCAGGTATGGGATGCTTTCCGCGGCAGTGGAGCTTGCGGCCAGGAAAAGCCACGGCTCTTCGCGCTCTGGGGCAAGGTCAGCTGCGGTCTGTGCCCATCGTTTTAACTCAGAGAAATCACGTGCCTGCAGCGCTGACTGAGCGTTGCGAATAGCTTGTTTGAACGCGAGTAACTCCTGTTCGTTCATGGGGTTTGCGTCTCCTCGGTTAACGATACCTTCTCATTACGAATAAAACAAAGCAGCCCGTTGCTTATGCCCTCGGCGATCAACTCTGGCTTTTCCGTTAATATCTGCCTGTCAAGATTGAGGAAACCGGTTTCGATGATGACTGCGGTGGTTTCAGAATGAATTTCGTCGAAGGCATGATAGTAGGTCATGTCGTTGGAAGAGGAATTGGGCATGTAAGTAAGGCCGGTTGCGCTTTGAAAGCGGTCAGCCATACATAAGGTCAGACGGCTGGCTTTTTCGGGGTTAACGCTGTGCACCGCAGCCGCGACCTTGAAACCGCTGGCTTCATCGTGGATTGGTTCACAGGTATCTGCGTGTATCGAAACCAATGCGATGCCCTTGTAGAGCGACAATCGTTCGTCAAATTCTTCCAACAGGTCAACCTTATATCCCTCATTAATCAGATTTTGCTGAACGAGCGTGGCAATTTTCAGGTTTACTTCGGCTTCTGTAAGCCCGTCAGGGCAGACTGCGCCAGAATCATTCTTCCAGTGACCGGCAACGATGCCGATGGGCAGGGTGTTGGCTTCAGCAGTCACCAATACATCCGGCACCGAGCCTGAATCTGGATTGCTTCTCCAGGCTTGAATGGCACGCTCGAGCATCTCTCCTGAGAATAGATTGGTCGGGGAGAAGAGGGTGAAAAGCGACGCTAAAAGGAAAGCAGCCACCACAATGGATTGAATGCCCCCCCACATGCTGAACGGTTTGGCTGGTTCTTCCACCTTTGGCGCAGCAGTGGCTTTATTAACCTCTTCAGGTGAGGGAGACTCAAAATTATTCGTCTCAGGCGTTGTGTTGCTGGCACGATCAAGGGGTGTTAAATCATCTGAATCGCTCATATTCAATCCTCAGGTGAATTATAGCAAGGTTTATACCAGTTTTGATTTATGAAAAAACTGCTCTTGACTAACATTCGGGCAATGAGTATAAAATTAATACCCAATCATTTTGTAACTATGAGATGAATGAAAATGAAAGCAAGTTGAAGTTGGCTGGCATGAGTTATCGTAAGTGTTCCTTATTGCGAAGTAATCGCAGTGAATACCAATCAACCTGAGGATTGTTGATAGTACAAGGCAAATGGCAGGGAAAAGCATGAGCGAATCATTAACTGATCAAGAACGAATATATCTGCTGCAGCTTGCGCGGCAAACAATCGGAAACGCATTAAGAGGGCCGCAGCCACCTTCAATTGTGCTGGCTGATCTCACCCCGGCTTTGCGAGGTTTCGGCGCGAGTTTTGTAACGCTTACTCTCCATGGGCATTTGCGTGGGTGTATCGGCACGCTAACTGCGTATCAGCCGCTTGCGCAAGACGTGAGGCAGCGCGCCTACCAGGCTGCCTTTGAAGATTATCGCTTTCCAAGCATGACAGATGCGGAGTTTCAGCAGATTGCGATTGAGATTTCAAGGCTGACCGCACCGCTTGATCTTGTATATGATTCGCCTGATGGATTATTGACTACATTAACTCCAGGCGTAGACGGGGTGGTCTTGAGGGACGGATTGAGGAGTGCCACTTTTTTGCCTCAGGTTTGGGGGCAGCTGCCCGATCCCGCTGATTTTCTATCCCATTTATGCCAAAAAATGGGGGTACCGGCGAACACCTGGCAGAAAAAAACACTGCAGGTGATGACCTACAGTGTTGAAGAATTTCACGATTAGTGATTTATCTCTTAACTAACAAAGGCGCGTCCGGCTCAGAAATGGTGGGTTTCCAAGACGTTCAAGACAAAAACGCGGCAGCGCTTTTGTGATTCTTCGCTGACGGCGGGGAAGCAGCCGCGGATGACCCCCAATGCGCCCGCAAGCATATCATCCTCCACAGCGCAGATTAGAGTAGAAAGCCCTCTGCGCAAGAAACCGCCCGTAGAGGCAATCATGGTGACGCGGTGGTCTGCAGTTTTGAGGGCATGGGTAACCATTTCAGTATCTTCGTCATTGACTATAGCGATTATCATTTTCATGGCTACATCTCCTCTGAGTATTCTATTTCAAGTGCAAAAACGGTCGCTCCGCCTACAGTTACCGGTGTTGGCGCGGGAAGCGGTAATGGAGCGCTTTCCAATGGCACGGATATGTATTCAACTCTCTGGCGGCAATTTTCTTTAAGTGCTGCAAGAATCTCTTCTTGATTGTCAGGCGGAATACCGATGAGCAAGGTCGCGTTGCGGCGCCCCAAGAAAGCGCCCGTGCTGGGCAAACGAGTGACATTGACATTCATTCTTTGAAGGACGTTATCGACAATATCTGCGTCTTGCGCCTGTACGATTGCCATTAGAAGGGTTTCGTGAACGTTTGCGGGCTTGTCTGTCATGATCGTACGGCTCCTTTCTTTCCTATTCCAATAATACCCGGTTAAGGCCTGGCTGGTTCAAGTATACTTTTTCTCCTGATTGAAGTTGAACCTCGGTGAGGTGGTGCTTGATTTCCAGCCTTATCAAATTATATTGTACATTAATTGATTCAAGATTTACACCATCATTATGCGAAATCAGAATCTCACGGTTGGTGAGTTTTATTAGTCCGTGCAGTTTGAGGTATGTGCGCAGCGGGAAAAGCTCATCAATGCTGTTTG